>Ga0070679_100000825_pt1 | contig 26932 bp, 16 predicted proteins | sample KBSC63BmetaG_FD_65652 | JGI IMG/M metagenome (GOLD analysis project Ga0070679, IMG submission 65652) | Corn rhizosphere microbial communities from Kellogg Biological Station, Michigan, USA - KBS C6-3B metaG | ecosystem: Host-associated > Plants > Roots > Rhizosphere | place: USA: Michigan... | reverse complement strand
AGCGCGGCCGCGTCCACCGGCCGCGGTCGCCGGCATCGTCGTCCTGCTGACCACCGCCTGCTCGGGCCGCTGGCCCGCGCAAACGCCCCCCCTTGATCCCTCCGCCGATCCGGTCGCCGAGGCCCGCGCCCTGGTGGCGCGCATGACGCTGGACGAGAAGATCGCCCAGCTACAGAACGCGGCGCCCGCCATCCCGCGGCTGGGCGTGCCCGCCTACGACTGGTGGAGCGAGTCCCTGCACGGCGTGGCCCGAAACGGCGTGGCCACCGTGTTCCCCCAGGCCATCGGTCTGGCGGCGACGTTCGACGAGGACCTGATGAGCCGGGTGGCGCGGGCCATCGGCGACGAGGCGCGCGTGAAGTTCGCCAAGGCGCGCGGCCGGACCCGCGGCAGCGGGCGCTACGAGGGCCTGACGTTCTTTGCCCCCAACATCAACATCTTCCGCGATCCGCGCTGGGGCAGGGGACACGAGACCTACGGCGAGGATCCGTTTCTGACGGGCCGCATGGGCGTCGCCTACGTGCGGGCCCTGCAGGGCGAGCAGGGCCGGGGTGTGGGCTCGCTGCGGGCGGCGGCCGTGGCCAAGCACTTCGCCGTGCACAGCGGGCCCGAGCTGGAGCGCCACCGCTTCGACGCGCGGGTGGACGCGCACGACCTGGCGGACACCTACCTGCCCCAGTTCGCCGCCGTGGTGCGCGAGGCGCACCCGGCCGGCATCATGGCCTCATACAACCGCATCAACGGCCTGCCCGCCGTGGCGAACGGGCCGCTGCTGGAGACCTGGTTACGCGGCCAGCTGGGCTTCGACGGGTTCGTGGTGGGGGACTGTGGCGCCGTGGGCGACGTCGCCTTCGGTCACCACAGCGCCGGCGATGAGGCGCACGCGGCGGCGCTGGCCCTGCACGCGGGCACCGACCTGGATTGCGGCGGCACGTTCGATCACCTGCGCGAGGCCGTGGCCGGCCGACTGGTCACCGAGGCCGAGATCGATCGAGCGGCCGTGCGGCTGTTCGCGGTGCGTTTCCGGCTGGGGCTGCTGGGTGGACCGGCCGGCCCCGATCCGGCGCCCGAGGGGGCGTTTCCCGCCGCTGCCCACCGCGCGCTGGCGCGCGAGGCGGCGCAGAAGTCGCTGGTGCTGCTGCGCAACGACGGCGCGCTGCCGATCGCGCCCTCCGTGCGGCGCATCGCCGTGGTGGGGCCGCTGGCCGATGACGACGAGGCGCTGCTGGGCAACTACCACGGCGACGCCGTCGATCCGGTGACGCCGCTCGCGGGCCTGCGCGCGGCGGCGAAGGCGCGCGGCATCGTCGTGGACTTCGCCAGCGGCGTCACGCTGGCGGGCCCCGGCCGGGCCGGGATCCCGTTCGCGCTGCGAGCGGCCGCGCGCGCCGATCTGGTGATCGCCGTGCTGGGGTTGTCCCCCCGTCTGGAAGGCGAGGAGGGCGAGGCCGGCAGCGCGAACCCGGCTGGTGATCGCCGGGACCTGGACCTGCCGGGGCAGCAAGCGTCGTTGCTGCGGGAACTGCTGGCGCTGGGCAAGCCGGCGGTGGTGGTGCTGTCCGGGGGCAGCGCGGTCGCGCTCGCCGACACGCCGCGGCCGCCGAACGCCCTGCTGGTCGCCTGGTACGGCGGGGAGGAGGCGGGCGACGCCATCGCCGACGTGCTGTTCGGCGCCGTCTCGCCCTCGGGCCGCCTGCCGGTCACGTTCTATCGCTCCGCGCGCGACCTGCCGCCCTTCGCCGACTACCACATGACGAACCGGACCTATCGGTACTTCACGGGGCGGCCGGCGTACCCCTTCGGCGCCGGCCTGACCTACGGGCCGGTCGATTACCGGGACATCACCGCGGTGGCGACCGAACGACAGGGGGCGACGGTGACGGTGAAGCTGGCGAACCCCGCCTCGATGCCCATCGACGAGGTGGTCCAGGCTTACGTGTCGGCCGAGCCGCGTCTGCCCGGCGATCCGCTGCGCGCGCTGGCCGCCTTCCAGCGCGTGCGGCTGGAGGCGCGGCAGATCACCACCGTCACGCTGTCGATTCCGCCGCGCGCGTTCACGCGCGTGACGGCGGACGGCACGCGGGTCGCCGCGCCCGGGCGATGGCGAATCCTGGTGCCACCAGCGGCGCCGGTGGAGATGGCGTTGCCGGCGGCGCAGCCGGAGTGATCCTGGATGCGAGCCGCTCGCGGCTCAGTCGTAATACCCGGGCAGGTTCATGGGCAGGCTGTACAGCGCCTTGCCGGCGGTGATGTACAGCGTCTGGCCGTCCGGGCCTCCGAACGCCATGTTGCTGAGGCTGGCGGCGACCTTGATGCTTCCCAGCTTGGCGCCGGCCGGGGCGAAGACCTGGATGGTGCCCGCCGCGCCTCCGGATGCAACGTACAGGTTGCCGAGACAGTCCATGGCGAAGCCGTCCGGGGAGGTCACGCTGGCGAAGTCGCGGCGGCCGCTGGTGCTGCCGTCGGGCGCCACGGCGAACGCGCGCACCACGTTTGCGTTGTAGTCGGCGACATAAAGGACCGACTGGTCGGGCGACAGCGCGATGCCATTCGGCTCGGCGAACGTGCCGTCGACCAGCGTCACCACGCGGCCGGGAGTGACACGATAGACGCCCTTCCTGCCCGTGCCGGAGGTCCGGTTGCCCAGCTGGAAGTCGGGATCGGTGAAGTACAGGGTGCCGTCCGAGCGCAGGACCAGGTCGTTCGGAGAGTTGAACTTCTTGCCGCCCACGTTGTCGACGATCGTGGTCAGGGCGCGGGTGGCGAAGTCGAAGGTGACGATGCCTTGCACCTTGTGCGAGCAGGCGAAGATGGCGCCCGCCGCATCGACGGCCATACCGTTCAGCCCCGCGTCCGCCACGACGGTGCCCACGCTTGCGGGCGGCGTCAGTTGCAGCATCTGCGATGGATTGACGGCGCCGGTGAACGAGAGGTCCGAGAACAGGACCACGCCGTCCGCGGCGCGCCAGGTGGGGCCTTCGTACGTCCCGCTGCCGACCGTCCCGGACGGCTTGTAGAGCAGCTTGGGCGTTCCGGTGAGGACGGGGGCTGGGTAGGCCACGCCCGCGCGGCAGGCGCCGCCGGGCCGTCCGCTGCCGCTGGCGCCGGCAAAGCCGCCGCCGCCCCCGCCGCTGCCGCCCGCGTTCGTCGAGCCGCCAGCGCCTCCGCCGGCCCCGCTGCCGCCCGTGTTCGTCGAGCCGCCAGCGCCTCCGCCGCCCCCGCCTGTCGCGGCGAGCGTGATCTGGTCGATGACCATCATGTAACCGGTGCTGGCGCTCCCTTTGCCCGTCACGGTGAAACGAATGGTGTGGTTGCCGGCGGCCAGCGTCTTGCTGCCCAAACCGCACGCCACCTGTTGCCTGGCGACGGCGGCGTACTGGTTGCAAACGGGGCCCTGTTTCAGGCCGTCGACGGTGGCCTGGACGATGCCCCGGTTGACGTTGGATTTGTACAGCAGCTTCACGTCGTAGCTGCCCGCGGGGACGCTGGTCAGCGTGAACTCGATCCACGCGCCGCTCGCCGGCGTCCCGCTCGGCTGCACGTAGCGACCGGCGCTGGCACCCACCTCGGAGGTGACCTGGCTGCCCGGCGCCGAGGCCCGACGCGCCAGCACCTCGGCCTCGTAGGCCAGCGTTTGAGCCGTGACCGCCGCGCCCTCGGAGGCGCTGATCGGGTCCGGATCAGGGCTGGCGCAGGCCGCCGCCAGGCCCGCGACCGCCGCCACGGCCAGCCACCGTTCCACCGTCCGAACCTTGCCGCTGTCGCCCGCTGCCTTCCCGCGCATGAGGTCCTCCTTCACGTGGTCGCGGGGACGATACCCGTTCCGCACAAAGTGACAAACTCCGTTTGCTCGACGGGATTCTGATAGGACAGCGGAGAAGCCATGCGCGTGGTGATCGCCAACTGCTACCCGGACGACAACCGGGGTAGCGCCGCCCTGAACGACGCCGCCTGCCTCATCGCCGAGAGGGCGTTCCCTGGCGCCGCGATCGCCCTCATCAGCGCGGCCCGCGGCGCCTGCGCGATGACCGGGGCCGCCCTGCGCGCCCCCTTCAGGCACAGTCTGGCCGCGCACCCGCGTGTCGCGGTGCTGCCGCCTGTCCTGCAGACCAGGCGCGCGGCGGGCCTGGCCGAGGCGGGCGCGGTGGCGCGGGGGCTGCTATGGCAGCTCGCTCCCGCGCGGCTGGGGCACGGGGCGGCGATGACGGCGCTGCGCGGGGCGGACGTCGTGCTGAGCCGCGGGGGATATCTGCTGGCCGACCCAGGCGGCCTGCGCTGGTGGCTGAACCCCTATCTGCTGATGCTTCCGAACCGGCTGGCCCACCGCCTGGGCAAGCCAACCTGGACGCTGCCCACGTCGGTGATCCCGGCGCGCGGCTGGGTGGGCGACCTGGCCCTGCGCCATCTGGTCCGTTCCTTCGATCGCCTGGCGCTGCGCGATCCGAAGGCGCGCGCCGCGGCGGTGGCGCTGGGGGGGCGGAATGTCGCCGTGTACGACGACACCGTCTTCATCCTGGACGTGCCGGACGCGGCAGCCATCGATGCGGCGGTCCGCCGGCAGCGCCTGGCGGGCCGGCGCTTCGCGGTGGTCACCACCCGCAACTGGGGCGCACCGGAGATGGACGCGCGAAAGCGGGGGTTGCAAGCGGCCGTGATGCGCGACCTGCTGGATCGTGCGCAGATCGATCGCGTGCTGGTCGCGGCGCAGACCGTGGGACCGGATCTCGACGAGCGCGCCAGCGCGCGGGCGCTCCTGGCGCAGCTGGGCAGCGACCGGGCGCAGCTGCTGGAGGGCGACTTCTCGCACCAGGAGCTGATGGCAATCTATGGCGCCGCGGACGTCGTGGTGACACAGCATCTGCACTCCTTTATCTTCGCCGCGATGATGGGAACGCCGGCGCTGGCCCTTTCGGTCGATGGCCACAAGATCGAGGGTCTGGTCGCGGGGCTGGGTTTGCCGGCCTGGATGGTCGTGGACGCCGCCGCCGACGGGCCGACGGAGGTGATTGACCGGGTGAACCGGCTCCGGCGGGGCAGAGACGCCGTCGCGGGGGAGCTGCGGCGCGCGGCCGCGAAGGCACGCGCGTCCGTGCACGGCTACTCGCGCGAGCTGGCCGCCGTCAACCGAAGCTGATCGCGCCGCGGCGACCACGTGCGCATCTGTTTCATCAATCCCGCCGGGGCCGCGCTGTTCCAGCACCACCACGTCGAGCGGCAGCACTGGGGCGGCGCCGAGGCGGCGCTGGTCACCCAGGCGAGGGCGCTGGCTGGTCATGACGGCCTCGACGTCCACATGATCGTCGATGGCTTCGACGCCGACGGCGCGCCTGCCGAGAGCGAAAGGATCGACGGCGTCACCATCCGTCGGGTCCCCGGCACCTATCGCGACCAGCCGCCGGGCGCGTTCGCTGACTACCGCCGCCGCTTCTGGCGAGCGTTGACGGAAGTGGACGCCGACGTCTACGTGCAGCGCGGGGTTCCAGCCGATCTGTACTTCCTGGCGGCCCTGCACTGTCGCCTGCACGGCAAGCCCTACGTGCAGGTGCTGGCGCTGGCGCCGCTGCGGCGACTGGACCGCTTCTCGGTGCGCGGCTACTTTCGCTGGATCGCGCTCGAGCAGGCGTCGCTGCGGCTGGCCACGGCGGTCGTCGCGCTGGCGCACGATCAGCTGCCCGCCCTGGCGCCGTCGGTGCGGGCCAAGACCTCCGTGATCTACGAGGGCAAACCGTCCCGTGAGCTGACCCGCGCGCGCCGGTTCGTGCTGTGGGTGGGGCGGGCCGCAGCCTCCAAGCGCCCGGGCGTGTTGCTCGACCTCGCCCGCGCCCTGCCGGACCAGCCGTTCCTGATGGCGGTGGCGGGGCCGCTCGATGTGCTGCCGGCGCCCTTGCCCCCGAACGTGACCATCCGCCAGAACGTCCCCTACCAGGAGATGGACGAGCTGTACGCCGCCGCGAAGGTGGTGGTGCACACCTCCCGCGTCGAAGGGTTCTCGAACGTCTTCATCGAGGCCTGGAAGAACGGGACGCCCGTGGTCAGCCTGGACGTCGACACCGACGGGCTGATCGCGCGTCATGGCCTGGGTCGCTGCGTCCGCTCGGCCGCCGAGCTGAAACAGGCCGTGGTCTCGCTGCTCGCCGGCGGGCCCGCGTGGGAGCTGTGCTCGCGAAACGCCCGGGACTACGCGCTGACCCACCACGATCTCGATCGGCAGCTCGAGCGCTGGCGGGCCCTGTTTCGCAGCCTCGCGCCGGAGGAGAGGACGGGGTGATCTTGTTGATCTCCGCCGCGCGCGGGCGTGGTCATGGGGCCGAGCGCATCCTGACCTGCCTGCTGGAGGCCTGGCCGGACGCCGCCGCCACCTTCGCCGTGCTGGCGCCATCCGACGCGCACGTGTCTGGCGTCGCCCGCCGGCTGGGCATCGCCACCGTGCCTCTGGACGTGCGCGGTAGCGTGGCCGGCAACATCGCGGCGGCGTACCGGGCCCTGCCGGCGCTGCCCCGCTGCCGTGTGGTCCACGGTTGGACCGCCATCACGTTCGAGCTGGCCGCCGCGGTGGCGCTGCGCCAGCGGCTGCCGTACACGCTGACCCTGCACGACCATCCACAGGCCGCCTACTTCTCACCCGCCCGCCAGACGTTGCTGCGGCTGACGGCGGCGGGGGCCGGGGCGCTGATCTGTGTCAGCCAGGCCGTCAGGGACGCCTGCCTGCGCGCCGGCTTCACGGGTAATCTGGCCGTGATTCGCAACGGCTTGCCGGCGGCGCCGGCGCACGTCCCGCGCGATGGGCGGGGGCGGATCGGCTTTCTGGGGCTGGAGCACGCGCACAAAGGCTTCGCCATCGTGAAGGACTGGGCCGCGCGCCTTTCGCCGCCGGCCACCTTTCACGTTTACGGGCGCGCGGCGCCGGGAGCGCGCATCGCCGAGGAGAGCGGCCTGCGGTATCGCGGCCACCTGCCGCCCCAGCGCATCTTCGGAGAGATCGACGCCGTCGTGCATCCGAGCCTGATCTTCGATTCGTTACCGACCGTGCTGCTGGAGGCGGCGCGGGCGGGGCTGCCGGCCGTCGCCACCGCCATCGGCGGCGCCTCCGAGATCGTCGAGCACGGCGTCACGGGCCTGCTGTTCCCGGCGGGCGCGCCCGAGCAGGGCTTCGCGCAGCTGCAGGCCTTGATGGGCGACGCGGCGGCGCGACTGGCGATGGGGCAGGCGGCGCGACGGCGCTTCTCGAGCGCTTTCACGATCGAGCGAATGATCGAGGATTACCGGGCGCTGTGGTCGGCGCTGTCATGAGGCGCGACCGCGCGCGACATCACCTTGCCCGCCTTGCGTAGCGCACGCTGCCCCAGCCGGGTCAACCGGCGAACCGCCTTCCGGTGCCGCGGGAGCTGGTACGGCGCCAGATCGAACAGCGGTTGCTGGAACTCACCCACCAGGCTGACGTAGCACCGCCGGTGCGGCGTGGGATGTCGCACCGTCACGCCGTGCACGGCGTCGAGCGAGTTCAGGAACATGACCAGCACGTTGCTGTCGTAGGCGATGGTCTTGACCGGCGTCACGCAGGCGCTGTCGATCTGCGGTCCGTCGAACCCACGAGGCCCGCCCGCCGTGAACGTGCACAGCTCGAGATCGCCACCCAGCGAGCGATCGGCCGGATCCCGCAGGTACAGCAGTCCGGTGAACAGCTTGTGTGGCGAGTCGAGGTGCGCGCGACGGACGGAGGTGCCCCGCGACACGACCGGCGTGTTGAAGACCAGCAGGGCGTCCAGCAGCAGCGCCGCGCGCGCGTGGTCGTCGACGTGGCGCAGCCCGGCCGTGATGCGTTCCAGCTCGCCATAGCGCCGGCGCAGCCCGGGGTGCAGCGCGCTGATGTGCGCGCCGAACACCGCCAGCAGCTGCGCGAAGAAGGCAGGCGAGGTGTGTGCCCGGACGAAGTCCTTCCACACCTCCGCCACGGCCGGAGTATCCAGCAGCTCCTGACCCAGATAGTGGACGCGCGTGTTCTGCGGCAGTGGTCCGCGCGGGTTCTCGCGCCCGGCGAGGACCGTCTCGAAGGGCGGAAGCTGCTGTTTCAGGCGTGAAACCAGGGGGGCCGGCAGCGCGTCGCGGATGACGATGTGGGGGAAGGGCGCCGCGATCACGTCGCCCGCCTTGACGCCGCTCAGGACCGTATCGAGCACCGCGCCCTCTTCAGATGATGGTGGCGCAGCCCAGCGCCACCTCGACCTTGGCGCCTGCGGCGGCCTTGAAGTCGCTGCAGCTCTTGTCGCAGGCGATGATCTGCGTGGGGGTCCCCAGGCTGGGATCGACGTCGTAGTACCAGCCGCCCGCGTCGGAATCGCACTTGTCCTTGCTGCCCACGTAGTGAACCGATGCCGGCGTGGTCATGGCGTTCGACGAGAAGTCGACGTTCACCTTCATGAAGTCGATGCCACCCACCACGTTCTTCGGGATCGCGTACTGGCACGTGATGACGGTGGACTGCACCTGCTTGAACGCGTCGAGGATCTTCTGGGTGACGTCCTGGCTGGTGTCGACGATGACCGACTTCATGGTGCCGCCCGCGGCGGCCCAGGTGTCCAGGTTGCTCTGCGGCTGAACGTTCTTGTCGGTCAGGTCGCAGGGACCGAACACGCCGATGACGAACGTCTGGATGGGCGGCATGCCCATGGCGCCCATGGCCCCCGACAGCAGCGAGGCCACCCCGGGCACGTCCGCCGGCGTGCACGCCGCGGGCGCCTTCCCGGGAATGAAGGCGCCGGGCAGACCGTCGGTCAGCAACACCACGACCGTCTTGTGGTCGGGGGCGTCCTTGGCGTGCTGCTGGGCCGCCTGCAGGGCGCCGGTCAGCGCCGGACCGGTCGGCGTGTAGCCGCCCGGCGCGTGGTTGTTCAGCGAATCGTTCAGCTTCTGGACCACCGCCGGGTCCGACAGCGCGCCGAACGAAACCTTCGGCGTCGCGTAGTCGGCCGGGTCGCAGATGTCGCGGCCGCGGCAGTAGCCGGTGAAGGGGACGCAGCCGCTGGGACAGGTGCCGGTCGACTTGGGCCCCTGCACGCAGTTGCGCTGGTTGCACTGGGCATCCCGGGGGCAGGTCTGCACGGCCACGCAGCTGTCGCCGTCACCGGCGGTCACGCAGTCGGAGTCTTGCGTGCACAAGGTGGAAGGAGCGGTGCTGAACTGCGTGCTGCCGACGCAGGCCTTGCGCTGATCGCAGGGGCCGTTGTTGCCGCAGTCCGCGTCCGAGTTGCACACCTCGGGGACGCCCGACTGCTCGTCGGGGAAGTAGCTCAGCGCCACGTTGAACCCTTGCGAGTTCTGGTCGCTGAAGAAGCTGGCCATCGCCTTCTTCAGGTCGGTCCACTTCGGGTTGCCAGCCGAGTCGGTCTCGTTCATCGACTTCGAGCTGTCCATCATCACGTACAGATCCAGTGGCACCAGCATCGCCTGCGACGTCGTGGCGGCGCACGCCCCGTCGGTGGTGGACGTGTCACCGGAGGTGAAGTGCTCCATCGCCATGTCGGGCAGCGTGACCTGGTCGATGCCGCCGTCGTTGCCCGAGCCGGTGCTGCCCCCGCTGCCGGAGCCGGTGCTGCCGCCGCTGCCGCCGCTCCCGCCGGTCGCGGGCGTGATGGTGCTGCAGCCCGCCCCGGCCCAGAGGCCCAGCAGCGCCAGCACGGAAGTCACGGCCGGGAACGACATCGTGGCGAATCGCTTGTCTCGCATCCGTCTGGTGTCCTTACTCGAAGATGATCGACTTGCAGGGGAAGTCGAAGCTGATGTCGTTGTTGGCGGGCATGCGCCACTTGTCGCAGGCCGTTCCGTTCAGGGTCAGCTGCGTCGCGGAGGCCATGGACCAGCCGTTCGTGGCGTCCTGCGGGACCTCGCTGCTGTCGGGGCAGCTGGTGCTCAGGCAGACGTGCGCCGAGGCCAGCTGGTTCAGGTCGACCTTGATCGACTGTCCGCCCACGTTGCCCAGATCGAACGTGCAGCTCTTCACGCCGTTGATGGCGGCGGTCAACTGGGTGACCAGCTGGCTCAGGTTCGAGGCGCTCGGCTGGTAGGGCATCGTGGGGCCCATCATCGTCGAGTACGTGCCCAGCGTGCTGCCGCGGGCGGCCGGCTTGCCGGACGCGGTCAGGTCGGCGGCCCAACCGGCGACGCCGCTGCACTGATCGTAAAAGTCGTTCGCGGTCCCCCCCATCTTCACGGGGGGCAGCGTGGGCTCACCGGCCCCGGCGTTGGCGTACGCCTGCAGCACGCCGGGGGCCAGATCGAACAGCGCCGTCTGAACACCGAAGACGATCGTGTTGACGCCGGCCGTGGCGGCCGCCTGCAGCTGATAGACGACCGAGTCGGGTGCGCACAGCGAGTTGGAGTCGTCGCAGTAATCGGGCTGTCCGTCGGTGATGAACAGGATGTACTTGCTGCCCGGGGCGGTGTCGGCCTGCAGCGCCTTCGACGCCACGGCGATCGACTCGCTGGCGGGCGACTCGAACTTCATGCCCGTCGACGTGCTGTTGGGGGGGAAGGCCAGGCTGTCGTACAGCTTCGAGATCGCGGCGGCGTTGTTCAGCGCCGGCGCGACGTAGTCGGTGGCCATTCCTTGCAGCGAGGGGCACATGCCACCGCCCACCGGATTCGTGCCCCACACCGTCTGGAACCCGAAGCGCACCTGGGCGTCGAGCTGGGTCATCACGGATTCGACCGCCGTCTTCAGGTTCGACCAGCTGGTGTTCGCCATGTCCGCGCAGACGGCGTCGCCGGTGTTGCCCGTGAGACAGTGGAACATGCTGCCCGACCGATCGACCAGCAACGTGACCGTCGGGATGGTGGGCATGAACTTCACCGTCGCCATCTGGCAGGCGGCGTCGGTCACGGCCGCGTCGCCCGCGGGGGAGGTGTCGCCCCCCGAACCGGACGCCGGCGTACCGCCGCTGCCCATCGTTCCACCGGTCGCGGTGACGCCGCCCGTGGCCACCGCGCCGCCGCTGCCCGCGCTGGCTCCCCCGGTGCTGGTCACGCCGCCGCTGCCGGTGTCACCCCCCGAGGCGCTGGTGTTTCCGCCGGAGCCGACGGCGCCGCCGCTGGAGCCGCCCGACACGCCGCCGCTGGCGCCGCTGGAACCGCCGCTGGCGCCGCGTGAGCCGCCAGAGCCTCCCCCGGAATCTGCGGCCTTCGTGCAGTAGGCCGACATCGAGGCCATCCCGACGCCGAACAGGATCATCCCCAGGTTGCGGGAGACGCGGGGCGCACCAAGCGAGGACAGGGGGCGTGAGGGCATCGACATGGGGCCAGACCTCCGGGGGACAACGACGCACGACCACGAACTACACTGAGGAACGCCGGCTGAACCGATTTCGGGAAAGCAAAAGGACAGAAGACGGGCGGGGGATCTACATATCATGGGCCGCTGCGAAGGTCATGAAGCGAACGCTTCCTGAGCACGCAGTTCGGCGCGAATCGCCTGTCCGGTCAGCACACACTGGACGGACCGCCCCCACATCGGAGAAACTGCCTGTCCATGACGACGACCGCGCCCGCGCCCACTGGCCCCGCTGCCGCCCGTTGTGCCACCTGTCACGGCGCGGGGGAGATCGGCACCGACAATGGCCCGACCGTCTGCCCCGACTGCTTCGGCGAGGGACGCCAGCTGGACTCGCTGGAGCGGACCGAGTGGCGCCTGCGCGACATCGAGCGCGCCAACCAGGCGCCGTCCGAGCACGCCGTCGAGATCCGCTGGCTGGTGTTCGAGCTGCGGCGCACGCGCGAAGCGTTGCTGCAGATCCTGTCGCGCTGCCAGGACGACGCGGCGGCCGGCGGGCTGGCCCAGGAGCTTCAGTTCCTGGCCAACCGTGCGCTCGGCCTGTACGAGATCAAGGCGCCCTAGTCACTCGGCCAGCTCGCGGCAGAACTGGCGCTCGCGCTCGATGCGCTCGGCCGGGGGCTGGTCCGCCGCGGCCAGCTGACCGTAGGCGTCGGCCAGTCCGCAGTGCACGGCCGGGTCGAACGGGTTGGTGCGCAGCGCCGCCCGGAACGCCTGGATGGCCTCGGCGGGCGACCCCTTGGCCAGCAACGCCTGACCGGCGATCTCGTTCGGCCAGGGGAGATCGGGGTAGACCGCGCGCGTGCGGTCGACCGCGCGCAGCGCCTGCTCGGGCTCGGCCAGCGCCAGGTAGGTGCGCCCCAGCTTGACGGGGAACAGCCAGTTCGCCGCCGCCGCGTCCGGCCCGCTGGCGCCCCGCCCGCCCGCCAGCGTGGCCTGCGCGCCCCGCTCGTACTCCAGCACGGCGGCGCGCGGCCGGTTGCGCTTCAGCAGGATGTTGCCCAGGCGCAGGTAGCGCATCGGGCCGGCCGCCTTCAGCCCTCCGGTGGCCTCGTCCTCGGTCGGCTTGCGGCGCGACGCGATGGCGGCCGACTTGCGGATGTGCGTGGTGGGGATGTCGAAGCCCGGGTACGTCTTCAGCTTCAGCCCGACCATGTAACTCTTCCACAGCCGCTCGAACTCGGGCCAGCCACCGCCGGCAGCCGCGGCCACCGCCTTGCGCGCGTCGGTGCCGTTGGCGACGGCGGTGATGGCGGCGCGAATGGCGGCCATGCCCCCTTGCGCGTGCAGCGTGCCGATGGCGGTGGCCACCTCGGCGAAGGCCAGCGAAGCGTCCTCGGCCGAGGGGAGCTTCGCCATCGACGGGTGCATGGCATCGAAGCTGATCAGCTTGCCTCCGTGCAGCGCCTTCGCCAGCAGGTGCTCCATCGCGGGCGCCAGCCGGCCACCCGCCGGTTCGCGCCAGCGCCGCTCCATGAACTTGGCCAGCCCCTCCTGCATCCACACTGGCGCGCGATCGTGCGTCAGTTGCGACACGGCGTAGTGGATCAGCTCGTGGTTGATGCTGTCCAGCCAGGGATAGCCGTAGGCCAGCGCGCGCGGCGTGGTCACCATCAGCCGGGCCCACTTGCACAGCGCGATCGTCCCGGTGCGCTCGACCTCCTCGGCTGATAACGACGATACGGCCGCCAGATCGGATGGGCTGCGATAGAACTCCACCCGCACGGGCAGCTCGGCCGCGAAGCCCAGGTCCGACTCGAGCGCGGCGTACGCCGACTCCAGCGTCTCGAGCGCGTACGGCACCAGCACCGCGTCCTCGGGCGGATAGCGGACCAGGAAGTGCGTCGACCGCGCTTCCTTGTGATCCTTGACGGCGTCGGCCGCGGCGCGCGCCAGCCCCATCAACTCGCGCACGTTGACGTCGGTGGGCGCGCCTTGCGACGCCACGGTCAGATCGCCGACCGCGCCAGGGTAATCCCCCTCCAGGAACTTCAGATAGCCCTTCAGGTAGGCGGCCTCGGGGGTGGGGGGCGAGCGGACGTCCAGCGCCGCGATGCGCGCCCGCCCGTCGGCGAACCGCCACTCGTCCAGGCTGCGCTCGGCCTGCGCCCCCGCCGCCGACAGAAAAGACGACGGCGCGCCGCCCGACTGGGCCCGCGCCGTCGCGGCGAGCAACAGGACGCCCAGCGTGAGGGCGCAGCGGACGCTCATTTCACCAGCTCCTCGTAGTAGCGGCGGACATCGTCGCGGAAGTGCTCGGGCGCCTTTTCCTTCATGGCGTCCATCAGCTCCTGCCGCCAGGCGCGCGGCGCCTGCGACTCGTCGGCGCCGGGGATGCGCACGGGATCGTGCTGCTGCGACACGCCGCCGCTCGACCGCTCTTGCAGGCTGTCGCGCAGCTTCGCCAGCCGCTCCACGGCGTTCTGCTGCGCGCCGCCGGCCTGCTTGGCGTCCCCCTTGCGCAGCTGCGACGAGGCCTCACGCATCTGCTGCGCGGCCGCCTTCAGATCGTCGGCCGCATGCTCGAGCCCGGGCATCTTGCCCAGCTGGCGCGCCGCCTCGCGGGCCGCGTCCTCGGTGCGATCGCCGATGCCGTTCTGCCGTTCGCTCTCTGCCTGGGCCCGGGCGCGGTCCTCGGGCGACAGCGTCTCGTCGGGGCGGGGCATCAGGTTGCGGATGTCGTCCGAGATCTCCTGCGCCATCGCCTGCGCCTCGCCCACGGCGCGGGCGGCGGCGGCGCGTGCCTGCGCCCGCGGGCCGCCGTCCTTCCGGCCCGGGTGATCGTCGTCGTCCAGGTGCTCGTTCAGGCGATCCAGGTTCGCCACCGCGCGGTCGGCCTCCTGCTTCGCCTCGGCCAGATCGCGCTCGCCGATCAGGCGGCGCAGCTGGCGGGCGTTCTCGCGGGCGCGCTCCACCTCCTCGGACAGGGCGCTCTCTGGGCTGCCCGTCTTCAGGTCACCCAGCTTCTGCTTCAGCTTCTCGATCTTCTCGTTCTCCTGGCGCGTCCACTCCGCCAGCTTGTCGCGCAGGCGCTTCTGCGTCTCGGCGTCCTGCTTGTCGGCCAGCGACTTGGTGTCGCCGGCCACCGCGCGCTCGTCGCCCTCCAGATCGCCGATCTTCTTCATCAGCTCCGAGACGACGCGGTTCTCCTGCGGGAAGCGCTCGGCGCCGAACCCCTCCGCGTTCTCGTCCAGCATCTGCCGCAGCTCGCGCAGATCCTTGCCCAGGTCGTCCAGCGCCTGTCCCATCGCCTTCGAGTCGCCTTGCGCCAGCAGCTCGTCCAGGCGCTTCGCCCGCTCGGCCAGCTTGCGCGTGTCGGGCATGTTCTGCCACTCCTCGCTGACGTCGTTGCGGTTCTTCAGCTCGGCGACCTTCTGCGCCAGCTCGCCCAGGCGTGACCGCAGGTTGCGGATCTCGCGCTCCAGCTGGCGGCGCAGCGCCTCGTCGTTGGTGGCGGCGTATCGGGTCAGCAGGTCCTGCAGCCGCTTGTGCGTCTCGGTCAGCTCCTTGCCGATGGCCGCCAGGTCCTCCAGCCGCTGCCGCCCGATCAGGTCGTCCATCAGCAGCACGCTGCGCTCCAGTTCGGCCACGTGGCGGCCGTCGTGGGCGCGCAGCCGCGCGGCCGGCGCGCGCTTGGACAGCAGGTCCTTCTCCTCGCGCAGCAGCTTGCCCAGCCGGTCCCCGATGCCGGCCAGCGCCGCGCGCAGCGCCTTGCCCAGCGTGGCCTCGCGCCGGTCGTCGTCCAGCAACCTCCCCAGCAAAGTCAGGTGCGCCTCTTCGTTGTCGTCGAGCGTCTGGCTGGTCTCGCGCCGGGCGGCCTCGGCGGCCCGGTCCAGGCGACCTTGTGGCGGCGCCTGGCCGATCTCCAGGCGGTCGGCCAGATCGGCGATCAGGTGCTCCAGGATCTCGCGCTGCCGGTCCAGCCGCGCGTTCACCGTCTCTTGCGGGTGCGAGATGACCACGTACAGGGTCCGTGACGAACCGACCTTCGCCCCCGACACCTCGTCCCGATCGCGCGCCTCGACGTGATAGGCGATGCGCGATCCGGGCGACAGGGGAAGGGTCGAGGGATCCCACACCGTGCGCCCCTCGGCGACGCGCGCGCCCAGCGGATCCTTCAGGAGCTGGCGGTGCTCGGGCCCCTCGTCGACCCGGTACACCAGCTCGACCGACGCCAGGCCATAGTCGTCGTCCGCGGCGAACCCCACCTCGATGGGGCGAGGCACGGGTAGCTCCAGGCGATCGGCCGGTCCGTGGATCTCGGCGCGCGGCGCGCGATCGGGCTCCGCTTCCAGGCGGTGGCTCTGCTGCTCGCGTACCGCGCGGCCCAGCAGCGGCTGCAGCCAGAAACGGTAGCTGCCGCTCTCGGACAGGGTCAGGTGCGCCGTCATCGCGTTCTTGTGCAGAAGGACGGGGATCTCGCCGGCCTCGCCGTTCTCGCCCAGCAGCAACGCGGCCCCGCGCGAGCGGTGCAGCGGCGTCGTCTCGATCGTCACGCGCGTGCCCTTGACCGCCATGACGTCGCCGGTCGAGCCCTCGATCGTGCGTGGGGGCAGCCCCGTGTACGCGGGGTACTGGTAGGTGATGCGCACATCGCCCACGATCGGCACCATCGACACGGCGGCGCCCTCGAACCGGCTGGGCCGGTGGGTCAGGGTGGACAGCCCCTTGCCGATGGTCTGGGGCGAGAGGCGCGCGCCCGTCACGACGGCAGCCAGCGCCAGCAGGGCGGCCAGCGCGCCCAGCAGCGCCGGCCGCATCGACACCAGCCGCGTCGGGTCGACCACGGCGACCGCCTGGGACAGATGATCGCGGAAGGCGGCCATCAGCGCCGTCGAGATCGCCGGCGGCTCACCAGGTGGTGCGCCCGGCGGGCCCGCCAGCTCGACGGCCGACAGCAGATCGTCCGACAGCGACGACAGGCGGGGATCCAGGCGGCCCACCACGTGTGCGGCCCGCGCGTCGCTGTGAACGGCGCGCCACGGGCGCCACACGCCCAGGGCCGCCGCGGCCAGCGCGCCCAGGCCCGCCGTGCAGAACGTCAGCGGGCGCCAGAACCCCGCGGGACCGAACGCCGCCGCCGCGACCGCCAGGATCAAGACAGCGGCTAGCACCGCCGCGACGCCCAGGCCGGCCGCACGAAGGGCGGCGCGGACCACCAGCCGCCTGCGCAACGTCCGCAGGAACTCGGAGATCGGGTTGGGCGCCGTCATCTGGGCGGGCGAATGTTAGCAAGCCCCGCCGCCAGCCGGCACGACCGGTAGGGCCCCGGGGCGGCTCGGGGGTCGGTATCGACCTTGCAAAAGCCCCGCATCGCCATGACGAACCCCAACGATGTCGGCACTCTGGTCCCCTCCGTTTCGGCGTCCCACACCAAACTGCCCCATGCGGGCGGGGCGATCTTGAAGATGGTCCCCCCCGCGCTTCCGGATCAGGCCGGGGAGCCGGAGGCCGCGCAGGATCCCCAGGCGGTGCTGGCCGCGGCGCGGCCGCGGATGTTCGCGGTGGCGCTGCGGATGACGCGCAATCCCGACGACGCCGAGGATGTCGTACAAGAGGCGATGTTGAAAGTGTGGCGCGCCTTCGGCCGCTTCGAAGGCCGGGCCGCGCTGTCGACCTGGATCCACCGCATCGTCGTGAACGCCGCGCTCGATCGGCTGCGCGCGCGCGGCCCCCTGGTGTCGCTGGCGGCGCGCGTGGATGACGAGGAGCTGGAGCGCGATACGTCCACCCAGGCCGACGGCGTCACCGCCGTCGAGACGCCCGAGGAGCTGGTCCGGTCGGCCGAGGTGGGCGTCGAGGTCCACCGGGCGCTGGGCGCGCTGCCGCCCGCCCACCGTCAGGTGCTGGCCCTGCGCGAGCTGGAGGGCGAGTCCTACCAGTCCATAGCCGATATCGTCCGTTGTCCCATCGGCACGGTGATGTCGCGCTTGCACCACGCCCGCCACCGGCTGGCGGAGGAGATCAGCACCAATCACCGCGAGCTGCTGCCCCAGGCCGCGTAGTCCGCCAGCTCGCCCGGTTCGCGTCCCCATCGGCGTCCTCGTTCCCGACGCCTGGCCGGTTCGAGGGTGGCGGGCCCATCCCGCGCCCCCGACGATCCGGGCGACGAGGGTGGGGACGGGGGAAGGGGGGGCGGCGGTTCGGGAGGCTCTGGTACAGTCTTTCGCCGTGAACACTTTCGGTTCCGACCGTTGGCGTTCGAGCTTTGCGGTTGTTCGAGCCTGGGTTGTTCGGCGGCGATGGGTGGCGGGGGCTGCGGCCGCGTTGCTCGCGCTGTTGATCATCTTCCCGCCGCTCGGCGGGGCCATGGCGGCGCGCCGGGCGACGTCGATGCTGCGCGAGCGACTGGGGGTCGAGGTCGACATCGGACACGCGCGGGCGGGCCTGGCGGGGATCGTCTTTCGTGACGTCCGGGTCGGGCAGACGGGGGCTTCGCCGCCTCTGGCCCGGATCGACGTCATGCGCATCCCGTACGCGGCCGCGCTGTTCCGGCGGGGCACGGTCACGATCGACGGCGCGGTCTTCGACGTGCGGCGGGGCGGAGAGGACGACAACGTGGCCGCCGTCCAGGCCGCGCTACGCGGAAAGCGGTCGTCCTCACCGGCCGGCGGCGGCACGTCGGGCGAGGCCCGGGTCCCGGCGGTGAAGCTGACGAACGCCAAGGTGAAGGCCCACGACGCCGCCTCGGGGTTGACGGTCGACATCGAGAAGGTGAACGCCGCGCTGATCCCGGGGACGTCGGCCTCGGTCAGCGCCGAGAAGATCGGTGGCCTGCTGGCGCTGGGCAACGCCGGGCAGGGGCCGCGCTTCGGCGCCGCCGCGCTGACGATCGCGCAGCCGCTGGCGGGGATGCGCCCCCACGGCTATCCCACGGTCACCGTGGAGGGGGCCTTCGCGACGCCGCTGCCGAAGCTGTCGCTGACCGGCATCCACGGCAAGATCGTCCCCACGCCCAAGAAGAACGCCGGCACCGCCGGAAGCCCCGGCGACAAGTCCGCCGAGGAGCTGACGGTCGATCTCGACGGCTCGTACGGCGGGGCGCGTGAGACGTTGTGGACGGCCCGCGGCGGGATCGATCCCGCCACGCACGCCGGCGAGCTGTCCCTGCGGGCCGAACGGTTCTCGCTGGGCGAGATCGCCGACGTGCTGCCCAAGACGATCCTCTCGCCCGCGAACACCAACGTGGACGCCGCGTTCGACGTCAGCTGGGCCGACGGCGCCGTGCGTTTCGGGGGCAACATGCGGTTGACCGGGCTCAGCTTCCAGCACCCGGCCCTGGCGGCGGAGCCGATCCAGAACGTCGACGTGGGGCTGGTGTTGCGCGCCACCGCCTTCCCCGCCGCGCGCCGGGTGGCCATCGATCGCTTCGAGGGGAGCATCGGCGAGCTGCATGGCAAGCTGTCGGGCTTCGTCGAGCTGGCGCCCGGAACGGTGACGTTCTCCGACGGCTCGAAGCTGGGCTTCCGGCCGCGGCTGGATCTGACGCTGGAGGTCCCCAAGCTTCCCTGCGCGAAGGCGCTGGCCAGCTTGCCACCCGCCGTGGTGCCGCACCTGCAGGGGTTCGTGATGAAGGGGACGTTCGGCGCGGACATCACCACGCGCATCGACTACGCCGACCTCGACGCGCTGGAACTCAAAGGCAAGATCGGCATCGACGGCTGCCAGGTGCTGAAGGTCCCGCCCGAGGTGAAGGCGCTGGTCACCGGCGACTCGATCCCGCAATCGGTCGAGGTGCCGGTGCTGCCCGGATCGCAGGAGGCGAAGGACGGCCTCGACACCGAGATGATGGACTTCATCCTGGGCCCCGAGAACCCCGAGTTCGTCCCCTATGACGAGATCTCGCCCTTTCTCACGGCGTCGATCATGACCACCGAGGACAACGGCTTCTTCAAGCATCGGGGCTGGGTGTCGTCGGAGTTCCGCACCGCGCTGAAGCGCAACCTCGAGCGCGGCGGCTTCCGTGGCGGCGCCTCGTCGATCACGATGCAGATGGTGAAGAACGTGCTGCTCAGCCAGCAGAAGACCCTGTCGCGCAAGCTGCAGGAGCTTTTTCTCGTCTGGTACATCGAGCAGGAGGTCCCGAAGGAACGGATCCTGGAGCTGTACTTCAACGCCATCGAGTTCGGCCCTCGCATCTACGGCATCGGGCGGGCCGCGCGGCACTACTTCGGCAAGCCGGCGTCCGAGCTGACGCCGCTCGAGGCGGCCTTCTTCTCGTCGATCCTGCCCAGCCCCAAGCGGCGCTACATCCAGTACTGCCACGGGGCGCCCCTGCCGCCCTGGGACCGCTACGTGCACCGCATCCTGGCCAAGGTGCACGAGCGCGGGCGCATCACCGACGAGGATTACGCGACGGCGCAGGCCCAGAAGCTGGTCTTCGATCGCAGCGAGGCCGGGATGAACGAGCGCCAGTGTCTGGAGTGGGTGAAGAAGATGACGTCCCGGCCCGAGCCCGAGGTGCCCGCGGACAGCGAGACGCTGGATGCCAACGGGGAAGGCGACGACAGCGGCCCGCTGCCGGTGGGCAAGCTGCGCCGCCTGTTCGCGAAGGACAAGGACGGCAAGCACGCCGCCCGCAACGCCAAAGGAGCCCGTCACCCGTGAAGTCCGTGTCTGGATTGGATGCGCGCGATCCCGCGCTGATCTGCGCCGCGCTGGCGCCCCTGCTGGGCGAGGAGCGCCGCCAGCGCATCGAGGAGGTGGTCGAGGCGCGCCTCGGCAGCCTGACCGTCGTGGTCGAGAACCTGCACGACCCGCGCAACGGCGCGGCCGTGCTGCGCAGCTGCGAGGCCTTCGGGCTGCAGACCGTTCACGTCGTCGAGGCGGCGGAGCGCTTCCGCTTCTCGTCCGAGGTCAGTCAGGGCTGCGAGAAGTGGATGGACGTCGAGCGCCATGCCACGTTCGCCGCCGCCCAGGCGCGCCTGCAGGCGAACGGCTTCGCCCTGTACGCCGCGGTCCCCGACGGCAAGGTGCCGCTCGAGGCGCTGGACTTCTCGCGTCCCGCCGCGATCGTCGTCGGCAACGAGCACTCGGGCTTGACCACGGGCGCCATCGCCCTGGCAGATGTGCCGTTCGCCATTCCCATGGCCGGCATGACCCGCAGCCTCAACCTGTCGGTCGCCACCGCCCTCATCGTCTCGCACGCCGCCGGCCGCCGACGGGCCGCGCTGGGTCGCGCGGGCGACCTGGACGACGGGGAGAGGGCCAGATTGCGCGCCCGCTTCTATGCCGCCTCGGTCCGAGGCGCCGACGGCGTGGTGGCCCGCCACGCCGCGACGCCCGTGCCCTGACGGGCCTCTCCCGTCGGGGCTAGCCGCCGCTCACGCGCGGACGGGGCAGGGGATCAGCGCGCCGGCAGCCGAAGGGCGGCTTCCACCGCGGCGCGTTCGGCGGGCGGCAGGTTGGCCTTGGCGTGCGTCTCCAGCGCGCTCCTGGCTTCGGCGGTGCCGATCAGGCCCAGCGCCTGCACCGCGGCGATGCGCAGCTGCTGGCTCTCGCGGTCGGCAGCGTTTCCTTCCAGCGTGCTGGCCAGCGCCGGCACCGCGCCTGGGCGCTTCATCTGGCCCAACGTGGTCGCGGCTGCCTGACGGACGGCGCCCGGTTGATTGGTGTCGGCCACCAGCGCCGTTAGCTGCGCCGCCTGGGCCAGATCGCCCGTCGCCACCAGCGCGACGATGGCCGCCACCCGCACCGGCACGGGGCCGTCCGATGTGGCGACGTCGCCCAGCTCCAGGTTCGAGTCGCGGTTCGTGATCTGGCCCAGCGCGCGGGTGGCCGGGCCGCCGGGACGATTCTCTTTCGCGGCCAGCTCGGCCAGCCAGATCACCGCCGCCGGTTCGCCCAGCTTGGCCGCGCCCTGGACGCTGAACGTGCGCGTCTTGTCGTCCGTCGCGGCCTGATGGCGCGCTTGCAGATCCTTCAGCGCGGGGGAGGCCGCCACGTCCCGCTCCGTGACCAGCCAGTGTTTCCGGGGCCCCGCGCCGCTGGTCCGCGCAGGCGCCGCCCTGGGCGGGGTTGGAACGGCGGCGGGCTGCCCGCCGCGGCGCAGGAGCACGCCGCATATGAGCAACGCGCCTACCACGACGGCGCCCAGGACCCAGGTCTTTAGCGCGGTGCCAGCCGGCATCTTCGAGTTGTGGGCGCTGCAGGGATTGAACCTGCGACTTCCACCGTGTGAAGGTGGCACTCTGCCGCTGAGTTAAGCGCCCTTGGAAAGGCGATCTAACTAGGCGATCCCGGGAGCATCGTCAAGACGCACGAAACCTTTCGTCAATCGTACGGCAACGCCACCGCAATATCGGAACGGGGATCCCTGCCGGCGCATCAGCGTGGAAGACCCTCGCCGGTCCGGAAATATTCCTGGATTGCACGTCCGGCCGTAACAGGGAACACGCTTCGAAAATCCAGTTCGAGAAACAAAGAATTTACCGGCAACGCGGGTCAAGAATGGCTAACGTACTGGCGCCGTGTCAGCCAACCCCACCAGCAGCGAAACTCTCGTCGCCGAGCTCGCCGTCTTGCTCGCGGGCCATGCCGGCGCCAATCCGCAGGACGTCGACGCTTCTGTTTTGACAGGGCGCCCGCAGAAGCAGTTGCTGGAGGCGGCGCGGTTGCTGGGGCTGACCACCGTCTCGCGACTGAAGAAGGACGCCCTCGTCGAGCGGTTGTGGCAGGCGTGGCAGAAACTGCTGGCCAGCTCGTCCGAGGCCGAGGCCGAGGCGCGGCCCTCCGTCTCGAACGGTCGGACCACCAACGGAAGCAGCGCCGCCGCCGTGAACGCGAAGCCGGCCGCCCCGGTCAAGGCGCGCGAGCCCGCCGTCAGCGATCCCGGAGACGCCGGTCAGCCCGTGGCCCCGGTCGCTCACAAGTTCGAGGTGCACCCCAGCGCCGTGGCGAAGGAGGCGGCCATCCCGCCCAAGGACATTCCCTGGGGGTACGGCAAGGATCGCGTGACGGCGTTGCCCGTCGATCCCGAGCGCCTGTTCGTCTACTGGGAGGTGACCGAGGAGGGGCTGGAGCGGGCCCGCAAGACGCTGGGTGCCGCCGCCGACGGGGCCTGGCTGAACCTGCGCATCTACGACACCACGGGCCGGATCTTCGACGGATGGAACGCTCACGCGACGATCGATCAGGGCCTGGACCGCAGCACGCGCCAGTGGTTCTTCCACATCGGGAAGCCCAGCTCGGAGGCAATCGTCGAGATCGGTCTGCTGGCGCGCGACGGCGGCTTCGCCAAGATCGCCCGCTCGGGGCGGGTGGAATTCCCGCGCCACGATCCGGTGGCCTGGGCCGAGCCCGAATGGCTGACGGTGCGTCTGGCCGACGGACAGGTGCGCCGCGGCTGGATGCCGCGCGCGGCGATGGCCCACGGGAGCGGCGGCGAGGCCGCCAGCGGACCAGGCGGCGCGGGCGGCGGCGCGGCCCTGCCGGTGGCGCTGCCTTCCGCGGACACGGTGGTCCAGGTCGAGGAAGGGGAGCGGGTCGTCCACCGCACCGAGTGGCACAGCGAGTGGGAAGAGGTGAAGACCGACGGCTACCTGACCGGTGAGGGCCGTATGTCCTGGGAAGAGCAGGGACAGATCTCGTCATGGAGCGAGGGCCCGTTCCCGTACCCGGTCGAGGTCCCCGAGCCCGTGCGCGAGACGTCGCTCGGCCGCACCCGCGTCTTCCGTTCGGGCGCGCGCACGCACGTCGTGTACGGGCCCTGGCAGGTGGTGATCCACGGCCTCGGTGCCACGCGCAGCCGCTCCGTCCTCTCCCGCTGGGAGGTCTACCGATCGTGGGGCGAGCAGGCGGGCCGTCACGTCGTCCACGCCCAGGGCGGCACCGGCGACCCGCACGCGGCGGGACAGCCGGGCGCCAGCGAGAGCGTGCTGCGCGGCGCGAGCGAGCGGGTGTGGCGGGGCTCGAGCGAGCTGCGCTTCGGCGGCTCGTCCGAGGTCTATTACCTCGGCGCCAGCGAGCTGCGCCTGGCCGGGGCCAGCGAGCGGATGTACATGGGCTCGAGCGAGCTGCTGCGCCGGGGCGCCAGCGAGCGGCGGCTGAGCGGCGAGGCCGAGTGGGCGCGCCGCGGGGGCAGTGAGGGACGCCTGGGCGGCGAGGCCGCGTGGCAAGGATCGGCCGGGGGCGGCGGCAGCGAAGGACGCCTGGGCGGTTCATCGGACTACGCGCCGCGCGCGCCATCGCCATCACCGGTGGGGGCCTCGGAATACCCGCGCCCCCCGGTGCGCGACGAAGCCAAGCAGGACGGGTGACGGACATGACGATCGGCTATTTCTCCCTGATTCTGCACGCGCACCTGCCGTTCGTGCGCCACCCGGAAGACCCCACCGTCATGGAGGAGGACTGGCTGTACGAGGCCATCACCGGCACATATCTGCCGCTGATCCAGACCTTCGAGGGGCTGCTGACCGACCACATTCCCTTCCGCTGCACGGTCTCGCTGTCGGCGCCGTTGATCACGATGTTGACGGACGATCTGCTGAAGGTCCGTTACGCCGAGTATCTGGACGATCTGATCGCGCTGGCCCAGAAGGAGCTGGTGCGGACGAAGTCCGAGCCGCACTACCAGCGGCTGGCGCAGATGTACAGCGACCGCTTCCAGAGCCTGCGCCATACCTGGCGCAGCCACGAGGGGAACCTGGTGCAAGCGTTCCGGCGGCTGCAGGACGCGGGGCGCCTGGAGGTCATCACCTCGACGGCGACGCACGCGTTCTTCCCCCTGATGGACCGCAACTGGGCCACCATTCGCGCCCAGGTCCACACGGCGGCCGATCTGTACGAGAAGCACTTCGGCCGGCGCTCGCTGGGCATGTGGCTGGGCGAGTGCGGCTACGTGCCGGGCGTCGACGAGCTGCTGCGCGAGGCGGCCGTGCGCTACTTCCTGGTCGACACGCACGGCATCCTGAACGCCGATCGGCGCCCCGCGTATGGCGTGTACGCGCCGCTCTACTGCCCGACGGGCGTGGCGGCGTTCGGCCGCGACACCGAGTCGTCCGAGCAGGTGTGGAGCGCGCAGCACGGCTACCCCGGCGATCCGCACTACCGCGACTTCTATCGCGACATCGGCTTCGATCTGCCCATCGAGTACATCGGCCCCCACATCCACCCCGAGGGCCATCGCATGTACACGGGGTTCAAGTACCACGCGATCACCCACAACCAGCTGCACGACAAGTGGGTGTACGACCCGGACATCGCGCGCGGCAAGGCGGGCCTGCACGCGTCGCACTTCCGCGGCAACATGGAGAAGCAGGCGGCGCGGCTGGCCGCGAACATGGATCGCCCGCCGATGATCGTCAGCCCCTACGACGCCGAGCTGTACGGCCACTGGTGGTACGAGGGCCCCATCTTCCTGGGCGATCTGTTCCGCCAGCTGCACTACGATCAGGACGCCATCCTGCCCATCACGCCGGGGGACTACCTGGAGCGCCACCCCACGAACCAGCAGGCGACGCCCAGCGCGTCGTCGTGGGGCAAGAAGGGCTACAACGAGCAGTGGCTGAACGAGACCAACGCCTGGACCTATCGCCACATCCACGCGGCGGGTGAGCGCATGGTCGAGCTGGCGCGCGGAAACTATCGCGCGACCGATCCCCTGACGGTGCGGGCGCTGAACCAGACCGCGCGCGAGCTGATGCTGGCCCAGTCCAGCGACTGGACGTTCATCATGTCGACCGGGACCACCGTCCCGTACGCCACGCGCCGGTTCAACGAGCACGTGGTCCGCTTCAACCGCCTGTACGACAATTTGAAGGCGGGAAAGGTGGACGAGCCGTTCCTGGCCGACCTCGAGGGCAAGGACAACATCTTCCCCGACGTCGACTACCGGATCTACGCCAGCTGAGCCGGGGGCGCCCGCCCTCGCTGAAACGCGCGGGCGCTGATACGCTCCCGGACGTTCCCGAATGCCTCCGCTCAAAGTCCTGTTCGTAGCGTCCGAGGTCGCCCCCTTTCGGAAGACCGGTGGGCTTGCCGACGTGGCCGGCGCCTTGCCGCGCGCGTTGAAGCGGCGGGGCATCGACGTCCGCATCGTGATGCCGCTGTACGCGAACATGAACTGGTCGTCGATGGAGGTGCTGGACGGCACGCTGAACGTGCCGATGTACTTCGGGAACGCGCGGGCCGGGGTGCGCACCGCGCGGCTGCCCGGGGCCGACGTGCCGGTCTACTTCATCGAGTACAACCGCTTCTTCGATCGCCCTTACCTGTACGGGCCGCCGGGCCAAGCGTACCCGGACAACCTGGAGCGGTTCGCGTTCTTCTCGCGCGCGTCGCTGGAGTTGTGCAAGGCGCTGGGCTTCATCCCGGACGTCATTCACGCGCACGACTGGCAGGCCGGGCTGGTCGCCCCCTACGTCAACACCGTCGAGTGGTCGAAGCCCCTGCACGGAGCGGCCACGGTGTTCACGATTCACAACCTGGCCTATCAGGGGAACTTCGAGGCGGGGGCGATGTTCATCACCGGCCTGGGGAAAGAGCACTACCACCCCGGCGAGTTCGAGCACTTCGGCGACGTGAACCTGATGAAGGCGGCCCTCATGCACAGCACGCTGCTGTCGACGGTGAGCCCCAGCTACGCGCAGGAGATCCAGACGCCCGAGTACGGCTTCGGGCTGAACGGCGTGCTGGCGGGCCGCAGCGGCGATCTGATCGGCATCCTGAACGGCATCGACTTCGACGAGTGGAACCCCGCCACCGATCGCTACCTGGCCTCGAACTTCGACGCCGCCGACCTGACGGGGAAGGCGGCTTGCAAGGCTGCCCTGCAGCGCGAGGTGGGCCTGCCGGTGCTGCCGGAGGTGCCGCTTTACGGGGTGATAGGCCGGCTCACGTCGCAGAAAGGGTTCGACGTGCTGGCGCACGGCCTCGATCGCCTGCTGTCCTGGGATCTGCAGGTGGTGCTGCTGGGCTCGGGCGATCCGGACGCCGAGCGGTACTTCGCGGCGCTGGCCTATCAGCGCGGCGACAAGTTCCGCGCCTACATCGGCTTCGACGAGGGCCTGTCCCACCGCATCGAGGCGGGGAGCGATTTCTTCCTGATGCCGTCGCGCTTCGAGCCGTGCGGCCTGAATCAGATGTACAGCGAGCGTTACGGCACGCTGCCGGTGGTGCGCGCCACGGGCGGTCTGCGCGACACCGTCGTCAATTACGACGAGTCGACCGGCGGCGGCACCGGGTTCATGTTCGATAACCTGACCGTCGACGGGCTGGCGAACACCATCGGCTGGGCGCAGTCGACCTACTTCGATCGCCCGGCGCACATCGAGAAGATGCGCCGGACCGCGATGAAGCAGGACTTCTCGTGGGGCCGCGCCGCGGCCGCCTACGAGCGCCTGTATCTGGACGCGTACGCGCGTCGCCGCAATCATCCGTTTCCGTTTCCCGGCTGACACACAAACGAAACGCACCAACACGCGGGGCCGTGATACGCTGGCCGCCGCAATGGCGCGGATCTTGGTTGTCGAAGACGAACAGGACTTGCGGCAAGTTCTCGAGTACAACCTGCGCGACGCCGGCCACGAGGTCGTCGCGTTCGGAGAGGGCCGCAAGGCGATCGCCTGGGCCGCCGAGGAGACGCCCGATCTGGTGCTGCTGGATCTGATG
>Ga0070679_100000823_pt1 | contig 26958 bp, 24 predicted proteins | sample KBSC63BmetaG_FD_65652 | JGI IMG/M metagenome (GOLD analysis project Ga0070679, IMG submission 65652) | Corn rhizosphere microbial communities from Kellogg Biological Station, Michigan, USA - KBS C6-3B metaG | ecosystem: Host-associated > Plants > Roots > Rhizosphere | place: USA: Michigan... | reverse complement strand
CTCGATTCCCAGATACGGCATTACCGCGGCGGACATCAACTGCGGGACCAGCTCGGGCAGCTCGTCGGCATCGCCGCGTACTACTTTCGCGTAGACCTGGCCGTAAGCTGAGCCGGCCAGTGCCTCAGCCGTGGTGTGCGGGACCGACTCCGGGTCCTCCATCTCGTTGCGGCCGGCGTCGATCAGCGAGGCGATCACCCGCATCGTCATGTCGCGCCGCGCCCGGGCGGCGTCGCCGGCGGCCAGCACCTCGACCGCGAAGGAGGCCCGGCTGGGGGCGTTGCGAAGGTTTTCGACGATCTCACAGGCAACGGCGCGGAGGCGATCGGGCCAGCTCTCCTGGCTGTTGTAGGCCTCCAGCATCTCCCGCATGCAGCCCTCGTTGATCTCCTGCCAGGCGGAGAGGAAGCAGTCGTACTTGCCGCGGAAGTGGCGGTCGAACGCGGGCCGGTCGAGTCCGGCTCGCTCAATGATCAGCTCGATCGTGGTCTCGGCATAGCCGCGCTCGGCGGCGATCTCGATCAGGGCCTCGACGATGCGCTCGCGCTCGGGACTGGCGGCGCGCTCACGGGTCTCCAGGTCAAGCACAGTGCCGCCTCTCGTGGGTACGGCCCGGCTCTGGCGAGTGGCCGGGTGTGCTTGGCAGGTGCGGCGGGCGAAGGCGATGCGGCGCATCGGCGAGTCCGCTGCGCGCCGCCAAGCGCGGCCGGACGCCGCCAGAACGGGTCGTACTCGCGTGAGGCGACACTAGGTCATGGGACCCCCAATCCCCGCCCCTGGCTCAACCCGCAGTCGGTGTCGGTGTTTCTTCGCCGGCAATCCGCTTGGCGGACTCGGCGCCCAGGTAAGGCGTGAGCGAGAACTCGACCAGCTCCGGCAGCAACTGCTCGATCTGCTCCGCCTGCCCCATGATGATGCGCTGGTAGAGGATCCAGAAGATCCCGCCGACGATCGTCTCCTCCAGCGTCGTCGGCAGCTCCTCGCCCTTGGCCGAGACCTTGCGGCCCATGCGGAAGAGCGGCACGAAGGCCTGGATCGAGCGCTCGTAGCGGTCGACCGCGGCGGGGCCGGCCGAGAGCGCCTCGACGATGCAGGTGCGGGCGAGGGCGGGCTCGCTGGCGACGTAATGGAGGAAGGCGGCAAGGCCGGCGTTGACCCGGGCGGGCCAGGTATCGACCTTGCTGGCGGCGTCGACGACGCGGCGCAACGCCTCCTTGACCGCGAACTCCGAGGCGGCGAGGAAGCAGTCCTCCTTGGAGGAGAAGTTCTCATAGAAAGTGTTACGAGCGATGCCGGCGCGGCGGACGATGTCGGCGACCGTGACCGCGCGGTAGCCCTTCTCTACCGTCTCCTCGGCGAGGGCGGCGATTATGCGAGCCCGCTGGTGCTGGGCGATGAACTCTCGCGGCAACTGATGCCGACCTGGTGGCATCCTCGTTGCTTGCGGAGCTCGATCAGGCACGAACGCCAGGGTACCTCTATAAGAATCCGTTTCCAAGCTGGACGGATTGACCAGATACCGCTACTGTTCCTTATTCCAGACAACCCGTTCCCTTGATCAGCAGAGGAAGGTCGGATGGGCAAGCAGGCCGCAACCAAGGTCCGGGCAGGGGCTGAGGGGACCGGCGCAGCGGGGAAGGTCTTCCCCGAAGCTCCCACACTCAGACTGGTGAGTTCCCCGAAGCGTCAGCGCATTCTCGAGGGCATGCTCGAGGCTGTCGGCAATGCCGGCTACGACTCCGCATCCGTGCGTATGGTGCTGGATCAAACCGGGCTTTACCGGCAGGCTTTTTATGACGAGTTTGCCGACAAGGACGCTTGTTACCTGGAGGCGCTCGCCTACGGCGTGGCCAAATTCGAAGCCATCGCCAGGGCTGCCGCAGAGCCGGAAGAGAGCTGGCGAGGGAAGCTGCGGGCGGGCATCGGCGCCGTCCTCGACGCCCTCGACTCCGACCCCGCGATCGGCCGGGCGCTGATCGTCGAGGTCCACGCGGCGGGCCCCGAGGCGCTGCAAATTCGCTCCGAAGCGATGAAACGGATCACCGATTTCATCGATTCGGCGCGCAACGCCTCAACCGGCACGGAGACGCCGCCGCCGATCGCCGCCGAGGGGATCGTCGCCGGCATGCACGCCGTGGTCCACGCCAAGCTGGCGACGGGCGACAGCGACGGCTTCCGCGGGCTGCTGCCCGACTTCATGTACTTCGCGGTGCTGCCTTACTTCGGAGCCGAGGTCGCCGGCACCGAGATGAAGGCCGCAAGAGCCTGAGAAGGTTCGCTGCCTCGATTGCCGCGGTGGACCCCGCGGGTTGGACAGCCTGAGAACACTGCCCTACTCTGAACCGATGGATTCATCCCCAGCCACGAAGGCGGAGGAAACACAGGACGGTACGCAAAGCCTGCCGCGCGCCTACCTCGTGCGCTCCGAAAGAGAGCGTCTTTTGGAGGCGATGTTGCGCGTCGCGGCGGCGAAAGGCTACGAAGCGACCACCGTCAAAGACGTGATTGAGGTGGCGGGGGTCTCGGAGCAGACCTTCAAGCAGATGTTCGCCGACAAGGAGAGCTGCTTCCTCGAGGCCTACGAGGCGGTCTTCGATGTCCTCCTCGCCCACATGAGCAGCGCTTTCGAGGCCGCCGCCGGGCGGCCGTGGCCCGAGCGGGTCTCCGCGGCCCTCGGTGCCCTTGTCGGACTGCTCTCGATCGAGGCCGGCATCGCCCGTCTCTCGATGGTCGAGGTGACCGCCGCCGGAGACGACGCCCGCGCCCGCTACCGCTCGGCCCTGGCGCGTTTCACTCCGTTCCTCGAGGAGGGCCGCCAGTACGCGAGCCAGGGCGAGGAACTACCCGCTGACACGGCTCGCTTTGCGATTGGCGGCGCTGCATCGATGATCTTCGACGAGATTCGCGCCGGGCGAGGGCCGGAGCTGACCCGCATCCTCCCCGACCTCGTCTTCGCTGTCTTGATGCCCTACATTGGCCCGGAAGCGGCCGAAGACGAGATGCGGCGCGTGGCGCGCGAGCACACAGCGTAAAGCGTCGCTTCCTCCCCCCAGCGCGCCGCACTCATGACGACCGGCGATCTTGCGCCCCCGCTTCCGCGTTCCGGAGCGACTCAAACGCCTTTGCCGTGACGGCCTGCCCCATCGGCGAAGCGCTTGGCACCCTCGACCGCAACCTCGAGCACCTCGCGGCCGAGCCGGTGCTCGAGCGCGATCCCCTCGGCGAGCGGCAGGCCGAAGCCCTCGATCGCGGCGCGGCGATCGGCCAGCATCGTCTCCTGCGGGAAGGCGGCGATCCGCTCAGCCAACTCGAGGGCGCGCTCGAGGTGCTTGCCGGGCTCGACCAGCTCGTTGGCGAGGCCGATGCGGTGGGCCTCCTCGGCCTCGACCGCGCGGCCGGTGAGGATCAACTCGAGCGCCCGTCCCATGCCAACCACGCGGGGGAGGCGCTGGGTGCCGCCGTCGACGAGCGGCACCCCCCAGCGGCGCTCGAAGAGGCCGAAGGTCGATTGCGGAGTGGCGATCCGCATGTCGCACCAGAGCGCCAGCTCGACGCCGCCGGCCAGGCACCAACCATCTATCGCGGCGATCGCCGGCTTGGCGGGAGTCAGCCGCGTCGGCCCCATCGGACCATCGGGATGATCGACGTCGAGATTCATCGCCCTCAGGTCGGCGCCGGCGCAGAAAGCTTGGCCGCCGGCGCCGGTGAGGACCAGCACGCGGGCACCCTCGTCCGCCTCGAACTCCTTCAACCCTTGCCGGAACGCCTCCGCGGCAGCGGCGTCGATCGCGTTGCGACGCTCGGGCCGATCGATCGTCATCACCGCGGCCGCGCCAACGCGCTCGTAGCGAAGGTTCCCGCTCATCGCACAAGGCTATGGGAGTGGGCGGGCTAGTTGCTGGACTCACTCACGGGGCACCAACAACGCCCGACTCCCGGCACTGCGTCCCGGCACGCTGGTCGACAAGGGCAGGAGCTCGACGACCAAAGCCCAACATAGGGGTCTCCCCAGACAGATCTACATTTGTCTGGGGGAGGTCAGATGTATGGCCGGCGAGCGCCAGGCGCGCATCTGGCCGACCGAAGCCAACGCACAAAAATGCGACTGGCGGGGACGCTCGGTTGCCTGCCGCGTGCGTAGCCTTCGCTCGCTGAAGCTCGTCGCGCCACCTTCGAGGCGGTGTCCGGTGGGCTTCCGCGGACCCCGTCTCTCCCAGTCGCAATCTCAACTTAGCGCGCACCCTTGCCGACCGCTAGGGGGGCGACGAATACGTTCCCGCAAACTCCGCGAATTCGGCCCGTCCGCTCCTCATCAAGACCGACTTCGGCCTCGATAGCTTCGCCCTGGGCCTCGCTGTATGCCCTGGCCAACTCTCGCGGGTTGCCAACCAGCAACTCCACACCGCGCGGATGGCAGACGGGGCGGACGACGCGGCCCTGAATCGCCTAGCTACGCTGCTTCGATGCGGATTGACGAGATCATCGCCGCGAAAGCCCCGACCTTCTCGGTTGAGTTCTTCCCACCCAAGACCGAGGAGGGGCGCGAGGGGTTGCTCGCCACCGCGCGCTCGCTGCGGGAGCTGGAGCCCGACTTCGTCTCGGTCACCTACGGGGCCGGCGGCTCGACCCGGGACGGAACGGTCGAGATCACCCGCGAGTTGAAGGACGAGCTCGGCTACGAGACGATGGCGCACCTGAGCTGCGTCGGCGAGACGGCCGAGGGGCTGGCACAAACGCTGGACCAGATCGAGGCGGCGGGGATCGAGAACGTCTTCGCCCTGCGCGGCGATCCGCCGCGCGGCCAGGAGGACTTCATCCAGCCCGAGGGTGGGCTGGGCAGCGCTGCCGAGCTGACCGCCTTCATCGGCTCGCGCTGGTCGTTCACGGTCGGCGGCGCCTGCTTCCCGGAGGTCCATCCCGAGGCGCCCGATCTTGAGACCGACCTCGCCTACCTGAAGACCAAGGTCGAGGCCGGCGCCTCCTTCCTGATCACCCAGCTCTTCTTCGATAACCAGGTCTACTTCGACTTCGTCGCCGCGGCTCGGGCGGCCGGGGTCGAGGTGCCGATCATCGCCGGGGTGATCCCGGTGGCGAGCTTCGCCCAGACCAAGCGCATCTGCGACCTCTGCGACGCCTCGATCCCGCCGCGGCTCGAGGCCGCCTTCGCCGCGGCCGGTGGTGACGAGAAGGCCGAGTTCGAGCTCGGCGTCGCCTACGCGGCCCAGCAGTGCTCGGAGCTGCTGCTGGCGGGCGCGCCTGGCATCCACTTCTATGCGCTCAACCGGGCGCCGGCGACCCGGGCGGTACTGGGCTCGCTGCAGGCGGCCCGACCCTGGGAGCGCGGCCGCGACGACAGCGGCGACTTGGCCAAGTCACTCTGAGTAAACTGGGCGTCGCATGGCCAATCGCAGGGAGGAAGAGAGGGAGCGGCTCCGCCAAGCTCGCCAGGAGCGCGAGCAGAAGCAGGCGGGCTCCGCGAAACGTCGACTGATGATCGGCTACGGAGCCGCGGGCATCGTTGGAATCCTCGTCCTGGTTGGGATCGTCGCGGTGATCGTCTCGGCGGCCAACAAGAACGACAGCGGCAACGCCCACATCGACCAGCAGTCGGGTTCGACCAACGGCGTGCAGCCGGACACCCGCAGCGGCACCACCGTCGCCGCGGTCAAAGTCACCAACCTCAAAGAGGCGGCGAAAAAGGCCGGCTGCGACCTGCGCCTCCACCTTCCCGAAGAGGGGCACGTGCACATCCCGCCGACCGCGCCGACGCCCGAATACAAAACCAACCCGCCGACCTCCGGCAACCACGTCGAACCGCCCTACCAGCAGGCCGACGGCGCCTACAAGGAAATGCCGCAGGAAATTGACTTCGTCCACTCGATGGAGCACGGCCGGCTCGAGATCCAGTACTCACCGGACCTGTCCGAAAGCGCGCAGCTGGAACTGATCGGGCTCTACGACTCCATGTACGGCGCGACGCTGCTCTTCCCGAACACCAACATGCCCTACGAAGTCGCGGCGACAACCTGGCGCAACCTGCTTGGCTGCAACGAATACAAGGGCGCGATCACGCTCGACGCGATCCGCGACTTCGGCAAGCAGACCTGGGGGCACGGCCGCGAGCCTGCCGAAGGCTTCCCCTTCACCGGCCCAACCCCGGTCGAACCAACCGTCGGCTAAGCGCTTGGCGCCCGGTAGGCCGGGAAGAAGCCGTCCGCGGATCGGTGGCCACCGAGACGGTCGTACGTATCACGATCGGCGACGATCTCCGATGTGTGCCAGGCCAGCTCGCGATTGGCGAACCCGCGCTTGAACTCCTCGAGGCGATCGCCGCGGCTGATGCCACCGCCGAGGTTGAGCGGCTCACCGAGCTCGGAGGCAAGCTCGACCAGTGAGGCGACGACGTTCTTCATCGGCGAGTCGCGCAGGTGTGAGTCGGCGCTGCCGCTGAGGTAGTAATGAAGGTAGCCGTCGCTGCCGGCGGCGATCGAGGCGGCGGCGATCGTCCCGTCGGGAGCCGTCGCGAGTGCCAGCCAGGTGCGGGGGGACTCGAGGATGCGGTCGAAGTAGGCCGCGGCGAAGAAATAGCGCTCGTCGGCTCCGGTGCGGTGCATCGTCTGCTCGTAGGCGGAGAGGAACCCAGCGCGCTGGACGGCGCTTGTCTCGGGCCCCGGGACCAAGCTCAGCGCATAACCGTTGCGCAGGTTCTTGTTGATCTGGTTGCGATCGCTGCCGCGACTCTTGGCGGGCAGGGCCGGGTCGGCGATCTGCACCACATTGCGGGCGCTGGTGGCGCTAAGGGGCGGACCGCCCAGGGCGTGGCGGAGGAAGATGGTGACCAGGCCGGTGGCGCTGAAGTCGATTTCAGTTGGATCGAGCGGCGCGTCCGACGTTGGCCCCGGTCCGCTGCGGTCAATGTCCGGTGCGCCGGCGACGGGAGCCAGGCCCGGGTATCCGTAGGGGGAAATCGCGTCGCGCTCTGGCCCGCCGTCGACCTCGCGGACGATCAGCGGCGCCGCCAGGTCCCCCGCCTCGCTCGTGACGTGCAGCGTGTGCGTCACTCCTTCGGCATCGAGGAACGGCCGCGACCGGAAGAACTCCTCGCTCACCGCCGCCTGGCCGCGATCCTCGATCAGCTCGGCGCGAGCGACGCTCACGAGAGCAGGTCAGCCGCGGCGGCGCGGAACTCGTCAGGCAAGACTCCCCAAACCTCGCAGTCATCGGCGGAGGCGCCCTCGCGGCGCAGGTGGGCGCGCATCGTGCCCTCGTGCTTCCAGCCGAGGCCGGCGACGGTTTTCTTCGCCACCTCGTTGCGAGCGGGAATGCGGCCGTAGACCCGGTGGGCGCCGAACTCGTCGAAGGCCTTCGCCAGGGTCAGCGCCTCGGCGCGGCGGCCGACCCCCTTGCCACGCACGTCGTCGCCGATCAGGGCGCCGAGCTCCGGTGCGGTCTGGCGAAAGAGGCCGTAGAGGGCGGTGAAGCCAACTGGCTCGTCATAGCCCTCGACCACGATCGCGTACTTGCGGTCCTCGCCCGAGTCGTCCATCGCCCGCCCGACCCAGGCCTCGGCTTCGGCCTCAGAGAACGAGTCCCGCTGCTCCATCAGCGATGCGGTCGCGGCCGGGTTGTTGAACCAGCGGTGCACAGCGCGGGCATCGCTGGGCTCAAACGGGCGAAGGCTGACACTTGGGCGGTCACTCACGACGAAGACCCTACGTCGTCTCCCCTCCCGTGGGTGCAACGCTTTGTCCCCCGGGCAGGAGGACAAAGCGTTGCACCGGTCAGTCGGGGCGAGGTTGTCCCCGTCAGTCCGGGGCGAGGTTGTCCCCGTCAGTCCGGGGCGAGGCCGTGGCCGGTGACGAGCAGCCAGAGCGTCTTGGTGAGGATGCGGGCGTCGAGGGCGGCGCTGCGGCGGTCGACGTAATCGACGTCCAGCTCGATCCGCTGCTCCCAGGGGATGCCGGCGCGGCCCTGAATCTGGGCCCAGCCGGTGATGCCGGGGCGAACCTCGTGGCGACGGTGCTGGTGCGGCGTGTAGTCGACCACCTGGGCCGGGATCGTCGGGCGCGGGCCGACGATCGCCATCTCGCCGCGCAGGACGTTGATGAGGTTGGGGATCTCGTCGAGCGAGGTGCGGCGCAGGACGCGGCCGGCGGCGGTGACGCGCGGATCGTCGCGGGTGACGACCGTTCCGACCCCGACCGGATCGGAGCCGGCGACCATCGTGCGCAGCTTCAGCATCTCGAACTCCTCGCCGTTCAGCCCGACGCGCCGCTGGCGGTAGAGGATCGGCCCGCGACTGCCCAGCTTGATCGCCACTGCAGCCACCAGCAACACGGGCGACAAGATGATCAGGGCGATCAGGGCGATAGCGATATCCAAAATTCTGGGCATTCAGTTACCGATGAGGCATCGTGGCCAAGCAGATCAAGGACGCTGGGGACGTTGCGTGCTCTCGCACGCGAACGACCGAGGACGCCGACATGCGTCGGTCAAGATGCGTCATCGCGTCCCGGGCGCCTTCTCCCAGGTACCGGGGGCGCCGCGCCGGAAGCGGTCCCAGAGCCCGGCGGCAATCGAGAGCGTCGTCATCGCGTAATAGCGAGCGACACGCAGCGGGCCAGCCGGGAAGCTGCCGCCGAACAGCGCCGCGGCGATCGCGGCGACCTGGATGCCGTAGGTGACCACGTACACGGTGCCGCTGCCGAGCAGGGCGAGGTTGGCGAAGAAGGCGACCAAGTGAAGGAACGGGGTCAGGTAGCGCAGCAGGCGGTGCGAGAAGAGCTCAAAGGCGTACAGGGCCGAGTAGCCGCGCGGCGAGATCATCCCCTCGCCGACGACGATGTCCCAGAGGCCGACCATCATCCGGCGTTTGCGGGCGAACTCGCCCTCCATCGTCGGCACCATCTTCTCCTCGGCACGGGCGGCCGGAACGTAGAGCGAGCGCTTGCCGCGCTTGGCGAAAGCGAAGGGGAAGGAAAGATCGTGGCTACCCGAGGGGTCGAGCGGCAGGTAGTCGGCGGCGCGCACGGCGTAGATCGCGCCGTTGCCGGCGGTGATTCCGGCCAGCGAGGACTCCATCTCGCGGACCGCCATCTCATAGCGCCAGTAGGCGCCCTCGAGATTGTCGCCGTCGGCGCCGAGGAAACGGACCTGGCCGCAGGCATAGGCGACCCGTGGATCGGCGAAGGGGGCGAGCAGCCGGCGCAGGGCGTCCGGGCGCCACTCGCTGTTGGCGTCGGAGAAGGCGAGGACCTCGCCGGAGGCCTGCTCGGCGGCGGCGTTCTGCGCCGCCAGCTTGCCGCCGCGGGGCAGCTCGAGGACGAGGTCGGCGCCGGCGGCGCGCGCCCGCTCGACCGTGGCGTCATCGGAGCCATCCGAGGCGACGACCAGCTCGAGCAGCTCCCGCGGGTAGTCGAGGGCGAGGGCGTTGGCGACCTTCGCCTCGATCACCTCCTCCTCATCGTAGGCGGCGACGATCAGGGAGACGCGCGGCAACTCGGTCGGCTCGGCCGCCTGCCTCACCGGCCGCCGCAGCGCGACCAGCAGGCGCAGCACAAGCGGGTAGCCGAGGTGCGTGTAGACGATCAGGGCGGCGGAGACCCAGAAGATCGCGGCGAGCATCAGGCGATTATCGGCTTCCGGTGGGCTTTATGCGGTCATAGGCCAGATAAGGCACACCGGAAAGCTCGTCACGGTGTGAGTTCTTCGTACAGCGCAAGGGTCTGGCGGGCGACCGCGTCCCACGAGTAGGGGCCCGCGGCGGCCTCGCGACCAGCGGAGGCCAGGCGCTCGCGCGCGGCCGGGTCGGCGGTCAGCTCCGCCAGCGCGGCCGCGAGGGCACCAGCGTCATCGGGCGCCACCAGCCTGGCGGCGCCCGTGGCCGCGACCTCGGGGAAGCCGCCGACGGCGCTCAGCACCATCGGCTTGCCGAAGGCGAGGCCGGTGTAGAGGACGCCGGAGTGCTCGGCGTCGCGGTAGGGCAGGACGACCAGGTCGGCGCGGCGGAAGATCGGCGGGATCTCGGCGTCCTCGACGAAGCGGGTGACGAAGCGGACGCGGCCGGGGGCAGCCTCTGCCGCGGCCCGCAGTGGCGCCACGTCCATGCGCGGGTTGCCGACGATCCAGAGCTCGGCGCCCTCGACCTGGGCGAAGGCCTCAAGCAGCAGGTCGAGGCCCTTGTAGGGACGGAGCAGGCCGAAAAAGAGGATCACCGGCCCCTCCTCCCCCTCGAGCTCGGGCGGCAGCGGCTTCTCCTCGGGCATACGGGTGAGGTAGTCGAAAGCACCGTGGGGGATGACGCGGACGCGGGAGGGGTCGAGGCCCACCTCCTCGCGCAGGCGGGTTGCGCCGTGCTCGGAGTGGGCGACGACCGCATCCATGCGGGAGAAGAGACGCCGCGCGGTCTTCATCTCACGCCGGCTGGGTCTGGGCGAAAGGATGTAGTGGGCGGTGAGTAGGCGCGGGCGCTTTGCCGGCAGCAGGGGGGCGTCGAGGACGGGCATGGTGAGCCACTGGTAGTGGACGACGTCGCCATCCAGCTTGCCGCGCAGCCCTCGCATGTCCCGCAGGTGCTCCGCGGCCTTGAAAACGCGGCGGCCGGGCGCCTCGAGACCGCGCTCGGCGCTGCGGCGATAAAAGCACTCGCGTACTCGGTAGGCCTCGGGCTCGGGCACCGGCCCGTAGAGGAAGCGGCTGGTCAGCAGCTCGACCTCCGCGCCGCGCTGAGCCAGCGCGGCGGCAAGCGCACGGTCATAGGGTGGCGTGAAGGCCGAGGGGTCGATTAGTTGGACTTTCATCGGGGCAAGCGTCCGGTAACTACCGGACGGGGCGATTATCGTGACCGCGGTGGCGCCCACGCTCTCCTACTGCGTCGTGAACACGAACGGTCGCGATTACCTGCTCGCCTGCCTCGCGGCGATCGAGCGCGCGCACCCCGAGGCGCTCGAGCGGGAGATCCTGGTCTTGGACAACGCCTCCGGCGACGGCTCGGTCGCGGCAGTGCGCGCCCGTGACGACGATATTCGCCTGATCGAGCGGGAGCGGCGCATCGGCAAGGGGGAGAACGACTCGACCCTGATGCGTGAGGCAAAGGGCAAGTACTGCCTGCTGCTCAATGAGGACTCGGAGCTGCGCCCGGGAGCCGCCGCGGCGCTGGTCGAGGCCCTTGACGCCGACCCGAAGGCGGCGGCCGCAACGGCGCAGCTACTCGACTCCGGAGGCGCACCGGTGCCCTGCGCCTGGCGCTTTCCCGGCGTCGGCACCGCCTTGGCAGGCGCCCTCTTCCTGCACCGCCGGCTGACCGTGCAGAGCAAGGGCGGCTCGACCCGCCGGGTCGACTGGGGCCAATCGAGCGCGCTGCTGGTCCGCCGCGAAGCGGCCGCCGCGATCGGCTACATGGACCCCGCCTTCTTCGTCTACTACGACGAGTGCGACTTCGCCAAGCGCCTCGCCGAAGCCGGCTGGCACAGCCTCTTCGTCCCCGCCGCCGAGGCGGTCCACCACGACCAGCTCTCCACCGACCTCAGCTCCGGTCTCCCCCGCATCGTCGAATTCCACCGCAACCGGGACCGCTACATGCGCAAGCACCACGGCCGGGGTTCCGCGTTGGCAGTGAGGCTGCTCACCGCCTGGTCATACGCCGTGCGAGCACTCGCCGCCACCGTCATGCGTGGTCAACCGGCGCGGATCTACTGGGCCCACGCTCGGCAGGCCCTTTCTCCCGGTCGAGGTCGGAGCCTCAGCGACCTGCTCTGAGGGGCGCATCGAGCAGATCGAGGACGCGGGGAGCGACCGAGGACGCCGATATGCGCGGGCCACGTCCTCAGAGACGGGCGTCCTCGTCGCGCAGCTCCGCCTCGTAGGTCTCGGGCACCGCGCCGTCGACTCCGGCGGGCGCGGGGCGCAGGGCGCGCAGCTCGCTCGCCAGCCGGCCCGGGCGGCGCAGGCGAGCGAACCACCTCCGCTCGCCCGGCGTGAAGAAGCCGGTCGCCAGCAGGGCGAGCGGGAAGAGGAGCCAGAGCGCCACCCGAAGCACGGCCCCGAAAAGGCCGGCGGTGGGCAAGAGCAGTTCAGCCAACCCGACCAGGGCGGCGGAGACGAGGACGAGGCGGATGAGGCGCCCCCATTCGTAGGGCACCGGGAAGAGGCGCTGGGTGAAGCCGTACATCAGCGCCAGCACGACGAGGTAGGAGGCGAGGAGGGCGAGGCCGGCGCCGACGATGCCGAGCGGCGGAATCAGCAGCAGGTTGAGGGCGATGTTGGCGGCGAGCGCGGCCAAGGTCGCAGGGAAGTTGAACTCGGTGCGGCCGGTGCGGCCGAGGATGACGACGAGGACCATGTAGAGGGCGTAGAGGGTGACGCCGGTGGCGACCAGTCCGATCGCTTCATGGGCGGCGAAGAATTCCGGCGCGGCGAGGAGGCGGACGATCTGGCGCGAGAGCAGCCAGAGGCCGGTGACGACGAAGGCGCAGCCGGCGACGAACCAGGTGACCACGGCCGCATAGGCGCGGCGCGCCTCGTCGTCGTCGCGGATCGAGTAGGCCAGCGGCGGCCAGGCGAGCTGGAAGCCGCGAACGAGCACGTTGACCCCCTGGGCGAACTTGACCGCCAGCGAGTAGAGGCCCACCTCGGCGAGGCCGGCGGAGCGGGCGAGGATGATCCGGTCGACGAAGTTGAGCCCGTAGAGCGAGAGCTCGGCCGGCATCGTCGGCAGCCCGAAGCGCATCAGCCGCCGCAGTAGGGGCGATTCGAAACGCAGCGAGAGGCGCCTGCGGTGGATCACGATCAGGGCAGCGACGACCACGGCGCCACTGCCGTAGCTGCCGATCAGCAGCCCGCGGGCGCCCTCGCCCTCACCGACGACGAGGACGACGGTGAGGGCGATCGCCAGCAGCACGTTGACGATCGTGGTGAGGAAGAAGGCGCGGGCGCGCTCCTCGAGGCGAAAGAGGGTGAGCAGGAATTCGTTCATCGTCAGCACCCAGAGGCCGCCGATCGAGATCCGCGCCAGCTCGGGCGCGGGATGGGGAAGCAGCGCTTCGGAGATCGGTTCGGCGAAGGGCAGGGCGAGGAGCGCGACTAGAGTCGCCAGCCAGAAGAGCGCAGCGAAGGAGCTGGCGACGACCCGGCCCGGATCCTCGTCGTCCTTGTAGTAGAAGCGCAACAGGGCCTCGATCGTGCCGAGGCGGACGACGATGCTGGCCGTGACCACGGCGGCGAACATCACTTCCGCGGCGCCGTAGTCGGCGCGCGTGAGGTAGCGCGTATAGAGCGGCAGCAGCGCCACCGCGATCAGCTTCGAGACAATGCTGGCCGCGGTGTAGGCGGCCCCGGTCGTCGCTAGGCGGCGGAGGTATCCCGACACGCGCTGACCCTAGCCGCCCCCGGACGCGGAAGGACGGACGCGAGATCGGCGGCGCTTATCGGCGCGTCCGCCCGAGAGCAGAGGAGGTGGCGCCTGACCGGCGGCCGCGAGGGACACAGCGGCTGCCAGGAGCACCCAGGTGATGGGGTCCTCGTAGAAGCCGGCATAGGCCATGGTGTGGACGAGGAGAGCTATGAAGGTGGCGAGGATCGCTGCTCGGGTCACCTGGCGCGCGCGCGAGGTGGATAGACGAGACAGCGAGGGACGCAGGCCTGCGGTCATCGTCCACAGCGCTGTTACGACGAGAGCGGCGTAGAGCGCGAGGCCGACGAGACCCTGCTCGGCGGCGACGGTGATCGGCTCGGTGTGGGAGACCGAGACGGGGGCTTTGCGAGTCTTCACATGCTTGCGGTAGGCCTTGGGGAAGCTGCCGGAGCCGTAGCCGTAGATCGGGCGTTGGGTGAAGAGGTGAACGCCGCCGGAGACCAGGTTGGCGCGGCCGCTGGTATCGATGTTGATGCGGTCGAAACTGAAGCTGCCGGCGAGGGTGACGATCAGCATCGTCGCGACCACCCCCGCCACCGCTGCGATCGCGGTCCATTTGAGACTCCAGCGTAGGGCGGCGAGGACGACGAGCCCGGCGAGGAGGGCGGCGAAACTGGACTGCGAGAAGGTCGGCACAAGGCCGATCCAAAGCACCGCGAGCAGTGCGGTGATCAGGGCGAGTGCCTTTCGCTCTCTTGCCCACAGCAGCGCGCTCATTGCGACCACCGCGACTAGAGCGAGATACCTACCGTAGATATTCGGGTCCCAAAAGACCGAATTGACCCTGAAGTAAGTGTGGAATTCGTTCGACCTGATCACCTGGTCGTTCCAGAACAGGCTCTTCATCGCGAACTCCACCGAGCCGACGAGAACGAAACAGACCGCCTCGATCCCGACGACCCAGAGAACGAGCGTTAGTAGCCTCCGATCCCATATGACATCTCGCAGCAGCCCGTACACCAGACCGAACGGGACGAAGAAGAAACAGACGTTCTGCAGTCCCTTTGAGAAGTCCTCGGAGTAGAGGACTTGGAGGGCATAGAGGAGAACCACCGCGGCGAGGATCCGCGGCAGCCATGCGCTTGGGCCGGCGGGTCCTGTCACCGCAGGGGACCCCCCACCCCCTACGGCGCCACCCCCCGGCAGAAGCGGATGACTTGCGCGCCAGGCTCGCAGCGTGGTCGCCAGCACCCCCCCTGCGATCACGAGATAGAGCGGTACCAGGAGGTTCGCTGTGTCGCCGCCGGCGTGGAGCGGCACCCGGAACGGAAGTGCGGCAACGATCGCCAGCGGCAGGAGAACCGGCCAACGCCTGAAGACATAGGCGAGCGCAGCCGTGGTCGCGAGCCCCATAAATCCAAGGGCGACGAGGCGGCCGCTGCTGTGCCGCAAATCGGCTATCTGGTGCGAGTGCCACTGGTCGCCGAGGATCAGGACCGGAAAGAGGACCAGCGCCACGAGCATCGCCGCCGAGCGCGGGCGTCCCGCGGGCAGCAGGATCGCGCCCGCGGCGGCGCAGGCCGCAACCAGGACGCCGAGGCCGGCGAGGAAGTCGCTCACGGCTTGCCTCCGGACACCGGGCGCTCGCAGCCCTTGGTTGGGTTGCGCTTCGCCCGGTGCAGTTTGATCGTGCCCGGCGGCACCAGGACGCGGTTCTGGCCGAGCAGTTTGACCCGCAGCTTGTAGCGGCCCGGCGGCGCGATGCCGTCATTGCGGGTGCGGCCGTCCCAGTAGTAGGTGTGAAAGTGGTAGCGCTTGAGGTAGGTGTCGCGGGCGAGGGTGAGGATCAGCTTGCCACCCGGCTTGACTATCTGGACCGTGCCCTGATCGGACTGGGTAGTGCGGAAGCGGATCCGCATCCTGTCGTAGCGACAGTCTCGGTTGGGGGTGAAGCCGTGAACCGGGTGCTTCGGGTGAAGGATGGGCACCGCCACGAACGAGGTGCGGTCGAGCACGAGCGGGTCGCGCTTCAGCCGTTGCGACCAGGCGAAGGCGGTGAGTGTGGCGAGGACGAGGAGGGCGAAGACGAGGCCTGCCCAGACCTCAGCCTTCGCTCGCGGCATTGTCCTCGCCGACGATCACGGAGACCGGCGCGCCGCCGGAAACCGATTCGATGTCGGCACTCATCAACTTCACCTGCGAGATCTCCAGCGCCTTGGCGACCTTGCGGGCTTCGGGGCCATGGCCGCGCTCGAACATGACGATGCTTTCGGCGAAGCTGGTGCTGCTGTTGGTGACGGCACCGAGCTGGAAGCCCTTGCTCTCGACTTTGTCGCCGAATTCAGCCGCAAGGCCGGGCACCGCGGTGCCGTTGAGCACGGTCACTTCGATTTCGCCCGGCTTGATCGCCTTCGCAGGCTTGGCCTTGCCGCCCTTGCCGTCGGCGGAGTCCGAACCCTGCGTGGCGACGTAGACGGCGCCGGCGGCGATCAGCAGCACGACGATGAAGATTCCGACCAGGTAGCGCGGCTCGGCAATGCGCGAGCCAAAGCTGGAGAAGCCCTCGCCGAGGCGCTCGCGCCGCGTCAGTTCCGGCAGGCCGGCGTCGCGGCGGCGGCGGCGCTCCTCGCGCTGGTCGAGCGCCTCGCGTTCGGCGGTGCGGGCATCCTCGAGAGCGCGCAGCTCCTCGGCCCGCTTCGCCGCGGCTGCCGAGGTTGAGTCCTTGCGCTCGGTATCGCGCTCGGGCGCCGAGCCGGCCCAGTCACGCAGGCGGCGGATGTCGCGCGCCTGAGAGAAGGCGAGCATGGCGAGGACAGCGAGGCCCAGAAAGGCAGCCAGGCCTGCAAAGGCGCCGATTTCCTTGATCAACTCCACTGGGTGGCTGCGAGAGGCTACTCGTCGTAGACGACTGCCGCCGCGTCACCGCCGGGGGCGGTGATCATCTCGACGACACGCTGGGCCAGATTAGCCTCGTCCCCGGCCATCACCAGGTGCTCGAGCGAGTTCAGCGTCGCCTCGATCCACTCGGGATCGAGCGGGGCCTCGCGCACCGCTCGCTGGATCCGCCGCGCCGCGGTCGGCTGCCCGCTCTCGGCGAAGCCGAAGAGCTCCTCGTGCAGCTTCTCCCCCGGCCGCGGCTTGGTGAACTCGATCGCGATGTCGGTTTCCGGCTCGTAGCCGGCAAGCCGAATCATGTTGTGAGCGAGGTCGACGATCCGCACCGGCTCGCCCATGTCGAGGACGAAGACCTCGCCCTTGCCAGCGCCGATGTCGCCGGCGCGAATCACCATCTGCACCGCCTCGGGGATGGTCATGAAGTAGCGCGTCATCTCGGGGTGGGTGACCGTGACCGGCCCGCCGCGCTCGATCTGGCTGCGGAAGATCGGCACGACGCTGCCTGAGGAGGCGAGCACGTTGCCGAAGCGGACGCTGGCGAAGCGGGTGCCGGGATGTTTGCGCCCGGCCGACTCGACGATCCACTCGGCCATCGCCTTGGAGGCGCCCATCACGGTTTTCGGGTTGACCGCCTTGTCGGTGGAGATCAGAACAAAGCGCTCGACGTTGGAGGCGGCGGCGGTCTCGGCCGTGATCCTGGTCGCGATCGCGTTGTTGCGCACGGCCTCAAGTGGGTTGGCCTCCATCAGCGGCACGTGCTTGTAGGCGGCGGCGTGGAAGACGACGCTGGGCTTGAAGCGCTGCATCACCTCCAGCATCCGGCCCGGCTCCTTGCAGTCGGCGAGCACCGACTCGACGTTGGTGCAGTGGCGCTCCTCGACCATCTCGCGGTCGATCTGGAAGAGGTTGTCCTCGGCGTGGTCGAGCATTACCAGCAGCCGCGGTTTGACCTGGGCGATCTGCCGGCAGAGCTCGGAGCCGATCGAGCCGCCGGCGCCGGTGACGAGGACGATGCGGTCGCGCAGGTAGGCGCCAACGCGGTCGAGCTCGCGCACGATCGGGTCGCGGCCGAGCACGTCCTCGACCCGCACCTCGCGCAGCTGCTTGTTGAGTTGGACGCCGCCGCGCAGCAGCTCGAAGACGGTCGGCAGCGTGCGCACCGGGATCTCGCGCTCGCGACAGGCGGCGACGACTTTCGCCCGCAGAGTCCCGGGCGCGGAGGGAATCGCGATCACCACCTCGTTGGGCCGGGTCTCATCGAGAATGGCCTCTATCTGCTTGGTCGAGCCGAGCACCTTGAGCCCGAGCATGCGCATGCCGCGCTTGCGCGGGTCGTCGTCGACGAAACCGATCGCGGTGACGCCGATGTCAGGGTTGAGCTGCAGCTCGCGCACCACCATCTGGCCGCCGGAGCCCGCGCCGATCACGAGGACCTCGCGCTTGGGGACGCGAGCCGAGCGGGAGGGGCGTTCGACGATCAGGCGCACCGCCAAGCGGGCCCCGGTGATCAGCATCAGGGTGATCAGGAAGTCCATCACCGCGACCGAGCGCGGCAGGTTGTGAGCGAAGGGCCGCAGCACGGTGAAGGCAACGACGAGGATCGCGCTGGCGGCGGTGACGGCGCGAACGATCTGCAGGAAGTCGCGACCGCTGACGTAGCGCCACCACTTCTGGTACATGCCGAAAGCGGCGAAGACGATCAGCTTGAGGGCGATGACGAAGCCGATCGACTGGGCGAAGAGGACCCAGTAGCGGTGCGGCAGGTCATTCTGGTCGAGGAAGCGCAGCCGGAACGCCAGGTAGTAGGCGAGGGCGATGAGGGCGCCGTCGGCACAAACCTGGAGGACCCGGTTGCGATAGACGGGATGGTTCAACCGGCGCATAGGAGGCAGGCCGAGTTTAGTCGTTGCGGGGCCGACCGACGCACGTATGAGGGTGTTTGAACTCCTCTACCCGGCTCTACCCCTACGATGTGCCGCGCCGATGCCGCACCCCCTCCTCTTCGCCGACCTGAGCGGCCCGATCGTCGATTTCTGCGTCAACGTGATCGAAAGCACCGGGCTTGGCGGGATCTTCCTGCTGATGGGAGCGGGCAGCGCCTGCATCCCGATCCCCAGCGAGGCGGTGATGCTGTTCGCCGGCTTCAGCGTCTCCAACGGAGATCAGACGCTGCTCGGGGTGACGCTGGCGGGGCTGGCGGGAAACATGGTCGGGTCCTGGCTGACCTACGCGGTCGGCTACTACGGCCGCATCGACCTGCTCGAGCGCAACAAGCTGATCCACATCAGCCCGGCGCGGCTTGCCTGGGTCGACGGCTGGTTCAAGCGCCACGGCGACGCGACCGTCTTCCTCGCCCGACTGCTGCCGCTCGTGCGCGCCTTTATCTCGCTGCCGGCCGGGCTCGCCAAGATGCCCTTCTGGCGCTTCACCTGGCTGACCGCGCTCGGCTCGCTGCCCTGGGTGATCGGCTTCGCGCTGGTCGGCCGCGCCGTCGGCGACAACTGGGAACAGTGGCGCAATCACCTCCAGGTGCTGGATTACCTCGTGGTCGTCGCGATCATCGGGCTCGTTGCTTACGCGATCGTCAAGCGGCGGCGCGCGGGGAATACGCCGAAAGACGAGGACCCGACGCTCACGCCCGAGCCAGTCCGCTCGCCGGGCGCTTGAGCGCGGCGGCGGACGAGCGGATTCCGGTTGGGCGCGCGATCGCGCTCGGCATCATCCAGGGGCCGGCGGAGCTGCTGCCGGTTTCGAGTTCCGCTCACATTGTCCTCGTTCCCTGGCTGGCCGGTTGGGACTGGGAGGCGATCGATCCCGAGGTGCGCAAGAGCTTCGAGGTCGCCCTGCACACCGGCGCCGCGGCGGCGCTGCTGATCGGCCAGCGGCGCCTGATCGCCGAGGAGATGCGCGCCTTTGACCTACGCGGCGCCCTCGTGCTGGCACTCTCGTTCATGCCCGCGGCCGTGGTCGGCTACAAGCTCGAGCGGGCGATCGAGCGGCATCTCGGCGGGCCGCGGGCGACCGCCTACGGTCTGCTCGCCGGCGCCGCGGCGATGCTGGCGGCCGACACACGGCCGCAGCTGCGCGGCCGTGGCGAGGCGGGAGCCGTCGACGGCCTCGCCCTCGGCGTCGCCCAAGCCACCGCCCTCGCTCCCGGCGTTTCGCGCAACGGCATCACCCTGGCGGCGGCCCGCTGGCGGCGCTTCTCCCGCGACCAGGCGAACCTGCTCTCGCGCACGATCGCACTGCCGATCATCGTCGGCGCCACCGCGCTGAAGGGCACCCGCCTCGCCCGCCGCGGCGCCTCGCCCGAGCTGCGCCGCTCGCTGGCGATCGGCGTCGCCGCCTCCTTCGCCTCGACCCTCGCCTCGCAGCGGTTGATCGGGCTGGTCGAGCGCGACCGCGCGCTCTGGCCTTACGCCGCCTACCGCGCCGGCCTGGCCGCCACGGTGCTGGCGAGACTCAGGCAAAGTTAAGTCCAAGGAATCCCGATACTCGGCCTGCTCCCAGCGCGCGACCTCCCGACCTGCCGGGACGCCTGAGAGAATCGGGCACATGAGCGACGCCTACGCCAAGGCCGGAGTCGACCAGGGAGCCGCCGACTCGGCGGTCGCCGGCTTGGTCAAGGCGCTCGGCGCGATCCAACTCGACCGGCCCTCGCGACAGGTGCCGCTGCCGGGGCACTACGCGAGCGTGATCAAGCTCGACGAGCGCACGGGGATCGCGCTCTCCACCGACGGCGTCGGTACCAAGCTGATGGTCGCCGAGGAGTTGGGTCGCTTCGACTCGATCGGGATCGACTGCGTGGCGATGAACGTCAACGATGTGATCTGCGTCGGCGCCGAGCCGCTGGCGATGCTCGACTACATCGCGATCGACCGCGCCGATCCGGCGGTCTGCGCCGAAGTCGGCGTCGGCCTCGCCCGCGGGGCCGAGCTGGCCGGCGTCGAGATCCCCGGCGGCGAGCTAGCCCAGCTCGGCGAGATGGTGCGTGGGGTAGACGTCTCCGGCGCCTGCTTCGGTACGGTCGCGCTGGACGAGATCGTCGATGGCTCGGCCGTGCAGCCCGGCGACGCGATCATTGGCCTCCCCTCCTCCGGCCTGCACTCCAACGGCTATACCCTCGCCCGCTCGGCGCTGGAGGGTGTAGTGCTCGGCGAGGACCCCGAAGGGCGGCTCGGCCGCGCGCTTGGCGAGGAGCTGCTCGAGCCGACCGAGATCTACGTCAAGCCGGTGCTGGAGCTGCTGCGCTCCGACGTCGAGGTGCGCGGGCTCGCCCACATCACCTCGGGCGGGCTCGGCAACCTGACCCGGCTCGCCGCCGAGGTCGCCTATGAGATCCCCGAGCCACTACCGGTGCTGCCGATCTTCGAGCTGATCGCCGAGCGTTCCGGCACCTCGGACGAGGAGATGCACGAGGTCTTCAACATGGGCTGCGGTTTCTGCTGCATAGTCGCTGGCGATGACGAGCGGCGCGCGGTCGATCTTCTCCGCCCCCACTACCCTGGGGCGAAGCGGATTGGCTCGGCGGTTGACGGGCCGCGCGAGATCCGCCGCCACTGAATGGAAGCCCGCCCCAGCAGCGCGATGATCGGAACAGTGCTTTCCGGCCGTTACCGGCTGGAGGCGAAGCTCGGCAGCGGGGGGATGTCGACGGTCTACCTGGCCCGCGACCAGACGCTCGACCGGCAGGTGGCGGTGAAGGTGATGCACCGCGAGATGTCCGAGCAGGCCGACCAGCTCGAGCGCTTCCGCCAGGAGGCCCGCTCGGTCGCCAAGCTCTCCCACCCCAACGTCGTCTCGGTGATCGACGCCGGCGAGGACGGCGGCCACCCCTACATCGTCTTCGAGTACGTCGAGGGGGAAACGCTGAAGCAGCGGATCAACCGCGACGGAGCGCTGGCGCCCCAGGAGGCGATCGCCTACGCGATCGAGATCGCCCGCGGCCTCTCGATGGCGCACGCGCGCAACATGGTCCACCGCGACATCAAGCCGCAGAACATCCTGATCGACGCCGAGGGGCGGGCGAAGCTGACCGACTTCGGCATCTCGCGCCAGCTCGAGCAGGACGGCATGACCGCGACCGGGCGGGTGCTCGGCACCACCGACTACGTCGCCCCCGAGCAGGCGATGGGGCACAAAGTCGACCCCCGCACCGACATCTACTCGCTCGGCGTCGTCCTCTACGAGATGCTCGTCGGCCAGGTCCCCTTCTCCGCCGACAGCCAGGTCGGCGTGGCGATGAAGCACGTCAACGAGGAGCTGCCCGATGTGCAGCGCCGCCGGCCCGAGGTCTCGGCCGCGGTGGCGCTGGTGGTCGAGCGCGCCACGACCAAGGACCCAAACCAGCGCTACCAACAGGTCGGCGAGATGATCGACGATCTCGAGACGGCCCTGGAGGTTGAGGCCGCTCGGGCCGGGTCCACCACCGGCGAGGCGACCAGCATCCTCGACGCGGTGCCGGCACCCAAGCGCAAGCTCCCCGGGCCGGGACGGCGCAGCTGGGTGGCGATCGTCGTCGTCCTCTTGATCGCCGCGGCCGTGCTGGCAGCGGTCCAGCTGATCTCGAACGGCAACATCGGTGGTGGTGGCGCCAACAAGGGCAAGGGCAGCGCGATCTCGATCAGCTCAGCGACCGACTACGACCCGGAGGGCGACGGGCACGAGGTGGGGAGCAAGGTCGGACTCGCGGTCGACGGCGATCCGACCGGGACCGCCTGGGAAACCGAGCACTACGAATCCGACACCTTCGCCGGCACCAAGACCGGCCCCGATCCCGGTGTCGGCATCTACGTCACCACCAACGCCGCGGCCAAGCCGGAGAAGATGATCGTGCGCACGCCGACCCCAGGCTGGGACGCCCAGGTCTTCGCCACCGACTCCAGCCCGCCGGAAGACCTCTCCGAATGGGGCGAACCGGTCGGCATCGCCGTCGACGCCGGCTCGAACCAGGAAATCGACCTCACCGTACCCTCCCCCGCCAAGTACTTCCTGCTCTGGTTCAACAAGGCCTCCGAAGCCAACGACCAGTACGGCGGCTACCAGGTCGAGATCAGCGACATCAAGCTGCTGCGTTAGCCGGTGGCTCAGAACTCGTAGGAGCGGGCGCGCTGGTGCCGCTCGATCGCGAGCGCCACGAGGCGGTCGCAGAGGGCGGGGTACTCGAGGCCAGAAGCCCCCCAGAGCTTGGCGTAGACGCTGGTCTCGGTGAAGCCCGGCATGGTGTTGATCTCGTTGACGAGGACGGCGCCGTCGGGCTCAACGAAGAAGTCGCAGCGGGCGAGGCCGGAGCAGCCACCGAGGCGAAAGGCCCTCACCGCCAGCTCGCGCACCTCGTCGATTTGCTCGGCCGGGATCGGCGCCGGCACGACCAGATCCATGCCGCCCTCGCGGTACTTGTTCTCGTAGTCGTACCAATCGCCACTGGCGACGACCTCGCCCGGCTGGGAGGCGTCCGCCTCCTGGTTGCCAAGCAGCGAGCACTCGACCTCGCGCCCCGCCGCCGGCGCCTCGATGATCACGCGCGGATCGTGGCGGCGGGCCAGCTCGACCGCGGCATCCAGCTCATCGCCCACGCCGCCGACCTTGCTGATGCCGACGCTGGAGCCGAGCCGCGACGGCTTGACCCAGAGCGGCGCACCCAACCGCTCACAGCGTTCGCGCCAGCCCGGCTCCCCCGCGTCGACGAAATCGACCTGGGGGATTCGGGCCTGGGCGAAGAGCCGCTTCAGGGTCAGCTTGTCCATGCAGGCAGCCGAGGACAGCACGTCTGAGCCGACATAAGGAACGTCCAGCCACTCGAGCAAACCCTGCACGCTGCCGTCCTCGCCGAAGGGGCCGTGCAGGGCGGGAAAGACGGCGTCGGCACCCAGCAGGCCCTGGCCGGGTACCAGCTCCAGGCCCGCGCCCTCATGGGTCCAGGCGCCTTCGCGAGAGATCGCCACCCGCAGCGCCTCGTGACCGGCCTCCTCCAGGCCGCGCGCCACCGCTTCCCCCGAGCGCAGTGAGACGTCGTGCTCGGAGGAGCGGCCGCCGCTGAGGACCGCGACCCTCATTCCGTTTCTTCGGCTTCCGTTTCGGCCGCCCCGACGGCCACCTTGCCGACGACCAGGGTCACCGTGCTCCCCGGCTTCACTTCCGAGTTCGGTGGCGGGAACTGGTCGGTGACGCGGCCGACCTGCGAGGGAACTTCGGTTTCCTGTTCCTGCACGACCGGCTTGAGGCCCGCCGCGCGCACCGCTTCCACCGCTTCGGCGCGTTCCTTGCCGATCACGTTGGGCGTCGTCGCTTTTTCTTCACCCTTGGAGACCGTGATCGAGACGGTCGAACCAGGTGGCAGCTGTGAGCCGGCGCTTGGTGCTTGGTGGATCACCTGCCCTTCGGGCGCGCTGTTCGTCACTTCTTCGACGTTGGGGACAAACCCGCGGCCGCGGATCTGCTGCACCGCCAGCGACCGCTGCGAGCCGACCACGACCGGCACCTTGGCCAGCTTTGGTCCGCTGGAGACCCTGAGCACCACCGTGCTTCCCTTGGTCGCGGTTTCCCCGCCCGAGGGTTCGGACTTGAGCACCAAGCCTTCTTCGACCTCTTTGGAATGGACCGATTCGGCCTTGACCTTGAAGCCGGCACCTTCGAGTTTTTCTTCGGCTTCCGCACGGTTCAGGCCCGCGGTCGAGGGCACCTTGGCGCTGCCCGGGCCGGAGCTCACCGTCAGCGTCACCTTCGGCTTCGAGCAGAAGAAGGTGAGGAAGTCGCAATCTTCAGACGCCTGATCCGCCGGTGGCGCCGCGGCCGGGTCCTGCTCGAGCACTTCGTTGGCCGGTGCTTCACGCTCGACCCGCTTGACGTCGCCGACGCTGAAGCCGTCCTGCTGCAGCAACGCGATCGCCACGTTGAGCTGGTTGCCGGTGACGTTGGGGACCTCGGTCGTGGTGTCGCGGGTCAGGGCGAAACCGACCAGGAGGCCGATCAGGACCGCGACCGCGATCAGGATCCAGATCTGGCGGCGGCGCCTGCGTCCCTCGTCCTCGGGGTCGATGCCCTCGGCGACCGGCTCCTCGGGCACGGCGACTACCGGTGGGAGGGGAGCGAAAGCGGCAGTGTTGTCGGCGCCGCCGCCAGGGTCCTTGAGCGCGCCGTCGATCGCGGCGATGAAAGCGTCGGCGCTCTGGAAGCGCTGGCCCGGCTCCTTCTCCAGGGCTCGCATGACGACGGCGTCGAGAGCCGGCGAGACCTGTGGGTTGATCGAGCTCGGCCGCTGCGGCGCTTGGGAGACCTGTTTCATCGCGATCGCCACGGCGGAGTCGGCTTCAAAGGGAACCCGCCTGGTCAGCGCCTCGTAGAGCATCACCCCGATCGAGTAGAGGTCGGAGACGGCGGTGACCTCGAAGCCCTGGGCCTGCTCGGGGGAGAGGTAGTGCGGCGTGCCCAGCACCGACCCGGCCTGGGTGATCTCCGAGACTCCCGCCTGGGCGATGCCGAAGTCGGTCACGGTCGCCTTGCCCTCGGCGTCGACGATCACATTCTGTGGCTTCAGGTCGCGATGGACGACGCCGTGACGGTGAGCGAAGCGGGCGCCCTCGAGGACCTGGCGGATCAGCCCGGCGGCCTGCTCGGGAGCAAGGCCGGCGTCGATCATCTGCTTCAGCGTGCGTCCCTCCAGGTACTGCATCGCGATGTAGTAGTTGCCTTCAAACTCACCACGGTCGAAGACGGCGACGACGTTGGGGTGCTGAAGGCCGGCGGCGGCCTCGGCCTCGCGGCGGAAGCGCTCGACGAACTCCTTGTCCTGGGCGAAGCGCGCGTGCAGGACCTTGAGTGCCACCCGGCGCTGCAGGTGACTGTCATCGGCCAGCCAGACGTCCGCCATCCCCCCCGAGCCAATCCGCTCGAGCACCCGGTAGCGCCCATCCACCACAACCCCCTGCGAAACCTCAGTCACCCCTCACCTCGCTGGTCGACGGGGCTCAAAACAGAGGTATAGATCGCTTTCAGGCCCATCGGCGGCTGTTCTATCTCATTCACCGTTCAGGATCGTTTCCGCGACGTCACGGAATATCGGCGCGGCGACGTCGTTGCCGAATTCTTCCGTGCACTCCACCGTTGCGGCGATCGCGATCTTGGGGTCATCGGCCGGGGCGAAGCCTATGAACCAGGCCTGATTCTCTTCTTCGCCGCCACCACAAGCCTTGTTGCCCGGTGTTTCCGCGGTGCCCGTCTTGCCCGCCACCCGAACGCCGGGAATCGCCGCGTTGGTACCAGTGCCTTCCGCAACCACACCTTCCATCGCGGTGGTCAGCTCTTCCGCGGTCTTGGCGCTGATCGGCTGACTGTATTGGGAGGGATCAAGCCTCTTCGTCACCCGCCCGTCAGGGTCGACCACGCGGCTCCAGATCTGCGGCTTCATCAGCTTGCCCTTGTTGGCGACGGCGGCGGCGACCTCCGCCATCTGCAGTGGGGTGACCGCGAGCCGCTCCTGGCCGATCGCCACCCGAGCCAGATCCACCGGATCGTTGGCTCCCAGCAGTTCGCCTTCTTCGTTGAAGACACCGCTCTTGTAGACCTCGCCGGAGGGAAGGTCGATCGCGGGCGTTGAGTTGAAACCAAATTTTTCCATGTATTCGAACAGTGTGTCCTCGCCCAAGCGTTGGCCGAGTTGGCCGAACCAGGTATTGACCGAGTTGGTCAGGGCGGTATCGAGGGTCGCTCCCGGAAAGCTCTCGCCGAAGTCATTTTCCAGCGGCGTGCCTTCGACTTCTAGGCTCCCCGGCGCATCGATCGGGGTCTCGGGGGTGATCGTGCCGCTTTCCAAACCGGCGGCCGCGGTGACCACCTTGAAGGTCGAGCCGGGCGGGTACTGGCCCTGCGTGGCGCGATTGAGCAGCGGCGTTTCGATTTCGTTGGTGCTCAGCTTTGAGAATTCGTAGGGCACGCGGTTGGGGTCATAGGGTGGGTTCGAGGCCATCGCCATCACCCGCCCGCTCTTGGGTTCGATCGCCACCACAGCGCCGTAACCGGCGGCTTCGAGGTCGGCGAGCGCGGTTGCCTGGGCCGCCGGGTCGAGGTTGGTGACGATGTCGTTGCCCTGCTGATCGCGGCCGCGCAGTTGGTCGAGAATCGAATTGAATTCGGATTCGTTACCGACTAGTTCGTCGTTGTGGAAGCGCTCGAACTCGCTGTCGCCGAACTGGACGAAGCTGTAGCCGATCGGGTGCCCATAGAGGCGGCCCCGCGGGTAACGGCGCACGTAGCGCTTGCCGGAGCCGTGGCCCTTGGCCACCGAGCGGGCGATCACGGTGCCGTCGGCGGCAAGGATGCGCCCGCGCTGGATTTGCTGCTGCTCGAGCAACGGCCGCTTGTTGGCGTTCTTTTCGCGCAGCGCCGAGGCGTCGAACACCGACCAATAAGAGGTGAAGCCAACCAGCACGGCAAAGAGGACGACGAGGAGGCCGAAGAGCTTGATGATCTGGCGGTTCATGTGACCGTCCGTGAATGGACCGCCTCCCTGCGAGCGCGGTCCGAGACGAGCAGCAGCAGGGCCAGGAGGACGAAGTTGGCGACGATCGAGCTGCCGCCGTAGCTGATGAAGGGCAGGGTGACACCGGTCAGCGGGATCACCCTGGTGACCCCGCCGATGATGACGAAGGCCTGGATCGCGAAGACGGCGGTGAGGCCGGTGGCGAGCAGCTTCGAGAAGCCGTCATCGGCGAGCA
>Ga0070679_100000814_pt1 | contig 27054 bp, 27 predicted proteins | sample KBSC63BmetaG_FD_65652 | JGI IMG/M metagenome (GOLD analysis project Ga0070679, IMG submission 65652) | Corn rhizosphere microbial communities from Kellogg Biological Station, Michigan, USA - KBS C6-3B metaG | ecosystem: Host-associated > Plants > Roots > Rhizosphere | place: USA: Michigan... | reverse complement strand
AGCGCATCGGCCGTCCGACCGCCGTCCGCGCGGTGGGGCATGCGAACGGCGCCAACCCCGTGGCCGTCGTCGTGCCCTGCCACCGGGTGATCGGCGCCGATGGTTCACTGACCGGCTACGGCGGCAGCCTGCCGCGCAAGCGCTGGCTGCTGGCGCACGAGGGCGCCAGCTTCAAGGATCAGCTCGCGGCCTGACGCCGCGTCTCAGTATCGGACGCTGACGGGAACCCGCGGCGTGCTATGAGCCTCGTCCCTCAGAACAGCCGGCGAGGCGATGGAAGAGTTCCTGCGACAGTACGGGCCGATCGGGATCTTCCTCGGCGCGGGGTTCGAGGGCCAGACGGCGCTGATCGTCGGCGGCCTGTTGGCGCGCCAGCACATCCTGAACCTGTGGCTGGTGCTGGCCTGCGCCACCGCCGGCTCGGGGATCGTGGACCACCTGCTGTTCGTCGCGGGGCGCAGCTTCCGGACACATCGCTGGGTGGTGCGCGCGACGCAGCAGGCTGCCTTCGCCCGCGCGCTCAGGTTCATCGAGCGCTATCCGATCAGCTACATCCTGGCGTTCCGATTCATCTTCGGGCTGCGCGTCGCGAGCCCCATCGCGGTCGGCGTGTCCCAGGTGCCGACTTGGCGGTTCGCGCTGTTGAACATCCTGGGCGCGGTGATCTGGGCCGCGGTGTTCACCTTCGCGGGTTTCGTCTTCGGCGAGGCGGTTCACAACCTCCTGGGCCGCGGCCACGCCGCGGCGCGCTGGACGTTGCTGGCCGCCGGGGTGATCGTCGTGATCGTGGCGGTCGTCGGGGCGACGCGCTACCTGCTTGGCCGACGCAAGGCGCGGGCCAGAGCGGCCGCGCGCGGCGACGTCGGATAACGAAGCGATTTCACGCCCTGCCACGCGGGGCGTTCGACGATATCAAGGTCCGGAGCGCTCGCCGACCGGGTGCGTCTCGGGCGTGGCCGCCAGTCCCGGCTCTGGCGACCTCGGCGCCCCGCCTTCCGTCAGCCGCACGCGCCACCGGTCGACCGGCCGATCGACGGCCACATAGAGCAGCAGAGCGGCGAGGCTGGAGAGGGCGACGGCGGCAAGTTTGCCGATCCCGCCGAAGGCCATGTGAGTCTGCAGAAGATTCACGACCGGCACGTGCACGAGATAGAGCGGATAGCTGAGGTTGCCTGCGTGACGGTCCAGCCGTGTCGAGCGCACCTCCAACGAACGCGCCACATAGGGCAGCAGGGGCAGCATCCAGAAGAATGACCAGATGTCCTGGTCAAAGGGATCGGGGTTCTTCTTGTCCAGGAAGGGTGTGAAGGCGGTGACCGCGGTCATGACCAGGAACGCGCCGAGCGACAGATTGGCGGTGAGCTGACCGGGCCGCCAGCCGCGCGTGAAGGTCAGCAAGCCCAGCAGGAAGGCCGGCAGGAATTTCAAGACCGTGTGCAGGCCGACTACGTCTTCCAGGGCTATGCCGGCGGCGGCCGCGGCCATGGCCAGAACGATCGCCGTCGCGACGTTGAGCCGGCCCAGCAGGAGCACGAGGGCCGGAAGCAGCAGATAGAATTGCAGCTCAATGTCCAACGACCAACTCACCCCGATCGGGTCGTGCGCAGTCGTCGCCGTGCCGAAGAGAAGGATATTCTCCGGTGCTATCCGAATGCCGTTGAGCGTGGCGGCGATGACCAGCGTCAGCAAGTAAAGCGGCGCGATGCGCAGATAGCGGGCGGCATAGAAGCGCAGGGTGGCCCGCGGCCCGAACTTCGCCTGCCAGACCCGTGTGACCCAGTAGCCTGAGAGATAGAAGAACAAGAGGACCGCGAGCCGGCCTACGTCGAATCGTGAAAGGTGCGAAAGGAGCACCGCGGCAGCCAGGAGGAGCCTGAAGAGGCCCGGAGGCAGGACCAGGCCGTGCGCGCCCACGATGCTCGCCGGTTTGGCAGTCATAGTGACACCATCTTCGTTGCGCAGCCCGGCCACCCTGCTTGGCGGCACTTTGCCCAGGTTCCCGGCCGGCGCATAGGGCTGGCGTGCGCGTCGCCTGCCATTTCGCGACGATGGCGGCTTAGGCCGACCCGCCGAACATTACGCAAAATTCACGGCGCAACCCGTCGCGGGATGACGCAGGCCGGCGTATAACGCCGGTCGACGGAGTCGCTTTGGAGACTGGGGTTGGCGATGACGACCTTGACAGAGATTGTCGCCGCGGTGGTCGTTCATTCGTCGGCCGCCGCGCTGTCACACTTCGGCGTCACCCTTGAGCCGGTCCAGGTGGAGCAACCGTCCGCGCCGGCCGAGCGGGTGGTGGCCCGCACCCCGCAACCGCGCCGGGTCCTCAAGCTGACCTCGTGCCCACAGCGCCATAGCCCGTCGCACACGCTCCGGATCTGAATGACGCAGGCCTGATGCGTCTGATCGGCGCGTACGGCTGTTTGCGTCGCGACCCATCGCGGGTAATCCTCTTTCACAGCGGGGGCGCCTGGGCCGGTCGAGCCCGGACGGATCGACGGAAGAGGCGAATGAGGATCAGGAAGCGGACCCGGGCGGCGGACTTCGGCGTCTCGCCCCGCGAGACCTTTGCGGCGACTGAGCCGGCGTCAACGGAAGCCGAGCCCGAGTTCGACGACCTCGTGGTCGAGGACGCCAAGCGCTGGCCCGCCGAGTCGCGCGCCGCGTCCGCGGTCGCGGCGAACACCGCACGTCCCCCGGCGCCCTTGACCCAGGCGGACGAGGACTATGAGGACGTCGAGCCCGACGCCTTCCGCCCGCCGCCAGCCTGGCCGATCTATCTGGCGGCCCTCGCCGTCGCCGGGCTCTGGTCGTTGGGCCCGATCGCCTTCGCGCTCGGCTACCTGCGCGGCATCGCGCCGCTGCGCGACAACAACTTCGCCATGCTGGTCTTCGCGCTCCTGGCGGTCGGGCCCGGCGCCTTCGTCTTCTTCGCCGCCTACATGGTGCGCCAGGGCCAGAAGCTCGGCGCGGAATCCCGACGCACCAAGGCCATGGCCGAGGACATGCTGGCGCCCGCCATGACGGCCGCGGCGCGGGCCGGCGAGGTCGCGCAGGGCGTGCGCGACGAGATCGTCCGCGCCGGCGCGGCGGCGGATGAGGCGCGCGGGACCCTGCTGGCCTTGCGCGAGGCCCTGGCGGCCGAGAGCGAGCGGCTGGTGGCGAGCACCGAGGTCTCGGTGCGGAGCACCCAGGACCTGACCACCACGCTTGGCCGCGAGCGGTCGGAGATGGGTGCGCTGGCCCACAGCCTGGACGCCCAGGCGGCGCGCGTGACGGAGGCCATCAATCAGCAGGCGCGGATGGTCGCCGAGGCCGCGGAGGTCGCCGAAGCGGGGCTTCGCGAAGCCGAGGCGCTGCTGTCGGCGCGCGCCGCGGAGATCGCTGCTGCGGCCGGAGAGGCCGGCGCGGCGGCGCGTACGGCAGGCGAGGACCTGACCCGCCACATCGCCCGGCTGGAAACGGCCGGCGTCGGCGTCACCGAGCAGGTGCGTGCGGTGGAAGGCGGCCTCACGGAGCAGCGCAACGCATTGGTCGCGCTGGCCGAAACGCTGAGAGCCGACAACCAGGGCTTCAGCGACGAGGCGCAGACCCACGCCGCCAAGCTTACCGAGTTCATCGATCTGACCCGCTCGGCCTCCGCAGAGCTGGGCGAGCAGGCGGCCAAGGGCGGCGAGAGCTTGCGCGCCCGGATGGAGGAGGCGATCGCGCAGTTCCGCGACCTGGCGGCCACGGCCGACGCCGAGCGCGAGGCCTTCGGCCAAACGACCCTGCAGTCGATGGAGACCGTCTCCCAGGCCGCGGCGGACCAGCGCGCGAAACTGGAGGAGCAGACCCGGTCTGCGATCGATGCGCTGGCGGCGGCGGCCGAGCAGAGCCGCACGGCGGCGGCCAGCCACGCGGCCAGCGCCCGCGAGCAGGTGGAGCAGCTCTCGGAGGCTGCGACGGCCGCCGGGGAGAAGGCCAACGAGGTGTTCGAGGCCCGGCTGTCAGAGGCCCGCGCCCTGGTCGCCCAATCCTCCGAAATGGTCGACCAGGCGAGCGCGGCTACGGCCAAGCGCCTGGAGGACGCCGCGGCCGCGGCCCGCGCCTCGATGGCCGCGCTGCAGGAGATGATGGCCGAGATCGACCAACGCGCGGCGCAGCTGCCCGCCAGCGCCCGGAGCCAGGTGGAGCTGGTGCGCGCGGCTGTGACCGGAGGCCTGGAGGAGCTGACCGCCCAGGCGCGCCGGACCGCCGACGAGGCGCAGGCGATCGACGCCGCGTTCCAGGAACGGGCGCGCCGCAACTTCGAGATGCTGGGCGAAGCCGTGCGGCTGATGGGCGGGGCGGTCGCCATGCCCGCAGCGCCGCTGGCCCCGTCGAGCCCGCGGCCCGCACCGCCGCCGGTCGCGCCGCAGCCGGCGGCCAAGGCGCGCGAACCCAAGCCGGAGCCGGTCGCCGAACCGTCCGCGGAGATCCTGGCCGAACCCGCGCAGGCCGCCAGCGATGTGAGCGAGGCCCTGGAGGATCTGATGGAGCCCGTCGCGGCGCCCGTCGAGGATCCGGGCCTGCGCCCGCGGCTCAAGCTCACGCCCACCGCCACCGACGAGGAATTCTCCGCTGTCTTTGAAGCGGCCGGCGGCCCGCCGCAGGAACCGGGCGAGGCGCCGCACGACGGCGAAACCTGGACCTGGAAGGATCTGCTGGCGTCGATCGACGGGGCCGAAGGCGACGGCGAGCGGCTGCAGGACATCCTCGGCGACGAACTCGCCAAACTCGGCGTCGATCCGGGGCGGCTGCTGCCCAGGGCGCGGATCGACGAGATCGCCGCGGCCGTGCAAACCGGCGATCTCGAGGGCGCGCGGATCGTCGTCAAGCGCCTGGCGCCCGTGGCCGCGCGGCGCATCGCGCGGCGGCTGTTCACAGACGACGACCTGAAGCGGCAGGTCGAGGTCTACCTTCGCCGCTATCAGACCCTGATCGACGACGCGATGGTGCGAGATCCGGAGGGCTTCCTGATGGCCGCCCTGCTCGGCGACGACGGCGGGCGGATCTATCTCCTGCTGAACGCGGCGGCCGGCGACCTGGCCTAGCGTGAGGGGTGGCTTGCCGTGAGAGGTCTGGCCGCCCGCGCCGAGCGTTGGCCCCTGGCGACGGCTTTCGTGATCTCTCGGGGCGCAAAGACGCAAGCCGATGTGGTGGTGGCCGAGATCGTCGACGGTGCGCATCGCGGCCGCGGCGAGGCTGTACCCTACGCCCGTTACGGTGAGACGGTCGACGGTGTGCTCCGCCAGATCGAGGCGGTGCGTGGCCGGATCGAGGCCGGGGCGAGCCGAGAGGAGCTGCAAGAGCTGCTGCCCGCGGGTGCGGCGCGCAACGCGCTCGACTGCGCGCTCTGGGACCTGGCGGCGAAACAGGCGGGCGTGCGCGCCTGGGTGCTGGCCGGCCGTCCGCGGCTGGACCCGGTGAAAACCTGCTTCACGATCAGCCTGGGCGAGCCCGCGACCATGGCGCAGGCGGCGCGCGCGAATGCGCGGCGGCCGATGCTGAAGGTGAAGATCGGCGGCCCCGACGACCTGGATGGGGTCGCCGCCGTGCAAGCCGCCGCGCCCCGCGCCCGGCTGATCGTGGACGCCAACGAGGCGCTGAGCTTCGACGAGCTGCGGCGGCTTGCGCCGGAGTTCGCGCGGTTGGGCGTGAAGCTTCTGGAGCAGCCGCTGCCCGCCGGCCGCGACGCGGCGTTGGAAGGCTACGACAGCCCCGTGCCGCTGTGCGCCGACGAAAGCCTGCATACCCGCGCCGAACTCGCCGCCTGCGCGGCGCGCTATGGGCTGGTGAACGTCAAGCTCGACAAGTCGGGCGGTCTCACCGAGGCCCTGGCGCTCGCCGAGGCCGCCAAGGCTATGGGCCTGGGCGTGATGGTGGGCTGCATGGTGGCGACGTCCCTGGCCATGGCTCCGGCGCTGATCCTGGCGCAAGGCGCGCCGTTCGTGGACCTCGACGGGCCCCTGCTGCTGGCGCGCGACCGCGAGCCCGGTCTCACCATAACAGGTTCGCTGATCGAACCGCCTTCAGCCGATCTTTGGGGTTAGGCCGCCAAATGCAGCCGTGTGGACGCCGGGAACGTTGAGGGGACATGGAAGAGACCCGCCGTGAGCGAGCCCATCGCGCCTGGCGAAACGCCGAGCGGATCAAGCAGCTCTCCGACAACCTGATCAAGATCGGGTCGTGGGGCCTTGGCCTGGACGGCGTGCTTGCCTGGGTCCCTGCGGCCAATACGATCTACAGCCTGGGCGCAGGCGGGCTGCTGATCTACGAGGCGGTGAAGGCCGAGGCGGCGCCGTGGACGCTTGGGCGCATGGCGATCTACCTGGCGCTGAACAGCGCCATGACCGAGGTCCCCATCGTCGGCTGGGCGATGGACACCCTGTTCCGCGGCCACCTGATGGCCGCAAACGCGCTGCAAAAGGATATCGAGCGACGCTTCGGCGCGCCGGGCGAAACTGTCGACGCGCCCGCATGGCGAGCCGTGACCCGCCCCGTTCGCTGAGCTGGGCTTCAAATCAGAAGCTTTAATTTGCGCGAAAGAGCGCGATTGATCAGTAAGTAAAGATGCTCAACTCGGACCAAGTCAGTAACGGGCCTGCCGTCGACGTCTCCATTATCGTCTGCACCCATGACCGAGGCGAGGATCTGCGGGAGGTCCTGGCGCATCTCGGGCGGGTGCGCGTTCCGCCAGGCTGGCGCGTCGAGCTTCTGATGATCGACAACGGATCGAGCGACGGGACGCGCGATCTGGTGGAAGGGACGACGCTGGCGAATCTCGAGCTGCGCTACGTGTTTGCGCCCGAGGGCGGCAAGTGCGCGGCCTTCAACAAGGGCGTCGCGCTGAGCTCGGGGACCGTGCTCTTGCTCACCGACGACGACGTGCATGTCCCGCCCGACTGGGTCGAGGCGATGTGCCGGCCGATTCTCACCGGCGAAACGGAAGTCGTGCAGGGCGGCATCAGGCTGGCGCCGCACCTGGAGCGGCCCTGGCTAAAGGGTGTCCTGCGGCGCTGGGTGGCCGCGCTCGAAGATCCCAGATGGCCGCCGGAGGGCCTGGTCGGCGCCAATGTCGCCCTGAGCCGCCGAGCGTTCGACCTCGCGGGGCCTTATGACGTGCGGCTGGGTCCGGGCGCCGCCGGCTTCTTCGAGGACACGACCCTGGGATGGGCGCTGGAACGCGCCGGATTTTCCAAGCTGTTTCGCCCGGACATCGCGGTGGAGCATCATTTCCGCGCCGACCGCCTGACCCCGAAGTCGTTCATGGCCGCGGCGCGGCGGATGGCTGCCTCCCGTGTCGTCGTCGACCGCGATCGCGATCCGCGGGCGCTAAGGCCGCCGCTGACGGCCCTTGTGCGCGAATTGCCGGGATTTGCATTTCGCAGCCTTACGCAGTTGGCCCATCTCCTGACCGACGGTCAGCCGGATCACGGATTCATGTCGCACTATTATCGGGTGAGGCTCTGGCGGGAGCGCCGCCGAGGGGCGTGAGCCTGCCGTCTTCCCGGACCATCCCTAAACCGTGCTAGTGACCGCGCAGACCTCCACCCGCGCGAGAGCTTGATGCTGCAGAACCCCTTTACCCAGACGCCGGTGAAGATCGCGGTGATCGGCCTGGGCTATGTAGGGCTGCCGCTGGCCGTGGCGTTCGCCGCCGGGCACGAGGTGGTGGGCTTCGACGTGAAGGCCCAGCGGATCGCCGAGCTGCGGGCCGGCGAGGACCGCACGCTGGAGGTCTCCGCCGCCGAACTGGCCGAGGCCACGGGCCTGCGGCTCAGCTCCGATCCCGCCGACCTGGAGGCCTGCAACGTCTTCATCGTGACCGTGCCTACGCCGATCGATGCGCAGAAGCGGCCCGACCTCTCGGCCCTGATGGCGGCCAGCCGGACCGTCGGCGGCGCGATCGGCGAGGGAGGCGTCGTGATCTACGAGTCGACCGTCTATCCCGGCGCCACCGAGGAAGATTGCGTGCCGGTGGTGGCGGAGGTCTCCGGCTTGACCTTCAACCGCGACTTCTTCGCCGGCTACAGCCCTGAGCGGGCCAATCCCGGGGACCCGACCCACCGGCTGGCCAACATCGTCAAGGTGACGGCCGGCTCGACGCCGCAAGCCGCCGCCTTCGTCGACGCGCTCTACTCATCCATCGTGACGGCGGGAACGCACCGCGCGAGTTCGATCCGTGTGGCCGAAGCCGCCAAGGTGATCGAGAACACGCAGCGCGACCTGAATATCGCCCTAATAAATGAATTCTCCCTGATATTCGAGAGACTTGGCGTCGATACTTCCGAGGTTCTCGCAGCCGCGGGAACAAAGTGGAATTTCCTGAATTTCCGGCCGGGCCTGGTCGGCGGCCACTGCATCGGGGTCGATCCCTACTACCTGACCCACAAGGCCGAGGCGCTGGGTTACCATCCGGAGGTGATCCTCGCCGGGCGGCGGATCAACGACGCCATGGGCGGCTATGTGGCGCAGCAATTGGCGGCGGAGCTTGGCCGCCGGGGCGTCGCAGCCGACGGCGCGCGGGTGCTGGTGATGGGCCTGGCGTTCAAGGAGAACTGCCCGGACCTGCGCAACACCCGGGTGATCGACATCATCGAGGGGCTGACCGCGCAGGGCGCGCACGTCGATGTCTTGGATCCGTGGATCGACGCCGACGAGGCCCGGGCGGAGTATGGGCTGGACCTGCTCACCGCGCCGGCGCCCGGCGCCTACGACGCCATCGTCCTGGCCGTCGCCCACGAGCAATTCACCGAACTGGGCGTGGAGACGATCCGCGGCTTCGGAACGCCGGCCTCGGTGCTGTTCGACGTCAAGAGCGTGTTGCCGAAAGCGGCGTCCGACCTGCGCCTCTAAAGCAGGTCCTCGATCCGGATCGGCAGCTCGCGGATGCGCTTGCCCGTCGCATGGAAGACGGCGTTCGCGACCGCGGCGTTCATGCCGACAATGCCGATCTCGCCAATGCCCTTGATGCCCAGCGGGTTCACGCGGGTGTCCTCCTCGGGGACGAAGATCACGTCCACCTGGGCGACGTCGGCGTTCACCGGGACCAGGTAGTCGGCGAGGTTGGTGTTGACGTAGCGGGCCGCGCGCCGGTCGATCTCCGTCACTTCGTGCAGCGCGGACGAGAGCCCCCAGATCGCCCCGCCCATGAACTGGCTATAGGCGGTGAGCGGATTGACGATGGTCCCGGCCGCAAATGCGCTGACCACGCGCGGCGTGCGGATCTCGCGGGTCAGGCGATGGATGCGCACCTCGACGAAATGGGCCCCGAAGGCGTAGGCGGTGACATCCTTGCGTCCCGTCCCGCGCGCCATGACGGTCTTGCCCTTGTAGAGCCCCTGGGCGGCGTCGGGCGGCAGGCCGGCCGGCACGTTCTCCACATGCGCTTCCAGCCGGCCGCCAACCCGGCTCACGGCCTTGCCCAGCGGCTCGCGGCGGCCGTCCGGCCCGACGAGCGCGCCATCGACCAATCTGAGGCTGGCCGGATCGGCGTCTGCGAAAGGGCTTGCAGCGTTGCGCACTGCGGCGGCGGCGATACGGCCGCGGAGTTCCTCGCAGGCCTTGGCCGCCACATGAGCGGTGGAGGCCGCGTTGTTGGAGCCGCCCGCCACCGGCACGGGCGGATAGTCGCTGTCGCCGAGTTCGACGGTGACGTCGCTCACCCTCAGGCCCAGGCCATCCGCCACAGCAATGGCGATCGTCGTATAGGCGCCGGTGCCGATCTCGTGCGCCGCGAGCTGGATGTTGGCCTTGCCCGCGGGCGTCAGCGACAGGCGCGCGGCGGCCGGGCCGATGTTCGAGGGATAGCAGGATGTGGCGCAACCGAAGCCCACCAGCCAATCGCCGTCGCGCATCGAGCCGGGCTTCGGGTCGCGCCGGCTCCAGCCGAACTTCGCCGCGCCCTGGTCGAAACACTTCATCAGCGACCGGCTGGAGTAGGGCTTGCCGTCGACGGGGTCCGTCTGGGTGTCGTTGATCCGCCGCAGCTCGATGGGGTCCATGCCCAGTGCGTGGGCGAGCTCGTCCATGCCGCTTTCGAGCGCGAACATGTAGGGCGTGTCCGGCGGCGCGCGCATGTAGCCGGGCGTCGAGCGGTCCACGTGGGTCACGTTGACCTTGGTGGCGATGTTCGGGCAGGCATACATGCGCGCGGTCGTCTCGTTGCCGGAGACGTTGTAGCCCGAAGGCCGGGAGGTCGCTTCCCAGGCCTCGTGGACGAGGGCGGTCAGCCGGCCGTCGCGATTGGCGCCAAGCTGGATGTGGTGGCGCGTCTCGGCGCGGTAAGTCGAGACGGTGAACCCCTGGTCGCGGGTCGGAACCAGCTTGACCGGCCGCTTCAGGCGCCTGGCGGCGAGCGCGATCCAGGCGGTGCGTGACGTCGGCGCGCCCTTCGAGCCGAAGGCGCCGCCCACGTAGCGCGAGACCGTGCGCACATTAGCCGGGTCCATGCCCAACTGCGCGGCCACGGCGGCCTTGAGGCCGTACATCGACTGGCTGGGCTCGTAGACCGTAAGCCGCGGCCCATCCCAGACGCAGGTCGTGGTGAAGAGCTCGATCGGGTTGTGGTGCTGGGTCGGGGTCGAATAGCGCGCGTCGATCTTCACCGGGGCGGCCGCAAAGGCGCTTGCGGCGTCGCCCTTGACCGGCTCCCTGGATTCGGGGCTTGCGGCCTTGGGCTCAGTCGAAGCCCCGGGGCTGTCGAATGTCGCGCTGGGTGTCTCGGGGGCGTAGCGGACCGTGACCCTGTGCGCGGCGTCGCGGGCGGCTTCGTAGGTGTCGGCCACGACCACCGCCACGATCTGGCCGGCGTGCCAGATCCTGTCGCTCTCCATCGTCGTGGTGGTGGGTTTCTGGTCGGGTCCCAGGGGCGGCTTCACCTGCCCGCCGACGTTCTCGTGGGTCAGGATGTCGAGCACGCCCGGCACGGCCTTTGCCGCGGTGAGGTCCATGCCGGCGACCCGGCCCCGGGCGACGGAGCTCATCACCAGGTAGGCGTAGGCGGGGTTGGGAACCGTCTCGTCGGAGGGGTAGCGCGCGCGGCCGGTGACCTTGGCGGGACCGTCGATGCGCGTGGCGGGCTTGCCGATCAGGCGAGCGGAATCGTCGGCCATCTCAAGCCTCCATGGCGTGGGCTTGCAGCAGCGCGCGCACCAGGGTGCGGCGGCCGAGCTCCGGCTTGAAGGCGCGCTCGCCCTGCGCCCGCGCCTGGGTGAAGGCCGCCTCCGCGGCGGCCTGAGCGGCGGCTTCGGTCAGCGGCTTTCCACGCAAGACGGCCTCGGCCTCCGGCGATCGCCAGGGCTTTGCCGCCAAGCCGCCCAGACCGATACGCGCCTGCCGCACGAGGCCGCCGTCGAGGTCGAGCGCCACGGCCGCGGAGGCGAGCGCGAACTCATAGGACTGCCGGTCGCGGACCTTCAGGTAGAGCGAGCGCCGCGTCCACGGTCCGGCCGGCACGCTGAAGCCGGTGATGAGGTCGCCGGGCTTGAGGTTGGTCTCAAGGTGCGGGGTGTCGCCGGGCAGGCGGTGCAGGTCCTCGAAGGCGAGCACGCGCCGGCCGTTCGCGCCCTCGACGTCGACCGTTGCGCCGAGCGCCGCCAGCGCCACGGCGAAGTCGCCCGGGTAGTTGGCGATGCATTTGTCGCTGACACCGAGGATCGCGAGCTTGCGGTTCACGCCCTGCATCGCCGCACACCCGGAGCCGGGATCGCGCTTGTTGCAGGCGCTCCAGCTCGGGTCGCGGAAGTATTCGCAGCGGGTGCGCTGCAGGACATTCCCGCCGAGGCTCGCCATGTTTCGAATCTGCGGGCTGGCCGCGAGGTCCAGGGACTGGGCGATGACCGGGAAGTCGCCGCGGACGACGGGATGCTCGGCGACATCGGACATCCGGGCCAGGGCCCCCAGCCGCAGATGGTCGCCTTCGAGGCGGACGTCGCTGTGATCGGCGGCCAAGGCGTTGATGTCGACCACGGCGGACGGCCGCATCACGTCGAGTTTCATCAGGTCGACCAGGGTCGTGCCGCCGGCGAGGTACTGGACGCCGCCGCCAGCCGCGCCGGCCCGCACCGCCTGGGCGCGATCGGCCGCGTGCTCATAGCGGAAGGGCCGCATCAGGCGCGCGCCGTCTGGGCGGCGGCTTCGCGAACGGCAGCGACGATCTTCGGATAGGCGGCGCACCGGCAGAGGTTGCCGCTCATGTATTCGCGGATCTGTTCGTCGTCGGCGGCGTGGCCCTCGCGGACGCAGGCGACGGCCGACATGATCTGGCCGGGCGTGCAGTAGCCGCACTGGAAGGCGTCGTGCTCGACGAAGGCGGCCTGCATGGGATGCAGCGCCTCGCCCTGGGCGAGGCCTTCGATCGTCGTCACCGGGCGGCGCTGGACGGCGGCGGCGAGGGTCAGGCAGGCCAGCACTCTGCGGCCGTCGACGTGGACCGTGCAGGCTCCGCACTGGCCCTGGTCGCAGCCCTTCTTGGAGCCGGTCAGCCCCAGGTGGTCGCGAAGGGCGTCGAGCAGGGTGGTGCGTGGGTCGAGCGAGACGCGGTGGTCGTCTCCGTTGATCGTCAGGATCATGTCCATGCGTGGCCTGTCTGTCGCGGGCGCTGACGCAACGGGCATCGGCCTCGCCGCGGCGGCGAGCGGCAGCGCGGCGACGCCGCCCGCGCCGGCCAGAAGGCGCCTGCGACTGGGTCCCCGACCGTTGCCGGCCTCTCGCGCCATCGCGTTCTCCCGTCTGTCCGCGGATGAGAACCGAGGGCGCGGCGCAGCGGTTCCGCGCTATGCGCGGTCAGCGGCGGTAGTAGTCCAGGTACCAGTCCACAAAGGCCCCGATGCCGACTTCGATGGGCGTCGAGGGCGCATAGTCGAGGGCGGCCCGGGTTTCTTCCACATCGGCCTCGGTGCGGGCCACGTCGCCGGGCTGCATCGGCATGAGGTTGAGGATCGCCTTGCGGCCGAGCTTCTCCTCCAGCACTTCGATGTAGCGCATCAGCTCGACGCGCTGGCTGTTCCCCAGGTTCAGCACCCGCCACGGCGCGACGCCACTCGTGGCGGGATCAGGCTCCAACGGATTCCAGGCAGGGTTCACCTGGGCCGGACGGTCGATGGCGGCGACCAGGCCGTCGACGATGTCGGCGACATAGGTGAAGTCGCGCTGCATCCTGCCCTCGCCGTAGACGTCGATCGGGCGTCCCGCGAGGATCGCCTCGGTGAACTTGAAGAGCGCCATGTCGGGACGGCCCCAGGGGCCATAGACGGTGAAGAAGCGGAAGCCCGTCGCGGGAATACCGAACAGATGGGAATAGCTGTGCGCCATCGCTTCGTTGGCGAGCTTGGTGGCGGCGTAGAGGGTGATCGGATGGTTCGCGCCATCGTGGACGCTGAACGGCAGCTTGCCGTTCGCTCCGTAGACCGAACTGGTCGAGGCGAAGACCAGGTGCTTCGGGTGGGTGGCGCGGCAGCCCTCCAGGATGTTCAGGAAGCCCACGACGTTGGAGTCGACGTAGGTTCGCGGGTTTTCGAGGCTGTAGCGGACGCCGGCCTGGGCCGCGAGGTTGACCACGGCGGTGGGTTCGACCTCTGCGAAAAGCGCCGCGACGCCGTCCCGGTCGGCGAGGTCGAGGCGGGCGTGGCGGTAGGCCGGATGCGCCTCGAGCAGCGCAAGGCGCGCGGCCTTCAGCGCCGGGTCGTAATAGCTGTTGAGATCGTCAAGGCCCACGACGGCGTCGCCCCGCGCGAGCAGGCGCTGCGACAGGTGGAAGCCAATGAATCCCGCCGAGCCCGTGACCAAGATCGCCATGCGCCATCAACTCCTGTCGCCATCCCCGGAGCCTGTGCCACCACCGCGGCCGAACTACAAACCGCGGGCTCAAATCGCGGCCGGGCCCACGATAGGCTGATCGAAACAACAACTTGTGCGTTGATCGGACGGGCTGGGCTGAAATGCTGGCCCGCAGTATGCAGGCAGCGCGTCTGCATCTAAGAGGATGTGCAAATTTGACTGCGCCGGGGCCTGATTCCGCCCGGAAATGGCGGCGCAGCGCGGCGGGGCAAGGAGCGTCAAGTATGAGCCAACGTATCGTGCCGGGACTCGATCCGGCGCCGACGAAACACGCGAAACTGGTGCAGTGGGTTCGCGAAGTCGCCGCGCTGACGCAGCCCGACCGCGTCCGCTGGTGCGACGGTTCGGAGGCCGAGTGGAACGAGCTCACGGGGCAGCTCGTCGCCGCCGGGACGCTGAAAAAGCTCAATCCCGCCAAGCGCCCCAATTCGTTCTACGCCGCCTCAGACCCGCGCGACGTGGCGCGGGTCGAGAGCCGCACCTTCATCTGCTCGGAGAAGCCGGAGGACGCCGGCCCGACCAACAACTGGCTCGACCCCGACGAGATGCGGGCCGACCTGAAGGACCTGTTCAAGGGCTGCATGCGCGGGCGCACGATGTATGTCGTGCCGTTCTGCATGGGGCCGCTCGGCTCGAAGATCAGCGCCATCGGGGTGGAGATCACCGATTCGGCCTATGTGGCCGTATCGATGAAGATCATGACCCGCATGGGCCAGGCCGCCCTCGACCAGCTTGGCGAGGACGGCTTTTTTGTGCCGGCCGTCCACTCGGTGGGCGCGCCGCTGGCCGACGGGCAGGCGGACGTTCCGTGGCCGTGTAACGAAATCAAGTACATCGTCCATTTTCCTGAGAGCCGGGAGATCTGGTCCTACGGGTCCGGCTATGGCGGCAACGCGCTTCTCGGCAAGAAGTGTTTCGCGCTCCGCATCGCCTCGGTGATGGCCCGCGACGAGGGCTGGTTCGCCGAGCACATGCTGGTCCTCAAGCTGACCTCGCCGAAGGGCGACGTGCGCTACGTGACGGCGGCGTTCCCAAGCGCCTGCGGCAAGACCAACATGGCCATGCTGCAGCCGACGCTGGCCGGCTGGAAGGCCGAGACGATCGGGGACGACATCTGCTGGATGCGCTTCGGCGACGATGGGCGCCTCTATGCGATCAATCCGGAAGCCGGCTTCTTCGGCGTGGCGCCCGGCACCGGCGAAGAGACCAACAAGAACGCCATCGCCGCTCTGCACGCCAACTGCATCTTCACCAACGTCGCGCTGACCGACGACGGCGATGTGTGGTGGGAAGGGCTGACGCCCAATGCGCCGGCGCACCTTATCGATTGGCGAGGCGCCGACTGGACCCCGGCGAGCGCCGAGCCCGCCGCGCACCCGAACGCGCGCTTCACCGTGCCGGCCTCGCAGACCCCGGTGATCGCGCCGGAGTGGGAAGACCCGGCCGGCGTGCCGATCTCGGCGATCCTGTTCGGCGGCCGCCGCGCCTCGGCCATTCCGCTGGTCAACGAAGCCCGCGACTGGGCGCACGGCGTGTTCATGGCCTCGAACGTGGCCTCGGAGGGCACGGCGGCGGCGGAGAACGCGATCGGCGAGTTGCGGCGCGACCCGTTCGCGATGCTGCCTTTCTGCGGCTACAACATGGGCGACTACTTCGGCCACTGGCTGGCCATGGGCGCCAACGCCAAGGACCCGGCCAAGCTGCCCCGCATCTACTTCGTGAACTGGTTCCGCAAGGACGAGCGCGGCAAGTTCGTCTGGCCGGGCTATGGCGAGAACGCGCGCGTGCTGAAGTGGATCGTCGAGCGGCTGGACGGCCGCGCCGAGGCCGTGGACACGCCGATCGGCCGCCTGCCGGCGCCGGGCAGCCTGGACACCTCGGGCCTCAGCCTGACGCCCGCGCAGCTCGACGTGCTGCTCGGCGTGGACACGGAGATCTGGCGCAAGGAGGCGGCCCTGGTGCCGGCCTTCTACGAACGCTTCGGCGATCGGCTGCCGCCAGCGCTGTGGGCCGAGCTCGAAGCCCTGGTGACCCGGCTCGAAGCGCCGGCGCGCAAACCCGCCATGGCGGCCGCCAGCTAAGCCCGCTTCTGGCTGAAGACGGCCGGCAGGTCGCCGGCGACGGCGCGCAGCACGCTGGCCCAGTCGCCCTTGGTCGGCTGCCGGTAGAGCTTCATCGAGGGATACCAGGGGCTGTCCGTTCGGCCGTGCAGCCAGCGCCAATCGGTGCTGACGTAGGGTAGCAGCACCCAGCACGGCCTGCCGAGCGCTCCGGCCAGGTGAGCCACCGCGGTGTCGACGGTGATCACCAGGTCCAGGCATTCGATGACCGCCGCGGTGTCGGCGAAGTCCTGCAGGGGCAGCGGACTGTGCCCGGGCGTGAGCGGAACGGCGCCGGGCAGGGTGTAGAGGAAGGCGACGCCTTCCGGCGGCAGGGACCGCACCGCGTCGTGCGCCGCCGCCGGATTGCCCCGGCCGACGACGCCGATCCGCGCGCCCGGACCGATCCGCGGGCGCCAGGCGTCCCGCTGATCCTGCGGCGCGGTGAGATACGGGATCGGCCCCGGCAGAGCCGCCTCGTCGATCTGGAGGCGGCCGGGAAGCGAGCCGATCATCGCCCAGGCGTCGGCGGCCGGGGTGCGGATGCGGCCCGTGGCGGCGATCACCTCCACGCCGAGGCTCTCGAAGAGCTTCACCAGCGATGGGCGGCAAACCAGCGTCGGCTCGATCCCACGCGCGCGCAGCGCCGGCACGAAGCGCGCGAACAGGATCGCGTCGCCCACGCCCTGTTCGTCCCACACGGTCAAGGTGTGGATGGGCCTGCCATCCCATTCCGGATACGGCAATTGAGGCCGGTCGGCGGCGATCTCGCGATTTCCGAAACGCGCCTCGTAGAGAGGCCAGCCCTCGGCGTAGCGGCCCAGGCGCAGCAGGGCGATCGCCAGTTCGAGCCTGGCGGCGTCGTCCTGCGGGTGGGCCCGAACGACCTCGCGCCGAACCGCCAGCGCCTCTTCGAACCGGTAGGCGTCGTCAAGCAGGTGCGCCAGGTGCGGACGGGCCACGTTCGCCAGCGCCGCATCGGACAATACGCGCCGATAGCCCGCCTCCGCGGCGGGGGCGTCGCCGGCCAGATGAGAAAGCAGGGCGCGGCGAAGGTCCGCCGGCGTCACGGTATCGGTCGAAGCGGTCATCGGCTCAGGCAGGCCGCGGCGTCAGCGATTGGCGACGACGCGCAGGTTCGGAGCGCCGCCGGAGCGTTCGCCGCGAATCTGGGCCACCACCTCGAAGAGCGCGCGGCGGACGGCGTCGACGTCGCCTCGCTCGGCGAGCTCTTCCAGCTCGGCCAAGTGGGCCGCGGAGACGCGCAGGGCGGAGTTCGATACGACTTCCAGCACCTTGGGCGCGCAGGGTAGGGACCGTTCCGTCTCGTCGAGCAGGGCCTCGGTCAGCTTTTCGCCGGGGCGCAGGCCGGTGATCTCGATCTCGATGTCCCTGCCGGGCGTGCGGCCGGAGAGCGCGATCATCTGGCGTGCGAGGTCCATGATCCGCACGGGCTCGCCCATCTCGAGCAGGAACAGACGGGCCTCTCGACCCTCGCCTTCGGCGCAGGTGGCGGTCGCGTGCAGGACAAGCTGGCTCGCTTCCGGAATGGTCATGAAGAAGCGCTCCATGTCCGGATGCGTCACCGTGACCGGGCCGCCGCGCTCGATCTGCGACTTGAAGATCGGCACCACCGAGCCGCCGGAGCCCAGCACGTTGCCGAAGCGTACGGCGGAGAAGCGCGCGCCCTGGCCGCTGTTCTGCTGGGCCTGGATGACCGATTCGGCGAGGCGCTTGGTGGCGCCCATGACATTGGTCGGGTCGACCGCCTTGTCCGTGGAGATCAGCACCATCTGGCCGGCGCCGCAGGCCTTGGACGCCTCGGCCACGTTCCAGGTGCCGATCACGTTGGTCAGCACGCCTTCGCATGGATGCTGCTCGACCATGGAGACGTGCTTGAGCGCCGCGGCGTGGAAGACCAGGTCCGGCCGCTCGGCGGCGAAGGCGCGGGTCACGCGCTCGGCGTTGCGGACGTCGCAGAGCACCGCCTGGCGGGACATCTGCGGATGGGTTTCGGCCATCTCACGCTCGATCTCGAAGAGCGAAGTCTCCGAGAAATCGAGCATGGTCAGGTGCGCGCAGCGGAAGGAGGACACCTGACGGCAGAGCTCAGCGCCGATCGAGCCGCCGGCGCCGGTGACCAGCACGCGGCGGCCGCGGATCAGGTTGCCGATGGCGACGCGGTCCAGTTCGATCGGCTCGCGGGCCAGCAGCTCCTCGATGTTGATGTCGCGCATCGGCAGCAGGGTGACGCCGTCGTGCTGGGCGAGTTCGACGATGGAGGGCAGTCGAAGCAGGCGGATGCCGTCGTTCTTGAGCCGTCCCAGCTGGTCCGCCGTGAGGCCTTTGAGCCGTCCGGGCTCCTCCAGGAACAGGATCGCGCGGGGATAGCGGTTCCAGCGGCGCAGGTCCGCGAGGGCCTCGTCGAGGTTCTGGAGGCTCTCGATGATGCAGACGCCGCGCACCTGCTGGCCGACGTCGCGCGGGTCCGTCCCGATGATCCCCACGGAGGTGTAGGTGCGGTCGTGGCTGCGGGCGATGTCGCGCAGATAGGTGTCGGCCAGGGCCGGCGGGCCGATCAGCAGCAGCGACGGCGATTGCGCGACCCGCTCGGCGGCCGTCTTGAGCGGCGAGAAGCTGTCCAGCGCGCGCTCGTGCAGCGCCCGGCGCAGGATCCGAACCCCCATCGACCCGACCATCTGGAACAGCGGAGCCAGGAACAGCGCCGACCGGGGCACGCCGCGGGCCCGGTCGATCACGAACACCCACAGCAGGAACACGCCGACCGTGAGAAGCGCGATGCGGGCCAGCACCATGGCGTCGGGAATGGACGCATAGCGCCACGGCGACAGCTCACGGCGGAAGAGCATGCTGAAGCCGCCGGCCAAGGCCGCGTAGAGCACGATCAGCTGCACGAGGCTGAGCGAGGTCGCGCCGCTCACGTCCAGGTTCGGCATATTGGCGGCGGCGACCTGGAAGGCCAGAGCGAAGGCTATAGCGGCCAGAGCTACGTCGGCGACGATGGTCTGGGCTCGAAAGGCCATCCGCTCCATGCGCCGCACTCCGCCTGCTCTCCGAATCGTCAACATAGCCCCGAGGGACCTAGCGTCTACCGAAACCGGCGAGAGCCGGCGATCCAGCCATCGCCCGGCGCCCGGTACGCAACCGAGGCGCATTCGCGGGGCGAGGGACCTTTAGGAAGGGCCTCCCGCCAGCGCAAATGGAAAAGCCGCCGCCCGAGGGCGACGGCCTCCAGGATAGTGACCGATTGCTTACGGGAAGGTAGCCTTTACCCCCAGCACGAGCTTGCTGCCGTAGATGTTGCCGAAGCCGTGCTGGTCGGTGTCCCAGTAGCGCAGGTCGAAGCCGAGATGGCTGTTGAGTGCGTAGCCGACGCCGAGGTTCCAGGTGGTGTAGTCCAGCGGCCCCTTCACATACTGGCGGCCGAGCGCGCCGCTGACCGAGAATGGGGTGCCTTGGATCGGCATGGCGGCGTTGGCTTCGATGTAGTTCGCCGGGCCGGTCTCACCGAAGAAGTCGTCGGAGTAGAAGTAGGCCAGACCCACCGTAGCCGGGCCCAGCGCCATGGAGGGGGCGACCTTCCATTCGGTGTAGGTTTCTTTCGGGCCCGGCGGCTGGTTGGTGTAGCCGTAGCGGATCACCCCGAGATCGACCGTAACCGGGCCCACTACAGGCCTGACGCCGGCATAGAGGTCGTACTCCATCCGCGTGCCGTTCTGGAAATCGACGTTCGACAGCCAGGCTCCCGCATAGCCGATGCCCTCGATGGTGGCGTCGGCGCCCCCGAAGACGCTGCCCTTATTGTCGGTCTGACTGATTCCGCGGAACTCGTAGTCGGTATTGGCGCCGACGTTGAAGACCACGGTCAGAGGCTTCACCTCGTCGGCGCGCGCCGTGGCGGCCAGCGCCAGCGCCGTCGTCGCGGCGAGGAGCGAGAGCTTCAGAAATTTCATTCGCATATCCCCTTGTTCTCGGCCTTCGCTGTCCGGGTTGACCGGATCCGACCGCGCCTCGGCATGGTCGCGAGCCACTCAGGCATATCAATGGGAGGAGGCGCGGCTTGGCTGTGCTTGAAAGCAGTGAACGCTTATTAGGCGCCGGCTCGGCCCGCCGCCGTCCGTTTGGGCGCCTTAGCGCGCGACGAGGGGTGCGAAGCCCAGGTGGGAGCCGGCGTCGACCAGCAGGGTTTCGCCGGTGACGTGGCGCGAAGCGCGTGAGGCGAGGAAGACCGTGGCCGCGGCGATGTCGTCCGGGGTCGAGGCCGCCTGGAGCGGCGTGCCCGCCGCGGCGTTGGCCCGGATGCGATCGACGGCGGCCCCGGGAAGGCCCTTGCCGAACCAGGGCGTGTCGATGAAGCCGGGGCAGACCGCATTGACGCGGATCTTCGGCGCGAGCGCGCGCGCCAGGGACAGCGTCATGGTGGTGAGCGCGCCTTTCGAGGCGGCGTAGGGCACCGACGAGCCGATGCCCGTCACGCCGGCGATGGAGGCGGTGTTGACCACGGCTCCCGGCTGCGGCGCCGCCTCCAGCAGGGCGCGGCAGGCGCGGACCATCTGATAGGCTCCGACGACGTTTACCGCGTAGAGATCAAGAAAATCCTGGGCGGAGACTGCGTCGAGGTCGGCGTGGTTTGCGAAGCGGGTCGTGCCGGCGTTGTTGAACAGGGCGTCGACTCGGCCGAAGGGTTGGGCGGCTGCGGCGATGGCCTTGCAGTCGGCGTCGATGGCGACATCGCCCTGGACACGGACGGCCTTGGCGCCCTGCGCTTCCACGAGCCGCGCCGTCTCCTCGGCTTCCGCGGCGCTGCGGGCGTAGTTGACGATCACGGTCGTCGCGCCCTGGCGGGCGACTTCCACCGCGATGGCCCGTCCCAGGCCTGTGGATGCGCCGGTCACCACCACCACGAAACCTTCGAAACCGCCCGACATCGCGCCGCCTCCTGTTGCTTGCCGACCTGATTAGCGGCAAGGCGCGCGGCTGTCTCGGTTGCGGGGCGCCGACGCGGGGGCTAATGGCGTCCGGATGGAGGAAACCCCACCTACCCAACTCGGCCGTGAGGTCCGCGGGTTCGCGAGCCCCCAGGAGGCGGTCCTGGAACGCGTGCCCAACCCGCAGGCCGACGCGCTCTATCTCGCGCGGTTCACCGCGCCGGAGTTCACCTCGCTCTGCCCGGTGACCGCTCAGCCGGACTTTGCCCACCTGGTCATCGACTATGCGCCGGGCGACTGGCTGATCGAGTCGAAGTCGCTGAAGCTCTATCTCGGTTCGTTTCGCGACCACGGCGCGTTCCACGAGGACTGCACTGTGGCGATCGGCCGGCGGATCGTCGAGGTGGCCGAGCCTCGCTGGCTGCGGATCGGCGGCTACTGGTATCCGCGAGGCGGGATTCCGATCGACGTATTCTGGCAGAGCGGATCGCCGCCGGAAGGCCTCTGGCTTCCGGATCAGGGCGTCGCGCCCTATCGCGGTCGCGGCTGACCCCGGCGCGATCAGGGTTTTCAAATTCGTTAATTTGGCCTATAGGACAACCGCCCAACTCTCCTCGGGCGTGTCACCTCAGGCCGGCTGGCGCCCTGCGCTGGCCGGCCGTTGTGTTTCGGGGCGTGTCTCGAGACTTCAGGCTTCGCCCCAGCGACTGATCAGGGGTGCGGTGTCGGGGCGTTCCCGCTCCATCGGCGGCTCGCGGGGCGTGCCCAGCAATATGAAGCCAGCGACCTTTTCCTGCGCGGCCAAGCCCAGGACGGCGAGCGCCTCGAGATCATAGGCGTACCAGTCGGTGATCCAGTTCGCGCCGTAGCCCATGGCCAGCGCGGCGTAGAGCAGGGTGGTGCAGACCGCGCCGGCGGACAGGCGCTGCTCCCACTCGGGAATGGAGCCTGGACGCGGGGATGAGACGACCGCCACGGCGAGCGGCGGGACCTTCAGCTTTGCGAGCTTCGCCGCCGCCGGCTGGTCGCCTCGCCTGGCGGCGAGGGCCTCGAGCTCGCCGGCGAACTGATCCTTCGCCGCGCCGTCCAGGATCACAAAGCGCCAGGGCGCCAGCTTGCCATGGTCCGGGACCCGCGTGGCGAGCCTGAACAGGATCTCGAGTTCGCCCGAACTCGGCCCCGGCGCGGCGAGGGTCACCGCGGAGGTGGAGCGGCGCGTGGCAAGGAAGTCCAGCACCTGCGGCGCGGGCTTGAGGTCGAGGCGCGCGCCGAATTCCGGGGCGGGCGGCAGGGCGAAGGTCACGGGCGTCTCGTGTGGCTAGGAGGGGCGCTAGGAGGAAATCGCGCTAGGGTGGCTCCTTTATGGGTGCGCCCGGGCGCACCGCAAGGCGAGCCCCGATCCATGCCGCAGAAACCCGACTGGCTCCGCGCACACGGCGCGCCCTGGAAGGCCGGGGACGAACGGGTCGTGTTCGAGAGCGCATGGGTGCGGGTGACCGACCAGATCGCCATCGCGCCTACGGGACGGCCTGCGCGATATGGGCTGGTCAGGTTCCGGAACGTGGCCGTGGCGGTCCTGCCGGTGCATGAGGACGGCACGGTCACCCTGGTCGGCCAGCACCGGTTCCCGGCGGGCGACTACAGCTGGGAGCTGCCGGAGGGCGGCGCGCCACTGGGTGAGGACCCTCTAGACGGCGCCAAGCGGGAACTGGCGGAGGAGACCGGCCTGATCGCCCGCGAATGGCGCGAGATCCTGCGCGCGCAGCTTTCCAACTCCGTCACCGACGAGCGGATGGTGGGCTATCTGGCGACGGGGCTTTCGGAGGGCGTAAGCCTGCATTCCGCCGACGACACCGAGGCGATCACCATGGTGCGGGCGCCGTTTCGCGAGGCGCTGGACGCCGCCATGGCCGGCCACCTGGCGGACATGCTGACGGTGGCGATGCTGCTGCGGGGTTACCATATGGCCCGCGAGGGCGCTTTGCCGGGCGCCTTGGCGCAGGCCATGCTAGGATAGGGAGACGCCAAATGGGGCGGGAGGACCTGATGAGCCAGCAACGCCTGGAAATCGTCGATCCGGCCATTGCGCCGCCGGTTTGGGCCGCGCTGCGCAACGAGGCCGAAGCGGCCGCCCAGCAGGAGGCGGCGCTGGCCAGCCTGTTGGCCGCGGTGATCCTGAACCACAAGACCCTGGGCGGGGCGCTGTCTTATCAGCTGGCCCGCAAGCTCGGGGACCAGGAACTGCGGGCCATGAGCATCCGCGAGATCGCCGAGGAGGCCTACGCCAGCAACCCTGGCCTGGTCGAGGCCGCCGAGCTCGACCTCAAGGCGGTGTTCGAGCGCGACCCGGCCTGCAAGGGCTACGTCCAGCCGTTCCTGTTCTTCAAGGGATTCCTGGCGCTGCAGACCCAACGCGTGGCCCACTGGCTGTGGGCGCAGGAGCGCGAAACGCTGGCGCTCTATCTGCAGAGCCGGATGAGCGAACTCTTCCAGGTCGACATCCACCCGGCGACGCGGATCGGCCGCGGGGTCTTCGTGGACCACGGCACCGGCATCGTCATCGGCGAGACCGCGGTGATCGGCGACGACGTCTCCATGCTGCAGGGCGTGACGCTGGGCGGCACGGGCGCGGAGCGCGGCGACCGCCACCCGAAGATCGGCAAGGGCGTCCTGCTGGGCGCGGGCGCCAAGGTGCTGGGGAACATCGTGATCGGCGACTACGCCAAGATCGCGTCCGGCTCGGTGGTGCTGAAGCCCGTGCCGGCCGGCTGCACGGCCGCGGGCGTTCCGGCGCGGCTGGTCAACTGTCCGACCTGCGACGAGCCGGCGCGCAGCATGGACCACACCCTGGCCGAAGCCGTCTATGACTACGTGATCTGAGGTTTTCGCCGCCTTCCTTGTTTTCGAGTGCGCCGCGAACGGCTAGGTTCGCGCCGCCCGTAGCCCAAGGAGCGTTGGCGTGCTGGACGAACGAATGATCCGCAAGATCGAAGGCCACCTTCGGGGAACCTTCGCCAACGCCCGCATCACGCTGACGCCAAGGCCGAAGCAGAAGGATTCCGCCGAGGTCTATGTGGGCGAGGAGTTCGTGGGCGTGGTGTTCGAGGACGAGGACGGCGACGGCTCGTTCATGTTCGAGATGGCGATCCTGGCGGAAGATTTGCCGTAAGCCGCGGCGCCCTAGCGAATCTGTTCGATCCTGAGGCTGCCGGCGGGCAGTCGCGGGATGATGGCGTCCGGCGAAGGGCCGAGCCAATCGGCCCACTGGGCCTTCGGTAGAATGACGATCTGGCGGTTGTGATAGGGCGCGATGTCGGGTCCTGGCTCCGTGGTGAGCATGGTGAAGCGGTCGTCGCGCACCAAGCCGGCGATGCAGAAGAAGTCGTCGTTCGCCGCGGTGAACAGCCACTTGGACTTCGGCGCCTTGTCGCCGGTGAACTCGTAGAAGCCGTCGGCGGGGATCAGGCAGCGGCCGTTCGGGAAGCGGCGGCCATCCGAGCGGAAGTTGATCAGCGGCCCGCCCTTGGGCTGGGCGAATCCCCAGCGAAGCTGCTTGAGCTCCGCGCCCTGTGGCGCGCCGACCAGGATCGGGGCGGGGTCGGTCGGACGGATCGAGTCCCGGGGCTCAAGGTTGGGCGCCCCGCCGGCCCAGACGAGCGGCAGGCTCAGGCGCGAGAATTCGTCCGCGATGCGGTCGAGGGACTGCTTGAAGCGGTATTCGTTGCACATGGCCCGTCAGATAGGACTGCCGGCGCGGTGGCGTCCATCGCCGAGCAGGCGGCGCGGGTCAGGTCGGCGATCGCGCCGAGGCAGCGGCGGTCGTCGCAGGCGAGCCCTCGGGCCAGGCTGGCCCGAACCGTCTCCACGGCCCGTTCCGCCTCGGCCATCGCGGCCAGCAAGCGGCCAGGCGCGCTGGAGCGCCAGTCGCGCACGGCGGCGAGACGGCTGGCGGCGGCGCGGCGTAGGGCCGCAGGTTCGCGGCGCGCAAGGGCGTCGGGCCCAAGGCCGGACCAGGCCACGCCGGCGCAGCGGCGCGCTTCGCGGCGATGGGCGTCAAGGCGCGTCGCCTCCGCCATTTCCTCGGCCTGCAACAGGCGCGCGAACTCTCGATCGACGGACATTCCGAAGTCGTAACAAAAATACATAATATTTGCAAAAATTCCGTAGATGACCTGCGGATCAGGCCGCGCCGCGAATGATCCGGCGCGCCTGGAAGGGCGGAATGATCGCCGTGATGTGGGCCGCCCAGCGCAGCTTGGCGTCCTGGCGGGTCGGCCCCGCGACGCTCTCGAGGTCGAAGCGGCCCGGGCGCGAGCCGCGCAGCAGGCGCTTGACCAGCACCTCGTCGGTATCGACCTCGACGACCACGACATGGCCCAGCATGTCCGGCGTCGGCGCGGTCTTCTGATCCTCGAAATAGATCAGCGCCCCGTCGTCAGCGACCCCACGCATCGAGTGGCCCACCACCAGCAGGGCCGCCGCCTTGTCCGTGCCGCCCGGCGGGATCGGCGCAAGATCGCCCGGCTCCTGCCCCGTGGCGAACAGCACCAGGCCATCGGGGTTGGCGCCTACCCGGCCGATGATCGGCACGAAGCCCGCCTCGGCCGCCGGCAACATCGCGCCCGCCGCGTCATAGAGCCATTCCGGCCGCACGCCGAACGCCGCGGCGTATTCCTTCGCCCGGCGGTAGGAGAAGGGCGCGTTGCCGTTCTCGTTCGATCCGTAGGTGTTGCGATTCCACCCGAAGGCGTCGGCCGCCGCCGCGGCGGTCTCGAACCCCTTGGCGATGCGCGCCTGGCGCAGGCGCAGGAAGCGTTCGTCCATCGGAAGGTCCGGGCGGCTCATGTCGCAGTGGATAACCTACAGATTTAATTTGCGCAAGAGCCGCATGTTTTCTACAGTTGGCGACATGAAGCCGTTCAAACCTCCCTCATTCGCCCTCGCCGCCGCCAGCTACGCGGCCAGCCGACAGGGCGGCGCGCCGCCGGAGCTGGTGCGGGTCGAACTCGAACTGCCGGCGGAGACCGCGGCGCGGCTGGAGCGGCTGTTCCAGTCCCGTCCAGGCGGCGGGGCGGACGCCATGCGGCCGCGGTTCGCGCATCACGGCGCGCATGTGCGGGCCGTCGTGGCGCAAGGGGGCTATCCGGTCCTGAAGGTGCGGGGCTGATGAGCAGCGCACCTGACGAAGACGCCGCGGCGATAGTGGCCCGCGCACTCAGCCGTCGGCCGGCCAAGGCGCGGCCGAGGTTCCTGCGCGAACTGCTGGCGCATACGGCCGCCGGCCTGGTGGTGATCGAGGGCGAGCGGGCGGCGGGCGAGGCGGTCTACCGGCTGGCCGATGCGGTGGTGGCGCGCGGCGGGCGCCGACCCTGCGGATTTCGAGACACAGGCAGGAGGTGACATGGGGCGCGCCTATGATCCCGCCCGCGCGATGCGTGAGCGGCTGAAGGTTCTGGAAGCCCGCGAGAAGCAGCGCACGGAGGCCCGTGCGGTGGCCGATGGTGTCGTGGAGACGGTCGCGCTGGGAAGTTCTCGCGGCGCGGAGTTCGAAAAGGCCATGCCGGCGCGCGGCAGCCGCGAGACGCCGTACCGGCGGCAGGCCGGCCTTGACTGGCTGGCCTCGAAGGGGCGCATCACTGACGCCCAGAAACGGGCCGGGGAGACCTACGGCGCCTGCTGGCGGCGCGCCGGGCAGACGCCCTCGATCGGCTCGACGCTGGAGGTGCAGCCGAGCGGCGGCCTGGCGGCGGGGCCATCGCTGGGCCAGCTTCTGAAGCAGGCGGCCGGGCGCCAGCGCGCCGAGGCGGAACTGGCCGGCCTGCGAGCCCGGCTGTTCGGGCAATCGGACCTAGTCACCGTGTGCGATCTGGTCTGCGGACGGGAGCTGACTCCGCGTGAGGCGGGCGGCGGCGACCGCGACGCGATGCGGATCGAGGCCGTGCTGAAGGTCGCGCTGGACATCCTGTCGAACCGGGGCGCGCCGCGGCGATGATGCCGCGATGACGCTGGGCATCGAAGGCCGGTGTTGAATCTTCCGATCAATGTGGCGGCCGAGCGCTTCGACCTCTATCTGCTCGCGGGTCGAGGAGATGGCGATGGGCGTGGCGGCGGAAGAGGATTTGGGGCCGAGCGCGCTGCCCGCG
>Ga0070679_100000813_pt1 | contig 27074 bp, 10 predicted proteins | sample KBSC63BmetaG_FD_65652 | JGI IMG/M metagenome (GOLD analysis project Ga0070679, IMG submission 65652) | Corn rhizosphere microbial communities from Kellogg Biological Station, Michigan, USA - KBS C6-3B metaG | ecosystem: Host-associated > Plants > Roots > Rhizosphere | place: USA: Michigan... | reverse complement strand
CGAGGAAATCGAAGCCCAGTTGCGCAAGCTCTAGCTCCGATGGATCGGGCCACGCTGCACGCGAAACTCGGAGCGCTCACACCGGAGCAGAAGGAGCAGCTCAAAAAACTGCTCGCCGCGAAGCGCGACGCCGCGGCGAGGACCGCCGCCACCGCGACGCAGACTGAGCCGGAAATCCCGCGCGTCCCACCGGCGGAAGACTACGCGCTGAGTTTTGCGCAGAAGCGCCTGTGGATGCAGGAGGAGTTGAGCGAGGGCGGCACCGCGGCGTACAATGTCCCGCTCGCGGTCGTCCTCCACGGCGAACTCGACCTCGCTGCCCTGGAGCGGGCTTTTCGCGAGCTGACGGAACGTCACGCGGTGCTGCGGACGCGCTTTGTGCGACGCGACGGCGAGCCGCGGCAGGTGATCGAACCCGTCGCGGAATGGTCGATCGAGCGCTGGTCCGCGTCCGCGCCGCAAACCGCCCGCGCGGAATTTCAGCGTCACGCCGAGGCACTGACGAATCGGCCCTTTGCGCTGGAGCGCGAGCTGCCGTTCCGCGCGGCAGTGATGCCGCTGGACGCGCAGTCGCATGGGCTCGCGCTGGTCTTCCATCATATCGCGTGCGACGGGCGCTCCGTCGCCACGCTCATCGGCGAACTCGAGCAGGCCTATCTTCGCGCGAAGCAGGGCGAGCCGCCGCCGGGATCTGATCAGCGGCTCAGCTATGTTGATTACGCGGCGTGGCACCGCGGCTGGCTGGAGAGCCCGGCTGGCGTGCGCGCCAAACAGTTTTGGGCGGCGCAATATTCGGAATTGCCCGAACCGCTCGAGTTGCCCGGCGATTTTCCGCGGCCCGCGGTGCAGGATTTTTCCGGCAGTCACCTGTATCGCAAGCTGCCCGCCAGCATCGGCGCTGGCTTGGGCCGAGTCGGCCAGCGCGCGGGAGCCAGCCTGTTTGGCACCTTGCTGGCGGCCGTGGTGACGTTCCTGCATCGGTACGCCGGCCGCGACGACATCACAATCGGATCGCCGGTGGAGGGCCGGCCGCATCCGGAGCTCGAATCGATCGTTGGATTTTTCGTCAACACGCTGCCCTTGCGCCCGCGCGTGGCGCCGACCGACACGTTTCTCTCCGTCGTCGAGCGCGTCCGGGATAGCGTGCTCGACGCGTTGGAGCACCAGGCGTGTCCGTTCGACGTTATGGTGCAGTCGCTGCCGCTCGAGCGGGACCTCTCACGGCCGCCGCTGTTCACGGTGATGATGGGCCTCACGCAGGCACAGGATGAGACGCTGCGTTTGCCCGGCGTGAATGCGGAGGTCGTGCCGCTCGGCCTGCGGACGAGCAAGGTGGATTTGACCTTCCATTTCGTGGAAACGCCGGAGGGCCTCGAACTCGATCTCGAGTACGCGACCGCTCTGTTCACCGCCGAGCGCATCCAGCGGCTCGCGGAATGTTTCGAGACGATGTTGGCCGCCGCGCTCGAAATGCCCACGGGCGTCATCGGGGATTTGAGTCTTTTGACGCCGGCCCAGGTTCGGACGTGGGCGCAGGCGGTCAATCCGCCGAAATCGGTGTATCCGCGCGACCGTTCCATGGCCGCGCTCTTCCGCGAGCAGGTGGCGCGGAACCCCGGCGCAGCCGCCGTCGCCTACGATGGCCGCACCTTCACTTACGCCGATCTCGATCGCTTGTCGGACACCATCGCCGGCCACCTCGTCGGCCGGTTGGGCGCATTGCGGGTCGACGAGCCCATCGCGCTCCAGGTGGATCGTTCGGAGCGGATGCTCGCAGCATTGTTGGGCATTCTCAAAGCCGGGGGCTGTTACCTGCCGATCAATCCCGGCACGCCGCTCGAACGCGTTCGCACGCTGCTGACCATGAGCGGCGTCCGGGTGCGTCTCACCGAGGGCGAACCCGCTGTGCCGGATTGGAGCGGTACCGATCTCGACCTGCGGGTGTGTTGCAGCACGCCGCCGCCGGTGACGGCGAGCAGCGGGGTGGGCGAGGGTCCCGCCGCCGGCCGCCGGCTCGCGTATATCATTTTTACCTCGGGCTCGACGGGCGAACCGAAAGGCGTGCTGATCGAGCAGCACTCGGTCGCGCGGCTCGTGCGCAACACCGATTATCTTCAACTCGGGCCAGGCGATCGCGTGCTCCAGACCGGCTCGCTCGCCTTCGACGCGTCAACCTTCGAAATCTGGGGCCCGTTGTTGAACGGCGGTTGCTGCTGCCTGCCGCGCGGCAAAGAAATCCTCGAGATCGATCAATTCGGCGCCTTGGTGAAATCGATGGGCGTAACGACCTGCTTTCTCACCACGGGCCTGTTCAACCAGATCGCAGATTTTCATCCCCAGGCGTTTTCCGGGCTGCGGCATTTGCTGACCGGCGGCGAAAAAGTGTCGGTGCTCCACATGAACCGGGTGCTGGCGGCCGCGCCGGATCTCACCGTCCTGCATGTGTACGGCCCGACCGAAAACACCACGTTCTCGACGTGGTATCGCGTCACGGGCGAATTGCGGCACGACGTCCCGATCGGCCGGCCGCTCGCGCACTCCACGATCTACATCCTCGACGAGCGCGGCAATCTGCAGCCGCCCGGCGTCGTCGGCGAAATCTACTGTGGCGGCGACGGCGTCGCGCGCGGCTATCTCGGCCGGCTGGATGCGACGGCGGAGCGGTTCGTGCCGGATCCATTTTCCGAGAGGGCGGGGGCGCGGTTGTATCGCACCGGCGATTTCGGCCGGTGGGACGAAGCCGGCAATGTCGAGTTCTCCGGCCGGCGCGACGATCAGGTCAAGATACGCGGGTTTCGCATCGAGCTGGGCGAAGTTGAACTCCGCTTGCGCGCGCAACCCGGCGTGCAGCAAGCCGTGGTGATCGCGCGGCCCTCGGGCGGGACGCATGAGCTCATCGCCTATCTGGTCGCACCAGCGCTAGCGTCTGAAGAAGCGTTGCGCGCCGGTCTCGCGAAAGTGCTGCCCGATTACATGGTGCCGAGCTGCTTCGTCATGCTCGACGCGCTGCCGCTCAACGCGAGTGGCAAGGTGAACCGGAAGGCGTTGCCGGCACCGAGACCAGCGCAGTCGCCGAGCCTCGCCGATGCGAAGACGTTCACCGATCCCAAAGAGCAGGCGCTCGCGGCGGCGTGGGCGGATGTGCTCGGCCGTCCGCCGGCGAGCGGCGAGGCGCATTATTTCAACTCGGGCGGCGACTCGATCAAAGCGATCCAGATGACCGCGCGACTGCGCACACGTGGCTATCGGCTGACGCTGCGCGAGGTGTTCGGCCGGCCGCGGTTCGCCGACCTCGCGGCGGCGCTGGTGCCGGCGGAGACAGGTGAAGGGGAGTCCGTTCCGGAGACGGGGGAGGTGCCGTTCACCCCGATCCAGCGTTGGTTCCTGGAAACCTACTCGCCGCCGTTCGATCATTTCAACCAAGCCACCTTGCTCGAGTCTACCGAGCGACTGCGTCCCGAACTGGTGCACCGAGCGATCGAACAGCTCGTCGCTCGCCATGGCATGTTGCGGTGCCGGCTGGAGCGAGCGGAGACAACCGGCAAGTGGCGGCAGACGATTTCCGCTGGGCCCGGTACCTTCACGTGGGTGGAGGCGGACCTGAGCGGGGACGCCGAGTTGGACTACCAGAGCGAGCAATTGCACCAGAGCCTTTCGGTCGCGGAAGGCCGCCTCCTTGGCGCCGGCTTTTTCCGCACCGAGAAAGCAGACCGGTTGCTGCTCGTCATTCATCATTGGGCGGTGGACGGCATTTCATGGCGCATCCTCGTTGAGGAGTTGGGCGCGATTTATCGAGCGCTGGTTGCCGGCTCGCCGGCGCCTTCGCCGGCGCGCCCCGGCGCGTTTCGCGCGTGGGTGCAAAGCCTCGTCGCTTTCGGTCAGAGTGAGGAGCTCGCGCGGGAAGTGCGTTATTGGGACGAGGTGACGGCGCGAATTCCCGCGACTCCGTCCGCGCCGCCGCTGTCGGCGACCGATCGCCGCGAACTTGTTTTCAGCCCGGACCTCACGCGCCGGCTGCTCACCCAGGCGCACCGCGCCTATGGCACGCAGGTTGACGAGTTGTTGTTGGCGGCCTTCGCGAAGGCGTGGGCCGATGGTGGCAATGGCGACACCGTCGCCCTCGCGATGGAAGGACACGGGCGCGAAAGCTGCGTGGGCCGCGTGGATGTCAGCGAAACCGTGGGATGGTTCACGAGCCTGTGGCCGTTCGTGCTGGAGAATCGCGGCGAGTGGCCGGATCGCATCCGCAGCGTGAAAGACGCGTTGCGCGCCGTGCCCGAGCGCGGCGTGGGCTTCGGTGTGCTGCGCTACCTGCAAGGTCGGATGACGGAAGCGGCGAGCCCGCGGGTGAGTTTCAATTACCTCGGCGCCTTCGATGGAGGGCAGAGCGCGTTGTTTCGGGGCGTGACGGATGTCGCTACCGGCGATCCGGTGGCGACGCATCTCGGGTCTCCGTTCGATCTCGACGTCGTCGGCGAGGTCAGCGGTGGCAGCCTGCGCGTCAGTTTTCATTTTCATCGGTCAGCGCAGTCGGCCGCGCAGCGGGCCCAACTGGTGGCCGCATTCAGCGCGGCCGTCGAAGCCGTCGTTGCCGAAGGGTGTGACGCGACGCCGCAGCGCTCATTGGCCGATGTAGCGGGCGGAGTGGCGAACTTGAGCGAGTTCGACCGCTTGGTGCGGCGCTGCGCCGCGCGGGGTTTCGAGGTCGAGGACGTGCTCCCGCTGACGCCGATGCAGGAAGGCATGGTCTTTCACGCGCTCTATGAACCGCAAAGCGCGGCGTACTCGGACCAAGTCGTGCTGCGGTTGCACGGCTTGCTCGATGCGAAAATCTTCGAGGCGGCCTGGCAGGCGCTTGGCCGGCAATACCCGAATCTTCGCGCGCAATTCTTCACCGGCGAAACTGAACGGCCGGTCGCGGTGATCGCACGGGGATCGAGCCTCGGCTTTGCGGTCGCGGACGCGCGCGAGAGTGACGCCCGGGTGGCGCTGCGGCTGCAAGATCGTGAACGTCGCTTCGATCTCGCGGAGGGTCCATTGCTGCGGCTGACGCTCGTGACCCTCGGCGCGAACGAGCATGAAGCCATCCTCGGCTTCCACCATTGCATTCTCGACGGCTGGAGCAGCGGTCTGCTCTGGGAGCGGCTCGAGGAAAATTATCGCGCGCTGGCCGCCGGCGCGGCTGTCCCAACGGTGCGGGCGGATTACCGGGATTTTCTGCGCTGGCTGCGGGCGCGCGACGCCGAGCGCGATCTCGCGGAGTGGCGCGCCCTGCTCGCCGAGGCGCCCGCCGGCGTCGCCGTTCCCACCGGCGCACCCCGGCTTGGCGCGCCGGCCGTGCGCACGCGTTCCTTCTCCTGGGAAATGGGCCGCGAACGCACGGAGCTCTTTGTGGGCTCGGCGCGCCGGCTCGGCACGACGGAGAACAGCCTGTTCCAAACCTTGTGGGGCATTTTTCTCGGCAAGCTCACGCGGCGAACCGATGTCGTGTTCGGTGCGACGGTTTCCGGCCGCACCGAAGGCGTTCCGCGCGTCGAACAAATTGTCGGGCTGTTGATCAATACGATTCCGGTGCGCGTTGGGTGGGATGAGCGCACCACGTTTCAAGACCTTGTCGAACAGCTGCGGGTGCAATCGGCCGGCGGCCTCGAGCGGCTCGCGGTGTCGTTGGCGGATATCGACGGCGCGACGGTGCAGCACACCCTCGTCTTCGAAAATTATCCCGCCTCCGAGGAGAGCGATAAACTCTGGAAAACGGAGACCGTGGAGGTGCATGACCCGATGCACTTCGAGTTTGGCGTGCTGGTGGTGCCGCGGCGCGAAGGCTGGACCTGTCGCATCGTGGCCGACGTGGCGCGTTACCCCGACGCGTACCTGCGCTCACTGCAGCAGGCGTGGCACGACGTGGTCGATCACTACCTCGGCGCGCCTCAGGCCGCGATCGAAGGCTGGGAGCCGGTTGCAACGGCTGGTCGGCTGCGACGCATCGCCGTCGCTGCAACCTTTACCGCCGAGCCGGTGGCAGATGCGCTCCGCTTTTGGCTCCACGGCCGAGGCGATGAAGCAGAGCTGCAGTTCGCGCCTTTCAACCAGGTGCTGCAGCAATTGCTCGATCCGGCCGGCGATCTGCTGCGCAGTCGGGCGGAACTCAATCTCGTCCTCGTGCGGTTGGAGGACTGGGCCGGTCCGAAACGCGATGATGCTCGGAAGATCGAAGAGTCGCTCGACGTAAACGCCGATCACTTCGTGGATGGGCTGCAGCATTTCGTGCAGGCTTCGCCGAATGCGCGAACGTTGGTGTTTTTCTGTCCGCCGTCGCCGGAAGCGCGCCGCACTGCGGTTTTGATGGAGCTGCTGGGCGCGGCCGAGCGGCGGCTGCTGCGTCGGATCGACGTGCCGCGCCTGCGATCGGTGCGGTCGATCGCCAGTGCCGAGCTCACGGAGCGTTTTTCCGCGGTCGCCATCGACAATGTCGAAGGCGAAGCGCTCGGCGGTGTGCCCTACGCCGAGCCCTTCTTTGCGGTGATCGCCACGGAAGCCGTGCGCCGGTGGGATGCGTGGACGCGGCCGCCGTTCAAGGTGCTGGCCCTCGACGCTGACCACACGCTCTGGCGCGGCGTGCTCGGTGAGGATGGCGTGGCCGGCATTGAACTCACGTCGGGTCATCGCCGGCTGCAGGACGTCGCGCGCGCCGCTCACGCCGGCGGCATGTTGTTGGCGCTGGTCACGAAGAACAATTTGGAGGACGTGAAGGAAGCGTTTCGCGTTCGCACGGAGATGCCGTTGACGTGGGATGATTTTGTCGCCGTGGAGGCGAGCTGGCAGCCGAAGTCGGAAAGCCTCCGAGCGCTGGCAGGAAAACTGAAGCTCGGGCTCGACAGCTTCGTGTTCCTCGATGACAGCGCGATCGAGTGTGCCGAGGTGCGCGCGGCGTTGCCGGAGGTGCTGACGGTGCAGGTGCCGGCGGACGCGAATGCGATCGAGAATTTTGCCGCGCAATTTTGGCCGGCCGATGTCTTTGCGGCCTCGGCCGAGGACTTGCAGCGGAGCGAACTCTACCGCGTGGAGGCGCACCGCGAGACCGCGCGTGCGTCGAGCAGCGGGTTAAAAGATTTCGTCCGGCAACTACAGCTCGAGGTGGCGTTCCTGGCCGTGAACGAATCGAACCTGGAGCGCGCCGCCCAACTCACGCAGCGGACGAATCAGTTCAACGCATCGACCGTGCGCCGATCCGCGGCGGAGATCCGCGAACGGCTGGCGAGCGATGGGTGTGGTGGCTACCTGATCGACGTGAAAGACCGCTTCGGCGAGTACGGATTGAGCGGACTGGTGCTGTTCACGGACGAGGTCGACCGCCGCACGGTCGATACCTTCCTGCTGAGCTGTCGCGTGCTTGGCCGCGGCGTGGAGCACGAAGTACTGCGTCGGCTCGCGCGCGAGGCGGCGGAGCGCGGACTTGCAACCGTCGGAGTGACGTTCGCCCGCACCGCGAAAAATGCGCCCGCGGAGCAATTCCTCCGCACGTACGCGAACGGCGAAGAACGCGATGCCGCGGGTCTGACCGCGTTTCTTTTCAATGTCACCGCCGCGAGCGCCATCGAGATCGCGGAGCAGGGGAGCGGTGTCCCAATCGATGAGACTGCGACCACCGGACGAACGATGGCGCCCGCCCGCCTCGCCGCGTCGTACTTCTATCAGACCATCGCGACCAACCTCGCGACGGCGCCGAGCTTGATCGCCGCGGTCGACGCGGGGCAGCGCGGCCGCCAACTCCGCTCCACCACGGCGTACGAGGCTCCGCACGAGGGAACGGAGCGGGTAATTGCGGAAATTTGGGCAGCGGTGCTGGGCGTCGAGCGCGTTGGCCGGCGCGACGATTTTTTTGCACTGGGCGGACACAGCCTCCGGGCCGTGATGATGCTATCGCGAGTCAATCGTGCGCTCGGGATCGAGCTGCTGTTGGAGACGATTTTCGCGAAGCCGATCCTGGCGGACTTTGTGGCGCAGGTGTCGCGGAGTGGCGCCGCGACCGGCGACGCTCAACCGATTATCCGAGTGCCGGACGCCGCGAATTACCCACTCTCGTCGGCCCAGCGGCGGCTCTGGTTGATCGAGCAATTGCGAGCGGATCCGCCGTCGCCCTTCCACATGGCGGCCGTGTTCTCGCTGCGCGGCGCGCTCGACGAGGCCCGCCTGGCCAACGCGTTTGCGCGCGTGATCGACCGGCATGAAAGCCTGCGCACCGGTCTTGTTCTCGTCGGCACTGAACCCCGGCAACGGGTGGTGGCGCAGGTGGCCTTTTCGCTCGAGCGGTTGGCGACGGACCGGCTGGCGGAATTTCTCGAACGTGAATTCAATCTGGCGCAGCCACCCTTGCTGCGCGCGGCGCTGCGGCGCGACGGCGATCACGCGTGGACCTTGGCGGTCGTCATGCACCACGCCGTGAGCGACGGTTGGTCGATCGGCATTATCGCCGAGGAGCTATCCGCGTTTTACCGCGAGCCGGCATTCGCGCCCGCGCCACTGTCGATTCATTACCGTGACTACGCCGCGTGGCAGGAGCGGCAACTGGCCGAGGGAAAGTGGCAGCGCGCCGGTGAGTATTGGCGCCAGTTGTTCCACGAGTTGCCCAGCCCGCTTGAACTGCCCGCGGATCGGAGCCGTCCGGCGCTCAAGCAATCGCATGGCGCGGATGTCACGGCGATGCTGCCGCTGCCCGCTTGGCGCAAAATCAAGGCCGCCTCGCAAGCGGCGGGGGCGAGCCCATTCGTGGCCGTGCTGGCCGCGCTGCAGGTCCTTTTGGCGCGGCATGCCCGCACGCAGCGTTTCGTCATCGGCGCGCCGGTGGCGGGACGCGACCGGCCGGAGCTGGAACCGCAGATCGGCTTTTTCGTCAACCTCCTCCCGATCGTCGCCGAAGTGGACGGCGCCCGAACGTTCTCCGATCACCTCGCCGGTGTGAAAGACGCCGTGGCCCACGCGTTGAGTCATGCCGCCTACCCATTCGATCGGTTGGTGAATGATCTCGCGTTGCCGCGCGACCTGACCCGTTCGCCGTTGTTCGACGTCTTGCTGGTGTTCCAGACGAATCGCGATGCGCGGCTGTCGTTGGGTGACGTTGAACTGCAGGGGGTGCCGCGTCCGTCACACACCAGCCAATACGATCTCACGTTCGAAGTGGTCGAAACGGCGGCGGGTCTCACCGTGCGGCTCGAGTACGCGACCGCGCTTTTCAATGCACCGCGCATGGAGCGTCTGGCCCGCCAGTTTGTCGCGCTGCTCGAGAACGCATTCAGCCATCCCGCGCATCCCGTGGCGGCGCTCGAACTATGCCCGCCGAGCGAACGCGACACCATCCGCGGTTTCGAACGGGGCGCCCGTTTTGGCGAGTGTCGCGCGCGCACCATTCCGCAGTTGGTACGCGATGCGGGAAACACCGCGCCGGATCGCGTGGCGCTGGCCGTGCGGGAACGCACGATGACGTACCGCGAGCTGGAGCGGCGGACGCGCGCGATCGCCGCGGCGGTACGAGCCGCCGGAGCGGCGCCACAGGAGTTTATCGCGGTAGCCGGCGAGCGCTCGGAGCATTTCATCTGCGCGATGCTTGGCGTCATGCGCGCGGGAGGCGTGTACGTGCCGCTCGATCTCAATCATCCGGACGAGCGGCTGCGGATGATGATCGAAGACGGCGCGGTGAGCCGCGCTTTGGCGATCGGCAGCGAGGCGGCTAATCGGCTTCGCGCGCTGGGGCTCGCGCTGATTCAGTCGCCGTCGGTCGCGTCCGCCGATCCGGTGTCCGCCGATCTGGTGTTCGACGAAACCGTAAGACCGGGCGATCTGGCCTATGCGATCTTTACCTCGGGATCGACCGGACGGCCAAAGGGCGTGGAGGTCACGCACGAGTCATTCGCGACCATGATCGAGTCGCAGGTGAGAACCTTCGGGGTGCGGCGCGACGACCGCTGCGCTTGGTGGGCTTCGTGCGCGTTCGACGCGTCGTTGTCGGAAATTTTCCTTGGCCTCACCACCGGTGCCACCGTGGTGGTGGCAGAAGCGTCGGAGCGGGAAGATCCCACGGTATTTCTCGACTGGTTGAAGAACCGCGAGGTGACCGTCATCACGTTGCCGCCGGCATTCCTGCGCGTGCTCCACCGCGCGTCGCTGGCTCCGGTCCGGGTGCTGATCACCGCCGGCGAAGCGGCGGATGCAGCCGATCTGCTCCACTACGCGCGAACGATCGACACGTTCAACGCGTACGGTCCGACCGAGACGTCGGTGTGCGCCTCCATTCACCGAGTGGACCCGGGCACGGTTTACGACCGCACCATTCCCATTGGCCGTCCGCTCGATGTGGCGGCAGCGTATGTGCTCGATTCGAATCGCCGCCGGGTCCCGATCGGCGTGCCTGGCGAGCTGTTCGTCGGCGGACGGATCGTCGCCCGCGGTTATCGGGGCGCGCCCGTGCTCACCGCAGAACGATTCCTGCCGGATCCTTTCGCTGAGCAGGCCGGCGCGCGGATGTATCGCACCGGCGATCTCGTCCACTGGCGCGAGGATGGGTCGCTTGAATTTATCGGTCGAGACGATGCGCAGGTGAAAATTCGCGGGTTTCGCATCGAGCTCGGCGAAATCGAGAGCGCCCTGCGGCAAATCGCCGGCGTGCAAGCGGCGACCGTTCTCGCCGTCGACCGCCTCGGAGCGAAGGCGCTCGTCGCGTACGTCGTGGTCGCCGGGCTCGACCTGGATGCTCTCCGTGCCGCCGTCGCTGAGCGCTTGCCGGATTATATGCGGCCGGCGGCGTACTGCCTCCTGGCGCGGCTGCCGACGACGCCGAATGGTAAACTGGATAAGGCCGCGCTGCCTCCGCCGGATTGGGCCGGGAATGAGGTCGTGACCGCGCCGGCCACTGAGTCCGAAATCATCCTCGCGGCAGCGTGGAAGGAGGCACTCGGCCTCGAGCGTCTCGGGCGCGAGAGCAATTTCTTCAGCCTGGGCGGCGACTCGATCAAAGCCCTTTCGCTCGCCGGAAAGCTCCGCACGCTCGGGTGGGAGCTGGGACTGAAGTTGGTTTTTGCCCACCCGGTCCTGAGCGAGCAGGCCTTGCACCTGCGGGCCGCCGCGGTTGCAAAAGCTCGCGCCGTCGCCGGCGTGGTTACGCTGACGCCGATTCAAAAATGGTTTCTGGACGCGCACGCCGGCGCGCCGCTGCACCATTTCAACCAAGCGTTGTTTTATCGCGCGGCCGAACGGGTCGACCTCGCGCGGCTGCAGCGGGCCGTCAACGCGCTGTGGGTCCGGCATGCCGCGCTGCGCGCGACGTTCTCGCGCGTCGGCGGCGAGTGGGTGCAGGTTGTCCAACCGGCAGGCTCGCCTGGACCGGTCGTGCGGATGCTGGACGCGTCGATTGACCCCGCTGCGCCCATCGCAATCACCGCTTGGGTGGAGTCGGTGCAGTCCGGGCTGAATCTGCAAACGGGACCGCTCGTGCAGTATGGGCTGCTCCGTGAAGCCACCGGCGATCGCGTGCTCTGCGTCACCCACCATCTCGTGTCAGATTGGGTGTCGCACCGGATATTGATCGAAGACTTGGAGACGGCCTATCGCGCCGCAGCCGGTGAGCCGGCGGCGCTTCCACCGGCCGTGACGGAACTCGATGAGTGGACGCGGGCTGGCGCGGCGTGGGCAGCGGACGAAGGCGGCCGCGCTGGCTTGATCGAGCAATGGAAAGCCATCGCGCGGTCCGCTCCGCCAAGCGCCGCCGTCGAGGATGCAGGCCGTTACGGCGACGTCCGCGTGCTGTCGCGCGAACTCGATGCGGAAGCAACGACGGCCCTACGGCGTGCGGTGGCCGGGCGAGGTTCAGGAGCGCTGCGCGATGCGGTCCTCGCGGCAATGGTGCAGGCCGAGCAAACGATTTTTGGACGCCGTCGATTAGCGGTGCAATTGGAAGGCCATGGCCGCGATGCCTGGGCAGCTAATCTCGATGTCAGCCGCACGGTGGGTTGGTTCACGAGCCTCTATCCCTGTGTTCTTGAACAGCGGGACGCGCAGGATGGCGTCCAGGCCATCCCCTCGATCGCCGCGACGTTGGCGGCACTGCCGGACGGCGGTGCGACTTACAGCGCGTTGCGAGCATTTGGACCGCCTGCCGCACGCGGGCCGGACCTCGCCGTGCAGACTACGGTTGGGTTTAACTACCTCGGCGAGTTCACCGCGGCAGCGAACGGCTCTCTTTTCCAGATCGATAGCAAACTGCCGACGGGCGCTATCGCCGCAGATTTTCCGCGGGATCATCCGCTGGACGTGACCGCATGGGTGTTTGATGGGCGCTTGCACGTGCAATGCGCGTTCCTCCCGGACGCCGCGGCGGCTGCGCACTTGGAGCGCTGGATCGACGAGGTCGTGAAGTTCCTGCGTCGGCTCAGCCGCGACTAACCTGCCTCGCACCAACCCGGCTGGTCGCGGGGTTCAGTTTTCGGAAACGCGTTCGTCCGAAAGCGGCCCCTGCAATTTGCGCTGCAGCTTCAAACGCTCGATCTCGGCGCGGAGCTGTCCGCCGAAGAGCAGCAGCCGGTGATGCACATCCAGCGTTTCGAGCAGTTTTTGTTTCAGCTTCGCGCTCTCGCATAAGCTGAAGGCGGCGATGTCGACGAACGCTTCGGGGTCGTGGACCGTCTTGAGAAACTTCATCATGTCGCGCGCATCGGTGTGCGCGAGACGAGCTTTCACCGACAGCAGACGGCTGAGCTCGCGGCGCAGCGTCTCGTTCGCTTCGTCAGACGCGCCGGGCAGGCTGGCCAGGGCTTGGATCTTGATTTGCCGGTAAGGCGATTCGCGGACGATCTCGGTAATTTGGACGCGGCATAAGCCCTGCAAGAGCAGGTTCGACGTGCCATCGTCGTTCTTCTGGCACGCCCGCACGATGCCCAGCGAGGCGATGCGATGGGGCGCTTCCGAGCCGTCGCCGGCCGCCTGCTTCTCGTTGACGCCGGCGATCGCGAAGAGCCGATTCGTCGCCAAAACATCCCGGAGCATCTCCTGGTAACGCGGCTCGAAAATGTGCAGCGGCATGAGTGCCTGTGGGAAGAACGCCGTGTTCTGCAGCGTCATCACGGGCACCTCGTCCGGCACGGTTATTTCCATTTCTGCCATTCGCGAATAAGAACGCCTCCGGCGCGCAAACGGCAAACCCGTTCCGCACTTCCGGCCCGGCGGATGGCGTAGGTGTATCCAAAACGCGGAGGCAGCGAACCACGGCTGCCGTCGAACCGCCAACCACGTTCGCCGAAGCTTCGCGGACCGTGTGACACGGCAGCACGCGCGCCCCGTCGTCACGTCACTAACTGTGACAATATGGCCTTTTTTAAGGGACGCGCGCCAGCCAGCGCCGAGGTGAACAGGCGACCTAAAATCCTAACAGTAAGTCCGTTGAGCCAACGGTCCGAGATGAGGCACATGCATTGCTGATCAACGCGCATGAGCCGCATTCTCGGTATCGATCTTGGAACCACTAACTCCTGTATGTCCGTCATGGAAGGCGGAGAACCCGTGGTCATCCCCAACGCGGAGGGGGCTCGCACGACGCCATCGGTAGTCGCTTTCACGAAGACCGGCGAACGTTTGGTCGGCCAAGCCGCCAAGCGCCAGGCCGTCACCAACCCGCGTAACACCGTTTTTTCCGCAAAACGTTTCATCGGTCGCAAATTCGCGGAGGTCCGCGAAGAGGCGAAGAACATGCCTTTCAAAGTCGTCGAAGGCAAAAACGGCGACGCTTACATCGAAGTTCAGGTCGGCGATAAGGCCGAGCAGTTCGCGCCGCAGCAAATCGCGGCCTTCGTCCTCGCGAAGCTCAAGGCCGATGCCGAGGCTTATCTCGGCGACAAGATTACGCAGGCGGTCATCACCGTCCCGGCGTACTTCAACGATTCGCAGCGCCAGGCGACGAAAGACGCCGGCAAGATCGCGGGGCTCGAAGTCCTGCGTATCATCAATGAACCTACGGCCGCCTCGCTGGCGTACGGTCTCGACAAGAAGAAGGACGAAAAGATCGCGGTGTTCGATTTGGGCGGTGGTACGTTCGACGTATCGGTGCTCGAAATCGGCGACGGCGTTTTCGAAGTCAAAGCCACCAACGGTGACACGCACCTCGGCGGTGACAATTGGGACGAGGCCTTGATCGGCTGGCTCGTCGACGAATTCAAGAAGGAAAACGGCATCGATCTCCGCAAGGATCCGATGGCGCTCCAACGTCTGAAGGAAGAGGCGGAGAAGGCGAAGATCGCGCTCTCCTCGACCCAGTCGGTCGACATCAACCTGCCGTTCATCACGGCGGACGCGTCGGGCCCGAAGCACCTTAACGTGCAGTTGACCCGCGCGAAGATGGAGCAGATCTGCGACAGCCTCTTCCAGCGCTGCATTCAGCCGTTCAAGAACTGTCTCAAGGACGCCGACCTCACGGCGGCGCAAGTCGACGAGCTCGTGCTCGTTGGCGGTATGACGCGCATGCCGAAGGTCGTGGAAATCGCGAGGCAGCTCGGCGGCAAGCCGCCACATCAAGGCGTCAACCCGGATGAAGTGGTCGCCGTCGGCGCCGCGATTCAAGGTGGCGTGTTGAAGGGCGAAGTCCGCGACGTGCTGCTCCTCGACGTGACGCCGCTGACGCTGGGCATCGAAACGGCTGGCCAGGTGGCCACGCCGATGATCCCGCGCAACACGACGATCCCGACGAAGAAGACGCAGGTTTTCTCGACTTACAGCGACAGCCAGCCGTCGGTTGAAATCGTGGTGCTCCAAGGCGAGCGCCCGATGTCACGCGACAACAAGATTCTCGGCACCTTCCGGCTCGACGGCATTCCGCCGGCGCCGCGCGGCCTGCCGCAGATCGAAGTCACGTTCGACATCGACGCCAACGGCATCCTCCACGTCTCGGCCAAAGACCTCGGTACCGGCAAGGACCAGAAGATCACCATCCAAGGTTCTTCCGGCCTCTCGAAGGACGAGGTGGAAAAGATGACGAAGGAAGCCGAGCTGCACGCCGAAGAGGACCGCAAGCGCAAGGAGTCCGTCGAGTCGAAGAATCAGCTCGATTCAACGATCTATCAGCTCGAGAAGTCCGTGAAAGAAGCGGGCGACAAGCTTCCTGCCGGCATCAAGTCCAAAGCGGAAGATGCCATCAAGGACGCCAAGAAGGAACTCGAGAGCAACGACACCGACCGCATGAAAGCGGCGATGGAGAAGCTCAGCGCCGTCGGCGGCGAAATCTACCAGGAAGCGCAGAAGGCCGCCCAAGCGGCTGGCGGCGCGCCCGGTGCGCAGCCGGCCGGCGAAACTCCGAACCCCGAAGCGTCTGGCAAGAAACAGGAAAAGAAAGCCGACGTGGTTGACGCCGACTTCGAGGTTGTCGACGACGACAAGAAGAAATAAACCCTCTAACTTTTACGCGCTCGCCGTGCCGCTCGCACGCGAGCGCGTTTTGTTCACAAGCGAAATCGAACTCCATCCTTCAACCCAAATCATAACCATATTATGGCGAACGTAAAAATTAAGCCCATCGGTGATCGTGTTCTCGTCGAACACCTCGAAGAAAAAGAGCAGGTCCGCGGAGGCATCATCATCCCGGATAGCGCGAAGGAAAAGCCCAAGAGGCAAAGGTGATCGCCCTCGGCACCGGCAAGAAGGGCGACGATGGCAAGGTCACGCCTTTCGAAGTGAAGGTCGGCGATCGCGTGCTGATCAGCAAATACGGCGGGACCGAAGTGAAGCTCGAGGACAAGAAGTACACGCTTGTTCGTGAGGACGACATCCTCGGCGTCATCGCCTGAACCGGCTCAGTCTCTTAACCATAACTTATTCGCTTAACTAGATATCATGGCTGCTAAACAATTGCTGTTTGAAGAGGGTGCGCGTCAGAAGGTCCTCAAGGGCGTCGAGCTCCTGTCTCGTGCCGTCAAAGTGACCCTCGGGCCCAAGGGCCGGAACGTCGTCATCGACAAGAAATTCGGTTCACCGACCGTCACCAAGGACGGCGTCACCGTCGCCAAGGAAGTGGAATTGCCCGATCCGTACGAGAACATGGGCGCGCAGATGGTGAAGGAAGTCGCTTCGAAGACGAGCGACGCCGCCGGCGACGGCACCACCACCGCGACCGTCCTCGCCGAGGGCATCTATCGCGAAGGTCTGAAGAACGTCACCGCCGGCTCGAACCCGGTGTACCTGAAGCGTGGTATCGACAAGGCCGTCGAGGCCGCGATCACCGAGCTCGCGCGCATTTCCAAGAAGGTCAATGACCGCGAGGAAATCCGCCAGGTCGCGACCGTTTCCGCCAACTGGGACGAGACGATCGGTAACATCATTGCCGACGCCATGGACAAGGTCGGCAAGGACGGCACCATCACCGTTGAAGAAGCCAAGTCCATCGAAACGACGCTCGACGTCGTCGAGGGCATGCAATTCGACAAGGGCTATCTCTCGCCATATTTCGCCACCAACGCGGAAGCGATGGAAGCGATCCTCGAGGACGCCTACGTGCTGATCCACGAGAAGAAAATTTCGAGCCTGCAGGACCTCCTCCCGCTGCTCCAGACCGTCGCCAAGAGCGGCAAGCCCCTCCTCGTCATTGCCGAGGAAGTGGAAGGCGAAGCCCTCGCCGCGCTGGTCGTGAACAAGATTCGCGGCACCTTGAACGTGTGCGCCGTCAAAGCCCCTGGCTTCGGCGATCGCCGCAAGGCCATGCTCGAGGACATTGCGATCCTCACCGGCGGCCGCTGCATCACGGAAGACCTCGGCATCAAGCTCGAGAACGTCCAGATGAGCGACCTCGGCCGCGCGAAGCGCATCACCGTCGACAAGGAGAACACCACCATCGTTGAAGGTGGCGGCAAGAGCTCCGACATCCAGGGCCGCGTGAAGCAGATTCGCCGTCAGATCGACGAAACCACCTCCGATTACGATCGCGAGAAGCTGCAAGAGCGCCTGGCGAAGCTCGCCGGTGGCGTTGCGGTCATCAATGTCGGCGCCGCGACGGAGACCGAGATGAAGGAAAAGAAGGCCCGCGTTGAGGACGCTCTGCATGCGACCCGCGCTGCGGTTGAAGAAGGTATCGTCGCCGGCGGCGGCGTCGCCCTCCTTCGCACCGGCAAGGCCATCGATGCCCTCCAGCTCGAAGGCGACGAGAAGATCGGCGCGCAGATCGTGCGTCGCGCGATCGAGCACCCGCTGAAGCAGTTGTGCTCCAATGCCGGCGTCGATGGCGGCGTCGTCGTCAAGGAAGTCCTCAGCGGCAAATCGAACTTCGGTTACAACGTCGCCACCGACAAGTACGAGGATCTCGTGAAGGCGGGCGTGGTTGACCCGACGAAGGTCACCCGCACCGCGCTGCAGAATGCGGCTTCGGTTGCCGGCTTGTTGCTGACCACCGAGTGCATGATCACCGAGATTCCGGAAAAGAAGGAAGCTCACCCGGCCCCCGGCGGCGGCGGCATGGGCGGCGGAATGGATTACTGAGCGAGTTGAGCGTTCAGAGCTGAGCGTTGAGTGGCTCAGCCCTCGGCCATCGGCTCTGAGCATCGGCTCCAAAAACTTCAAAGCGCGTCGCGAAAGCGGCGCGCTTTTTTTGTGGGGAGGTATGCCGCGGGCGACCTGACCACCGTGCACATCCGTCCTTCGCCGGGCTACGAAGCGCACGGCCCTCCTTCGTTGGGCTACGGAGGGCGTGGCCCTCCTGTCGGCGGGAACGTCCTGCGTGGGGTGCGCGTGTTCCTGCGGCGGCGGCGTACTCGTCTCGCGGACCGCACACGGCGGCAACTCCTCACCAACCGTAATTCCGCTTGATCCGCAGCGGTTGGTACAAATCGCTCGGCAACTCCTGCAGAAAGCGACTGGGCGTCATCAGCATCGCCGGTCCACCCTTCGTATTCACTTTCGGATAACAGAGGTAGAGTTCGTCGCGGGCACGGGTCACGGCCACGTAGAACAACCGGCGCTCTTCCTCGACATCATTCGCCTCGATGGCGCGTCGCAGCGGAAACATGCCTTCCGCGAGGCCGATCAGGAAAACCGCGGCGTATTCGAGTCCCTTGGCTTGGTGGACCGTCGTAAGCCGCAGCGCGTCGGCGTTGGGGTCGGCCGATCGATCGCTGGTCTCGCTGTTCAGCAGCATGATTTGCGCGAGCAGCTCCTGCATGTCCTCGTACCGGCTGGCAAAACCCACGAGCGATTTTAGGTCGTCGAGCCGCGACACGTAGTTCGCGAACGCCCCCTTCAGGTAGTCCCCGTACCAACCGTCGATCGCGATTTCGACCGCGTTCTGCGGCTTCATCGTCCGCATCATTTCGCTCACCTGTTGCAGGGAGGCGACGAACTTGGGCCATTCTTCCTTCGCATCTTTCGGCACTTTCGACGCGACGTCGTCGTTGCCGAGCGCATCGATGAAGTTCTGCTGCAGCAGCCGGGCGTGCTCGAGCGTGGCGGCGTGGAGTTTTTGCGCATTCTTGTCGCCGACCTTCGGCAACAGCACGGCGATGCGATTCCACGCGGCCGTGTCGCTCGGGTTGTAGACGAAGCGCAGCAGGGCGACCAAATCGCGGATGTGCGCCTGTTCGAAGAAGCGCACGCCGCTCGTGATCTGATACGGGATCTGCAATCGCGACAGCTCGAGCTGGATGTCCAGGGCTTGAAAATGGGCCCGGTACAGAATGGCGATGTCGCTCAGCGAGCACCCTTCATCCACGAGTCCGCGAATGCGCTGCACGATGAATTGGGCCTGCTCCCGGCCGTCCATCGCCTGGACGAGATAAGGCTTTTCTGAATTCGCCCGCGCCGGGCGCAGCTCCTTGTCGAAGTGACGGCCCTTCGGTTGCGCCAGCAGCACGCCATTCGCCAGCGCGAGGATCTGCGGCGTCGAGCGATAGTTCGTCTCGATGCGGTGGATAACCGTGCCGGGATGACGATCGGGAAAGGTGAGGATGTTTTCGAAATTCGCCCCGCGCCACGAATAGATGCACTGCGCATCGTCACCGACGGCCATCACGCGGTGGTGCGAGCCGATCGAATCGACGATCTGCGACTGCAGGGTGTTCGTGTCCTGGTATTCATCCACGAGCACGTGCCGAAACCGATGCGCAAAGTACTCGGCGGTCTGCGGGGATTTCTTCAGCACCTCGAGCCAGAACTCCAAAAGATCGTCGTAGTCGACGACGTTGGCGTCCCGCTTTTTGTCCGCGTATTTTTGCGCGAACGCAGGCAGCCGGTCGACGATCGTGTCATGCTGCGGGAAATACCGGGAGACCGTTTCCGCGAGCGACAGCTGCGTGTTCCGCGCCATCGAAATGATCGAGTGCAGCGGTCCCGGGCGGGGATGCGTCTTGTCTTTGAAGAAGGCGCGATCGGCCGCTTCGACCGCGTCGCGCAGCAAGCCTTCCGATTCTTCGGCGTCGAGAATGGTGAACGCGCGGCGAAGCCCCACGATCTCGCCATGCGTGCGCAGCGCGCGATGGCCAATACTGTGAAATGTGCCGCCCCAAAAACGCGTCGGCTCGACGCCCGTCAGTTCGTGGACGCGGTGCAGCATCTCCTTCGCCGCCTTGTTCGTGAAGGTCAGCAGGAGAATCTCCTGCGGCCGCACGCCTTGGGAGAGCAGGTACGCGACGCGATACGTCAGGGTTCGCGTCTTGCCGGAGCCGGCGCCGGCGAGCACCAGCAACGGACCCGGCTCCGCCGTGACGGCCGCGAATTGCTCGTCGTTCAGTTGCGCCCGGAAATCGATCGGCGGGATGCCGTCTGGCAAACGATTATCGAGCGCAAACTCCATGAAGCCGGCAAAGGTCGCGGATCGGGTGCGTGAGGCAAAGGAAAATCCGCTCGCCGCCCCGAGGCCGGCGCGCAGCTGCAGTGCCGAACGCACCTGCAGGGCGAGAGTCGCGTGTCCGGCGACGGAGCGAAAGGCGGCACACCAACCGCTTGCGCATCGGCGGCAGACCCACCAGCCTTTCAGCCGCGGCGTGCCCCCAAATCCCCGGGCTCGTCCGTCTAACACCATGCATCGTACCCCTCGTTTCGTTACCCTAGCCCTCGTTTTGGTTTCCGCCGCATTGGCGGCCGCCGAGTCGCCGCGACCGGCCTATCTCGACCCAGCTCAGCCCCTGGAGAGCCGCGTGCGCGACCTCGTCTCCCGCATGACGATCGAGGAAAAAGCCGCCGAAATGATGAACACGACCCCGGGCGTTCCTCGCCTCGGTGTCCCCAAATACGACTGGTGGAACGAAGCGCTGCATGGTGTCGCCCGCGCCGGCGATGCCACCGTGTTTCCCCAGGCGATCGCGCTGGCGGCAACCTGGGACGTTGGCTTGATGCACGACGTGGCTCGGGTGATCAGCACCGAGGCCCGGGCCAAGTACAACACGGCCGGGGAACATGCCGGCGATCGTTACTACGGGCTCACGTTCTGGAGCCCGAACATCAATATCTTTCGCGACCCGCGCTGGGGCCGGGGCCAGGAAACCTACGGCGAGGACCCGTACCTCACGAGCCGCATGGGCATCGCCTTCGTGACGGGACTCCAGGGCGACGATCCGCATTACCTGGAAGCGGCGGCCTGCGCGAAGCATTACGCGGTGCATAGCGGTCCGGAGCCGCTGCGCCATATTTTCGATGTCAGCCCTCCGGAAGCCGATCTCTACGAAACGTACTTGCCGGCGTTCCAGGCGCTGGTGACCGAAGCGCACGTCGAAGGCATCATGACCGCGTACAATTCGCTCTATGGAAAGCCGTGCTCGATCAGCCCGCTGCTCTACGGCCTGCTCGATCAGTGGGGGTTCAAGGGCTACGTCACGTCCGATTGCGGCTCGATCGCGGATCTCAGCCGCACCTACAAACTCGCCAAGGACGACGCTGAAGGAGAAGCGCTCTCGATCGACGCCGGCTTGATGGTGCGTTGCGGCGACAATCCGCCCGCTCTCGCCGATGCCGTTCGCCGCGGCCTGATCAGTGAGAAAAAAGTGGACGAGCAACTCGGCAAGTTGCTGCGCACGCTGTTTCGGCTCGGCGTATTCGATCCGGCCGATCGCGTGCCGTTTTCGAAAATCGATCTTTCCGCCAACAACACTCCGGCACACGCGGCGCTCGCGCGACGCGTGGCCGATGCGTCGATGGTGCTGCTGAAGAACGACGGCGTCCTGCCGCTCGACGCGACGAAAATTCACCGGCTGGCGGTGATTGGACCGAATGCCGCGTCCGACGAGGTGCTTGTCGGTAATTACAACGGGCACCCGACCGCGCCGGTCACCGCGCTCGCCGGCATCCAGGCCGCATTCCCGAATGCGGAGGTGCAGTACGTGCGCGGCTGCGATTACGCCGGGCAACCCACGGGGTTCCGCGCGATCCCGCGCAGTGCTTTGCGCGCCGAAGAGTACACCGGCCTGATGGGAGACTATTTTTCGAATCGCGAGTTCAAGGGTACGCCGGTGTTGCACCACCGCGACCGGCCGGTCGATCTCGACTTCGGCCATGGCTATGTTCCAACGGGCGCGCCGACGAAGGATGTGTCCATCCGCTGGAAAGGAGAGCTGCTGACCACGCTCGGTGGCAACTACACGCTCGGCGTGAAAGGTCGTGGCGGCTTCCGTCTCATCCTCAACGGCGAGACGATCATCGATGCGATGAACCCGGGCGAGAAATCCCAAACCGTCACGCGGCATCTCGCCGAAAACAGCCGGTTTCCGATCGAGCTCGATTATGTGCAGGGTGATGGGCCGGTGCTCGCTAGCCTGATTTGGGAGACACCGGACCCAATGCGCGAGATGGACCCGGCGGTGGCCGCCGCGAAGCAAGCCGACGCCATCATCTACGTCGGCGGCATTAGCGCGGAGCTCGAAGGCGAGGAGATGAAAGTGGATTACGAAGGTTTCGTGGGCGGTGACCGCACCGCGATCGAATTGCCGTTGCTGCAGCGTGCGCTCCTCCAGCGGCTCGAGGCGACGGGCAAGCCGCTCGTCTGCGTGCTGATGTCCGGCAGCGCACTCGCCGTGCCGGAACTCGACGCGAAAGCGAACGCCATCCTTGAAGCCTGGTACCCTGGGCAGGCTGGCGGCACCGCGATCGCCGATGTTTTGCTCGGCAAGGTGAATCCTTCGGGCCGGCTGCCGGTGACGTTTTACCGGGCAACCGCCGACCTGCCGCCCTTCGCGGAATACCGGATGGACAATCGCACCTACCGCTATTTCCACGGACAGCCGTTGTACCCGTTTGGATACGGCCTGAGCTTTACCAAATTCGCCTACACGACGCCGAAGGTGACCGCCGCGCCCGGATCGGCGAAGTCGCTCACGGTGAGCGTGGACGTGGCGAATGTTGGCGGCCGCGACGGCGACGAGGTCGTCCAAGTTTATCTCACGCCGCCGGCCGCCCGCGAACGCGAGGCGCTGGGCGCATTCCGTCGCGTGCACATTCCAGCTGGGCAGACGCAACAGGTGACGCTGACGGTGCCGTACACGGCCCTCCGTCGGTGGAGCACGGAGAAACACGATTACGTGGTCCCGGCGGGCGAGTGGAAGGTGCTGATCGGGGCGTCGTCGGCGGACATCCGCCAGACCGCATCGGTCAAGCTGTAGCGCCTGCCGCCTAATTGTCGCACCCGATTACAATACGGCTGATCGTTGCACGCGATGACGTCGCGGCCGCTCGTCGCACCCGATTACGTTGCGGCTGATCGTTGCACCCGATGATGTCGCGGCCGCTCGTTGCACGCGTTGATGCGCGGGCTGATGGAGGTAGGGCGAACCGTCCCCGGTGAGCCGTGGTTCGCCGTGGCCGGGGTGCTCATTCGCAACGATGGAGCGCGATCGCAACGATGGAGGGCATTCGCAACGATGGCGGGCGATCGCAACGAACGACGGCAATGGCAACGATGGATGGCATTCGCAAAGATGGAGGGCGTTCGCACCCACGGTTCGGCCGGAGGCCTCGCCCTACCTGTCGCGTTTCGATCACCTCTCATCGTCGCGGTTCATCTTTGCACTCGACGCCGTCGCTCATCGCATTCGCGAGGGTTTTGCCAGAACGCGTGTCATGTTCGCGGTCCATCTTCGCACCGGACTCGGCGGCGCTATGACGTGTGCCTTGATCGAGGTAGGGCGAACCGTCCCCGGTGAGCCGTGGTTCGCCGCGACCCAGGTGCTCATTCGCAAAGATCGAGCGCGATCGCAACGAACGAGGGCAATGGCAACGAGCGAGGGCGATCGCAACGATGGAGGGCGTTCGCACCCACGGCTCGGCCGGAGACCTCGCCCTACCTGTCGCGTTTCGATCGCCTCTCATCGTCGCGGTTCATCTTCGCACTCGATGCCGTCGCTCATCGCATTCGCGAGGGTTTTGCCAGAACGCCTGCCATCGTCGCGGTTCACGTTCGTACCGGACGCGGTGGCGTTCGGATTGCCTCTCGGTGTCGGCGCGTTGCGGTTCGTGGACGCGATCGGTCAACGCGCCGCCGCCGCTCCCCACCGCTCGAGAATCGCTTTGAGCTCCTCGATGCGCACGGGTTTGGTGATGTAATCGTCCATGCCGGCAGCGAGGCATTTCTCGCGGTCGCCCTGCATCGCATTGCCGGTCATCGCAATGATCCGTGGGCGGGGGTGTGCGGTGTCACGCCACCGGGCGCAGACCTGCCGCGCGGTTTCGAAGCCGTCCATCTCCGGCATCTGCACGTCGAGCAGCAGGAGGTCATAGGCCTTGGTCTCCAGCGCATGGAGCGCCTCGATGCCGTTGCCCACGGCGACTGCCGTGTAGCCGAGGCGCTTGAGCAACATGAGCGCGACCTTCTGATTGACGGGGTTGTCCTCGGCGAGCAGCAGCCGGAGCGGCACGCGGGTCGCGAGGGCGTCGTCAAAGGGCGAAACGGTGGCCACTCGGCCGGTCGGGCCGGCATGGCCGGGCACGGCGCGGACGAGCGCTTCGAGGAACGACGCCGCGCGCAGCGGCTTCGCCACGGTGTCGGCGACGGCCGGCAGGTTGGCGTCGCCCGCGCGGTGTCGCCGCTGCGCCAGCAGCACGATTGACGCGTTGGCGGCTCGCTCGCTGGCGCGGAGTTGCGCCAAGATCGGCGCCGGGTCCGAGCCGAGTAGTTTCGTGTCGACGAACAGGATGTCGAAGGTGGCCTCCGACCCGGCGAGCAGAGCCATCGCGGCCGGCAGGTCCGTCGCCAGCTCTGACGTCAGTCCCCAAATATCCGTCAATTGCCGGATCGCGTGACAATGCGTGGGGCTCGGGACAATGATGGCGATCCGGCGCCCCTGCAGCGCCGGTATTGCGCGGCGCCAAGCGGGCGTTGCGGCGTTGCCCTCCTGCACCTGCACGCTGAACCGAAAGACTGATCCTTTGCCCGGCTCGCTCTCCACGGAAATCGTACCGCCCATCAGTTCCACCAGCCGGCGGCTGATGGCGAGGCCGAGGCCGGTTCCGCCAAAGGCCCGGGTCGTGGACGTGTCCACCTGCGTGAACGATTGGAACAGCCGGTGCTGCTTTTCCGGCGGGATGCCGATGCCGGTGTCCCGCACGGCGAAGTCCAGGCACAGCGTTCGCGGCGGGTCGAGCCGGCGCCAATTCGCGGTGACGACCACCTCGCCCTTCGCGGTGAACTTGACGGCGTTGCTGACGAGGTTGACGAGAACTTGGCGGAGGCGAGTCACGTCGCCGATGACGACGGCCGGCAGGTCCGGCGCCGGTAGCAGAATCAAATCCAGGCTTTTCGCGGCCGCCGCCGGCCCGAGCAATTCCAGCGATTGGTCAATGCATTGGTGGAGATCGTACGGGTGGGTTTCGAGTTCGATCCGGCCAGACTCGATTTTCGAAAAGTCGAGCACGTCATTGATGATCGCGAGCAGGCTTTCGCCGGAGCTGCGAATGGTCTCCACACAGTCGTGCTGCTCCGCGCTCAACGGCGTGTCGAGCAGCACGGTCGTCATGCCGATGACGGCGTTCATCGGCGTGCGAATTTCGTGGCTCATGTTCGCCAGGAAAACCGACTTCGCGCGCGTGGCTTCCTCGAGTTTCTGGTTGAGGTACAGCAGGCTCGTGTTGCTCTCGACGAGCTTCTGCTGGCTTTCGCGCAGCTTGCGGTACGCCTCGTCGCGCTGCTGCTGCAACAGGTACGCCCGAGTGTGATACCGAATGCGCGCGACGAGTTCGATGCGGTCCGGGAGCTTCACCAGGTAGTCGTTGGCGCCGCCGGCGAACGCCTCGCTTTTCGTTTTCGGGTCTTCTTTCGTCGAAAGCACGATGATCGGAATGTCCTTCGTCTGCGGGGTCGAACGATAGCGGCGGACGAGTGACATGCCGTCCACCCCAGGCATGACGAGATCCTGCAAGATCACGGTGGGGCGGATTTCCATCGCGGCGGCGACCGCCTCCGTCGGCGTCGCGCAGTAATGAAAATCGATCATCGGCTCGGCCACGAGGGCGCGCCGCACCGCCTCTCCGATGATCGCCTGGTCATCGACGAGCAGCACCATCGCGGCGAACTCGTCACTCATTTCGGCCTTCGCCGCGGCTTGCGGTGTTTCAGACATGGAAGTGGGCGTTCATGGCTTCGAGACTGCTTGCGTGAGCCGCGGCGCGATTTGGGGCAGCGGCAGGATTTCGGTGGCGGCATCCAGTTGGGCGGCGGCCTTGGGCATGCCGTACACGGCGGACGTGGCTTCATCCTGGGCCAGCGTGAGGTGGCCGCGGTTGCGCAACACTTTCAATCCGACCGCACCATCGCGCCCCATGCCGGTCAACAGGACGCCGATAACGCGCCCCGGCCAATGCATCGCGACGGCCCCAAAAAACACATCGACCGACGGGCGGTAGGGTGCTTCGCGCGGTTCGGAAGCATAGCCCAGGCGGCCGCCGTCCTTCAGCGTGAGATGGTCGTTCGTCGCCGCGAGCAGCACGGCACCCGGCTCGACCGGATCGTTTTCTCGCGCCACCCGCACCTGGAGCGCGGAGGTGGTGTTGAGCCACTCGGCCATGCCGGGCGCGAACTTCGCGTCCACGTGTTGCACGACGGTCATCGGCGCGGGGAAATCACGCGACAATTGGCCGAGGATCGTCGCGAGAGCCGCCGGGCCGCCGGCGGATGCGCCGATGGCGACAAGCGTCTCTCGCGGAGAAAACGATCGCACCGCCTTCGGCACGACGAACGGTGCGCCGCTGGCGGACGATAAACTCCCGCGTGGTGCGATCAGCGCGAGCTTTGCCAACAGCGCCGCCGCCCCGTTGTTCGCGGTCCCCCCCGAGGGCATTTCCATCGCGTCGATGGCACCGTGACCCATCGCTTCAAACACGCGCCAACTGCCCGCACCGCAGTTCGCCGTCACGATGACGATCGGGCAGGGGGTCGCCGCCATGATTCGGCGCGTGGCCTCCACGCCATCCATCACCGGCATGAGCAGATCCATCAGGATGACGTCCGGGCGCAACTGCGCGCATTGGGCGACGGCGTCCGCTCCGGTGCGCGCGACCCACGCGATTGAATGTTCGGGCCGCGACGTGACGATTCGCCGCAGCTGTTCGACCGCCAGGTCCTGGTCGTTCACGAGAGCGATCTTCATGCCTGCGCCTCCCCAATCAGATCGACCACGGCCTGCAGCAAGGTCTCATCGTGAAAGCTTCCCTTCGTCAGGTAGTAGTCCGCTCCGGCGTCGAGCCCCCGCTGGCGGTCTTCCTCGCGGTCCTTGTACGAGACGATCATGACCGGGAGCCGACTGAGCTTCGAGTCGCGTTTGATCAGGCGAACAAGTTCGAAGCCGTCCATGCGCGGCATGTCGATGTCGGTCACGACCAGATCGAACGCGCGGCTCCGCACCGCATTCCAGGCATCCATGCCGTCGACGGCGACCTCGACCGCGTAGCCGCGCGCCCCGAGCAGCTTCCGCTCGAGTTCGCGAACGGTGAGCGAGTCATCGACGATGAGCACGCGTTTCCGCGGTCCAGCCTGAGCGGCCGCGGCGCGGGTGGTGACGTTGCCGCGCGGGCCCGCCGCCAGTAATTTTTCCGCCGAGCGAACCATGTCCTCCACATCGAGAATGAGCACCGGCGCTCCA
>Ga0070679_100000810_pt1 | contig 27122 bp, 34 predicted proteins | sample KBSC63BmetaG_FD_65652 | JGI IMG/M metagenome (GOLD analysis project Ga0070679, IMG submission 65652) | Corn rhizosphere microbial communities from Kellogg Biological Station, Michigan, USA - KBS C6-3B metaG | ecosystem: Host-associated > Plants > Roots > Rhizosphere | place: USA: Michigan... | reverse complement strand
CCAGACCTGCCGCGCGACCGCCGAGCTCATCGGCACCCCCGACGAGCTCGCCGCCGCCCTCGCGGAATGGATCAAGGTGCACACCGCGCCCGACCACATCCAGACCCCGGCCGACACCCCGGCCGACCCGGAAGGGACCCAACCCGCATGACCGACAGCACCACCCGCACCGGCCCGCTGCCGACGTCGCCAGCGAACGCCGCCGCCGAGGGCTACGCCGCCCACGTCGAGGCGAACGGCGCCCCCGTCACCGCCGCCGTCGTCGCCGAGGTGGCTGCCTCCTTCGCCGCCCTCGACGACGCCCGCGCGATGTTCGGCATCCCGGCGCGCGCCGCCTACGCCGCCGCCGCCGACTGGCTCGCCGGCGCCCGCGAGTTGATCGGCAGCGGCGAGATGAACGGCATGATCCTGATGTCCCACGGCGCCAGCCAGTTGCACGCTGTCGTGCAGGCCCACGGCCTCGACCACCCGAGGGCGGCCGACGTGGTGTACGCGGTCGGGTGGTACGGCCTCGGCGTCGCCGCGTGCGACGAGCGCGTGCCCGGGGTGGTGCTCACCCCGTGGATGCTGGCCAACCCGAATTCCCTGCCGCAGGTGTGCATCGCGCTCGACCTCGCCGCGGACGTCTGCCGCACCGCCCTGATGGAAACCCCCGGCGTCGCACCGGCCCTCGCCGGCACCACCGACGAGGGAGACGACCGCTCGTGACCATCAACCCCGCGCGCCGCGACTACGTGCTGCTGCACCCCGATGGCACGATCACCAGTCACGTCGGCTACGCGTCCGGGCACCGGGCGGTGTCCTGCCACGGCAACGGCGGCCAGTGGCTGCCGACCACCAAGACCGGATACGGCACGGACTCGCAGCACCTGCGGCTGCACGCGTGCGACTGCTCGACCGCGATGCCGGACGAGCACCCGGCCAACCCCCTCGCCGACTCGATCGTCACCGCCCTCGGCCACGACCAGCGTGCCGCCGTGCTCGCGTTCAGCGGCGCCGACTACGGGTGGCGCGGCACGGTCGCGCTCTCGCGCGTCGGGTGGGACAACGAGCCGATCGGCCTGACCGATGACGACCTCGAACTGTTCGAGCAGCACCGCCGCCGCCTGGTTCGCGAACTGCTGGAATCGATTGACGCGTCGGCCAGCTCGGCGCCGACGTCGGGCAGCAGCGACCGCCAGCCCCCGCCCCCGCCGGCGCCGGCCGACCCGTTCGGCCCCGGTGCCCTGTCCGATCTCGGCAGTGTCCTGAGCGTGTCCACCGCCGGCGACACCGTCAGCGTCGCCGGCGCCTCGCCGCTCGACCTCGGCGACGGCCTCGGCGCGATCGGCATGGTGCAGCTCGGCGACGACGGCGCGATGCCGCTGCTGCCGCTGAGCATGCTCATCATGTCCGCGGTCCTCGGAACCGCCGACGACCAGATCACCGAGCACGCCGAGGCCGTGGCCGAGGCCATCGACGAGCGCCCCGGCGCCTGGTCCGAGGTCGCGCTGATCGCCGCACAGCGGATCCTCGCCGCCGGCGGGTGGCCGATGGGCACCACCCACACGCCGGACTTCCTGAACGCCATGCGTGGCGGCCGCGCGCTGCCGTACGCGCTGGATAGCTTCTACGTGTTCGTCGCCGAGTGGATCGACCTCGGCCGCGAGGCGGCCGCCGCGTTACTGACCGCGAAGCCCGAGGAAATGCGCACGCGCCTCGGTCGCATCGGGCTGTGGCTGCTGTTCTCGCCCGCCTGGTCCGGCGATCCCGGCGTGCTGCTCACCGCGGTTGGCCTCACCGAGGCCGACCTACACAAGGGATTCTGATGATGTCCGATTACCGCGTCATCGTCGCCGGCGACGGCGATGATCCGCCCGAGGGCTACGTCGAGGTACGCGACCTCGAACAGCGGCGCCTGTTCGTCGAGGCCGCGCTGTTCCCGACCCCGATGCTGACCTACCGCGGGCGACCCGAGGTCGCCGAGCTCGACGCCGCGCGCCGCGTGGCCGCCGGCGCGTGGTTCGGGAACGCCGACACCCCCGAGGGCGACAGCGCCGACGTCGCGGCCGCCGTCGAACTGCTCTCGGCGTGGGAACCGGTCGGCGTCGTGGGCCGCTACGCCGCCGAGGACGAACCGGTTCCGGCCGGCTACGTCGAGGCCTGCGTGCGGCCGCCGTCCGGCCGGCGCGTGTTCCTGCTGCGCGCCGCCGTCCCGCCCTACCTGGCGACCGGCGTCACCTCGCTGATCGAGCTCGGCGACGGCATCGCCCTGGCCCGCGGCGGCTGGCCCCGCCACTACCGCGAGCTCTTGACCGGCCTCGGCACCGGCGACGACATGCCGCGCCTGATCGACGCCGGCGAGATCGGCGACGGCGACACCGTGCGCGCCGCCGCAGCAGCCACCGGCGGCACCGTCATCGCCGACGACCCGGCGCCGCGCCGGGCGCCCTACTCGCCCGGAACCCCCGAGTTCGACCGGCTGTTTGAAGTCAACGCCCTGAAGCCCGATGCCCAGATCGCGATGGCCGCCTCGACGCTGGCCTCGATCATGGCGATCGGCCCCGACGACGCCGCCTCGATCGAACGAGGCCTCGAACGGCTCGGCATCCGCACCGACACCACCTCGGCCCTGGCGCTGAAAGCCCGCGCGCAGCGGCACGAGCTCGGCAGCGTCACCATCGACGCCGACGAGTACGCGCGCCTGGTCACCGCCGCCATCGACGTCGAGGGAACCCGCCGGCACAACGAGGCCCTGATCAGGGCCCTGGCGCTCGCCGACCCGGTGACCGTCGATGCCGCCGCCGACCCGACCGACCCCGAGCGCACCTCGGCCCCGGGCGCGGCCCTGAGCGACGAGCAGCGCCGCGCCTGGCGGGCCGACAGCGGCATCGACGTCGAGCGGCGCCGGGTCTGGCTTGAGGAACTGATGGCCGAGGCCGACGCCGGACACGGCGACCTCGGGCCGTTCCTGACCGAGATCGTGCGCAGCGCCGTGCAGTGGCGCGACGAGCGCGACGCCGCGCGCACGGTGCTGGCGCTGCTGTCCAACCCGCTCGGGATGCCGCTGCCGCCTACGGACTGGCAGAACCACCCGTGGGCCGTGGACATGACCGGCACCCTGAACCGCACCCGCGACGCGCTCGTGAACACCTCGCGGGAACTGGCCCGGCTGTCCGGCGTCGGAGACGACCCGGGCGGCGCGTTCACCATGCCCGAGCCGCACCCGATGACGCTGGTCGAGCAGGCCAGCGCAGCCGGCCCGGCCACGCCGCCGATGCTGGCCAGCCCGTTCCCGGTGTTCTTCGGCGGGCAGAACGGCAACAAGCGCGTGGCCGTGAACGTCGCGTGGGTCGAACTGCTGCTCGCCGCGATCGCCGGCGCCACGAACCACACCGCGAGCGTGTACCGCGAGCGCAACGCGTGGGCCGCGCTGTACGGCGCCGACGCGAACGCGGCCGCCGCCGCGGTCGGATCCGAGCCGGCCGCCGTCGTCGCAGAGGACGCCGACCCTTCCTCGCCTGGCTACGCGATGTTCTACACCACGGCGCAGAGCGGCCCCGAGGGCGCCCTCGAACAGGTCAGCCTGCACTACAACGTGGCGAACGACGGCGACCAGTTCGCCGGTTTTCCCCGCGTGCCCGGCAACCCGCACGACGGCCACGGCAAGACCGAGATAAGCGCCCGGCTCGCCCGCGCGACGGTTCACCTGCTGGCCGAGGCCGCGCGCCGGGGCCGGTCGTCGGTCTGACGACGGAATGATCAGATAACAGGCCCCAACCGGCCCGAGCAAGATCAACCCCACCGGCCGCCACGAGGGCCGGGGCCCGCCCCACCCGGGCACGGCCCCGGCCTCGACGCCGAAAGGACCCGACGCAATGCCCGCAGACACTTTCCGCGGCGAGATCATCTGCACGGCGCACCCGCCGGCGTCGCCCTGGCGGTACCTCCCGAACCCGCTGCGGCCCCCCTCGGCCCGCAACCGCCCCACCGTCGTCGCCAGCGTTGACCTCGGCGACTTGGGCGCCGTCGCCGCCGCCGAGCCGGCCGCCGTCGCCGCCAAGATCCATACGATCGAGGACGCGTTGTTCAAAGCCCGCGCCGCCGCCGCGGTGACGACGCCACGGTGGCACCGGTGCGACCTGACCACCCACATCGCCGAACGGCCCGGCCCCGGCGTCGAGTGGGGAACGCACCCGCCGGCCCGACCGCAGTAGCCCCCACGACCTCGAACGGCAGGACCATGACTGACCCCGGCCACGACGAACCGCTGCACGACCCCGCCGAACCCCTCGGCGCCGGCCCGTACGACGACGAGTACGACGACGACGGGTTCCGCGTCGGGGGCTGGTGCATCGACGACGCCGCCGACGCAGACGCCGCCGAGTGGCTGGAAGGCGACCCGGCCCCCACCCCGATCCACCCGGCCGAGCTGCTGCCCGGCGACGTGCTGTCAGACCTCACCGACGACGACACCGGCACCGAAGTCCTGCGGCGCGTGCTGCGCGTCGAGCCGATCACGCACCCCGACGACGGCCGCGCCGGCTGGCTCGTGCTCTGCGACGGCATCGTGCCCCCGCGCCCCGGCGACGGCTACGACGACGCCGACGACTGCGGCCCGGTGCTGCCCGACTACTCGGCCGCCGCCCTGAACCTCGACCCGGCCATCCACCGCCGCCGGCTGTACGTGGGCGAGGACGGCGAACAGCCCGTGCTGATGCTCGGCTACCACTGCCCGATGCACCTGGCCGCCGTGCAGTGGGTGCGCCTCACCCTGTGGACGCCCGGCGACCAGACGCCGGCAGAGTACGAACTCGCCGCGCACGCCGTGATCGTCGCCGTGGCCCGGCCCCGCCTGGAAACCGCCGCCGCCGACCCCGCCGCCGACCGGCTGACCGTGTCCACCGGCGCCGTCACCGGCATCACCGAGATCACGATGAGCCTCGACACCGACCCGGCGCCGCTGCTGGCGTTCCTCGGCGCCGACGACGCCGGCACCACCGCCCAGCTGGCGTTCCAAGCCTGGTCACGGTTTGCCCCGCCGACCCCCGACAACCCCGTGATGTACGGGATCCTCGCGCTGGCCGGCGCGCGCCCGGCCGAGGTCGCGACCCCCGCGGACCGGTCCGACGACGACGAGCCGACAGGCCTGTCGGTCACCTGGCGCATCGACCGGGCCGCCGCCGACGACCCGTTCGGCGGCAGCACCGCCCTGGCCTGCTACACCGACCGCGCCGCGCCGGCGTTCGTCACCGACAACCCCCTGCCGTTCCACCGCCGCGAGGTGCCCAAGCACGGCGGGTGGGGCGCCCTCGACCTGCCCGACGCCTCGGCCGCCTGACCGCGACGGCGCGCGCACCTGCCCCGCTGCCCCGAAACGACGCCGCCCCGGTGCCAAGATCGGCGGAACCGAGGAAAGGAGTCACACCATGGGCAAACCCGCCGACCGGGTCATCCGCCGCCCCGGGATGACAGAGTGCGTCGGATTCGACGTGGTGTGCCACCAGTGCGGCCGCACCCGGTGGCACACCCTGCTGATCGCCGTCACCCCCTGGTGGTGGCGGCGCGACGCCTGGTTCGGCCGCGTGCTGTGGTCGGTCCGCTTCGGCAAACGCCGCCCCGCTACCCCGGCCGAGGACGACGAGCGCCGCGAGCGCGCCGACCACCACCGTGCGCGCCTGGCAGGGCTGCGCCGTCGGCACTGGCCCACCCATGACACCGTCTACGGACGCCGGTGGCTCGACGCCGGACCGCCGGCGACCTACGCCCCGTTCATCGACCTGCGCACCAGAAAGGGCCAGCCATGACCGACCTCGTACCCCCCGCAGACGACACCGAGCAGGACCCCTCGGCCATGGCCGACGCCCTGATCTCGCAGTGGCTGCAAGACGTCTTGGAACTCGACCGGCGCTACGCCGACCGGCTGCGCGAGCTCGACCCGGAAGACCACGACGGCAGCCTGATCACCGCCGCGCTGACCCGCATCGGCCGCGCGATGGACCCCGAGGCGGCCATGCGCACCACATATCTGATCTACTCCCTGGCGCGCGCGCTCGGCGCCGGCGGCTGGCCGGCACCCCCCGGACAGGCCGCCGTGCCGCCGACGCTGCGCAAGTTCGGCGGGTTCGTGCTCGGCGCGGCCGACCTGACGTTCACGTTCGGCCAGGTGCAAACGCTCGACGAGGGCCGCGACGACCCCGACGACAGGGACGGCGAACCGGTATGACCAAGTCCGACTGCCCCACCCCGCCGCCGGTGCTGCCGACGAACATCACCGCCGCCCTGGCCGAGTTCGGGCGCCTCGGCCGCCAGCTCGGCGAGGCCGGCACCCTCGCCCTCGGCCGGCTCGCGGCGAACGGCCCGCTGTTCAACCTCGGGCCGATCGGCCTCGACGTCGGCCGAGGCGCCCTGGCTGCGGCGTCCGCCGCGCAGCGGGCCGCCGCCGAGCGCGCGGCGATGTGGCCCGACGCCGAGCTGCGCTGGTCGGCGGTGATCGCCCGCATCGCGCACCGCAGCCACGAGCGCGTGGTGCTGCACCACGACGGCCGCTCGCCGGTCCGCGCGCACGGCCCGACGATGGCGTGCCCGCTGTGGTACGACCTCGACGACCCCGAACGCGCCGGCCGCCACGACCCGGCCGGCCGCGTGCTCAGCGCTTGGGTCGCCCCGCACCTCGGCGGCTACGCGGTGTTCGCCGAGGGCACCATGCCGCGCACCGGCCCGGCCGCCGCCGCGCTGCTGCGGCACGGCACCCTGACGGCGCGCGCCGACGTGTCCGGGGCCGTGCAGCTCGAACCCGGCGACGACGGCCTGATGGTGATGCGCCTGAGCGACTGGCGGCTGTGCGGGGTCGAGGTCTTCCCGCCGGCCGTGCAGACCGGCGTGTGCCGAATCTGGCTCACCGGCGACGACACGAACAGCGCCGACGCCGCCACCACCGCGGCGCCGGCGCGCGCCGCCTCGCCGGCCGTCGCCGAGACGGCCGAGCTGTGGGCCGCGCCGCCGGATCCGTATCGGCACCCGCACGACCTCGGGATCGAACCGAGCGTGCACGTCGCGCGGCTCGATGGCACCGCCGTGTGCGACGGGCGGCTGCGGCTCGACCGCGTGGTGCCGGCCCCGCTGACCGCAGTGGACGCCCCGGCCCGCTGCCGGCGCCCCGCGTGCCGGCGCCGCTATGAGGACGCCGACGCCGCCCACACCGAACACACCGAACACACCGACAAGATCACCAGGGGGATCCGTTGACCGATGCCACCACCGGCGCCGAGGTGGACCACGCGCCCGTCGAGCCTGACGCCGTACTCGACCCGGAGACGTACGCGTACATGCGGGCGTTCACCGCCGCCACCGACGCCGCCGCCGACCTGCTGCCGGTGATGCACGACCTCGCCGCCGCCGTCACCGGCGTCGCCCACGCCGTCACCGACGTTGCTCGCGCCCACCCCGACGTCGCCGCCGCCATGGCGGCCGCCGCGTCGTCGCCCGAGGCCTCGGCCGACGACGGCACCGGCGACGACGTCAGCGCCGACGACGCCCGGCTGATCGCCGCGCTGAACGCGGCCGTCGCGGCGCACCGCCCCGAGCTGCCGCCGGCCGGCGACGGCGAGGACGTCGCGGCCGCGGTTGACCGGCTGTTCGGCCGGTCCGACGTCTGCGAGCCGGACGTCATCACCACCGCGGAGACGAGCTACCGCAAGCACCCGTGCGGGACGTGCCCGTTCCGGTCGGACAACTGCGACGACGAACACTCGCACTTCCCCGCGAGCAGGTGGGCGAGCCTGGTCAAGACCGTGCCCGAGGGCAACGGCGGCGAAGACGTGCCCGCCGGCCACTCGCTGTTCTCATGCCACAAGGGACACCACCGCGATGCGGAGCGCCCGACGATTTGCGCCGGCTGGGCCGCGCTGTACGGCTACCGTCACCTGCACATGCGGCTGCTCGTGGCTTGGGGCCGCGTTCCCGCGTGGCTGCTGAACGGACCCGGCCCGAACTGGCCGCCGATGCACGGAACGTGGGCCGAGGTAGTGGATCATCACACATGGAAGCCCGGCGAGACGACCGAGCACCTACAGCTAGTGGAGACGGCCGAGGAAGACCAGGACGATGAGGAACAGGATCCCCGATAGCGTCGAGTGGGCGGGCGTGCTGGCCGAGCTCGGCGCCGACACCACCGACGACCCGCTGTTCCGCCTGGCCGTCCCCCGCGAGGGGCACGACCCCGCGGTGGAGATGCCCCGGCCGGTGATCTATCAGCGGCCCCTGAGCGCGTCCAAGGGCGACGGGATCGAGGCCGCCGTAGCCGGCGAGGTGACGCTGTTGCGCGTCGAGGGCCGTCAGCTCGTCGGCTGCGGCACGGCCACGCTGCCCGCGCTGGTCAAGCGACTGTACGGCGGCGACTCGGTGCAGGTCGCCGTCGAGCTCGACGAGTACGAGCTGTGGAACGCCGAGAACATCACCGGCCTGAAGATCTACACCCGGTGGCGCGTCCGGGCGGTCGTCGCCCTGGCGGCCGGGATGCCCGCGCCGTTCCCCACCGCCACGATCAGCATGGTCCGCACCAAGACCACCGCACGGCACTGACCTGCGATGCCGACTCGCACGGTCTACGCGTACGCCACCGGCGCCCCGATCCCGGTCGGCTCGTACGCCGGCCCCGCCCGAGAGGAACCACCCGCCATGAGCGACCACGACGAGACGCTGCCGGCCGAGACGTGGACCGGGGTGCTCGCCGAGCTCGGCACCGACAGCACCGACCTGCGCCGCCTGACCAATCCCGCGGGCATGCTGCGAACCAGGCCGATGCCACTGCCGCTGCACTATGCCCGGACCATCGGCGGCCCGCGTATCGAGTACGCCGGTCAGATCGACCGCGTGTGGATCGACGGCGATGTGCTGTACGGCCTCGGCCGCGCCTGGCATCCCGAGCTCGCCGCGCGGCTGCGCGACGGCGAGCAGGTGGCGGTCGGCATCGCGGTCGGCGACGTCGAGCACGCGCTGACCGGGCAGCCCCGGCAGCCGGCGCGCGCCGCCGCCGACACCCTGACGCTGTCGGGCCACCGGATCGGCACGCTCTCGGCGCAGCAGCAGGCCGCCTCGCTGGCCGCACTCACCGGCCTGACCGAGGCCGAGGTGCCCGAGCTCGGGGTGACCGTGGCCCGCACCTGGCGGCTGATCGACGCGTGCGCCTACGGGCCCGGCATGGTCGGGGCGTTCCCCACGGCGAGGATCACGTGTGCGACGCTGCGCCGCAGCTAAGTTCGATCTTGAACCGCGGACCCGAAAGCGCTCTAGGGTGCCCGGAGCCTGACCAGGACCCCCGCCACTGGACCGGCGGGGGTCTTGCACAAAGCCACCATGCCGATACGCGCTGCGTCATACCCTGAGGGCTGTGACGACTTCACGCCCGGCCTCGACGCCGCCCCACGACGCGCCGCCCTCGCAAGTGTTCTTCGTCCGCGCCGAGGGCTGCGGGCACCCGCTGCTGAATCTGAGGGTGGTCGGCGCATTCGCGGGGCAGTTGCACATCAGCCGCGACGACCTGCCCGGCATCCGCGACCAGGTGCAGCGGCTGATCGACGAGCTCGACGCCGCCGACGCCGGCACGCCGCCGGTCTGACCGGCTCCCGGACGCACGACAGCCCCCCGCCGACCTCGAAGCGGGGGGCTGTCGCACATGACGAGCAGGATCATCCCAACCGTGCCGCCGCTAGGAGACGGCGTCACGCCCCCGATGCTACCGGCGCGTCAGCTCGAAGACCGTGAGCCGGGCAGCGGCGGCGGCTGCTGCTGCCGCCGGCCGTCCTGCTCGCCCCGCCGGCGCGCGCCGTCCGCCGGCTGACCCTGCCGGCGCGCGCCGTCCACCTGCTCACCCCGCCGGCGGCCGCCGTCCTGCTGCCGGGTGCGGCCGCCCGCCTCGGTGCGCCCGTCGTGGCCGTCGTGCCCGGCGTGCTCGTCGCAGTCGCAGCGGTGCGCGTGCACCGAGCGCACGTGCGCGTGCAGCTCATCGGCCAGCGCCCGCACCTGAGACTGCGTGACGCCGATCGCGTCGCCCTGCCGCAGCAGCCGTTTCAGGATCTCGGTCACGTCGTCGCGCAGCGACGATCCGCCGCCGGCGCCGCTGCCCGGGGTCAGTTCCTCGGTGCGCTGCTCGACCGTCTCGACGACGTTCTGCATCCTGCGCATCCACCGGCGCACCCACCGGACGATCACGATGCCCGACAGTCCGGCCATGCCGGACACCGAGGCAGCGGTAGAGATCCACTGACTGACACCGCTCACCGCGCACCTTCCCCGAGAGAGAAGGCGGCGCGCCCCGGAACCCCGTACCGTCCGAGACGCGCCGCGACCTCGACGACCCCCCGTGGCCGCCGAGGGGCCTTAGACCGCCGGCCCGTGGGTCGCGATCATCCGATCACCTCATGGACCAGCCCGGCCAGGACCAGAAGGATGAAGCACCCATACGTCAGCGCTTCGGCCAGCCGCCGGCCGCGCGCAGAGAACACGCTGTAGAACGTCGCCGCGCACGCCCACGCCAGAAACAGTGACGTAAACACCTTGAACACCGTTTCCCCGGTCACAGCGGCAACCTCCGTATTCGAACAACCGGCCTGACCACCAGTGTGCAGGCGCGGCCGCCACCGGCCACGCACCACCGCGGCGCGCCGCCGAGGAAAGGACAACCACGCCATGACGCCCCACCGTCCCGCCGAGCAGCAGCACGACCGCCCGGCCCGCCGCCCCGACCCCGCCGACGCGCTGCGCACCGTGCTGGCGATCCAGCACACCGTGCGCCAGGCGCGCGCGGCCGCGCCCCGCCCGGCCCGCCGCCGGTGGGAACCCCTCGCCTGGCACCGCCCGGTCACGACTTCACCGGTTTCCGAAGGCTGCGCACCGTGACCGACCTACACTCAGCGGAATGACCGCTGAACACGCCGCACCCAAGACCCCGTCCCGCGTCGTCGATGCCCACTTTCAGGGCTGGTACCTGAGCGGCAGCGGCCTGTACGAGGCCGACTACGGCCGCAGCCGGAACCTCGACCCGCGCCCCTACCCCGAGCTGATCGAAACCCGCGGCCCGCTGCGCGAGGTCGTGCCGCCCTCCGAGACCTCGACCGCCGAGGCCGAGGCCGCCCTCAAGGTCGCCGGCCACCTGGCCGCCGGCTCGCTGCTCGTCGCCCTGGCCCGCGTCGCGCTGCGGATCAGCGCGCGCCCCGGCCGGCTGGCCACCGGAACCCTGCTCGCCGGCCGAGAGGGATCGTGGGAGACGGCCGACATGAACTCGCTGATCTGGAATCTGGGCATCGACCTGGCCGACGAGGGCAGCCGGTACCACGAGGGCGCCGTCGAGCGCCTGACCGCGGTCATCGACGGTTGGATCGGCGGCGAGACCTACACCGAGGTGGCCGCGACGCTCGCCGGAATCTTCGCCGACGTCACCGACGAGCTCGGCGGCTGGCCGGCCGTCACCGACGCCCCCCTGCGCCGAGCCTCGAACGTCGAGAGCCTGCGGGGATGGCTCACCTCCACCTCGGCCAGCTACGACGGGTAGCCCGCGGCCGGCCGGCGCGCGCCCCGGCGGCCGCGCGCTGCCGGCGTGGCCGGACGGCACAAGACCCCCCGGCCGCGCCATGGTCGGACGGGGGTCGCGATCACGGGGCTGTGCGGCCGGGGGGCCGTCTGTGGGGTGCGGCCCCGTAGCCGTTCGCGCCTGCTCTGCCTCTGCAAGGGGCGGGGAGCCTGCCGAGGCGTGCGCGTCGAGTACGGGGCCGCGTACCCCGGCCGAGGACCTTAGGAATCCTCGGCCGGGGATCCGCGCCGGCGCCGTGCCGCCCACCCCGAGCGGCACCACGGCGGGATGTGACCCTTGACGGCCGATCCCCCCGGGGATGGGTAGCACCGCCCCGCTCGCTCATCCTTGCAGGGGCCAGTCGAGCAGGACGGCGCCGCATCCACCGCAGCAAACCCGCAGCGCGGGCAGGTCGGGCCCGTTCGTCTGGCCCGGATGTCCGGGGGGCCAGACGATCAAGGCTGCGACCTCGCCCGTGAGCGGGCAGTAGCAGCGCCTGCACTCAATGTAGAGCACTGATGTACCCGGCCGCAGCGGAACGGCGAAAGCCGTGGACGGCAGCGCGCCGGGGCCGGATCGATGACGGCCCCGGCGCGCGCCGGTTCAATCCTGGACGGCCAGCCCGAGCGCGCGCAGTGCGACGCGCCGTTCCCGGCACGTCACGCTGACCTCGTGGAACGGGCACTGACACGTCAGGCCGACCGGGTGCACGTACACCTGCCCGCGGGTGACCGCGGCCGCCGAGTCGTACGCCGCCGCGCCGCCGTAGTGGCACAGCCCCCTGACGCAGTTCGTGCAGACCGTCTCGTCTTCCAGCGCGCGCAACGCCGCGAGCAGGTGCCCCGTCGTCTCCGGCGGCAGCAGGCCGCCGCGCGAGGCCAGCAGCAGCGCGCCGAGCGTGGCCGCGGTCATGGACTTCAGCTCTTGGACCTCGGCCAGGCCGCGCGCCAGCACCCCGACCCGGCCGCGCTGCTGCACGGGGGCGCGCGTTCCGTCGTCGGCGGGGTACTCGCCGAGCCTGCCAGGCCGATCCGTCGCGGTGGTGTCCATACGGCGAAGGGTAGCCACCCGGTCACCGGCCGCGCTCGGGGATTGTCCGGGCCGGTGGGGCTCGCGCCCGCCGTCCCGGTGCCGGCGCGAGCCCCCGCCGCCGGCCGCGCCAGGCGCGGCCGATTGCGCATCCAACCCGAGGCGCCGGCAGCGTCCCACCGGCGGCCCCACGCGCCGAGCGTCCCTCGTCACCCGCAGCGGTCGCCCCCGACCCTCGATCGGGGGCGTGCGTCTGAGTCGCACTGCGCGCCCGGCCGCCTCACGACGGCCGGCCGGTCCGGCGGCCCGTCCTGTCACGCCGCCGGCGCCAGGCCGCGTGCACGGTTCCCCGACGCGCTCGGGGCGTGCCAGCGACCTGACAAACCGACACAATACCGGCATGGCGGCTGTCACACGGCCGTCACACGTCTGTCACACGAGTTCACCTCGGGTGAACTGCGCCCGGTGCAGCCCGCGCACACGGCGCACCGGGGCCGGCGCCGGCGGCTCGGGCACCTGCTCGGGCGCCGGCGGCCACACCTGCTCGGTCAGCCGCCCGTAGTACGGGTGCGCTTCCACGACCTCGCCGTGGATCCGCATGGTGGTCTTCATCGGCACGCGGTCGGGCGAGATGCCGGCCGACTCGGCGGCCCACGTGAGCAGCGGATCAGCCTGGTACTCGCAATGGATCACCATGTACGGCCGGCGCGAGGCCGGGTCCGGCCAGCCCGCCCGGCCGGCCGCATCCATGCTCAGGTGCTGCTCGATCGCCTCGGCCAGCGTCGCCGTGAACGCGGCGATCTGCCCGGCGTCCGGCACCGGCTGCTGATCGCGGATCAGGTCGGCGAGCATCCCGCTGCACAACCCGGCGTCGCTGGTGTCTGATTCCGGAACGAGCTGAGCGGGGGTGTCGTCGGTCAACTTGGCGGCCCACCAGGCGGCCGCCGCGTGCGCCACCTCGCGGTAGCTGACGGATTCGGAGGTGTCCATGGGCGCCGATTGTGGCATCCCGGGCCCACACCGCGCCTCGGCCACCCGCTCACCCGGCGTGGCGCGACCCGCCGGCCAAGGCCTGCGCCGCACCCCCGAGGCATGCCTGTGACCTGCGAGAATGCCCGCATGGTCAACCTCGACACGTGTCATCCCGAACGAACCAGGCACCTGCGACCCCCCGGCACGCTGTGCGACTTCTACCTACGCACCCCCGCTGGCGACGACCCCGCCGGCCCGTTCCACTACCGCCACATCTGGCCCGAGTCCTACGGCGGTGACGGCACCCTGGACCTGCCCTCACCGCCGGCGGTCGGTGACACGATCTGGCTCAGCGAGACGCGCCCGGCCGGCGCCCGCGGCCTGTTCGTCGTCGTCGGCCGTGACTGGCGCGCGCCGCACTACGGCTCGCCGGCGTGGCCCTACGGCACCCCGCGCCCCGAACGCGGCGCGCGCCTACAGCTCATGGTCGAGCAGGCGCCCCCGGGCCCGTTCGTCAACGAGGCACCCGACCCCCGCACCGACGACCAGCAGATCGACGACGACGAGCGCGAGCGGATGACCGCGGCCGCCCGCGCCGAACTGCTCGCCGAGTCGATGTACTACGCCTATCAGCGCATCGTCGATGACGGCGCCCCCCGGTGCTGGCGCGACCTCACGGAATCCCCCGAGATCGCCGACGCCCACAAGCGGCAGGCCTGGCGCGAGGCCGCCGGCGCCGCCTACACCGCCATCACCAGCAGCCGCCTCGACCCGGGCCTGTGGGGCGCGACCTGCGTCGATCACGACGTCATCGACGACGACGGCGTGTTCGTCGGCATCGACCGCACGATCATGGACACCGCGGCCGCCGCCCGCGCCGCCGGGCTGCACCCCCACGCCGAACTACTCGAAACCCTGGCCGGGCACATCCGCCAGACCTGGCGCGGCGGCCAGCACGCCGGCGACGGCCTGATCGGCGCCGCGATGCACCTCACCGACTACCTCATCAGCCTGGCGAACGTGCTGCGCGACCTGCAACGGCTCGTCATCCCGGGCGCGGCCGCCGCGCTCGGCGTCACCGTGACCCCGCCGGAGGACCCGCGCGGCGCCATCACCCCGAACCACGGGCAGCCCACATGAGCGGCCTGTATATCGATCGGGGCTTCACCCGCTGCGGGAACGTCCGCCACCCTGACGGCCCCTGGCACGCCGCCGCGCCGCTGCCGCCCTCGTGGAACCTGCGCGAACGGTGGCGCCAGCGCGCACGCCGCCGCGTCTACGGATGCACCTGCCCCGCCCGCCCGCGGCCGCCGTGGTCATGACCGACCCGGCCGGCCGGGATGCAACGGACGCGCACCGCGTGTTGCATCCCGGCCGGCCGGCGACGCCGGGCGTTGTACCCGCAACCGGATTCGAACCGGCAACCTGACCCTGATAAGAGGCCTGCTCCAACCGTTGAGCTATACGGGCACAACAATCGTAAGATCTTGACTATGGGGATTGCCCGCACCACTGCCGGCGCCGCGGTGTCGCTGGCCGTCCTCGGCGCGGCCGGCTGCGACGCGCACGCCGGCCGGCACTGCACCGCCGGCCACGAGGGCGCCGCGCCCCCGGCCATCGTCGGCGCCCGTCTCCCGCGGCCCGTTCCCGACGCCGGGTTCACCTGCGACCGGTGGGCGCCCGACCCGCCGAGGGACATCGCATGGCGCTGACCCGCGCCGGCGCCCGCGCCCTAGGATCGCCGATCATGAGACTCGTACGCACCGTCGCCGCCGCCGCGGTGCTGTTCGCCGTCCTCGACGGCTGCGACCTGAGCAGCAGCCCGGCCGCCGACGACCTCGTGCCGGTCTACTCGGGCCCCTACGCCAACGGCTACGGCAGCCCCTACGGCTACGGCCTGACCGAGTTCGACTGGCTGCCGGTCGGCCCCCGCCCGCGCGTCGTGCACGTCGTGCACCACGTCACACAGCACCGCACCGTCGTGCACCACGTCACGCCGCCCCGCCGGCGCGCGCCGGCACCTGCGGCCCCCCGGCCGGTCCGAGGCCGGCCGAGGGGCCGCTGACTCCCCCCACGTTCACCGGCGGCCGCGCTCCTCACACGCGGCCGCCGGGGTCATCCGCGCCGGTCGGCGCGCATGACGGTCGCGCCGGCGCCTTCCCCGGCGACCGGGGGCTGTACGAGCCCCGCGACGCCGCCGCCGGCGTTGACCCGGTTCGCGCCGCCGACGCCGGCGACGTTCCCCGTGTCCTTGGCACCCGCGGCCGCGCCCGAGGCCTCGATCTCGCGCAGCAGGGCGGTGAGGTGCCCGAGGTATTCGCGCCTCGGCGGCGCCTGGCCCGCGGCCGCCGGCGTCACCCGCCGCGCCTGTTCCCGCGCCGGCTGGCGCCCTTGGGGATCGTGCCGCCGCCCTCCGCGGCCTCGGCGGTCTGAGCGACCCTGGTCGCCTTGACGGGCTTACCGTCCCTGCCACCGGTGGTGATTTGCGTCGCCCCGCCGCGGACGAACTTGTCTTCCTTGGCCTCGGCCTCGGCCAGGCCCGCGCTGTCGCCGGCGTCGTACGCCGCATCGACGTCGTCAAGCAGCTTGTTCAGCGCCCCGACGTGGCCGCGTTTCTTCATGCCGATCAGTCCCCTTCCCTGTCGCGTCGGATGGTCGGGCGTGGCGCGCGCCGTAGATCCTTGGTCGCCTGCACGCTCTACCACCTGCGTCTGTGGTGTCGGATGATGGATCCGGGGCCGGCCCGCGTTTCGGTCGCGGGCCGGCCCCGTGGTGTGTGCGCCCCGGGCTACAGCCCGAACCACCCGAGGCCGAAACCGAGGAACGGCAAGCCGTTCACGATCGTCGCGATCATGGAAACACCCCCAAACTGCACGGATGCATGCGAAAACGTCGGAATCAGGACGCTGACCCCGGCGCAGAGGTTAGTCGCCGATCACGCCCCGCGCCGGGGCGTGACCAGACTGTTACCCGGCGTTGCCAGGCGCGGCCGGCCGCGGGGGCGTGCCGCACCGCCCCGGGAACCGGGCACAGGTCGTACGAAATCTCAGACGGCGCACATCTCGGCGCCGGACGCAAACCGGCCCCCGCCCCTGCATCCAACAGGGGCGGGGGCCGAAACGGGGGGGCGGGCGGTGTCGCGCCTGGCCGCACTCCCACGTGCGAGGGTCCACCGGTGCCGGCTCGGCAGCCGACCGGGCGATCAGTGCGCACTCGGATCACCCCCACGCAGTGGGGACCGGGCGCGTCGGACTGTCCGGGGCAGTCCCGAATCGCTCGATTTCGACATTAGCAAGACCCCGTATTCGCTGTCTGCCTGTTCGTAAGAACGCTGGTCAGATATCCGCACACTGCTACGCTGCGCGCACATGCCCCCGGTCCAGTTCAGCCGCGGGCATTCCGGGGGTGGTGGGTCCGCATCGTCCCCGCGGCCGCGGGGGCTGTCGGAAGCCCGGCCGCGACCCGGGCCGGGATCGTCCGCGACCGTGCCTCGCGGCCGCGATCCCGGCCCGCACCCCGGCCGGACCGCCGGCCCCTGCACCAGGGCCCTGCTACGCTGCGGTGGCCGCCTCGACCCGCTAAGTCCGGGCCGAGCCGGCTCGGGGCGGTGATCTGCGCTCTGCCCCGCGGTCGTGGCGTCCCTTGGCGGGGCGCGCCGCGACCGGGCCGGGGCCCGGCCGGTGCCCCTTAGACCCGGGCCGGACGGCGCCCCGGCCCCTCGGCGCCCCTCAGCGCTGCCAGGCCCGGCCGTGGCGGGCGCCGCCGCACTCGCACTCGCACAGCGCGCTGACCGCGGTGCGGCACGCGTCCGAGCACCGGACGGCGGCGACGGCGCGCGCGGTCAGCGTCCTGAGCCGCACGCGCCCGGCGTGCTCGGGGCAGAACAGGCCGAGCCGGTCGAACACCTCGCGCACCAGGACGCTGCGGGGCGACGGCGTCAGCTCGCGGCCGAACGAGAAACCCTCGGGCACCCACGGGGCGCCGGCGTCGCCGCTTGCCAGGTAGCGCGACTCCCACGCCCCCGAACCGTTCGCCACCCGGAACACCACGGCGTCAACGGCGACCCGGTGCCGGCAGCCGCGGACCGTGCAGCGGCCCACCAGCCGTTCGGCGCGCACGCAGGTGCCGTAGACGGCCGGCACGGTCCACCCGATCGCCGGCGCCGGCACGGGCGCGGCCAGCATGACGCGCTCGCCCGGCGACGGCGCGGCCGCGGGCTGCGGTGCGGTGTGCTGCTCGGTCACGGCCTGTCTCCCCTGGCGTCGGCGTGCCACTACCCCACGAACATTACAAGTCCGTTCCGGACTGGTCAACTCTCGCGGGGTGGCCGGCGACGCCGCGCGCCGGCCGCCCGGGAACCGCCGGTGCGCGGCCGCACCGCGCTACCGTGGCCGGATGATCACGACCGCGGCCGCCGCCTCGACGTGCGGCACCGAAACGACGTGGCCCGACGTGGCGATCCTCGGCATCATCATGGCGGCTGCGTGCGTCATCGCGTGGGTGCTGTTCCGGTGACCGCGATCCGCATGCCCGCCCCCGGCGTGCCGGCCGGCACCAGCGTGCCCCTGAGCCGGCACGAGGTCGGCGACGACGTGTACTGCATCACCCGCCGCCCGTGCGGCCACCTCGTGGTCGAGGTCATCGGCGAGGCGGGCACCGAGCCCCGCGAGGTCGGATGGTTCGCCCTCGCCCCCGCCGAACCCGCGCCCACACCCCCGCACCACAGTTCGTGAAATACGATTCACGAATCGTGAATCACACGTCGGCGGCCGGCGCCCGCTGCCCGGCCGCCGTCGCCTCCCACCGCTGCGCCTGAGCGGCCCTGGTCGCGACCTTCGCGTGCGCCATCGACAGCGAGCCGACATTGATCCCGACCTCGCGCGCGATCGCCTGCATCGTCACGCCCCCCGGCGCCGCCACGACCAGATCGTGCAAGATCTGCCGGCGACGCGTCAGCAGCGCGTTCATGGCCTGCTGCGCGGTCCGATACTCGTCTTGGACCGCTACGGCCTGCTCGACGAGCTCGGCGTAAAGCGTCTGCACACCCCGGAGCCTACCGGCGCGCGCCGCGCCGGCCGACGAACGGAACAGCCATGACCCACCGAAACCCCTCAGGCGGCGACCTGCTGCGGCTGCCCGGCTACGTGTGCGCCTACGTCGGCCACGCCGAGGCGGCCCCGGCAGACTTCGCCCCGACCCCCGGCCGCGCGCTGCCCGGCACCGTGGGCCGCGAGCAGGCCGTGCGCATCACCGCCCGGCACGGCGGCCTCGCCACCGTCGCCGTCGTCAGCGCCGCCACATGGAACGACCGCCGGCACGGCACCATCGACGGCGTCTACGCCGAGCTGCTGCGCCGCCTCGACCTCGACCCGGGCACCCCCGGCGTAGCCGACTGGCAGATCGTCGCCGAAGACCTGCCGCCCGTCGAGGCGCCCCCGCCCACTCGGTACGCCACCGTGCCCGCGCCCTCGACGCCGCCCGAGCAGCCGGCCGGCGCCCCGGCCGGCGACGACGCCGAGGCGGCCGGCACCACCGACAGCCAGGAACGCGCATTCTGGCTCACCGGCCGCTACGGCAGCGCCTCGGCCCGCTCACTCATGACCGCCGCCGAGATCGCCGGCGGCGGCCTGAACGCCACCACCGACGAGATCCTGCGCTACCTCGGCCTCGACCCCGACGAGCACGCGCTCGTCGCGTGGGACGTCACCCCCGCCGACTGACCCCGGCCGCCGGCGCCCGGCCGGATCCGGCGCGCGCCGTGCGGATCCGCGCAGCGGCCGTAGTATCCGGGGGCGGATTATCACCCCCAGGTGTAGTAAAGACCCTTATACAATGATCGACACCTCCATATACCTGCGGGTCCGTTCGGTCACTGATAGTCTCCCTGCCCATGCGATTCGACTTGGCCGCCGAACCGTGGATCGAGGGGATCGATCACGACGGCCGCCCACTGACCCTGAGCCTGAGACAGGCATTCGAAAACGCCTCGGACGTCGTATCACTGACCGGCCCCGAAACCGTCGTCGCCGGCATCACCCGCCTACTGGTCGCGATCCTGCGCGACGCGCTGCCCTCGACCGCGATCAGCGAGGACCAGTGGCGGCAGTGGTGGCACAACGGCCTACCGGCCATCTCCGACTACTTCGACACCTACGCCGACACGTTCGACCTGTTCGGCGACCGGCCGTTCTTCCAAGACGCCACCATGGACGGCGACAACACCGGCATCAAATCAGCCTCCGAACTCACCCCGCCCGTACCCTCGGGGAACAACCCCGTCCTGTGGGACCACCACACCGACCTGACCGGCAGCAAACCCCTGACCCTCACCCCCGGCACCGCCGCCGGCTGGCTAGTCTCCACACAGGCATTCCTGCGAACCGGCGTGTTCGGCTCCAAGGACAGCGCCGGCAACGGCCGAGCCAGCGGCCGACAGGGACTGCTGCTCGCCCGCGCCGTGTGCATCCCGGTCGGCCCCACCCTGGCGCACACCCTGCTGCTCAGCCTCCCGCGCGGCGAACGCCCCGTGGGCGACGTCCCGCCCTGGCGCCGCGACCGGGCCGTGATCGCCGGACCCCCCGCCGGCCCCGTGTCCCTGCTCACCTGGCAGATCAGGCACATCCTGCTACTGCCCGAGCCGGACGGCACGGTCAAACGCCTCAAGATCGCCGCCGATCCGGCGATCGACCCCCGCGTGGACGTCGGCCCGCAGCAGGCCCACGATCCCCACCTCGCGTTCACCCCGAACCCCAAGTGGAACCCGGACGCCCCCGAGATCGACCCACGCAACCCGACCAAGCTGAACCGGCAGTTCTTCACCGCGCCCTACCGCCCCGACATGGCGACATGGCGCCAGGCGCCGGCGCTGCTCGGCGCCCGCAGCTCGGCGCGCGCCGTCCGCGACCTGGCCACGCTGCCCCTCGACGGCGTGCCGGTGCGCGTCGAGGTGATCGGCCTGGCGGTGGAGTCCACCGCAAAGTACGTCGCCGTGGGCCGCTCGCGGCTGCCCGGCGTCCTCGGCGAGCACGCCGTGCAGGTGCTCGCCGACCTCGCCGAGGCGTCCGACCTCGCCGCACAGGCCCTCGCCCGCGGCGGCGTCGCCCTGCACAAGGGGCTGAAACTGCTGCCCGAGCGGCCCGACCCCGCCGCCACCGCCAGGACGGGACAGATCTTCACCGCGGGATTCTGGCCACAGCTCGAACTGCCCGCATCCGACCTGATGGAACTGCTACAGGCCGCCCCGGACGACGACGCGCGCGAGGCCCTGGCCGAGGGCTGGCGCGAGCGGCTGAAAGCCACCGCACGCCGGACGTACATCGCCCAGAGCAGCCGCTACCCCATCGGCACCGCGGCGATGCAAGCACGATCCACCGGCGCCCGGTACCTCGGCGCCGGACTGAAGAAGATCGACCCCGGCGCCGCCGAGGCCGACGACGATGACGACGACAGCGAGGACGCACCCGCAGACATGGAGACGGCAACGGCATGAGCACCCCCGATTTTCTGATCGACTACCTGACAACCAATTTCAACCGCCCCCGGATGCGCCACGTCCTCAAGCGGGCCGCCGACGAGCTGCCGCAGATCGATCACCGTATCTGGCCCTACCTCGGGTCCGTCGTTGGCCGCAGCCCGGCCGCCCAGACCGCCGACGTGATCACCGCCCTGGCGTGGGCCGAGTTCCACGGCGACTACCAGGTGCCCCGCAACGGCCGGCTGCGGTTCGGCGAGGCGCTGCGCGCCGCCACCGCCGGCAACGACAACAAGCGGAACACCCTGCACACCGCCCTGACCCGCGCCGACCCGACCACGCTCGGCCGCACCGTGATCCGCGGGATCGAGGTCTGCCGCAGCGCCGGCCAGGTGCCCGACTGGCGCGCGCTGCACAAAGACCTGCGCAGAATCCTGATGTACGGCGAGGGGCACGACGTGAAACGCCGATGGGGTTCCGACCTGTACTCGGCGATCCCCACCGCCCCCGCCGGCGCCACCGACCCCGACGCCGAGCCGGCCGCCGAGCCGGTGGCCGCCGCGTCCTGAACCGCCCGACAACCCCGAAACCGAACCGAGCACAAGGGACCACCATGCTGAAGACCAAGCCCACCCGCACGACCACCGTTGAGATCCACCTGCTGAAGACCTTCGCGACGTCGGTGATCAACCGCGACGACGAGGGGTTCCCCAAGACGACCGTGCACGGCGGCGTCACCCGCGGCCGCTGGTCGTCGCAGTCGTGGAAGCGTTGCATGCGCATCCACTTCGAGACGGCCGAGCTGATCGACCCCGAAAACCTGGCGGTCCGCACCCGCAAGATCCCCAGGGTGATCGCCGACGACCTCGCGGCCCGCGGCATGGACCCGGCCGACGCCGAAAAGCTCGCCGTGAACCTCGTGTGGGGCGCCGGCATGCTGAACACCGACGCCGCGAACGCCGAGGCCAAAAACGCGAACGTGCTGCTGTTCCTGGCCCCGTCCGAGATCGCCAAGATGGCCGAGCGGCTGTACGAGCAGCGCACCGAGCTGCTGGCCGTTGCCGCGCCGATCGAGAACGTCTTTCCCGCCGACGAGGAAGGCGTCAAGAAGTCCAAGGGCGACCGCAAGGCGGCGTGCCCCAAGCAGTTCCAAGAGCTCGGAAAAGACCTGCTCAAGGGCCTCGACGCCCGCCGCGCGGCCGACGTCGCCCTGTTCGGCCGCATGCTCGCGACCGAACCCGGGGCGAACGTGGTCGCCGCGGCGAACGTCGCCCACTCGTTCGGCGTCGGCGAACTGATCCAGATCTCGGACTTCTACACCTCGGTCGATGACCTCGCCGCGGCCGACACCGAGCAGGCAAGCACCGGGTTCATGGGCGCCGCCCACTTCGACGCCCCCACGCTCTACCAGTACGCGAGCCTGAACGTCGGCCAGCTCGCGGCCAACCTCGACGGCGACGACAAGCTCGTGCAGCAGACCGTGCGCGCGTTCCTGCACGCCGCCGTGCACGCGCAGCCCACGGCCAAGATGGCGGGGACCGCCCCGTTCACCCGCCCGTGCCTGGTGCTGGTCATCGTCCGCGACGACCTGCCGCTGTCGCTGGCGAACGCGTTCCTGAAGCCCGTCACCCCCAGGGGCGGCCGCGACGTCGAGGAGAACGCCGCCCTCGCCCTGGCCCGCCACATCAAGCAGCAGCACGAGATGTACGGCACCGACGAGCGGGTCAAGGCGTATCACGCCTGGCTCGGCGACCCGGCCCTGTTCGACGACGTGAACAAGCTGCCGGGCGAGAGCGAGCCGGTCGCCACCATGATCGACCGTGCCGCCGCGATGGCGGTCCTGCGGGAGGGAGTGTGACCGCCAGCGTGCTGCTGCGCCTGGCCGGCCCGATGCAATCGTGGGGCGTCTCGTCGAAGTTCGAGAAACGCGACACCCAACACTTCCCCACGAAATCCGGGATCGTCGGCATGGTCGCGAACGCCCTCGGACTCGACTTCGCCGACGACATCGGCCCCCTGGCCGCGCTGTCCCTCGTGGTCCGCATGGACCGGCCCGGCACCGTCATCCGCGACTTCCACACCGCCGGCACCGCCTATCCCAGCGGCGCCGGCGGATGGATCTCCGCCTCGGGCAAGGTCGATAAGAGCCAGGCGAAACTCAGCGACCGGATGTACCTCGCCGACGCCGTGTTCACCGCCGCGCTCGGCGACGCCGATGACGAGCTGGCCGCCGCCATCGCCGAGGCGCTGCGCTACCCGGCGCGCACCCTCGACCTCGGCCGGCACTCGTGCCCGCCCTCGGCGCCGATCCTCATCGCGATCTCACCCGACGACCCGATGACCAGCATCGCCCGGCTGCCCTTCCAGGGGTACGGCAAGGCGCCGGCGAAACTGCGCGCCGTCTGGGACGACCCGAACGGCACCCACACCGCCGACGACCAGCCGGTGTCATTCGCCCTCGACGGACGCCGGTTCGCTCAGCGCACGGTGGCGATCGGCCTCATCGACACCCCCGATTGGCAGCCGGCATGACCGATCTCGATCAGCCCTTTCTCGACTTCGCCGAGTTCGACCCCCACTACGTCGCCGGCATCACCCCGAGAAAGGCCGCCCCCCGCGAGTGGGCCATCGGCGACCCGCTGTACCTGAGCAGGGTGCAGCTCGACCGCCGCGACCCCCAAGTCAGCCGGATCGTCGGCGACGCGCAGATGCTGAAATCGTGGGTGATCAAGCCGTTCGGCGACACCGCCCGCGACCAGAACGGCATGCTGTACTCGGTCGAGATCGTGAACAACGTCGTTCTGCTCTACGTGCAGTCCCACACGGCACAGAACTGGTGGTTCACCGCCGGCTCGCCGCACGTCACGGTCACCGAACCGAAGCGTATCGAGGAACAGATCGACCACCTGCGACAGGGGGCTGCGTACAAGTTCAGGGTGGCCGTGGCCGCCTACGACGACGTCGCCGCCCCGGACCGCCCCGACCGGAACGGCCGCCCGGCCACGCGCCGCCGGCACCTCGAACTGCCACAGCAGCAAGTGGGCTGGCTCAACAAGCGTCTGAGCGGCGCGGCCCGGATCGAGTGGATCAGCGGCACCGTCACCGGCACCGTCGAGGGCGTACAGCAAGACGTCGAGGGCATGCCCAAAAACAACCGCATCGCGTTCAAACGCACGACCATCAGCGGGAAGCTGACGGTCCACGACCCCGAGGCGCTGGCGATGATCCGCCGGCGAGGGATCGGCCCCGAGAAGGCATACGGGTGCGGCCTGCTGCACCTGCAAGTATCCCGGTAGTATCAGCACCCGAAAGACTCGGCCGCCGCCGGCCAGCCCGGCGGCGGCCAACGATGTTTGAAAACACCATCAACGGCGGGCATGGCCGCAACCGGAAACGGCGGCGGTGGTGCCCCAAAGCCCCGAAACCGGGGATGAGAAACCGCGTCTCCGAGCTCGGACACGCCGGCACGAACGAACCGAAGACCATAAGACCACGCACACGCTCTAGCACAGCCCAAAGACTGTGATCTTGCGCAGAATCCGCAGCTCGCGAAGGGTGCGGCCCCCGTGTACGGGGATGAACCCCATCGTCGCAGGCCAAGGAGAAGAAGACCCTGGTGCGGCCCCCGTGTACGGGGATGAACCGATGGCTTCGTGGCTGGCGTCACGCCGTCCACCGTGCGGCCCCCGTGTGTGGGGATGGACCCCACTCGCCTCGGAACCGCAGCGCGTGAAACTGGTGCGCCCCCCGTGTACGGGGATGGACCCGCCTCGGAGCCCTTCGGCGGCGGCGCGAACGGGTGCGCCCCCCCGTGTACGGGGATGGACCCGCGATCATTAGGCAGGCAAGGCGGGCGGTCCGGTGCGGCCCCGTGTAAGGGGATGAACCGCAGGTTGAGATGCGGGTGCGGAAGCTCGGCGAGTGCGTCCTCCGTGTACGGGGATGAACCGGGTAGATCGTCGCGGGTGATTCGTGAACTTAGGTGCGGCCCCATGTACGGGGATGACCCCGTGATCCCGTCCGGTTCCCTGGTCCGGGCTACGTTCGGCCCCCGTGTATGGGGATGAACCCCAGCGGGTCGTCCTTGCGTAACGTTGCTGCCAGTGCGCCCCCCGTACGGGGATGGGCCGACGTCCGTGCCTGATGCGCTCGGACAAGCGATGAACCCCCCCGCGCGTACGGGGATGATCCGATCGGCCCGGCTCAAGCGGGTAGGAGTGCCAGGTGCGGCCCCCGTGTACGGGGATGAACCCATGGAGACCTCCAGCCGGGGAGGAAAAGGCCGGTGCGCCCCCCGTACGGGGATGAACCGTCGAACAGCACGGTGTGGGCGAACGCGATCGGGTGCGGCCCCCGTGTACGGGGATGAACCCGCTCACCTGCAAATGCTGCTGATACCTCACAAGTGCGCCCCCCCGTGTACGGGATGAACCCTGACCCGCCTGTTGCAGCCAATCGCGGTCGAGGCGTCCCCCCGTGCGGGGATGAACCCACAACGCGCTTACGAGCCGTCCTGCGGGAGAGGTATGGTCCCCGCCTATATGGGATGAACCGTTCGGCCTTGACCTGTTTATGACCGGACACGAGTTTGGCCCCGTGGGTACGGGGGTGAACCGGTGCCCCGCTCGATCGAGGCGCTGAGTTGCTTGTGCGGCCCCGTTCACGGGGATGAACTCGACGGTTCGCGGATCCACGACGGACAGCCCGCGTGCGCCCCCCCCGTACAGGGATGGACCCGACGACGAGACGCGCCCGGCCACCGACGAACGGTGCGGCCCCCCGGGTACAGGGATGAACCCGAGGAGGACGGCAGATGCCGGCTCCATCCCAGGTGCGGCCCCGTACAGGGATGAACCGCGCACACGGTGGTGGCATAACCCCGCGCGACCGTCCGGCCTCCGTATAGGGGGATGAACCGGAGATCGCGGCCGCACGGTTCCTGAACGAGAAGTGCGCCCCCACGTGTAGGGATAGACCTGGCTGACGCTCTCAGTACTTGCTCGACTTACGGTCGGGTCCCTGTGGGATGAGCCCATGACCGTGCCCGGACTTTCCGAGGTCGGCCCTGTGTGATCCCTCGTGCATAGGGATGAGCCGGTCTCGTTCCCGATCGGCAGCCACGGCCTGTAGTGCGTCCTTGCGCATAGGGATGAACCGCGAGCGCTGCGCTACGGCGGCCGCACTCTGGCGTGCGCCCCGTATGGGGGATGAACCCTGCTACGTCTACAACCTCGGTAACGAGGGCTGGTCCGTCCCATGCGTGCAGGGATGACCCGAGGGCATCCCGCTGCTCTCTGCCGCCGGCGTCGTGCCGCCCTCGTTACCGGGATGCTCCACACTTGACGGCATGGTTGCAGGGAGACGCCAGGTTAGGCCCGCGTGACGGGATGGACCCCAGTCGAGGCCGACGCCGGCATGTGTGAGGTTGTGCGCCCCGCATGCGGGGATGGGCCGGTTCCCGAGCTGCTGAACGGCGCCCCCGTCCGGGATGAGCCGCTGACGGTTACCGGGCTGTGTCACGTGGCGATGTGCGCCCTCACGCAAAGGGATGAACCACGCGACGACTGCTCGTAGGCGGTCGAGCAGATGTCCAGCCCCCCGCGCATAGGGATGAGCCCACAACGGCCGAATTTGCGCCGTGCCGTGCGCTGTGCGACCCCCCATCGGGGATGGACCCATGCTGATGTTCGCCAAGACCGACACCCACGTGCGCGGCCCCGTGTCTGGGATGAGCCGCTGGCGGGGTATCAGATGTACAACCGGCAGTCATGGGGCCCCGCGTGCGGGGATGGGCCCGATGACGGGTTGACGCAGTGGGCCGGCTGATTGGGGCGCCCGCGGGGATGAGCCGGTCGGCGTGGCCCACGGCGCGGTGACTCACATGCCTGGTCCCTGCCCCGGGATGAACCGAAAACGGTCACGCCCGAGGGGCTGCGCCGGGCATCGGGCCCCGGCGTGCGGGGGATGAACCGGTGGTCGGGCGGATGCCCCTGGACTGCCGGCCGTCCGGCCCCTGGAAGGGATGAACCGCTCCGTCGTCGTCCCGCTTGGGGTTCCCGCGCCCGGGATGAACCGCTCATCAGGACGTTCGTCCAAGAGTCG
>Ga0070679_100000806_pt1 | contig 27198 bp, 20 predicted proteins | sample KBSC63BmetaG_FD_65652 | JGI IMG/M metagenome (GOLD analysis project Ga0070679, IMG submission 65652) | Corn rhizosphere microbial communities from Kellogg Biological Station, Michigan, USA - KBS C6-3B metaG | ecosystem: Host-associated > Plants > Roots > Rhizosphere | place: USA: Michigan... | reverse complement strand
CACTGGCCCGGCTGGGAAGGCGAAGCCGAGGTCCGTCAGATCTTCGGACCGAACGACATGCCCACATAACATCGTCATCCCGAGCGAAGCGAGGGATCTGCACTTCCCGTCGTTACTTCTTTTTCGCGGCGATCTTCGTCGACTCGGCGCGGTACGCGGCACGGAAGCGTGCCGCGTCCTCTCGTTTGCCGAGTGAGTCGTACTCGATGGCAAGGTCCTTTCGCGCATTCTGAAGGAAGCCGATCGCTGGATTCGTCTGCTTCACGAGAAGATCGAACCCTGCGTGCGTCTCTTCCTCCGCCTCGGCGAAGCGGCGTTGACGTAGCAGAGCGCGACCCAACTTGATCCGCGCGATGCCAACGTTGAGGTGCTCCGGCCCCTGCGTCTCAGCATACCGACGAAGCGCCTCTCGATACAATCGCTCGGCGCCTGGAAAATCCTTCTGGCCCATCTTCGCGGTCGCGAGATTCGACGTCGCGAGCGCGATGAGATAGTGATGGTCGCCGTAGATCGTCCGATAGATCGACAACATGCGGCCGAAGTAGCGCTCCGCATCCACGAACTGCTCGTGCTGGTAGGCGATGTTGCCAAGCTCATTGAGCGTCGACGCGACCATCGGGTGCACGGGACCGAACACTCGCTCGCGAATCGACAGCGCCTGTGTCAGCACGACGGTCGCCTCGTCGTAGCGATCCTCGAACGTGAGCGCGCGTCCCAAGCTCGTGAGATCCGCCGCCGTCTTGAAATGATCCGCGCCGTAGTACGCTTGATCGATCGCGAGCGCCTGGCGATCGAGACGCTCCGCGTCGGTGTAGTTGCCACGATCGAACTGTGACGCGCCGAGATTCCCGATGATCTCCGCGACCATTGGATGTTTCTCGCCGTACGTCGCGCGGTAAATGGCAAGCACGCGCGTGTTCAGCGAATCCGAGATCGCGTAATGTCCAGCGTAGAAGTGGGCATCAGCGAGAGCACTCAAGCTCGCGCCCACGTCCGCTGGCCGCGCGTTCGTCGCTTCGTTGATGCGCACGACTTCGTTCAGCACGGGAATGGCTGCGTCGTATGCGCCGCGCTCCTGCAGCACACGGCCCAGCGCGGCGTTCACCTTCGCAACATCGGGATGATCGGGAGGCCGCGTGCGAGTCGTCACGTCCAGCGCTTCACGCACGAGCCGCTCGGCCTCCGGGAACTGCGCCTGATCGACGCGCAGTAGCCCAAGCGCAACGAGGGCCGACGCGACTTCCGGATTCCGCGGACCATACAACGCGCGCTTTCGCTCCAGCCCTAAGCTGATGAGCGAGTCAGCGCGCGCGAATTTGCCCAACTTCCGATAGATGCCGCCGAGCGTCAGGTAGAGGTCTGCTTGCACGATCGGCTCGCCATCGAGCGATCTCGCGTCGCGCACGCCGCGATCGACGAGGCTCACCGCGCGCAGGCTGTCCGATGGTCCCGCGGCTCGGTCGCCGCCTTCGAACAATCCAAGCGTGAACTCCTGGATGCGACGCGCACGCACGGCTTCGGTGACAGCGTCGTTGCGCGCACGAGCGAGACGCGCCGTATAGAAGGCGACGAGCCCCACGACGAGGGTCAACGCAATCGCGGATGCGGCGACTGCCTCTCGATTGCGGCGAACGAACTTTCCGAGCCGATAGCCGACCGTGTCGGGGCGCGCCGCGAGCGGTTCGCGACCGAGAAAGTGATCGATGTCGCGAATCAGAAGATCGACCGTTGCGTACCGGCGCTTCGGGTCGTGATGCATCGCGGTGAGACACAGCACATCGAGGTCGCCCCACTCGGACGTGGACGGCCGAGGCGCCTCTCCACCAGGCCAGAGTCCACTCTGCCGTACGACCACGGACGGACCATCGGGCGCTCGCTCATCGATCGCGGCGGCCAATTCGTCCGCGGTTTTGGTGCCCGGGTCGAATGGAAGCCTACCACTCAGCAGCTCGTACAGAACGACGCCGAGCGAATACACATCGGTGTGAATTCCGACGCGTCCGCCGCGAAGCTGCTCGGGTGCGGCATACGCTGGCGTCATGACTCGATGACCGGTGCGCGTCTGATCGCGAGCCGCGTCCAGGCTGTCGAGTTGTTTCGCGATGCCAAAATCGAGGAGCTTCACGCCGCCGTCGTTCGTGACGAGGATGTTCGACGGCTTGAGATCGCGATGGATGATCAGATGTTGATGCGCGTGCTGGACGGCTTCGCAGACACTCCGAAACAATTCGAGCCGCCGCGTGAGCGATGCCGAGTTCGTCGTGCAGTACGTCGTGAGCGGAACGCCCTCGATGTACTCCATCACGAACCACGGCGTGCCGTCGGCGAGCGTGTCGGCGTCGAACAGCCGGGCAATCAACGGATGGTTCAGCTGCGCGAGCGTGCGCTGCTCGGCCGCGAAGCGTTCGCGCCTCGAGGGCGAGAGCCACGCGTCACGCATGATCTTCACCGCGGCGACGGTCCCCAGGTCATCGCGCTCGGCGAGATAGACGACGCCCATGCCGCCTTCGCCGAGCAGTCGCGTCAGCCGGTATGGACCGAAGCGATCCGAATCCGGCGTGTAGCTCGGCGCGCGGAATACTTGATGTGCCACGCTGGCCACGCCGCGATCGAGCAGCGAATCTCCCTGCGCATCAGCGGCGAGCAGCGACAGCGCTTCCTCCACGAGCGATGGATCGTCGGAACAGCGCGCGACGAGGAACGCGCGCTGCTGCTCCGGCGGCAGGTCCGCTGCCGCGTGAAAGAGCGATTGAAGGCGATCCCAGCGCGCCGCGTCCACCGGTTACCGAAGCTCGTGCGCGAGCCACGCCTTCGCGGCTCTCCAATCACGCAATACCGTCGACTCGGAGATGTCGAGCAGCTCCGCAGTCTCCGCCACATCGAGTCCACCGAAGAATCGGCTTTCCACGAGCGTCGCTTGGCGCGGCTGAATCTTGGCGAGATCTCTGAGCGCCTGATCGAGCGCAAGCACCGCCTCGGTACCAGAGGCCGATTCGTGGATCACTTCGTCGAATGTGACGACGGTGACACCGCCACCGCGTTTGCCGGCGCGTCGTCGGCGAGCCGCTTCGACGAGGACTTGACGCATCGCGCGCGCGGCGATGCGCTTGAAGTGCACGCGCGAGAGGCGCGCCACTTCAGGCGATTCACGCAACTTGAGCCACGCTTCGTTGACGAGCGCGGTCGGGCTCAGTGTTGCATTGGGATCTCCTCGCCGTACGACGAGGGCCAGTCGCCTCAACTCTTCATAGGTCACGCTGAACAGATCGTCCAGTAGCCTTGCGTCGTCGAAAGGCGCTCCGAACTCTCCTAATTCCAACCCGTGTGACACGCGGTCTCCAGCCGAGTGACGGTTTTCGCGGCGAATTCACGCAATGGAGGTGGGTTCGCCGCTGGCGGCGCAATAGCGTAGCACTCGGCGCGGCCTGATCGCAACCTGACCGGTGCTCGCCAGAGGGGCACCGGGGTCGTCGCGATTCTCCCCTACCCCTCAGCAGGAGACTTAACATGCGTCGCACCCTCTTCGGAACGGCCGCCAAAGCCGGTGCCGCCCTCGTGCTCGTCGTCGCTGCCGCGACTTCGGCATCGGCACAGGCTAAACCCGCTTCCGGCGGCTTTAGCGCGGGATACACCGACATCGGTCCAGTCATTGGACTCGGGAATCTCGGCAGCGCCAGCGCGGCGTTCGGCGGTCGATTGGAGCACGCGATCAAACCGCTGCCCGATATGGGCGGTGGCATCCTCGGCCTCGAGGCGGCATTCGACTACTACTCGTGGTCCAACACGCTCTTCAGCTACAAGTACATCCCGATTGGCGTGACCGCGAACTATCACTTCAAGCTCGACGAGCCGAAGTGGGATCCGTTCGTCGGTCTGGGCCTTGGCTATCGCATCATTACGTGCGATTACAGCGGCCCCGGTGGCTCGAATCTCTGCTCGAACAGCGCCATCTACTTCATTGGCCGGGCGGGCGTCCGTTACTTCTTCTCGCCGTCGATGGCGGCCTACGCTGACGCGGGCGCGGGCGCCGCGACGCTCAGCCTCGGCGTCACGTTCAAGATGCCCTAACGATCGACAGGCAGAAGAAAGCGCGCGCCGCGGGCTTCATCGCGGCGCGCGTTTTGTTTGTCAGCGCGATATCATACTCCGCCATGCATCGCGCCTTCGGCGGGTCGCGGCTGGCGGCCCTCATCGCTGCAGGACTCGTCATCGCGACGTCATGTTCACCAGGAAAGTCGCGAAACGCGACCTTCGTGGGGTCATCGTCGTGTGCGAGCTGTCATGCGTCTGAATTCAATGCCTGGCGCCCGTCGCAGCACGCGGCCGCGATGCAGCATGCCACTCCGTCCGCAACGCTCGGCCGATTCGAGAATACGCGGTTTGCGAATGGATCAGCGACGTACACCTTTTTGCGTCGTGGTGATTCGTCGTTCGTCAACGCGACCGGACCGGACGGCGCGCGTCGCGACTACCCAGTTCGCTACACGTTTGGTGTTTGGCCGCTGCAGCAATATCTCGTCGAGCTCTCGAAGGGGCGGCTGCAAGCACTGCCGATCGCGTGGGACACACGGCCCGAGGCGCAGGGCGGACAGCGGTGGTTCTCACTCGCGCCTGCCCCGGAGCCACCGCCGGGCGATCCATTCCATTGGACTGGCTATCAGTACAACTGGAATTACATGTGCGCGGACTGCCACTCCACCGACGTAAGCAAAGGCTACGTCGCCGCAGCCGATTCGTTCGACACGAAGTTCTCGGAGGTCAGCGTCGGGTGCGAAGCGTGTCATGGTCCGGGATCGGCGCATCTATCCTGGGCTCGATATCCAAGCTGGCTGCGGCGTTTTTGGCACGACGACGGATTGCCCGCTCAGCTCACAGAGCGTCGCGGCGTGCATTGGTCCATCGATTCGACGACGGGCAACGGGAAGCGATCCGCACCGCGCACGACCGATCGCGAGATCGAGACCTGTGCCCAGTGCCATGGTCGCCGCTCGCATATCGCAGACGGCTACACCGCCGGCAGGCCGCTCCTCGATTACTACGCGCCGCTGACCATCGCGCCGGGGCTGTATCACCCCGACGGGCAACAACTCGACGAGGTGTACAACTACGCGTCGTTCCTGCAGAGCAAGATGTACAGCAAGGGTGTGACCTGCAGCGACTGCCATGATCCGCACACGCAGAAGCTGCGCGCGCCAGGCAACGCCGTATGCGCGCAGTGCCATCGACCGGCGACGTATGATACGAGCGCGCATCATTTCCATCGTGCGGGAAGTGAGGGTGCGCAGTGCGCCGCGTGCCACATGCCCGATACGAACTACATGCAGATCGATGCTCGGCGCGATCACAGCATTCGAATTCCGCGTCCCGATCTGAGCGTAGCGCTGGGTGTGCCGAACGCGTGCAACCGATGTCACACGAATCAGAACGCACCGTGGGCCGCGGCGGCGATTCGTGGTTGGTATCCGAATCCCAATCCTGGGTTTCAGCGGTTCGCGCACGCATTTGCGGCCGACGATCGCAACGCCCCCGCCGCGACCGATTCGCTCGTCATGATTGCGACGGATTCGACGCAGCCATGGATCGTTCGCGCATCGGCGTTGTCGCGGCTTGCCACTCGGCCGAGTCCGAATGCGATTGCCGTGGCGAAAGCGTCGTCGCACGATACGATTCCGTTGGTGCGATTGTCCTCACTCGACGCGCTTGGCGGCGCGAACGAGGCAGATCGATTGACGATCGCGGTTCCGTTACTCACGGATCCGCGTCGCGCTGTCCGGCAGCAAGCCGCGTGGATTCTCGCTCCGGTGCATGCATCTGTTCCGGCGAGCGCGCGCGACGCATTCGACGCGGCGTCGCGCGAGCTGATCGAGAGCCACTTGTACAACGCCGACCGCGCTCCCAGCCGGATCAGGCTCGCGGCGTTCTACACTGCGCTCGGCCGGTACGACGATGCCGCCATACAGATCCGAGCGACTGAGCGCCTCGATCCGGCAACGGCGAAGCAGTTCGAGCAGAACCTTGCGGCTGCGGCGGCAGCCGACGCACAGGCGGCTGCACTGCTGCGCGCGCTCAACTCGGCGCGATGATCTCGGTCTTTCCGAAACGTCATCCCGAGCGCGCTATGCCGGCGCGCTTCAGCGTCGACCCGACCGTGCAGCAGATGATGCCGAAAGCTGGCTGAGTTGGCGTGCACATGACGGGCCGGCGCCGGCGTTCGAACACATCGGCGGCGGCTCGAAGCGCATCGACTGCATCACGCGCTGCGGAACCGCGACACCGCCGCGCGTCGCCGGACGGAAGCGGACCTCACGCAGCGTCTCGATGAGCGACGGCACAGCGCGAGGATCCGCACCCGGCATCACGCGAAGCGTCGACATGTCCGCCACGCCGGCCGTATCGACGACGACCGAGTAGAACACATCGGCGTGCGCGTTCGACTCGGCCATCGCATTGGGATAGAGTCCCGTCGGGTATTCCCAAACGAGACGCGCGTGAGGCAGTGTCGAGAGCTGCCATGGCAACCACGCTTGGCACGCGACGTCGTCCGCGCCGTGCACGGTCGTCGAAGCGTCCGCCGGTGTGCGTCGTGATGCGCGCGCATCGCGCGCGGCCGCGCGGAACGTCTTCAACACTTGTGCATCGACCGGCGGCGCGGCCCATTCAGCCCCCTCGTTGCATTCGACGACCATCGCGGCACGAGCCACCTGCTTGCCGAGCGTCGCGAAGCTCACGGAGTATTGAATTCCGCTCGCTTGTCCGAGCGAAACGTCGTGCTCGATCAGGGCGCGGCCGCGGTCGCGTGTTCCAGGCGTCGGCATCACCGAATCGACGCGACGCGCCCAAGCCATGACGGAATCCGGGGAGAACCACTCCTGCGCCGATCCGGGGACTTCGGGCAGAATCGACGTCGTTCGAAGATGCACCCAGCCGTCCGAGTCGCTCGAGAGCTCCATCATCACCGACTCGGAGAGTTGGCCAGCGCTCATCTGAAACGGGATCGCTTCCTGAACGATCTGCCGAACCGGCACTCCACCCCAGTCGGCCGGAACGAAGGTCCAACGTTCAATGACGTTTCGCGCGATCGCGGCTTGCAGCGCATCCGTGCCGGGGAGGAACTCGATCGAGTTCCGTTCAACGTGGCCGAGCGCGTCGACGACATAGCGGACGCCGATCGTGCCAGGCCTGCGTTGCGCGGGCGGCACGTTGTCGGGATAACCCACGACCGCGTTTCCACCGTTCGGACGCACGGGACAACTCAGCTCACTCGAGTAGTACCGGCGCTGTCGGCTGGGTGCAGCGGCTTTTGCGGTTCCGGCAGCCGTGACCGCACTATCGAGCAACGACAGAAAGCTGTCGAGCTCACCGCGATACGTCGTGAGCTCGCGCGACCACGGTTCGCACGCGCGAACCGAGAAGTAGATCTGGCCGGTGCCATCGCCCGGCCGCGACACTTGAAAGCGATAGCGATCGCCCAGCGTAAGCTCTGGACTTGGCTTGCGGTCCTCGACCGGGTCGGCGGGCGCGTTCAGGAACGCTCGCGCATGGATGATCCACGCTTTCACGTCGCTCGCTCTCGCGATGAGCCGGCCCGCCGGCGCTTCGACGCCGGCATCCGCTCGGCGTGGAAGAATGGTGACGATCACCCATCCGTCGTTTTGTGCCTCGACGGTGAGCGGTCCGATCTGGTCGCCGCTGCGCATGCCGACCGCAATCCGTTCCGGCCATTTCGTCGACGCCGGAACGAGCGGACCTCCCGACTGCGCGCGCGCCGACCCCGCCGACATCACCGTCGTGAACACAAGTCCGAGCGCGCCAATCCGAGAGGCTGTCATGCGAGTGTTTAGATAATGCTCAAGCCGTTCGCGACGCGGAGTCGTTGTACGAACGGCACCTATCTGCTAAACGGACGCGACGCGGAAAGGTCACACCGGCTCTTGCCATTCGAGTAAACCGCGTCTCGAGCGTCCTAGTCCGTCGTCCAGTGTGACCGAAATCACCGGGCGGCCGGGAAAGTTTCCGCGGCCCTCCTCGGCCAGCAAAGCGCGAGTTTGCACGACCATTGCGACAGCCCACCTGCTCTCGGGCTGGGTCGCGAAAGCGCCGAGCACAAGGGAAAACAACGAGCCGAAGATCGCGGCCTCCTCGAGATCGCCACAGCCCAATGTCCACTGTCAACACGGTACTGCGGCGCGCGACTCTCAAGCGTCGTACACCGTTGCTGATATGTGGCTTCACATCTCAATCGCCCTGCTGCTGCAGGCCGATCCGCTTTCGCAATTATCGCAATCCCGCCTCGGCGCGATGTCCAACATCGAAGCGCGCACCGACGCGGCGGGATATGCCGTCCTCCGTTTCCTTCAGACCTGGCGTACCGCGTGGCTCGCCAGCGACGACTGGCGAAACCTCGGTCGCACCGAAATTCGTTTGCGTGACGTGCACTGCCACTGGGACGGCAGCTATGGCAACACCGGATCGCGCGGCCACGCGCGTCCACCCAGTCTGATCCATCGCTCCAGCCGTCGATCGATGTGTCCCGATTGGTTTCCGTCGGACGACAGAGCCGCCGGCGACGAACGCGTCGAGCGCGACATATCGCTTTCGCCGGCGTGGCGCGACCGAGTTCGCTCCGCGCGCGCCGTGCTGCTCGACTCGCTCGCGATCTTCGACAAGATGCATCCGGGCGACTCCTGGATCACCGGAGAGCGTGTCCGTTTTCTGGTCGATCAGGGAGACCCGACGAGCGCGCTGCAGGTCGCGCGAGATTGCACGGCCGATCGCGTCTGGTGCGCGCAACTCGCCGGGTTCGCCTTCGACGCCGCGAACGACTTCGTTCACGCCGACTCGGCCTTCGACGCTGCCTCGGCGATGATGACGCCGAAGGCACGGTGCGAGTGGACCAGCGCGGCGATGCTGCTCGATCCCAGCGGACGCGACGCGTACGAACACTTGAGCTGTGACGAGCGCGCCGCGGCCAACGAGAAGCTCTGGTGGCTTTCGACGCCGCTCTTCTCCGATTCGGTCGACGGCCGCCGCAGTGAAGACTTCTCCCGCAAGGTGCTCGTCCAGTTGCATTCGGCGCTGCCGTGGGACGAGCGCTTCGATTGGCGCAATCGCTTCGGTGGAGAAGCCGTCTCTGAAATGCTCATTCGCTACGGATGGCCGGCATACTCCGCCTGGACCGGACTCATCGAGGAAGAATCCCACGCGAGCTGGATGTCGTTCTACGACAGCACCCGCACCGCAACGGCCGAGTATCCGCAGGATCGCTTGCACCTCGTGCCGGATTGGCGTGCGATTGCCGACGCGTTCCACGCGCCGTCCGACGCGTGGCAGATCAACATGCCGCAGCTCAAGTCGGATGACGAACCCGCCGCGCAATGGTGGCCCTCGGAGCACTACGCGCGCGCTGAAGGCGGGATCATCCAATTGGCGAATCAGACCGTCATGCTTCGCCGTGATTCGGACATCCTGCTCGCGACGGCGTCCGATCTGCGATCCGCCGGTCGGCTGCTGCGAAGCGACTCGATGAAGAGCGTTCTGGTCCGCACGACGGCACCACGCGAGGTGCAACGAGTCAAGCATCAGACTTTCAGAAATGAAACCGCAATCGTGCTCACGGCACACGTCGCCGCGAAACCAGCGGTGGTCGGAACGGAGCTGCCCGGCGCGAAGGGCGACCTGTCCGCTCGAACGCGCCTGGGCATCACGCCGCCGCAGCCGCTCGAAGCGCTTCGCCCAGGCGAGACCGCGGTGTCGGATCCCGTGCTCATCGCGTCCGACGACGCGCCGCCACCAGGACCGGATCGCGCGCTCGAGCATATGCTCGGAACGACGAGCGTGCGCGGCGCGAAGGTCGGCGTATACTGGGAGACCTACGGCTATGAGGCCAGCGATTCCGTCGACGTCGCGGTCGTCATCACCCGGCGAGAAACGCTGAGCAAGATGCGTCGCATCGGAATGTTCCTGCACGTCGCGCACGACATCAACGGCTCGGTCGCGGTGCGATGGGGCGAACCGCAGCCGGGACACAGCGCGTGGTCCATCCCGGGCGTCGTGCCCATCCAGGCGCGCAGCGTTCGACTCGACCTGTCGCGGCTCGAGCCAGGCCACTACAGCATCGAGGTCCAGGTTGGTCGCAAGGGCGCGCTTCCGGTGACGTCGAGCCGGGATTTCGTCTACGAGGGCATGTAAGCGATTTCTCACAGCATCACCGCTTCGGCGATCCCAGAGGGACAGTTCTGACCGTCTGGGATCCGCCGATCGCTTCCCACACAGACCTGTACTCGGAGGACTCCGGCGAGAGGCCATACTGAAAGGGCCGCTCGAGAACGTGGATCGAGAACAGCACGAGAACGACGAGAACGGTGAGCGCGCTCAGGAAAATGCTGGTCGGTCGGTGGTAGTTGAGGCTGACCACGCACGCGCCGCCCACGATCACGGCGCCGCTTCCGATGAGAATCCACCACAGCAATCCCGGGATGCGTTCGCGGCTGAACACGATGCGTTGCCGTCGCTGTTCACCGACGTCCATCACCTTGTTCGTCGCGATCTCACGCAGGCTGACGTCCGCGTCACTCACAGCATGAAATCGGTCGAGCGGAATCCATAGCGCCGTGAGCGCCGCCGTGGTCGTTGGACTCACGCGGCCCTGCGCCATCAACGGCAGCTCGCGATCGACAACCGCGTTCAGGTATTGATAGATCGCTTGCTTGAGCTCTTCGTCGTGGGGCTGTGGGAGCATGGCGGCAATGTCTTCTGCATCCGCCACGGCATTCACCTCCGCCATCATCGCGCTGCGCAGCGCGCGCAATTCCACCCATGAGTTCGAGAGCATGAACCCGGCGACGAGACCGAAGAATCCGCCAAAGCTCCCCAGAATGAACGGAACCACCTTCTCCGCGTTCGCGACGACGTTTGGCGTGAGCAGCCGATGCAACATCGCGCGCAGCGCCGCCACCGCGATCACCGGCGGCACGACGATCAAGACGACCTGGAGCAAGAGTGGCATCGCCGGCACCGCAGAGACGCGCCGAGAACTAGCGGGCGCGCGGGTGCAGCGGGATTGGCCATTCTACCGACGAGCGGTCTCTACGCCGTCGGTCCAACCGTCAGTTGGTTCCGGACGTCCAGTGCTTCGCGGTGGACCATTGTTTCGGATCGAACAGCGCACCGTCGAGCGGCATGCCGACTCTCGCATCGGAGTACTCTTCCGTCTGCTGCGCCACGCCGCCGACGTACATCGTCACCTTCATCGCGAGCCAGCCGTCGCCCACACGCTCGTAGCCGCCCAGGCGAATGTCCATCGGTGGCCGGCCGGGAGCGACGGCGACGATCATCCGCGTTACGATTTTGCGATCGGCGTCCACCCAGAATTGCGGCGAGGTCGTATCGCTGACGGCCGTCGCGCCCACGACCCAGTTGATGTGCCCCTCCCACTGCGTTTGATAGACTTTGCTCATGTCGACCTTGGTGGACTGGAGCTCGCGCATGGTCCGCTCGACCGGCTGCACGTATACGCCTTCGATGAGCGGCAGGAAGACGTTCCCGTCGGCGACGGCTGTGTCTGCCTTTCCGGCCCTGACGCGCCAGGACGAGTCGGCCGTGTAGATCACACCGTTGCCTTCGGTCGGAGCGCCGAAATCGATACGCAGCTGCGTGCCCGACGCGCTCGTGTGTCGCAAGGCTTCGTACCAGGTCTGCACGCGCTCTTTGCCGTCGCGTCCACGCAGGGTGGTCTTCTGCCGGAAGGTGAGCGTGTGATACCATTTCCCCTCGTACGCCGAGCGCATGGCCTCGAGCACTTCGCGTCCGGTCCGCGGAGCATGCGGAGTGAACGCGACGAGGGAAAAGGCAGTGAGTGCTGGCAGACGCAGAAACGAACGCATGATCGGCGACGTTAAGGTGAGCGCGGTCGAGCTGAACGTTGGCAGTCGTGCGTGCATGGCGCTACGATCTTTAAGTAAGGAAAGTGCTGTGTCATCCCGAGCCTCCTGTCATCCCGAGCCTCCTGTCATCCCGAGCGAAGCGAGGGATCTGCACTTCCGTCGTCGGTGTACCCTTGTGATATGATCGACACTTCCAAGCTCCTCGTTGTCGCCGCCCTCCTCGGCCCTTCGTCGGTCGCGGCGCAGATGCCCTCGATGCACGGCATGCATCACGACGCCCCGGCGACCGTGTCCCCCGCGGCGCGCCGCGAAGTCGACAGCGTCGCCAAAGCCGTCGTACCGCTCGGCGTTCCCGGCGCCGCGGCAAAGGCGGGATTTCGCCCGGCGTTCGGCTGGATTCCAACGATGGGCGAGCATTGGGTCTCACGCGCTCAGATGGTGAACGGCCGCCAGACCAATCGCGCGGCGCCGAGCCAGCTGATGTTCTCGAAGATTGCCGGTAAGGATTCGCTCGTTGGCGCCGCGTACGGGTACGTGACCGTCGTCGGTGATACCGTGCGTCCGGTGCTGTTCGATGGGGCGCCGCAATGGCACGAGCACCGTGATCTCGCGCCGGACGGAATGACGCTGGTGATGCTGCACGTTTGGTTCGTGCCATCGCCCGACGGACCGTTCGCGGGCACGAATCCCAATCTCCCATTCTGGGCGCTCGGCCTGGACGCTCCAGATGCATCACGCATGCACGACTCGGCGTTCAAGTCGCGCGTCTATCGCGCGAGTCTCGCGCTGGCAGAAGTCGCCGACACGTCGTCGATCCTCGCGAACCTAGAACGACGGCCCGAGGTGCGCGCATCGCTCGTCGCGCATCGCGATACGATTCGCTCGCTGATTCCCGAGCTCGAGAAGGCCCAGAAGTCGAAGGACACCGCGCGTTGGGATCGTGCTCTGCAGAAAACCGCCGAGCAGTGGGACGCGATTCAGGCGACCTATGTCGGTAGCGCGAGAACGACCGACGGCCGTGAGCGCATCGAGCGATTCATCTCCATGCTGCTCGGCAAACACGCGGAGTAGTACGGTCTCAGCGCGCTCGCATCACGGCGGCGGCGAGCGCACGAGGGCAACGAAGCGGCGCTGATACGCCCATCGTGCAATGGCGACGCCCGGAGAATCGGCGCGTCGTTCGACAGAATGCCGAACGACCGCCAATCCGCCCGTTCACACATGCTCGACCGCTGGCTTGGCCGCGGAGCCATGGCCGTCGTTGTGACGCTCCAATTGTCGCTGACCAGCAACTTTGCATTCGGCCATCGATGGTTCGCTCCGGCGTTCGAGCTCGCGCTGTTGGTTCCGATCACCGTGTTGACGCTGCGCGCTGAACTGCTTGCATGGCGCGCTCACACGGCGCGAGCGTGGGAATCGGCGGCCTGGTTTCGCCGCTTTAATCTCACATTGGGGCGGATCGTCGTTCTCATCATCAGCCTCTCGAATGCGCGCTCGCTCTGGCTACTGCTGCGAGCGCTGCTCGCGGGATCGACGCACAACGGCCGAGCACTTCTGTTGGACGCAATGAACATTTGGGCGACGAACGTCATCGTCTTCGCGCTCTGGTATTGGGGACTCGACCGCGGCGGACCATCGATCGACCGGCGGACTCCCGGCGAGCCCTCGGAGTTCATCTTTCCCCAGATGACCCTTCCAGCCGAAGTCGTCGGCAGCGGTCGAGCGCCCGGATTCGTCGACTATCTCTTTCTGTCGTTCACGACGTCGACGGCGTTCTCACCAACGGACACGATGCCGCTGACGATCCGGATGAAGCTGTTGATGATGCTCGAAGGCAGCATCTCGCTGCTCACGCTGGCACTCGTCGCAGCACGGGCGGTGAACATTCTGGCCTGAGCACGCCTCATTAGCATTCCGCAAACACCGCCGCGCTTTAAGCCATTCGTCCAATCGACGCGAGCTGTGTCTCGCGTCAGGTTCCGCCAACATCACGCGGCGAGCGACAGCAACGCGTGTCCCTCGTTCGAGCGGACCACCAATGCGGAACCGTGTATCCGAGCGCGGGCGTGCGATTCGAACACGCCCTACACCACGTACCGGCCGGTCTGACGACGTCTCGTGACCCGCTGGGGCGTCCGAGCTTCGGGTTGCGCGACTATCGTGCTGCTGGCGAGTTGCAAACGGTCCGAAGCGCCGCCGCCGCCGGCTCGGCCGGTCGTTGAAGTCGTTCAGGTGGTGCAGCGCGACGTGCCGATCCATGGCGTGTGGACTGCGACGCTCACCGGTTACCTCAACGCGGAGATCCGCGCTCAGGTGACCGGCTACCTGTTGTCGCAGAAAGTACGCGAAGGATCATTCGTGCACCGCGACGAAGTGCTCTTCGAGCTCGACCCGCGGACATTTCGCGCCGCGCTCAACGAGGCCAACGCCGAGCTTGCGCAACGCATTGCGGACGAAGCGCGCGCGACCCGTGACGTCGAGCGAGACAGGCCGCTCGCCGAAGCGCATGCGATTCCGAAGGCGCAACTCGAGACCGACATCCAGGTGCAACGCGCGGCCGTCGGCGCAGTCGAAGCCGCGCGCGCGAATGTGCAGACCGCCTCGCTGAACCTCGGCTTCACGAAGGTGCGCTCGCTGATCGACGGGATCGTGGGGATCACGGCGGTGCAGGTCGGCAATCTCGTCACGCCGACGAGCGTGCTCACGACCGTGTCGCAGATCGATCCCATCAAAGCGTGGTTCTCTGTCAGCGAGCAGGAGTACCTCGACACGGCGAGCCGCATTCACGACGCCACGCTCGCCAGCACCCGGAGCGACGCGCTCCACATCGGCTTCTACATCACGCTCGCGGACGGTTCACAGTATCCTCACAAGGGCTCGTTCATGTTCGCGAATCGCGAGATCGATTCTTTGACCGGCACGATTCGGCTCGTCGCCTCTTTTCCCAATCCTCGGTTTCTATTGCGGCCCGGCCAGTTCGCTCGGCTGGGCGCCGTCACGCGGATCGCGCGTGGCGCGTTGCTCGTTCCGCAGCGCGCGGTCGGCGAGCTCCAGGGCAGGTATCAAGTCATGGTACTCCAGGCCGACAGCACGATCGCCGTGCGCCCGGTGGACGTGGGCGTTCGAGTGGATTCTCTCTGGGTCATCGAGCGCGGGCTCAAGCGCGGTGAATTCGTGGTTGTGGAAGGCCTTCAGAAGGTGCGACCCGGCGTCAAGGTGACCGCGCGCCCGTACGTGCCTGCACCGGCGGTTGCGCCCGGCGATACACAGCCGGCGACTACGCTGCCCGGACGAACGCCGGCCGCTCCGTCAGGTGGAACCAACGGAACCAAGGGCGGCTGAGCGATGTCGAAGTTCTTCATCGACCGGCCGATCGTCGCGATCGTCATTGCGCTCCTGACGGTGATCGTCGGGACCGTCTCGCTCCTGCAGTTGCCGGTCGCGCAGTATCCCAACATCGTACCGCCAGAAATCGTCGTACAGGCGACCTACGTCGGCGCGGATGCGCTCACGCTGGAAGACGCCGTGGCCACGCCGCTCGAGGAGCAGATGAGCGGCGTCGATAACATGAGCTACATGTATTCCGTGAACGCGAACAACGGGATCATGCAGCTGCACATCATCTTCGACGTCGGCACCGATCCGAACACCGATCAGATTCTCGCGCAACAACGGCAGGCACAAGCGAACGCCACGCTGCCCGCGCAGGTTCTGCAATTCGGCGTGACCGTGCAGAAGTCCTATTCGGCGCCGCTGATGTTGATCAGCCTCTATTCGCCGCATGGAGCCTACGACGCGACGTTCCTCACGAACTACGCGTTCATCAACCTCAACGATCCGCTGTCGCGCGTACCCGGGGTCGGTCGCGTGCAGGTGTTCGGCGGACAGTACGCGCTCCGGTGCTGGGTGAAGCCGGACCTTCTCGCCAAGCTCGGTGTGACGGTTCCGCAGATCATCAACGCCATCTCAGCGCAGAACAACGTGAACCCGGCCGGCCAGCTCGGCGGCGAACCTGCACCGCCTGGCCAGGAGTTCACCTACACCGTTCGCTCGACCGGACGCCTCGAGACACCGGAGGAGTTCGGACAGATCGTGCTTCGCGCGAATCCCGACGGCACCGTGTTGCGACTGAAGGATGTCGCGCGGGTCGAGCTCGGAACGCAGGCCTACAACATCGCCGCTCGCTACAATGGCAGTCCGGCGGCGGTCATGGCGATCTATCAACTGCCCGGGTCGAATGCCGTGCAGACGGCCAACCGCGTGCGGCAAGCAATGGAAGAGCTCAAGCAGCGCTTCCCCGCCGATGTCGCGGAAACCGTCTCGCTCGACACCACGGAATCGGTGCGTGAGGGCCTGCGCGACATCGTCGTGACGTTGTTCATCGCGATCGGCCTTGTCGCGATCGTGGTGTTCATCTTCCTCCAGGACGTGCGCGCGACGCTGATTCCGCTCGCGGCCGTGCCGGTCTCGCTCATCGGCACGTTCGTGTTCTTCCCCGTCCTCCACTTCTCGATCAACACGCTGTCGCTGTTCGGCCTGGTGCTCGCCATCGGCCTCGTCGTCGACGACGCTATCGTCGTCGTCGAAGCGGTGCAGCGGCACGTCGACGAAGGGCTCTCATCGCGCGACGCGGCCGTCAAAGCGATGGATGAAGTTTCCACTCCAGTGGTCGCGATCGCCCTCATTCTCGCGTCGGTCTTCATTCCGACCGCGTTCATTCCTGGGATCAGCGGCCGGCTCTTTCAACAGTTCGCGTTGACGATCGCGGTGTCGGTGCTGCTGTCCGCGTTCAACGCGCTCACGCTCAGTCCCGCGCTCGCCGCGCGCGTGCTGCGGCCGAAGGGCGAACGCCGCGGTATCGCGGGCCGCCTGTTCGACCGGTTCAATCGCGGCTTCGAGAAAACGACCAACGGCTACATCGCCGTCTCGCACCTGATGATTCGACGTTGGGCACTCGCGCTTCTCTCCATCGGTGCGGTGACTGTGATCGCGCTGTTGGTCGCCCGGCGCATTCCCTCGACGTTCCTGCCGCAGGAAGACTTCGGCTATGCGTACGCTGCGATGCAGCTGCCGAACGCAGCCTCGCTGCAGCGCTCCGACGCCGCGGCGCGAAAGGTCGAGGCCATTCTCAAACGCTTGCCGGGCGTCCAGGGCTACATCACGGTGCTGGGCTTCAACCTGCTCAGCCAAGTGCAGGCGACGTACAACGTCTTCTTCTTCATCACACTGAAGCCGTGGGGACAACGGCCCGATGTGGAGGCGATTCAGCAGCAATTGAATGCTGAGTTGAGCGCGCTGCCGGAGGCGCAGGCATTCGCGTTTCCTCCGCCGGCGATTCCTGGCATCGGCACATCCGGCGGCGTGACGTTCGTTCTGCAAGACCGCTCGGGTGGTGATGTCCAGTTCCTCGCCGACAACACGGAGCGCTTCCTCGCAGCCGCGCGGAAGCGTCCCGAGTTGACGGGGTTGAGCACAACGCTGCTCGCCGACGTGCCTCAGGTGTTCGTCGATGTCGATCGCGCGCGTGTGCTCTCGCAGCAGGTGAACATCACGGATGTGTATCAGTCCATGCAGGCGTTCATGGGCGGCGCGTTCGTGAACTACTTCAATCGATTCGGTCGCCAATGGCAGGTCTATATCCAAGCCGATGGTCCGTATCGAACACGCGAGCAGGACATCGGGCAATTCTACGTGACGGGTGCGAGCGGTGCGCGCGTCCCGCTCTCCGCCGTCGCACACGTCGAGCCGTCGAGGGGGCCCGAGTTCACCCTGCGCTACAACAGCTATCGATCGGCGCAGATCAACGCGACGGCCGCACCGGGCTACAGCTCCGCGCAGGCAAAGCGCGCGCTCGAGGAAACCTTCGCGCAAACGATGCCGCCAGAAATGGGCTATGGCTATCTCGGCATCTCGTATCAAGAACAAGTCGCCGAACAGGGCGTTTCGCCGCGCGTGGTGTTCGGCGTTGCGCTGCTCGTCGTCTTTCTCATTCTCTCCGCGCAGTACGAGAGCTGGTCGCTGCCGTTCAGCGTTTTCCTGACACTTCCCATCGCGGTGCTCGGCGCTTTTGTCGCGCTCGCCCTGCGCGACATGCAGAACGCCGTATACGTCCAGATCGGTCTCATCATGCTGATCGGACTCTCGGCGAAGAACGCCGTTCTGATCGTCGAATTCGCGAAGCGTGATTACGAGGGTGGCCGATCGATCGACGACGCGGCGTTGAGCGGCGGGCGCGTCCGGCTTCGGCCGATCCTCATGACGTCGCTCGCGTTCATCATCGGCACGATTCCACTCGCCATCGCGACGGGTGCGGGAAGCGCCGGGCGGCGCATCCTCGGCACGACGGTCATCGGCGGCATGCTGACGGCAACGCTGCTCGCGATCTTTCTGATCCCCGCGATGTTCGCGATCGTCGAGAAGCTCAGCGCACGCTTGCGAAGGCGGCGCGGGCATGCCGGCGTGGCAAAGGTGCCTGGCGATGGCGGCACGACATAATCGCCGCCTTTGCCTCGCGATGTGCGTGACGTTCGCGATGGCCTGCCGAGTCGGCCCGCGCTATGTGCGTCCGGAGATCAATGTGCCGCGGGAGTATCGTGGCTTTGACGCAGACACGACGGAGCCTGGCTCACTCGGTGACCGTAAGTGGTCCGAGGTCTTTCGCGACGATGAGCTTCAGTCGCTCATCAAGCGAGCGCTCGAGGCAAACTACGACGTCCGCGTCGCCGCAGCTCGTGTGCTCCAGGCACAAGCGCAGCTCACCATCACGCGCGCGGATCAATTTCCCAATGTGACGGGCGAAGTCAGCGCGAAGCACGAGCGGACGCCCGCGAGCTCGATCGGCGGATTCTCCCTCCCGGCGGCCAATGCGAACATCTACCACATCGGGGCCAACGTCTCCTATGAGGCCGATTTCTGGCAAAAGTTTCGAAGCGCTACGGAAGCGCAGCGTGCCACGCTCCTCGCCACGCGCTGGGCAGAGCGCGCGGTGCTTGTGAATGTCGTCAGCATGGTCGCGCAAGGATACTTCACTCTTCGTGAATTGGATCTCACACTGGAGATCGCGCGACGCACGGTCACTGCACGAGAGGAGTCGGTGCGGCTCACGCGTCTTCAGGAGCAAGTCGGTACGGTCTCGCTCGTCGATGTGCGGGAGTCCGAACAGTTGCTCTACAATGCACAGGCGGTCGTCACCGACGCAGAGCGCCAAATCGAACAGCAGGAGAATGCCATCAACGTGCTTCTGGGGCGCAATCCGGGGCCGATCCCGCGGGGATTGCCCCTCGTCGATCAGCCCGAGCCGCTGGAGGTTCCGCCCGGACTGCCGTCGCGACTTCTCGAACGCCGGCCGGACATTCGACAGGCCGAGTTCGAGCTGGTGGCGGCCAATGCGCAGATCGGCGTCGCGAAGGCCGCATTGTATCCTCAGATCACACTGACCGGCAGCGGCGGGGTGGAAAGCAACGCGCTGTCGACGCTCTTTTCGACACCAGCGATGTTCTGGAACATCACCGGTGATCTGCTTCAACAGATCTACAATGCCGGCAAGCTCAAAGCGGCAGTTCGGCTGAGCGAAGCGCAGAAATTGGAGCTCGTATACACCTATCGTCAAACGATCCAGCAAGCGTTTCGCGAAGTCGCGGACGCGCTCGTCGCATATCAGAAGCTGCGTATCCTACGCGGTCAGCTGACGCAACTCGTCGCGGCAACGCAGGACGCTGCCCGGCTGTCGGACATTCGCTATCGCGGCGGCGCCGCGAGCTATCTCGAGGTGCTCACGAGTCAGACGAGCTACTTCGACGCCGAGCTGAGACTGGCGCAAGCTCGACTGAACGAGCTCGTGTCATTGGTTCAGCTCTATGCTGCGCTCGGTGGGGGTTGGGAGTAGTGATCGTCGCGCTGGACAGCACGGCGCGGAAATTTCAGTCGGCGGGCGCTCCTCTGCGGAGTTGCCTATGCGAAACGCGACGGTCGTGCTTCTGTTCGCCACACTCGCAGTCGCGGCCTGCGAATCCGATACGACGCTTGCTCCCGATCTCGTAAACGTCCCGTTCCGCTTGCAAAGCGTGAACGGTGCGCTGATTCCGGCGGCGCTATTTGATTCCGCCACGCCGCCGGTCAGGGTCGACGCGCTGTCGGGCGCGATCACGCTGAGACCCGACAACACCTTCACCGACGTCACTACCCTTCGCCAAACGGTCGCCGGGGTCGCCTCGAACAGAACCGTCGCGTGTGATGGGACGTTCGCGTCCGTCGGGCTGGTCTTTGAGTTCACGGAGACGGCCGCAACACCGGAATGCGGCCGCACGTTCAGCGGCGTGGTGAGCGGCAGCTCGCTCGCTGCCTCCGTCCTGGGCGTACCGGCAGTATTCAGCCGATGATCCAACGTTCGGTCATGAGCGCATCGTCATGAGGTGGAAATGGGTTGACAGCGGCACCACGTCATCGCAGCGTTCCGCGCCCTGCAGCAACCCACCCACCTCATGTAGCATCGACGAGATCCCATGCACCGATCCCTTGCGACGGCCGTGCTCCTGACGGGAGCAACTCTGTGCGGGTGCAGTGCGAAGGACGCGGCAAAGACCGATTCGTTGAAGGTCGCGCAGACCGCCGCCACCTCCGGCGGCAGCTACGATCCTGCGACGCACACTGCAACCGTGAAAACCACGGAGTACGCATTCGCCGCTCCGGACACGGTTCCGGCCGGATGGACGACGTTCCGCCTCGTGAACGAGGGCACGTACATCCACCACATCCAGGTCGTGCGCCTCGACAGCGGCAAAACGCCGGCCGATGTCGAGGCCGCGCTCAAGGCCGGCGGAGTACCGCCGAAGTGGCTGGTCGAACTGGGCGGACCAAACCCACCGGAACCCAAGGGTGAATCGCGCGGCACCGTGAACCTCAGCCCGGGATCGTACATGCTGCTCTGCATGGTGCACGATCCGGACGGGACCCAGCACTTCACGAAGGGGATGGTTCATCCGCTCACCGTCGTCGCAAGCACCGCGCAGTCGACCGAACCGACCGCCGATGCAACCATCGCGCTCGCGGACTACAACTTCGTGATCACCGGCGCGATTAAGTCGGGACATCGCACCATCAAGGTCGTGAACAACGGTCCCCAGCATCACGAGGTCGCGATCGTCCGCCTCGCGCCGGGAAAGACGATGCAAGATGTCGCGGCCTTTTTCGCGAAACCAAATGGTCCGCCGCCCGTCTCCTTCATCGGCGGAGTCGCGGGCGTGATTCCGAGCGTCAACAGCTATATGGACGCCGATTTCACACCGGGCAACTACGTGATGTTTTGTGTTCTGAGCGACGCCAAGGACGGCAAGCCGCACGTCGAGCATGGCATGGTGAAGGAGTTCAAGGTCGACTAAAACGCCATGGCCAACCGCAGGGGACATTGGACCGATTCGAGTGTCGGCATCGTGCTGTCGGCGGTCTGCATCGGTTTCGTCGTGCACTCGTTCATCAGGCTGCCGGCCCACCGACAGCGACTCGCGGCATATCGCGCCGATTCACATTGCGGCACGGCGGTGATCGCGCTCGATACGGGGACCGCGGGGCAGCGATGCACGGTCGGGCGCGTCGTCATCGGCGGCCGTTGGAAGGAAAGCTGCGGGCGCGGCTGTATCGCCTACAACGTCGTGATCAGTGAGCCCGGCGGGGGAACCGACTCGTTGCGGCTTGTCCCTGTGAACGATCGCTACACGTGGGAGCAAGCCGCGTCTGGCGACACGGCCTTTGTCGAGCGATTCGCCGCCGCTCCTACCGACGAACCCGCGCACATCACGCAGTTTCGGGTGGCGAGTGCATACGCTCGCACGAGCTGGAATCCCGAGCTTGGAGCCGACAACGACGCATTCGTCATCCTCTTCCTCGGGGGGCTGGTTTCGCCGTTGCTCGGATTTCTTACCTATCGACTCATGAAGCAGCAGAGGATCGCGGCGTTCACGCCGCGCATGTCGCCGTTCGCTCGACGCGGAGCCGCTACCGAACGCGCCAGCAAGAAACCCTAGGCAGCTATCGCCCGGCGTGCGAGAGTGTATGTCGATTCTCTGTCCAGTCATCCGGGCCGGGAGAGTATCTTATTCTCGGCCGCCACGCGATCGCGCAGATGATTGTTCGCACAACCGCTGAAGGTGCTCTTCTCATCACCCAACCCGACCACGCACAGCTCGCGGCGTCGGTCATGCAGCATTGCGTCACTCTGAGCAACCATCCCCGTCGCGACACGGTCCTACGCGCCGTCGCGCAGCACGATTGTGGGTGGGCCGTCGAAGACGCGGCGCCGCGCGTCGCCTTCGACACGGGGCACGTACTCGACTTCATTCACGCGCCTATGGCCGTACGCCAGGGCGTCTGGCCACGTGCCATCGGGATGCTGGAAACGACTGACCCGTATGCCGCAGCGCTCGTCGCGCAGCACGCGCTGACAGTCTATGATCGTCTGCGATCCGTGAGCGAATGGCAACCGTTCTTCCGTGAGATCACCCGCTTGCGGGATGACCTCGTGGCGCGCTCTGCGATCCCGCTCGACCAACTCGTCGACGACTACATCTTCGTGCGCCTCGGCGATCTGATCTCTCTCGCATTCTGCACCGAGACGATGGACCTGTCACAGTTTGGCGAGTGGCAGGTGCGCCGCCGTGCGGAGGACGTCGTCGTCGAACCGGACATCTTCGGCGGCGCAGTCGTGCCGGTCGCCATTGCGGCGCGCGAGCTCTCGCAAAAAGCGTTTCCTTCGGACTCTGCGTTGCACGATGCGCTGCGGTCCGCGCCCGAGAGGACGCTGCGAGGAACCGTTCGCGGAGAACGCGTGACCAGAGATGCTTGAGGACTTTCGCTTCGCTGCGCGATCGTTGCGGCGTTCGCCTGGATGGACCGTGGTCGCACTGCTGACGTTGGCGCTTGGCGTTGGCGCGAGCACGACGGTCTTCCAGGTCGCCGATGCACTGCTCGTTCGGCCGATTGCGTATCGAGACGCGTCCCGCGTGTTCAGGGTCTGCCGCGAGGTCAGCTTCGGGCAGGAGAAGCTCTGCTTCGGAAGCTTGTCCGTCGACGGCCAACGACGCTTGCGTGCCAACACGCGCGTCGTCGAGTCGATCGTTCAGTTCGATGGAGCTCATCGGACGCTCGAGCCCGAGGAGCGAGCGATTTCCGTAGACGTCGGATTGATCGATGCGGACTTCCTTCCATTCACCGGAAGGCAGCCGGTGATTGGTCGGAACTTTACCACCGACGAAACGTCGAGCGTCGGACAGCCGGTGCTGCTGCTGTCCGAAGGGCTCTGGCGACGCGAGTACGGCGCGAGCTCGGACGTGCTCGGAAAAATCGTGCAAGTGGACTCCGTCGCCGCGACGATCATCGGCGTGATGCCCGCATCAGTTTCGCTGCCGGACTTTCAAGGCGGCCGTCCCGAAATCTGGATGCCGCTCGCCTCCGACAATTTGGTTCGCGTTCGCGGTGCGTCGGGATTAGCCGTTCGTCTGAGATCCGGCGTGAACAGAAAAGCCGCCGAAGCGGAGGTCGCGGCGATCGACGCACGGGCGCCGAGCGATCCCGTGCCCACGGAATACTTCCCGCGGTGGCGACTCGCGCGCCCGCAGGATCATCTCAGCATTCGTGATTCGTTGATGATGGTCGTCGGCGCGGTCGCGCTGTTCCTTCTCATCGCGTGCACCAACGTTGCGCATCTGTTGCTCGCGCGTGGCGCCGCGCGCGAACGCGAGCTCGCCGTCCGTCACGCGCTGGGTGCCGGGCGTGGACGACTCCTCCGCCAGCTCGTCGCCGAGAGCATTTTGCTGGCGTTGATCGGCGGAGTGCTCGCGATCGTCATCGCGCGCGGCGGACTCTGGCTCCTCAGTCTGACGCATCCGGCGGACATGGCGACGCTCTCGTTCGTCTCCACGCGCAATGACGTCGTGTTGCTGGCGTCCAGCCTGTCGCTTGCCGCCGGGCTCTGCATCGGAATCTTCGCTGGACTCCGCAGCGCTCATCGTCATCTTCCCGAGTCGCTTCGCGCCGGCGCATCCAGCGCTCCGCTCAGCAGGCGCCGGCTTCGAGGCTCACTCATCGTTGGGGAGGTCGCGCTCTCCACGACCCTCCTTGTGGGTGCGCTCCTGCTCATTCACGCGGTCGTCGGTCTCCAGCATACGCCGTTGGGATTCAATCCGGCTGGCCTGTACGACGTTGGGTTTGTGGGAAAAAACTGCATAGGCACCGGGCTGCCATGCATCGAGACGCCTGAGACCCGCAGAGCGCTATCAGCGCGGTTGCGCGAGCGTGGTGCACAAATCCCGGGCGCCGTCGAGATCACAGTGGCGCGAGCCGCGCTCTCAGGAACGTCATCGCCTTTTCCGTTCGACACACCGGAGCATTCAGCAACCGGCGGCAACGTGATTTCCACGGCGCTGAACGAAGTCGCACCGGATTTCTTTGACGTGATGGGCATCCGACTGCTTGCCGGGCATACGTTCGACGCTGGATCCGCGGGGCAAAATGAGGTGATCGTCACCCGATCGCTCGCTAGCCGACTCTGGCCTGGCGAGAGTCCCGTTGGACGTCGGCTGCGACGCGCGACACCCTATTCCGATGGAACCATCCAGCCCTGGCAGACCGTGGTCGGCGTGGCGCCGGACGTGGTTCGACGGCTCGTCGATGGACCCGAACCTGGTCTGTATCTGCCGCTCGACAACAGCCGGCCGACCCCGGGAACCGCGCTGATCGTGCGAGTGAAAGGACGCGATCCATTACCGTTGCTGAGGCAGTTGGCGACCGCCATCGCAGGAAATGACTTGCGTACTCAGGTCACCAACGTGCAGCAAAAGCTCGATCAATCCATCGCCGATCCGCAATTCGTGATGCTCATCCTCGTCATCTTCGCGTCGCTCGGCGTCGTGCTCGCAAGTGTCGGCCTGTTTGGCGTCATCTCCTACACGGTTGGCCAACGCACTCGAGAGATCGGCATACGGATGACACTCGGCGCGACACGCGCTGTGATCGCCCGACTGGTAGTCGGCGACGGCATTCGCCTCGTCATCATTGGCATCGCGCTTGGACTCGCGGGTGCAACTGCTGTGACGCGACTCATTCAAAGTATGCTATACGGCGTGTCGCGTTTCGACGCGATCTCTTTCGCGGTCGCAGCGGGCGCCGTCTTGCTGACGTCATTGGTCGCCTCGGCTGTTCCGATGATCCGAGCGACTGGCATCGACCCATCGATCACGCTTCGCGCCGAATAGGACTAACGAAAAGCGGGGGCCGGTAAATCGGCCCCCCGCCATCGCTTCACGATCTGGAGCTGACGCTTTTCTGGGCTTCGTCCCTGACGACCGATCGATTCACGACGTAGATCCGCGTGATGCCTTCCACCGGCGTCCATGAGTACGGGCCATCTTTCCGCCGTATCAGCACCGCTTTCATATGCGGCCGGGGAAAGGTCTTCGGAAAGGCGTGATTCGGATCCGCGCGGATGATGGTGCCGATGAGCGTCTTGCTCGAGCGTAGATAGACCGTTTTCCCGACGACGAAGTCACGCTCCGCACTCGAGTACAGCGAGTCATTCGCAGGTGGTGGGCGTCTGAGCGAGACCTGCGGAGCCATGTCTGGTGTTCGAGGCTGCGCATAGGCACGTGTCGCAAGCCCAACAACAAAGGGGACAGCGATGCGAGCTGCTCGTATGCGAAATGTGCGTCCCATGAATATTTCCTGGGTGAGAGTACGGGCCGACGTGACCAGTCCCTTCATGAAACGGACGAGGCATGGGCGCTCTCGTTACCTCGGGGCTTTGTACGACTCGTACATCGGAAGAAGACGAACGAAGCCCCCCGCGTCGGCGGAGGGCCTCATTCGATGCCAAATTACGAAAGCGGGTGCAACCAATTACGAAAGCCTGTGCAATACGACAACCCTGGCGCGTTGGACAACGCCCGTTACGCGACCGCGTTCACCATGTCGAAGATCGGCAGGTACATCGCGATGACCATGCCGCCAACCACCACGCCGAGGAACACGATCATCACCGGTTCCATGAGCGCCAGCAGGCCCGACACGGCTGCGTCGACTTCCTCATCGTAGAAGTCCGCGATCTTCGTGAGCATTTCATCAAGACCGCCCGTCTGCTCACCGACCGAGATCATCGAGATCACCATCGGCGGGAATACCTGCGATTTCTTGAGCGGCGCCGCGATCGTTTCACCGCCCGCGATCGAGGCGCGCGATTCCATGATCGCGTCCTGAATGACACGATTGCCCGACGTCTTCGCCGTGATTTCCAGGCCGTCGAGAATCGACACACCGGACGAAATCAGCGTGCCCAACGTGCGCGTGAAGCGTGACACCGCCGACTTGCGCAGCACATCGCCGAGCACCGGCGCCTTCAGCATCAGCCGGTCGATCGTCAGCTTGCCATTCGGCGTGGCGTAGTAGCGCCGCAGGAGGAACACACTGGCGCCGACCATGAGGATGAGTGCCCACCAATACGTCTTGAGCGCGTGCGACAGCCCGATGACGATACGCGTCGGCAGCGGCAGCGCGATATGCGCACTCTCGAACATCGTTTGGAACGTCGGAATGACGAAGATGAGCAGCACGGTGATCGCGATGGCGGCGACACTCATGATGACGGCCGGATAGATCATCGCGCCCTTCACCTTCCGGATCAGCGCGTCGTTCTTCTCCATGAAGATCGCGAGGCGCATCAGGATGGTATCGAGAATACCGCCCGCTTCACCGGCGGCCACCATGTTCACGTAGAGCTCCGAGAACGCTTTCGGATGCTTGCGCAACGCATCCGCGACCGTGTTGCCCGACTCGACGTCGAACACGACCTGCCGCGTGATGTCTTTCAGGGCCGGGTTTTCACTTTGTGTCGCGAGGATGTCGAGCGCCTGCACGAGCGGCAGACCGGCGTTGATCATCGTCGAGAACTGACGCGTGAAGATGACGATGTCGCGCATCTTGATCGCGCCGAGGCGCTTGCGCTTGACCGCGCTGCCCTCGTCGATCTTCACGACGTTCATCCGCTGCTGCTTGAGCTGCTTGATGACTTCGTCGCGGTTCGGCGCTTCGATGGTCGCCGACTTCAGGTCGCCATTGATGGCGCGAGCGGTGTACGTGAATTGGGGCATTGACCGACCTCGAGATGGACGTGCCAGCCGCCACGCGACGGCGGCTTATCATCTAAAGGACGACCCGAACCGGCGAAAGATTACGAGGCCGAATGGTTCGGGTCGCGGCGGAATGCTCCGTGAGGAAGATCACAGATGTGTCATCCCGAGCGAAGCGAGGGATCCGCACGTCCGACGTGCAGATC
>Ga0070679_100000802_pt1 | contig 27244 bp, 15 predicted proteins | sample KBSC63BmetaG_FD_65652 | JGI IMG/M metagenome (GOLD analysis project Ga0070679, IMG submission 65652) | Corn rhizosphere microbial communities from Kellogg Biological Station, Michigan, USA - KBS C6-3B metaG | ecosystem: Host-associated > Plants > Roots > Rhizosphere | place: USA: Michigan... | reverse complement strand
CTGAGATCGCTAAGAAGAGCGCCACGGCGGCGGTTACCGCAATGATTGTGAACAGCAACAACACGAGCCGGAGAAAGATGTTGGTGGTGCGCAGGTCAGAGACGGTCTCTTGTTCGAGTTGCTGGTATTGCTCGTCGCTGAGGAGGCCGTCGCCCTGCCATTCTGTGAGAAACGCATGGGCTCGTATGCTCTCAAGGCTCGATTCCGTGTAGAGTCTCATGCCGGCCTCCGTTTTCCAAAACGTCGTGCGATCACGACGAGCATGACGACCATCGCGATGGCTGTGGTCACGAAGTACATCAGGATGAGGGAGTCGTCCCTGACGTTGCGAAGCAGCATCCAGCTCACTCCTATGTACCCGTACACGGCGGCGTAGGCAACAAAGGCAAATTGGCGCCGCTGCAGGCCCCAGGCGAGAGACGCAGCGCATGCGATCAGCAGAGCGAGAAACCATAAGCCGTGGTTTTCGGAATCGAAGACTCCGGAGAGGACCGTCCAGAAGAGGACGTTGGCCACGATGTTGAGATAGGTGGCAAAGAAATGCGGCTTCAGTTTCAGGCGCTGAAGCACGGCTCCGCTGACGCCGACCACGAGGCAATATAGCAGGGCATATTGCCGGTAGGCCCCGCTCTGAAAAGACGGCCAGTGGGAAACGGTGAGCCCGAACCAACCGGCGAGAGAAGACAACGCGAGCGAGAGAACGAAGCGATTGTCGAAACGATAGGCGAGGAAGAAAAAGAGCAGGGCAGTGGCCAGGAGATAGAGGTCCCATTGTCCGGAGAGGGCATGGAAGCGGTTCTCCAGGTAAGCGAGTTCAACACACCACACGAGGCTGCCGAGATAGAGCACGTAGTCGAAGATGGCCGTCGGGGCCGGCGTTTCCGCACGCGACCAGGGCGTGGCGCGAGAGAAACAGTACCAGGCACACGCGGCGAGCAGGATGGTGAGCGCAGCCACGATAAGCACATCGCCCAATTGCTGCGACCAGGTGGACACCGTCCAGCCCAGCCCGGCAACGAACGCCAATACACCGCCGTAGAGCAGAATGTTGAGCTCGAGCGAAAGCGAGAAGGGATCTTCGCGAACCAGGCCCGCGAAGTGGACCTGCTGCTCAGGCGATATCGTGCCTTGCTGCTTCCAGAGCTCCAGGCGGTCGAGCATGGTCATGGCGCTTCATTCTCCGGCGATGGAGCAGGGTATCGGTGTCAAGATTCGATTCCGATATTACATGCCTTTGCAAAAGCAACGGCAAAGGCTCTCACGCAAAGTACACCAAGGTAAGCCAGGTGTGCCACGGCTGCCGTGGCGTACCCATTGCGTCCGCTGCGCTCACCGCGTTTTCCTTTGCTTTCTCTGAGCCATTACCTACCGTCCCAGGCACCTGGTCAGAAGTTCTACAAACAGCTACCGGCAAGGGGACATTTCTATTGGGCTAAAGCGAGCCTGCATTTCGAGGTTGACGGAAGAGGAGGCATCGGCGTATACAGATTGACGTCCTTGATTCGCAGTCAAATATGAATCGATTCATTTTGGAGTCTTACATTCGAGATGATTCGGCCGGAGGAACCTTGAGCATCTTCAATGCTTGTTCGACACGCAACGATGGATATTTCCTGAAGAGAGTGGGCTTCACGATAGTTACCCTGCTTTTCATCGCATCCGCCGCAACCGCGACGGCCCAGATCATCACGCCGACTCCGTCGTGTGCGGTCGTTCCCGCCCCGTATCCGGGCACACAGGCGAATGGATATGCGCTTTACCCCACCCCGCCGATTACCTATCCGTCAACTTCCGGCCAGTATGCCGTGCAATACAAAGTGGCCAATGGCAACTGGACGGATGCGAAGGTGTACATCAGCCGCTACGGCGGTTCTAATTCATCACCCTATCTCAGCTTCTCTGGCTATACGAAGACAAACACCAGCATGTCCTTTGTCAGCATCCCTGTCAGCGCGAACGAGTTGGTCCAATTGCGCGTGACCAGATCGTCCAATGGCCCTTTTCTGGCCTCTGATAAAGTTTCTGTGCGGCCAAGCCAGAAGATGATCCCTGCCACGCTGGCCGGCGATGGGACCGTCGGTATCTCAAGGCTTACAGGGCCGAATTTTGCCGGAGAGCAGTTTATTTTGTGGTGGAATCGCGATGCTACAAAAAGTGCGGCCCTTCAAGGCCTTGTCTTCTTCCTCAACCCGCCCTATGAAAAGCCAATCGGCACCAATGTAAAAACGATCTACGCAGCGAGTGATCTTAACGCCGATTTGTCTGCATTTGACACACTGGATTTCGAAGGGACCATCACCTACTCGAAGCCGGGGAGCGCGGAGCCTGCCGGCGCACAGGCGTTCGTCGTGCCTGCCAACATCGGCACCATCTACCTTGCCCCCGGTTCCTGGTTTCAGGGCAAGCTGGCTTTTACACCTACCTCACCGGTTGGCGGTCAGAGGCGGGTTTATGGTCCAGGTGTTATCGATGCAAGCCGATTTGAGTTCGATCTGAGACACTGCTCCGATGCTGTCTATGGCGAACAGGGATATGCCGCTGTGGCCGCTTTGAATCCGGGTGGAGGTCATTCTCTTAAGAACTTCGTTCTGGACGGGATCGTGATCGCTGACAACAATTTTTATGCCACGGACTCTCTGACAAACAGCACTGTCAACAATGTGAAGGTGCTTAGCTGGAACGAAAACAACGACGGGCTCGAATTTGGAGCATCCACGACCGCCTCCAACGTATTTGTCCGTAGCGGGGACGATTCGTTGAAGTTGTGGGGGCCCTCCGACACCGTGACTAACGCCACCGTTTGGCAGAACTCTAACGGCGCGGCCGTGAATCTGGGCTGGTCGAACAACTCGACGGGAGACTATGACCTGCTTGACGGTCTTTACGTGATTAAAACGGATTGGTTTCAACCCACGAGTCCCACGTTTATTGCCGATCCATCCAACGCCGTTGTCCATCAGAACAATGCGGTCATTGCCTCGATGATGGTCCCTGGCACGCAGTACGGTGCACTCAGTCCTCCGGTCTTCCGTAACATCTTCGTGGAGGACCCTCCGCAAGTGCTCTTCAGCTTGAAAATTATTCCTCCCAGAGCGAACGCGAACACTTCGACAGATATCCTCACGACTCCTAGCGTTCTCAACCTGAATATCGCCAACGTATTTTCGCCGCCATCCATCGTGACGAACTCCATCGGGTTCCAAACTCTCCCTGCAGGTTTTACTTTCTTCAATCAATCGTTTAGCAGTGCCTATACCTTGCCCGGCAGCATGAATATCAATCTCACCAACGTTTTTGCGACAAAGCCGAACGGATTTCCAGTGCTCCTTACAGCCCAAAATACCGCGGTTATTGGAGGGATAGCGATAAATTCAGCCGACGGGAGCAATGTAAACGTCACATACGGCGCGGATCCTATAGTGGCGGGTACTGTCCAACTAGTGAGCACCGTCAACGTAACAAAGCAGCTCGACGGCAGCTATCTCGGCACACTGACCATCGCCAACCATGGCACCGGGACAGCACAGAACCTTGCTTTGACCAGTGCCACTTTGGGGGCGGCCAGTGCATCGGGACTGCCGGACTCTATCGGAAATATCGGCCCTGGCGTCTCAGTCACAGGCACCATTGCCTTCCCCGCAAGTGCGGGCGCCTCGGGAGCAGCCGTGGTGGAAAGGTACTCGGGAACCTATACCGGTGGAACGTTCGGTTCCGGTTTTCGCGTAACGCTGCCCTGAGGAGACTCTGACAAGTCTCCATCTGCTTCTACTGGTGTCATCTCGACCGGAGCGTAGCGCAGTGGAGAGATCGAAGCATTTCTCCGCCCTGGTCGAGAATGTATCTGCAGCTACGGAATGCAGGGGTCTCTCCACGACGCATCGCAAAAGGCCGCGACGCTCCGGTCGAGATGACATCCTCTTACACGGAGAAACGCAACATTGAAACTTGAGCAGAGGTTCTCTAAAGCATATGGACAGACCGTCGCCAGGCGGTCTGTCTTTTAAAGTTCCGTTGACGAACCCCTGCATACATCCACAACGACCCGCGTCCATAGAGCAGGGAAGGAATGAGATTTGTTCCTCGCATTTACTCTTCCCGCAATAGGATCATCGGATCGACAGCGAGGGCACGCCGGGCGGGAATCAAGGCGGCAGCGAGGCCTACGCAGAGCATGGTGAGAATGACGCAGCCGAGAATCACCGGGTCTTTCGGCGTGGCCTGATACACGATCGACGACAGGACACCGGTAGCCAATACACCGAGCACCATGCCGGCGATCGATCCAATAGCGAGCAACCGGAAGGTGCGTCCGAGCGCGGCGCCGAGCAGTTCGTGCCGGCCGGCGCCAAGGGCGATGCGGATACCGAGTTCGCGGAGGCGTTTACTGACGGTATAGGCGGCCATGCCGAAGATGCCGGTAACAGCGAGCATCGCGCCCAGCAGGCCAAGTACGCCGAGAGATACAGTGGCTACGCGAGCGACGAAGAGTGCGGAATCCAGTTCGCTGTGCCACGTCCGTATGTCAAGCGGAAGCGCAGGATCGAGACTGCGCATGGAGCGCTGCAGCGCTGGAGCAATCTCCTGTGGGTCGCGCCGCGAGCGAACGATAAGCCAGGTGTCGCTGGCAGGGTGCTGAAGAAAGGAAAAGAACATGGCCGGCTTTTGATCTTCGGTCAGGGTTTGATACTTGCCGTCTTCTACCACGCCGACCACTTCTGCCCGGTTGCCGCCCCAGAACTTGAAATGGTTACCCACTGCCTTATCGACGGAACCGAAGAGTTTGCGTGCAAATTCGCGATTGACGATGGCGACGATGGGGGCCTTGTCTTCGTCGTGCATGGTGAAGCTCCTGCCGGCAAGCATGACCGTTCCCGCGGCACGGAAGTAGTCGGGCGAAACGCTGAAGTTCTGGGCATCGGCGGCAGCGTTTGTCGGGCGAAAATCGGTGGCGGTGTCGGCGTACACGTCGGAATCTCCTCCGCCGATACTGAGGGGAAGACGATCGCCATATCCCACGGCTTCAACACCCGGGATGGAGGAGGCGGCATCGAGCATGCGCTTCTGCATCAGCACACTCTGGTCGTCGTTATATCCGGCCATCTTCAGGTCGGTTTTTACCAGCATCACGTTGTCTGGCTGCACACCGTAGTTGCTTTGTAACGCACGAGCGAGGCCGCGCACGGCGACCAGTGAAGCGGTGACCAGGACGGCGCAAATGGCGATCTGCAAACCCAGCAGAACGTCGCGCAATGTCAACCGGCGTGCGCCGCCGACGCCTGTAGAGCCGGAGCGAATGATTTGCCAGGGATCGGAGCGGAGAATCTGGCGAACGGGAACCAGCCCGAAGAGCAACCCGCTGAAGACAGCCAGCAAAACGGCGAGGGCATAGGTATTCACGTCTGGATTGACGGGTATATTGATCGGGACATTGGGAATCGGCCGCCAGGTGCTGAGCACCCGCAGGATGACCACGGCCGCCGCCATGCCACAAACGCCTCCAGCCAGAGAGACCAGGACGGCTTCTGTGAGAAGTTGGCGAAGGACGAGTTTACGGCTCGAACCAAGGGCCATACGGACGGCCATCTCGCGGGCGCGGTCCGCCGTTCGAGCGGCAAACAGGCTACCGAGATTGGCGCATGCCGCCAGCAGGATAAGGGCTGCAAGCACCGTAAGGCCGAACATAAAAGCGCGCGTGGGCTGGCCGAGCGTATTGCCAGCAAGCCCGGGGCGGGACAAGGAAAATTTCAAGCCATCATCGGTTTTGGGATAGGTTTTCGCCAGCGAATTTGCAATCGTATTCAAGTCCGCGGTCGCCGCGCCGGGTGTGACTCCGGGCTTCAGATGTCCTATGGCCCAGGCGCTGTGGTTGCCGCGCTCTTCAAGCGAGGACCAGCCGGCAATTTGAGGCGAATCGACAATGGGAGCCCACAGATCGGGCGCGAAGAAGAGCTCGGTGCCACGGAACTCCGGCGGAGCAACACCGACGATGGTGAAGGGATGTTTATTGATCTGCACCGTGCGGCCTACCGCTGCGGGGTCTCCGTTGAAGGTGCTGTGCCAGAGCGCATAGCTCAGAACGATCTCGGGCACGCTGTTCTGCCCATGTTCCTCGGAAGCATGGATAAACCGGCCAAGATAGGGCTGAATGCCCAGCGCATCGAAGTAGTTGCCGCTCACGGTATAAGGCCAGACGACGGACGGATTCCCCTGGCCGGTATCGAGCCCAACGCCGCCCGTGATGTTGTACATCGCCAGCCCGTCGAAGCTGCGGTTCCTGTCGCGCAGGTCGCGATAATCCGGATACGACTGCGATGTAGTCGTATTCGACCCTGACCCGTAAGCGCGTTCCACCATGAACAGCGTCTCGGGGTGCGTCACGTTGAGCGGCCGCAGGATCAGCGCATTCAATATGCTGAATACGATCGCATTGGCTCCAATGGCGAGCGCCAGCGTAAGCACGGCGGTCAGGGTGAATCCGGGCGATTTGCGCAACTGCCTGAGAGCGAGTCGTATATCGGCGTTCATACTTCCCTCTGGTTATGGCGTGGTGGGGCAATATCTCGTGGTACCGGGGCTTGTAGCGGTTGTACGCACGATTTGTGGCGGTGGTTCCATAGGGTGTGCCGTTGCGGTTGTCGTTGTCCTTCTCGCTGTCATCCTCGCAGGGGTCTGCTTCGCGCCGTTGCCGTTGCTGTTGTCTCTGAGATAGGTCCGGGCTTCAGCCCGGACACTAAGCGCCGCCCACAAACCTGCGCTTTAGCGCCCCGGCTCCGCTACTCCCATCACCCTAACGCCCGCTTGTCTCTGGGAGGGGTCTCGGGTTAAATCCCGGAACGCTCCTCTACAACTCGAACGAATTGGTACTTTGTCTGGCCTCCATCCACCAGCAGCGTGTTCGGATCGTCTGTCGGTTGGAGCTTTGTTGTCCATGGTGGAGTTATGAGAACGATTTGCCGCGCCGTGCCGGACTGTTCCACCGCAAGCCTGCTGGAACCAGACTCAAAGTCAATTTGGAATCCTTCTCCCGCTTGCGAGATATACGCCGTTCCCAGTTCCTTCGACATGTAGTGGCCTGTGTACTCGCGAATCCATGCCGTGGAGGCAACATCTGTCTTGATCCGCTGACGCATGACGTCCGTTACCTCGTCGAGTGCCTTCTTCTCGGCGGCAACCATCGCTTCGGCTTTGCTCTCGGCACCGAAAAGTATCTCCAGCAGCTTCTGCTCGACCGATGCCAGGAACTGATTGGCAAGGCGCACGTTCGTGAGGATCACCATGCCGATGCGGTGCTCCGGCAGGAAGAACATATCCGCTGTGAAGCCGCGCGTATTGCCTCCATGGCCAACCTCCGCCAGGCCCTGCCGGTCTTTTAGGAACCATCCCAGTCCATAGCTGCTTTTTCCGTCGATCTTGATGGAGGAGCGACGGCGTGCCAGCAAGTTCTCCTCCGAGATAATCCTTTCGCCTCGATCATTCATGCCGCCCAGCATCTCGCATTTCAAATATTGCGCCACATCGACAACGTTGGACCAGACCGATCCGGCTGGAGCCACAGCGTCGGCAAAGGTTTCAAGCACAGGATCGATAGGAACGGCGATCCCGGAGAGATCGCGGCCGTGCGGCGTGGCGTCGAGAGGCGATTCCGTAGGCAGGACTGAGGTACGGGACATCCCCAGGGGCTCGAAGACAAGCTCTTGCATGGCGCGTTCGTAAGCATCCTGCAGAGGAAGGCCATGAGCGTAGCTGTGGGCCGCGGCATAGCCACCAGCAGCTACAAGGTAGTTCGAATATTGAAAGGTTTCGCCGAAGCCGGTGGTTGGATTCATTTGCCGCATCTCGGCGATGCGGTCCTCCGGGCGAACACCGCGAAACCGGAAGATGAGATCGAGATCGCGTCTGGGCATCCCCGTACTGGCGGATACCGTATGCCGCATCTCCAGGCGGCGAGTGATGTCCTCATCCATAAGGGCGAAGCTCGGCAATACCTCGGTGACCGGCGTCGACCATGTGAAGTACCCCAGGTCCACCAGCTTCGCCATCATCATTGTGGTCAGCGGCTTCGTCGAAGATCCGATCATGAAGCGGGTGTCAGCCGTCACCCGTTCCTCGCCGCCAGCTCGACATACTCCGAAGCCCTCGGCGTAGACGGTCTGGTCGTTCTGGACAACAGCGATTGCAATACCAGGAATGCCAACCTGCCGCATCGCCCAGTCCACAAAACGCCCCATGGCATTCCGTTCTTCATTGCCGAATGTTTTTGGGGAGATGCCCGCGAGACTCGGTTCCTTCAGACCCGCCGGCTTCCAGCCACTGTGCAATTCCGAGAACTGCGCGATCCTCCGGCTGAAGCCAGCCTTGGAGCCATCAACGAGAGTGATATAAATACGGCTGCCAAGCAAGCGGGCGATGGCGAACACAATGCGGCTTTCGCTTTCAGGCGTGTCGTACGCGATATCGACCTCACCGTCCCAGCCGTCTTTTGCGGGCATCTCCGCCTTTGCGTACATGGGGATATCGAACCCGGGCTTCACCTCCCGCCATACGCGATCCAGGAGGCCGGCCATATCGTCGGCGGCGGGACGTACGAGGAACGAGAGCTGCAAATCTGACTCTGGCCCCATAACGGTCAGCGGGTCGCCCGCGCCAACCACGGTCCAGCCATCCGGTAAAACAATCGGTAAAGGCGCGTCAGGCATTGTGACGTTGACTCGGAATGCATCCATGATCTATCCCCCTGGCATTTTGCAGGCTTGCGGAATCCGGTCGCCTGATATAGAATTAAAGAGGAGCTAAATATATTGTTTTCTTGAGTTTAGCTCATCCAGCCAGTTTACGTGGAATCGTCACACTGCTCAAATTGCGTCGTGGCGATGGGGGCTGATACCCCCCTCTCCTGCTCCTCGGTGCACACTTCGCATTGTGTAAAGCGAAGAGTTGGTTACCGACCTACGCCCGTTCCCGTCAGTGCAAGTGCTCTGCAACGTGCCTCCCCGTTGCGCCAGGCGAGCATTGAAAGTGACGAGGGGCGGAAAGCATGGAAAGCCCGAAAGCTGGCTTGCCACCCTTTCCACCCCTTCTCCTGTGTCTTACTGAGCTTCTACGCGAACGTTTCGCCGACCATTTCTTCGCTCTTCGTCCACAGGGCCTTGGCGCTTTCGGGGTCGAGCGCATAGCCACGCACGCCCCGGCTGATTGCGCTTACCGGCGAGTCGGCAGGGAGCAGCTCGGCGACCTGGCAGTCCTCACAGTACTTGCCTCCCACTTCCTCAGCGGACGCAACCACCCCGGCCCATACCGACGTCGCCGCACCCTGCGGAACCGACTTGAACTCGAAGGGCGGCTCGCCTGCCGCGGCACGCTGTTGCTGGATCTGCTCGACCCATGCCTCGATCGCTCCCTGTGGCATATACCGCGCAAGCTCCGTAGCGATGCCGCCAGGATGCACAGCGGTAGCGCGAACGCCGTGGTCCTTATGCCGGCGGTCGAACTCTACAGCGAAAAGAATATTCGCGGTCTTGGAGCGCCCGTAAGCGACAAACGGCTCGTACGGCGTCGTCTCAAAGTTGGGATCGTTGAGGTCGACATTGCTGAAACGGTGGCCTGACGAGGCGAGGTTTACCAGCCGTCCGCCATCCTTGATCAGCCCGGCGATGCGGTTCACAAAGACGAAGTGCCCCAGGTGGTTGGTGCCGAACTGCGTTTCGAAGCCGTCCTCTGTCTTGCCAAACGGGGTCGCCATGACGCCGGCGTTGGCGATGATCACATCGAACAACCGGCCATCGGCGACCAGCTTGTCCGCGGCAGCCCGCACACTCTTCAGGCTGGCCAGGTCGAGCTCGACCAGCTCAAAGGTCGCACCTTTCTCCGCCGCGGCCTTGCTGACTTCCGCAGTTGCTCGCTTTGCCTTTTGCAAGTCACGCGCCGCGCCCACAACATCGGCGCCATGCGCTACCAGGGCACGTGCCGTTTCTATCCCGAGACCGGCCGAAACGCCCGTCACCAGAATCCGTTTGCCCTTCAGATCGACGCCTGCAAGGACATCTTCCGTCGTTGATTTCGCTCCAAAGCTTGCTGCCATACTGCACTCTCCTGTAAAACTCTTTGACACGGGCCTCAGCCCGGGAATAAAACGGAGCCAGTCTCCGTTATGCAGGATATGATTACCGGAGAGTGCCTCCGGTTTCAGAAAGTTTCATGAAGAAATCACCCGACTCCCAACCCGCTCGCAAGCCCATCCGCAAGCCTCGTTCCGACGCACAGCGTAACCGCGAGCGCATCCTTGAGGTTGCCCGTCAGGTTTTCACCCGGCGCGGAGCCGACGCCAGCATGGACGAAATTGCGAAACGCGCAAAGATCGGTCCCGGCACGCTCTACCGTCATTTCCCCACACGCGATGATCTGCTGGCGACGGTCTACATTACGGAAGTCGAGAAACTGGCGGCGGCGCAGAAGAAGCTGTCTGCCGAACTCCCCCCCAGGGAGGCCCTGCGAGCGTGGCTGTTGGTCTTCATCGACTACATCGCAGCGAAGAAGATCATCTCCCCCGCACTGAACGCCATGGCCGGCGGCCCTTCGAGGGTGTTTCAGCAGAGCGGGCAGGTGATGGAAGAAGCGGCCAATGCACTAGCCAGCCGCGCCGTCGCCAGTGGAGACCTCCGTCCGGACGTCGATGCCATGGACTTGCTGCGCGCCATCTACGGCCTCTCCATCAACAGCGCAGATGACTGGCCCGCAAAGGCTCGGACGTTCGTTGACATACTCCTGCAAGGCTCCCGGCCTTGATGCAGGCGACATGACGAAGGTGACGCAGGCTTTCGACCAGCTTGCGGAACGTGGCGGCCGACAGGTGGCCTGATACACCACATGACAAGGGCGGAGGTAACCCTAACATCTGCTCAACAAAAACTCTGTAGGGACACCCTGCGCCTTTATCACGGTCTTCGACTACTTCAGCACCGGCGAAAGCTGCGCCGCGGACACCTACCGCGTGCAGACTGGGTCGATGGGTGCACTCAACTTTCGGTACCCGCGCCCAGGGGGCGGCATCTATGACTTGATCTTCGCTTCCACATTCCAGGTGGCACCGAATGGAGTCGATTCCACCGGCACGTTCAGCCTTACGGACACCACACCGCTACCGCTGCCTCCCTCCACAGCGCCTGAGCCCCCCAACCTGATGCTGCTCGGCACCGGCCTGCCCGGATGCGGCGGTTCCGCGCTGCGCAGGATCCGCCGCAAAGCCTGAGCCGCTGGGAAAGCACAACCAGGCGGCTCTCTCCGGAGGGCCGCTTTTCTTGCCCGCCATTTTCGGCGAGCGAGTTTGGTGGGACTACCGGATAGTCTCGAAACGTCCCGTCTTTCCCCGGTTTTCCAATTATTTTCCCATGAACTGGGGCATCCGGGTGTGCCATACGGCGGGCCGCAATCGGTCGGCTCTTCTTGTCGTACTGTACAGGTACGGTGCGCGAGTGTGACAAGACCCTATTTCGCACAGGTATCCGAGATTCGACGGACAAGATCAAGGGTCCACGGTTCATAGCTCCCACGGAGGCGAACTGCTACACTTCTGCTGATCCTCACCGCGCGGAGCAGCCAACTTCTATGGACCCATTATCGATCGGAATCGCCCTGTCATCCGCAGCTCATGCGGCTGCTAGCAAAATCGATTGGTCGACGATCACTGAAAACTTAACAAAAAATGCGGCGGCCAGTGTTGGTAAAGGCCTCTGGGCGAGTATCAAAGATGAAAAAGATCGACTAGCTATCGTTAAAAAAGCCGTCCATTTATACATCGAGCAGTTTTCTCAAGAACTTGAAGATAAGGTCATCTTTAGCGAGTCCCTACCAAGTTATCTGGATCAGCTAGCTCAGTTTGCGTCAACTTGCGGGCCAGAGATAGCCGATAGCTTGAAGCCGGATGGCCCTGATCTCAATTCCCGTCAGCTCTCTGGCATATGGGCACAGATGAAACTTGACGATCTTCCCCCAAACTTCGATTGGGAATTAGTGGGCAAGAATTTTCAACGAGAAGTTCGAAAAGTCCTCCGCGAGACGCCATCGCTGCGAGAGCAGCTAACAGTTGTCCTTGCGGAGCAACAATTAGCTTCAGTCAAAGCAATTGAGGATGCCGTTGGAGAACTGGCGCATCCGGTCGGCTCTGTTGACCTAGAGGCATACAAGAAGTACGTAAAAGAATGGTGTTCCACTCTTCATTTAGCGATCATGCATCCCAGCACATATAACTACAGCAAGAGCCTCAACCTCTGGAATGTATTTATCCCGCCGATGGTGAGAGAGGCCATTCCGGTTCCTGACATTCCTATTATCACTCTAGCTCGCATGCGCGAGGAAGGCCTGATTGAGGACACCCCGACGGAACAAGAATTCTCGATGATGCGGCAAGCCTATGACAGCAGTACCTCTGGCCCGGCGTTGCATGCTTTGAGTCGAGAAAGTAAGAGTGTTTTACTGGGCGACCCAGGTTCTGGGAAGTCATCGCTCTTGAAATACCTCGCTCTGGAGTGGGTGTTTGGTGCGTCCAATCTTATCCCTTTATTGGTAGACTTGCGTGAGTACCTACAAGAGCAATCACAATTCATTCGTTTTGTTGCGAAGAAAACTCAACCGTTTGGTCTTTCGGCGAGTAGGATCCATGAATTGCTTCAAGCTGGATCTGCTGCACTGTACCTGGATGGACTTGATGAGGTATTGGATCGCACCGCCAGATCGAATGTGACTGAGTCCATTGTTGCATTCAACGCGCGTTATCCAAGAGCTCGCATAGTAGTGACTTCCCGAATCGCCGGATATGATCCGGAAATGCTGCGAGGAATAAATTTCGCCCACCTGACACTAGAGAATCTCGGCGTAAGTGAGATTCGTCGTTTTCTGGATCGCTGGTATGAACTAGCAGAGGAAGATGTCGAGATAAGACACAGGAATAGCGCACGACTCATGATAGCCATTGAGACGTCTCGCCCTATTCGCGAGTTAGCACGCAACCCATTGTTACTTACCATGATGGCAATCCTAAATAGAAGCCAAGACCTCCCGCGTGATCGGGTGGAGCTATATCGGGAGGCGACGCGCGTTCTCTTGCATGAACTTGATGCCTCCCGCTTATTAGGGATTGAAACATTTGCACGTCAGGAAAAAGAAGAACTCCTGCGCGAACTCGCGGGCAAGATGCAAGAAATGCCAGAAGGACTCACTGCAAACAGCGTCTCACGCAAAGAATTGTTGCAATTAATCATTCGTCTGTTCACAAAATATGGCATTGAGAATGCTTATTCGAAGGCTAATACCTTGCTGGAGCAACTCACAGATCGAAATTTCGCGCTTTGCCCATCGGGCGGGAGCCGTTATGCCTTTGTGCATCGGACGTTTCTCGAATACTTTTGCGCCTCGTGGTTTATCGAGAGACTGCAGGTCGATCAAACACTGCTATTCGAAGATCTGAAGAGTCACGTGTATGGTGCAAGATGGAAGGACGAATCATGGCATGAAGTCCTGAGACTTATCGCGGGTATGGTAAGCGACCGACAAGCCAATGATTTAATTCGCTACCTCATGGATATGCCGGGACGGGAAAGCCGTTATGCCAATCTGATGCTTGCAGCTGGGTGTCTCACCGAACTCCGCAATAGACGTGGAGTTCACGAAACCGACGTAGCTCTCAAACAACTCGTTCTCGATAAAGCAATTCGCTACGATGCGCCCTACTACTATGAGATGTATTCAGAATGGCTCGAAGTCGGTCCGACTCGCCATCGGGCCGTGCAACTCCTATATCCAATATGGAGAAATGAGCATACGGAAGCCTGGTTGAAGAACGCAGCAGAGGCGGACAGGGACTGGATCATCAGACAAGTTTCGATTCAAGAGTACAGCCGGATACCGGACCCAGATGGATTGAGAACTGAATGGCTCATGGCGAGGTTAACCACAGAGTCCAAGGCCGCTGTGCGACGATCGGCACTTCAAGAGATTGCCTACCATGGGCGCGGTCTCGCGAAAACACTTGTATTTTTGAAAGAAGTTGCCAGCAATGACCGACAAGCGACAATACGACAAGCTGCACTACAAGGAATCGCGCGTGGCTGGAAAGAGACAGAAGACGTACTTGCTTTTCTAAAGGCACGAACCGACGTCGATGTCGATATTTTTCCACGTCAATCGGCGCTTCAAGAAGTGGCGCGTGGATGGAAAGATCATCCCGATACCGTTTCTTGGGTAAAAGCTCACGCAGAAAACGATCATGTCGCCTCGGTGCAGTATTCCGCAGTACAGGAATACGCCCGAGGTTGGGGCGCAGCAGTCGGAATGCGAAGTTGGCTATTAGAGAAGGCCACGAACGGAGTACCGCCAGCACGAGAAGCGGCGCTTCAGGAAATTTCACGCATGTTTAAGAAGCATACCGAGACATTTGGATTACTCAGCAAGGCGGCGGAGAAGGACGTAGATCAAGGTGTTCGGCGTACGTGTATCCGATTGATGCTTAACGGTTGGGGCGACGACAAGGACGTTCGAAAATTCGTTCAAGAAAGATGTCGAACGGATGAATCTCGAATCGTCAGAATTGTTGGGATACAACAACTGGCGCGAATTGGAACGCTTCAACTCGACACCCTCTCGTTTTTGCAAGATTACGCTCACTCTGACGCTGCCTCATCGCCTCGCCGTGCGGCTGTTATCGAATTGGCACGAGGTTGGGGCAATTCTCCTGAGGTCATTGCTTGGCTTAAAACTTTCATTTCAAGTGATGCGAAAATCAATATTCGGTCAGCTGCGATGTATTCCATCGCTCGTATTGGACTTGATAAAGAGGGTACTTTCGAATGGTTATTAGATATCTCCCGGAATTCACAATTGGGTCTTCAGGTGCCAGCGATCGACGAATTGGCTCGAAGTTGGCACAGTCGATTTGATGTTTTCAAATTTCTCATCGAGACGGCTAAAATTTCACCCGCATATAGCGTTCGGGTTGCATGTGTGGATCGCCTTGCCGACCAGCACACATGGCCATCGGAAACTACTGCGTTTGTCGAAAAACTTGCTCGTAGTGATGAACACGCCTCAGTCAAAAGAATTGCGTTCGCTCGATTGCTTGGTAAAGCGGGAACTAATGTTGATCGGGTAACAACTCTTTTGAATTGGATCCGCCAAGAACCGAGTCGCAAAGTTCGTAGATACGTTCACAACTGGTTGAAGCAACAGCCGAACTTCGACACCTTTTACAGCAAGTTGTTGCAGTCGGGAAGCGGGTTTGACATCTGAACACAGTCCCCGAAAACCTGGGAACAGAAAACCTGGGAAACCTTGGGAAGCCTGGGAACAGGAAACCTGGGGAAAGACGGGACGTAACCAATCCTGTGACGCTTTTCGGGCCAATATCGGTGGTTGCGGTGGCAGGCATGACTGCTACCGCTGTTTCCGGCGCGGGCGGGTACGGGACACGATTCCCATTCCCATCGTCCTATCGAATGATTCTGCTTTCTCCGGACTTCTTTACCGCATGTCGGAGGCGTGTTAGGTTTTCATAAGGTTCCCACAATGAAGAATGAGTTGGCTATGTCGCTTATATCTCGGCGACCCTTGACGGAGGAACTGGCGAGAGCGCAGATTACCGCGCTGAGTGATTTCGACGGAGGCCTCCTGCGGCCTGACAAATGGAGTGAATATGAACCTATCAGGTCTCCGTTCAACGCCGACGACATAAGCGATCCCGTCAGCGTATTAGCTAAACCACAGGGAAACTTTTTCTATCGAAGCGGACGGCCAACCGTTGTGTCTGGAGGAATGTGGAACCTGGCGTATCCGCTAGACTGGCGCTTCCCGTCGCCCATATTTACCAACTACTGGACGGGGGAGATCGATGGCAAATGGGCGTCTAAGGGGCGGCTTGACCGGGTTGAAGCGTTTGTCGGTGATATGTTTCATTTAACTGGATCCGACTTTGGTCTTCTAACTACTCGAATCGATATCGAAGCCAAGAACACTACTGTAATAAGGCCGAGCTACAAGGGACTTACTTTCGACTCTGGGATTCCCGGCCTCTACTGGATCAACTTCTTCAGTGATGAACTTGCTGATTGGCTAGATCTCGCAAACTTTCCTGAGCGACTTGGCACGCTAAAGAGCCTGGAAGGCGGTGGCTACTCCATAACATTCTGCGAAGCCCCTGAGGATGCCGTGACCGGTGATGTCCTCCGAAGACAGCGTGTAGCAATGGATTGGCTCGGTGCGGACAAGTTTTTCGATATTCGTTTACCGGATCGCACCGTGAATCTACCCGATTGGGCCTGCGTCCCTTTATAAAGGCATGCACTCTCATGCGACTGCGCAGGACAAGACCCCGAGACTATTTCCCGAAGAGATATACCGGGAACATACGGAAAGAAGATACCTATTCCCACCGGGGGCAAACATCTCCTCAATCCCTCTCAAAATTGGGTGCACCACGTCTCGCTTCTGAGATGGGAAAGGGTGTAAGCCCGCTCTTCAATCGATGTTTCATCAACGGAGGCAATCCACCATGTCGGCCTAATGAGATGGCCGTTCTGGCTCCGCAGTCGACAGAAACTGATACTTCGTACGGTTCGCATCGGGTCCTGCGGTGACGGTCTTATCCAGATGGAGGATGGCGCCATCCGCGTCGTAGCGTGGCCATTTGGGCAATCCCGCTCCGTTGGGGTCGCCGGTTTTTGCGAAGTTGGTCCAGTAATCCATCATCTGCCGGCTGAGGGTGCGATCCTCCGTCTTCCAGGTTGCGCCCTGGCGGACATCGAGCGTTCCGAAGACGTACTCCAACTCCGCGGAGTGGAAGGCTTTTGCGATCGGGTGCAGGCGCTCCGGCGGGGAGGGCTCGTCGAAGCTGTAGCGGTAGACCGGGACCTTGCCCGTTGCTACATCAGCCTCAGCCCAGCGCCAGGTAGCGAGCCCGATAAACTGCGCCGTGGTCAGGTCGTCGGCGGAGTGGATGGCCTGCTCGTCCGTCTCGCCCGGAAACGCCTTCAGAAAGTCGTCCGCACGGGCTCCGTAGTGCTCCGTTGCATATGCCTTCCACTTCTTCGCGGTCAGGTCCTTGCTGAGCGTTCCAGTCCGTTCGTCGTGGTTCCAGCCGATGATGGCGGGCACGTGCGCCTGGTGGCCGGCGGCGTATGCGTCCGGCGCTGACTGGGGAAGGAACTGGCCGTCCAGCACAGGCGAGAACCCGGCGTCTTTGCTGTTTTTCGCTGCATCCAGAATCTTGTCGGCGGAGAGCGCCCGCAACTCGGCCAGCGTCTTTGCGCCGGTGCCCTCGGCCCATGCCTGGTCTCGCTTGCCGCGCTGCTCCAGAATGCCCATGGGAATGGCGCCGTTGAACAGGGCGCCGCTCTCGCCAATTACTTTGTGGAATAGTCCCTGGGCGCTGGGAGCGGCCGTCAGCGCGCTCACCGCGAACGAGCCTGCGCTTTCACCAAAGATGGTGACGTTGTTCGCGTCCCCGCCAAACGCGCCGATATTTGTCTTCACCCACTGGAGCGCCGCTACCATGTCCATCAGGCCGTAGTTGCCGGCATGACCGCCGTTCTCTTTGGCGAGGTCATCGGTGGCCAGAAAGCCGAAGACCCCAAGACGATAGTTCAGCGTCACCAACACTACACCGCGGTCGACCAGCGGTGAGTCGGAGTAGCGCGGCTCTGATCCCGCGCCGGCGATAAATCCACCGCCGTGGATCCACACCATCACCGGCAGTTTGCCGGCGGGCTTTGCTTTGGCGGGCGTGTAGACGTTGAGGAACAGGCAGTCTTCCGATGGTCCTGCATCCTGAAAGATGTAATCGTCCCAGATAGGCCACTGTTCGCAGCGGGGGCCAAACTTCGTGGCATCGCGTACGCCGGCCCAGGACAGCGCCGGTCGCGGGGCCTTCCAGCGCAGATCACCCACAGGAGGAGCAGCATACGGCAGTCCCAGAAACGCCTTCTGCGTTCCATTGCGGACCAGCTTGCCGGCAGCCTTGCCCTGCGCCGTCGTGACAGCAGGAGCCTGACCAGGAGCGAGGCCGCTGCCCAGCGTCAATGCGACACTTCCGGCCAGCATAGTGCGGAGGAAATTCATCTTCATCGGAAAGGACCTTTAGGAAACGCAACTACGATAGCCGCTGCAACGAACGTTTGGGAAGCATGAGGCTAGCGGGTGGCTGCAACAAGACCGTTCCCCTTGCATTTCGAGGGGAGCTGCGGTAGTCTCCCTATGAAACCACAGGGGAGTCGATGGACAAGAACAGGCTGGATCTTTTTCGCGGAACGCTGGATGTCTTAATCCTCAAGTCGCTGATCTGGGGGCCGCTGCATGGATACTCCATTACCGACCTCATCCGGCGGCAGAGCGATGAGGTGCTGCTCGTGGAAGAAGGCACGCTGTATCCCGCGCTCTGGCGGCTGGAGACCAAGGGGTTTCTTGAGGCCGAATGGGGGCTTTCGGAGAACAACCGCAAGGCAAAGTTCTATCGGCTTAGCGCGAAAGGGAAGCGGCAACTGCGCCAGGAGATGCAGACCTGGGACGCGTACGCAGCGGCCGTCGCGAAGGTGCTGAGTGCAACGCAGCCACCGCTGCCGGAGGATGCCGGATGAAACCGAATCGTCTTTGGCGGCGCTACGATCGCCTGACCGGCCCCGACCCCGCTGCCGACGTGAATGATGAGCTGCGCTTTCACCTCGAAGCCAAGATCGACGACCTGATCGCCCAGGGCTGGGAGCCCCAAGCCGCCCGCCAGGAAGCTGAACGCATCTTCGGAGACATCCGCGCGGTGCAACATATCGGCGAACGCATAGGAGAGAAAAGGCAACGCCGCAAACACCTCTCGGTGTATTGGAGCGACTGGCTGCAGGACCTGCGGTATGCCGTGCGCATGCTGGTGAAGTCTCCGGGCTTTACGCTGGTCGCCGTGCTGACGCTAGCGCTGGGCATTGGCGCGAACACCACCATCTTTTCGGTTATCAACGCGGTTCTGCTGCGGCCGCTGCCATATACCAACCCGGGGCGTCTGGTCGGCGTGGCCGAGAGCAGGCCGGCGGCAAGCGTTACGGCTGCAGGCTTGTCCTGGCCGGTCTTCACAGAGTTGCAGGACCACAGCCAGGTATTCAGCGCAGTCGCCGGAGTTGCAGGGCACGCTCTCACGTTGACGGGGCACGGAGAGCCGGCAGATGTGAGCACCGTTGCCGTTACGCCGGACTTCTTTACCGTGTTGGAAATCCAGCCTCTGCTGGGCCGCGTGTTGCTTGCTGGCGATGGCAAACGCGGTGCCGCGGCCGCCGTGGTGCTCAGCGAGAACCTGTGGCGCAGCAGGTTCGGCGCCGATCCAAACATTGCGGGCAGTTCCATTACGCTCGATCAGCGAACCTACACGGTGGCGGGTGTGATGCCGGCCAGCTTCCATACGCCTTTCTTCAACCAGACCGAGCAGATGTGGATACCTCTGGTCCAGGACCCGCTCTTCAGTGGTTGGACAACCCGTCCGCCCCAGGTGCACTGGATGACGGTGATTGCCCGGTTGCGGCCTGACGTTCCCGTGCGCAAGGCGCAGGCGGAGATGCAAACCGTCAGCCCGGCGCTGGCGAAGCAGTTTCCTGAAGAGAGTGGATGGCTCCTGGGGATTGAGCCGCTACAGCAGGCCGTCGTTGGCAACGTGAGGCCGCAGTTGCTGCTGCTGCTGGGCGCCGTCGCGCTTGTGCTTTTGATCGCGTGCGCCAACATCGCGAACCTGCTGCTGACTCGCGCTACGTCGCGGTCGAAAGAGATTGCGCTTCGCATAGCGCTGGGAGCCAGCAAGCGGCGCATCGCCCGTCAATTGCTGACGGAAAGCACCGTGCTGGGGCTGCTCGGAGGCGCTGCGGGGATAGGGCTGGCCTGTTGGAGCGTGTCTGCTCTCGCTTTGCTTCTCACTCCGCAGCTGCGGCAAACCTATCCCATCCGCCTTGATGGCGCCGTGCTTGGATTCGCAGTGGTGTTGTCGATGGCGGCCAGCCTCTTGTCCGGCCTGGCGCCTGTGTTCTACGCGGTGCGATCCAATCCGCAGCAGAACCTCAGAGAAGGCGCTGGTGCTGGCGAAGCACGCGGTTCGCAGCGTGCGCGTAGCTTTCTCGCGATCGCGGAAGTTGCCCTGGCCATGATCATTCTGGTCGGCGCGGGTCTGCTGTTGCGCAGCTTTAGCCGGTTGCTTGCCGTGAGTCCCGGATTCGAAACCGAGCATGTCGTGAAGGCGGAAATTTCCCTGCCGCGATTTCAATATGCCAGGCCGGAGCAGTGGGCCGCGTTCTCCAATGATTTGATGATGCGTCTGCACTCCCGGCCCGATTTGCAGAACTCGGCCATTGCCGCGCCGCTGCCGATTCTGGACGGGGCCATCACGTTGCCCTTTGTGATCTCCGGCAATCCACCGCTGCCGCAGGGTACAGCCAACACGGCCAACTATGTCACCGCCAGTCCGCAATACTTTGGGGTGATGGGGATTTCCGTGATGCGCGGCCGGCTCTTTACCGAGGACGACAACGACGGCGCGCCGCCTGTTGCCGTGATCAGCCAGGCGCTGGCCAAACGTTATTTCCCCAATCAGGACCCGCTGGGCAGGCAGCTTGTCTTCGGGTTCACGCCGCAGGGCCATGTGTCGCGGCAGATCGTCGGCGTGGTCGCCGATGTGCATGACGTTTCGCTCGCCAAAAATCCGGGGCCGATGATGTATGTTCCATTCGCCCAGGCGCCGTTGTGGGGAGGGGAAGTCGTAGTGAGGAGCAGGCTGAGCACGGCCGTGGTCTCGGACGCCGTTCGCACGGCCACGCACGCTATCGACAAGGACCTGCCGGTCACCAAAATTGAATCGTTCCCGGGCGCTCTGGATGCGTCGGTGGCCGAGCCCAGGTTTCGCACGTTGCTGTTGGGCATCTTCAGCGGCATAGCGTTATTGCTCGCTGCCATCGGCATTTACGGTGTGGTGTCTTTCTCCGTCTCACGCCGTACGCGTGAGATCGGCGTCCGCATGGCGCTGGGCGCCAGCCCGGCGGGAGTAATGCGCCTGGTGATTGGAGAGTCGGCGAAGCTGCTGTTGCTTGGTCTCGCGGTTGGCATTGCCGGCGCGCTGGTGCTGACACGCTTTATGGCGACGCTGCTTTTCGGGGTTGCTCCAACGGACCCGCTGACGTTTGGCGTTGTCGCCCTTCTGCTTGCATTCGTTGCGCTGGCGGCCGCGTATGTTCCGGCGCGGCGGGCGATGCGCGTCGATCCCATGGTTGCGTTGCGGTGTGAGTGAGTCTGAGCTGGAGTTACACGTCGCTGCAGGGATTGATTAAATCTGATTCGTGGGCGATCCCTGGAAACTCCCTTCAGTTAATCTTAATCTTCGTTTCATAGCCTGAAGCCTATGTGACGGGAGTGGAAGTGTGTCCCTCACGAAGGCCCATGTCTATGCGAATGTATCGGTTGCCATCTTTGATGTCGTGCGAGCGTGGCGCGATCGCCCTTTTTCTGACCGCTGCGTTTCTGTTGCCGACGGGAACGGCATTCGCTCAGGAGTTTGCCGGAAGCCACTCCGGCCCTTCCGCATCGGAAAGAACTGCATTCTCCGAGCTGCCGGATGCGCCTACGGTCGTGACGGTCAGACGTGAGACCAGCGAAATCCCCATAGAAGACAAGCCGCACAGCGAAGCCACGGTGTGGAATTTTCCGAAGCACGTGCTGCTGGACATGGGGCACATCGTCATTTCGCCGGCCTACATTCGCGGGGGAGATTTGAAATGGCTGCTGCCGCTGGCCGGTGCGTCTGCGACGGCGTTTGCAACGGACAGCCATACGATGCTCGATGTCGTGAGCCGTTCTCCCTCGCTGGACCTCACATCGCTGAACAAAACCTCGATCAGCGTTTCCGATGGGCTGCGCGCGGGATTTATGGCAGCGCCCGCCGGGATGTTTGTCGTTGGCCATTTGGCGCACAACGAGCACGCACGCGAGAGCGGCCTGCTGGGTGCGGAAGCGATAACGGACGCGTACATCGTGGGCGAAATCGTCAAGCTGTCCTCTTATCGCGAGCGGCCGCTTACCGATAATGCGCAGGGCGAATTCTTCATCGGCAAGACGGGAACGAATGGGTCCTTCATTTCAGGACACGCTCTGACGGCATGGTCTTCAGCGGCGGTGCTGGCTGCGGAGTATAGGTCGCCATGGGCGCAGGCGGGGATTTACACCCTTGCCAGCGGTGTGAGCCTGACGCGTGTGATGGGGCAACAACACTTTCCGTCGGATGTACTGATCGGCTCGGCAGCAGGATGGCTGATCGGTCATTACGTATACCGCGCCCACAGGCATGTCCATTAGCTTGACTGTCGTCCGAGCATAAACTCATGTGCCCGGGAGGGCAGGTCTGCCTTCGTTCCTGATGGCTTACGTCAAGCTGAAGGAAATATGTGCGACGGTTTGCACTCCAGGAGTGCTTTCCATCCTGATGGTGCCGCCAACGGATTGCACGATCGACTTGCAGATAGCCAGCCCGAGACCGGCCCCTCCAGTCTCTCTGCTGCGGGACGAATCCTCGCGGTAGAAGCGTTCGAAGATGTGTGGCAGGGCTTCTTCCGCGATGCCGGCTCCGGTGTCGCGTACCTGCAACAGGGCTTTTCCGGCGCGTTGCTCGACCGTGACCTTCACCTGCGCGCCAGCCGTACTGTGCTGTATGGCGTTCACGATGAGATTGGAGATGAGCACCTCAGCTTTTTCCATGGAGAGACAAACGCGGACATTCGTTTCTGTTTCAGACAGAATGGCGACCATGCGTGCTTCCGCGAATGAGGCCAGGTTGTGTACGGCTTTCGATACAGCGTCGCCGAGATCGGTCGCAACGGTCTCGGGATCGCTTTGCTGTTCCATGCACGCCAGGGTGAGCATGCGCGAGACCAGATCTTCGACTCGCTGATTGTCTTCCAGGAGACGATCAAGGCCGCTGGTGTACTCTTTGGTGGAACGGGAGCGCATGGCGAGAACCTGGATGGTCGACCGCACGACCGCTACGGCAGTCTTGAGCTCATGAGCCGCGTCTCCCACGAAACGCTGTTCATTCTCAAAGGCCCGGCGTAAGCGGCTCACCGTATTGGAAAGGACCTGGGCCAGCGGCGCCAGCTCTTTTACCTGCAGGGCGGACGCAGGCGCTTCGAAGTGCAGGGCCTCTTTGGAGACGCTCGCCGCCCGTGTGGCCAGTTCTTCGATGGGATGCAACACGCGTCGCAATAGCATCATCAGGAGCGATGCCGTGGCGGCCATCAGCAGCAGGCCGGTCAATGCGTAGAAGCCGGCGGCTTCCCTGATCTCGTGCCAGATGTGCGCGGTGGGGGCGGCGTACACGATCGTGATAGGCCGCTTCACCCCCGCGCCGTCGTTGTCGTCCCGGTCAATAATTTTCATTGCGCTGCGCTGAAAGACCCGGTAGGCATGGCCATCCAGATGTTTGTCGGAAAAGCCTTCGCGGGTTCGGCTAATCAGCGCAGAAGCCGCATTGTGCGACGACCCTATAAGCTGGCCGCCGCTGTTGTAGACCGCGTAAACATCAGAGGAAGGAATTTTGATTTCGGCGGGATCGATCCGGATGCTGTCGGCGGCGTCTTCCGCATCCTGGGCCGCACCCAGAATGGAGTCGGAACGGCCGCTGAGCGTGACGTCGAACGCATGCATACGGGTGTGCCATTCATGCCATAACGCCGAACCTGAAAACACGAGAGCGCAGAGCAACTCTGTCGATAGCACCAGCAACATGGTGCGCCGGACGATGGATTGCGGCTTCATACGGCGCCATCGGCGGCCAGACGATAACCGCGTCCGCGATAGGTTTCAAGCACTTCCGCGTCGGTCGTCAGGCGCAGCTTCCTGCGCAGATTGGACACGTGGGCTTCGATGACATTGGAGTGGTGTTCCCAGGTGAAGTCGTACAGGTGCTCCAGAAGTTCACGCTTGGAGACGATGACGCGTGGGCGATGGATAAGGTACTCGAGGATGCGGTACTCGGTGGGGGACAGGTCCACATTGTCTCCGCGGCTGGTGACTGTCTGCTCGGCAAGGTTCAGACGTATCACGCCGAATTCCAGGATGGACTGTGACACTCCTTTGCCGCGGCGGATCAAGGCACGCACCCGTGCGATGAGCTCGCCGAGATCGAACGGCTTCGTCATGTAGTCATCCGCGCCGAGGTTGAGCAGCTCGATGGTCGTTTGCTTGTTGCTGAGAGCCGTCAGCACGAGCACCGGCGTCCCGTTGTTCGCCGAGCGCAGACGGCGCACAACATCCTGTCCGCTGAGTGTGGGGATCATGAGGTCGAGAAGGACCAGATCGTATTCGCGCGTCCCGCAGAGGAAGAGGGCTTCCTGGCCATCCGCCGTCAGGTCGACCGCATAGCCAGGTCCATCGCGGAGAGCTGTTGCGATGTTATCTGCGAGCCGCGGTTCGTCTTCCACTACCAACACGCGCATTGTAGGTTCCGTAAAATATTCCCGATCGATATGCATGGAGCATCAGGTGTTCGAGACCACTCCGTTATGAGTGTTCTACCATGTGCGCCTTAAGTCATCCTTAACTTGATGCGGCGAGCATGTTGTTCGGCCTCCGGGGGGAATCGCCCTGGGGAACAAACACAGAGAGCCGCCGCGATAGTCTGCGGCGGCCCTTTTGCTTCACCTCAAGGCGAGGCACTCAGGTTAGAACTCCAGGCGAAGCGAGAACTGACCGACGCGGTTGGCCTGGCCACCGATTGGGGCAGCTGTAGCGGTGATCACCCCGAACGATGCTGAAGTGATATTGGCCGTTGGAGTCGCGAACGTAGGATGGTTGAGGACGTTGAAAGCATCCGCGCGGAAACGCAACCGCAGCCGGTTTTCCGGGAGAATCTGGAACGTCTTGGAGAGACCTGCATCGAAGTAAAACTGTGAAGGGCCACGGAGGCTGTTACGGCTTCCGTATTCGATGCCGATCGGTCCCCGGAAATGCGACAGCGCTGTGTTGGGATCGTTGAAGGCCAGCAAGCGGTTTGCTGAGTCCTTGTGCTTGTGCAGTGCTAAATCGTCGCTGCGCGACTGGTCGTAAATGGCCGGCACGTTGTTCGCGAAGCCTGCAAGAAAAGCATTGGTGCTGGTCGTGTAGGCAGCGCCGCTCTGGTACGTCGGGATACCCGAAATTTCCCAGCCGCCGATAACTTCGTCGACATACCAGGGAACGTGGCTGCCGAACTCGCGGCCGCGGCCGAAGGGCAACTGCGCGATGAAGTCCGCCGTGATGACATGGGTTACGTCGAAGTCCGACGGTCCACGGCAGACACGCGGGCGGAGCACATCGCAGATGAAACCGGTTCCGTTGGCAGCGGAATTGGCGATCAGCGAAACGTTGTCGATCGAGTGCGACCAGGTGTAGTTGAAGTCAAACTTCGTACCTTGAGAAAGGTTCTTCGACAGGGTGACAAGCAGACCGTTGTAGGACGAGAAGCCCTTGTTGGTGAAGTACGTATTACGTGCGAACTGCGAAGCAACACCGACGTTCGCGGGCAACAGACTGTTGGCTGCAAGTTGCTGTAGTACGTCGGTAATATCGCCGAGCTTGACGTTGGAGTTGAACGCCGAAGCCACCAGCGCGGTGTTGTTTCCGAACCCGTGGGACGCACCGTAACCGGGTGTAACGACGTTTGTAAAGAACGGTTGCTGGGTAACATTTGCAGCAGCCGTTCCGGCGCGTACCTGGGTTGTGAGCGCGGCAAATGCCTGGCTCAACGTCTGGCCCGAGACGGGATCCGGGAAGTCGATCAGTTGGGAAGCATCGGCCTGGCCCAGAAGACGGCGCCCCTGGCGCCCGGCATAGCTCGCGCGAAGAATGAAGTGACCCGGGAACTCCTGCTGAATACCAAGGTTGAAGGTGATGTTGTACGGGTCCTTCAAGTGAGGATCGATGACGAGATCGCCGAGGCTGTTAGCCAGGCCCGTAAGCGCTCCCGTTGCGCTGACGTTGGGTGCATAGGGGCGGGTTGGCGCCGCGATGGTTGGTGGCGCTGGAAGAGTAGTGAGAGTAGCACCCACACGCGGGTCATTCTTCAACGAATTGGAAGGGTCTGTCGATACCCCATAGCTGAGCGCGGTGGTGTTCTGGAAGAGGAACGTGTTCTGGTTCTGCAGGAAGTTGACGGCGTTCGCGACCGTGCGATCGTACACAATGTCCGCTGATCCGTTGAACACCGTTTTGGGCGCGAAACTGGGGTTGTAGGCAAACGCAATGCGCGGGGCGAAGTCCTTCAGGTTCGACTGATAGAAGTCAGGAGCGTTGTTGGCATGTCCGCCCAGGTTATACGTGAGTATTGGGAGTGAGGTATTTCCGCTGGCGCCCGACGCGCTCTGCTTGAGACGCGCAGAAAAATAGTCGTCGAAGCCGATGCTGGGAATGGACTCCGCGCCGAGTGTTTCGTAGGGGACGGAATATAACTGGTACCGCAAACCATAGGTGAGAGTCAGTTCCTTATTCAGCTTCCACGTATCGCCGACATAGAGCTCGGTCTGGTAGTAGCGGAAGCGGCGGTTCGCTCCGCTGCCGCTGGGTTGCTGCGCTCCACTCGCGTCGAAGTTGTAGACGCTGGCGATACGGCCCACACGGCCCAGGGCCAACACGAAGGCATTGTCATATTGCGTGGTATTGGTCGTGCCTGTGTTTTGGATATCCGCCGGTCGAAGCGTTGCCGCCGCGGCGCTCAAAGTAGTTACGTTCCCGCCAGTTCCAAGCGTGTAGGTGTTGTAATCGCTGCCGAGAAAATTCGATGCCTTGATGAACTTGAACGAGCCGCCGAAACTAATCGTGTGTTCGCCTTTCGTCCAGTTGAAGTCGTCGCGAACGGTCGGAATAGGAACGCGACGCCGCTGAATATTGTTGCCGTCATAAGGAGTCGTGAAAATGCCGCTCAGAGAGCCAATGATCGTGCTGCCGTTGGGGTTATAGGCCAATGGGAAACTGAATATCGTCGTATTCGTGCCGAAGTAAAACTGGTTGACCTTGTTTTCTCCAAGCTGCCATATGTGGCTGACGACATAGCCGTAGCTGCGGTCCTGGAAGGGACGCGTCAAGGGGTCTCCCGGAAAGCGATTAATGGACTGCACCGAATCCTGATAAGCGACATGACCTTGCGCGAAGATCCGTTGTTTGGATGTAAGGTTGTAGTCCACTCTTCCGACGCCGTTGTACAACACGTTGAGCGTGGGCTGCG
>Ga0070679_100000801_pt1 | contig 27256 bp, 23 predicted proteins | sample KBSC63BmetaG_FD_65652 | JGI IMG/M metagenome (GOLD analysis project Ga0070679, IMG submission 65652) | Corn rhizosphere microbial communities from Kellogg Biological Station, Michigan, USA - KBS C6-3B metaG | ecosystem: Host-associated > Plants > Roots > Rhizosphere | place: USA: Michigan... | reverse complement strand
CAGATTTTACCGAATTACCTGATTCAATTTTGCGAAATCGTCGTCTACTCGTAATCGTTATGGAAAAGTATGGTTTCAAAAGCCTTCGTACAGAATGGTGGCATTACAGCCTTCCGGATGCCAGCAATTATGAAATATTAAACGTTTCCTTTGAAAATTTAAAAGCATTAAATAAAAAGAAAAAATATTAAAGCTTAGTTGTTTTATATAATTAAGAGTAGCGCATATTTCATTTTAATTTCATGTAATTTAATTGTTGGAAAATGTGGCATGTTTATAAAAAAGGTTTCAGAGCTTACCTTCAATTGGAGAAATCACTATCAGAAAATTCTGTTGAAGCATATATACGTGATGTTGATAAATTCACTCAGTTTCTTTTCATTAATAATAGCGATATAAACCCCGGCAATGTAAAACTTCAGCACCTTGAAAGGTTTTTAAAATGGATTGGAGAACTGGGAATGACGCCGTCTTCCCAGTCAAGAATTATTTCAGGATTAAGAAATTTTTATAAATATTGCCTGCAGGAACAAATCAGCAAAACAGACCCTACTGCATTATTAGAAACACCCAAGCTTGCAAAACATCTTCCTGATGTTTTAAGTTTTGATGAGATAGAGGCCATAATAAATGTTATTGATTTAAGCACGCCTGAAGGTGCAAGGAACAAAGCAATTATTGAAACACTTTACAGTTGCGGACTACGTGTAAGCGAACTGGTAAATCTAAGACTATCGTGTCTTTATTTTGATGTAGGCTATATTCGCATTATAGGTAAAGGCGACAAAGAAAGATTAGTTCCCATCGGAACTTCTGCTATAAAATACATTAATATATATCGAGAAAATATTCGTTTACACGTAACCGTTATACCGGGCAACGAAGATTTTCTTTTCCTGAACAGGAGAGGAAGAAAGCTCTCAAGAGTAATGATTTTTATTCTGATAAAAGAAGCAGCAAAACTTGCTGGCATATCAAAAAATATTTCGCCACATACCTTTCGCCATTCGTTTGCTACACATCTTGTAGAAGGCGGTGCAGACCTGAGGGCTGTGCAGGAAATGCTTGGGCATGAAAGTATAACCACCACTGAAATTTATACACATCTCGACAGGGAATATTTAAGAGATACTTTGCAACAATTTCATCCTTCTTATAAGTAGAATATCTTCAACTTCTTTATTGAAAATAGAATTATAATTATGAAAAAAGTAATTGACTACTTCCCTTCCATCAATACTTCCCTGTTTCGGTAAGAATGATCGTTGATATTTTTAACCCGGCTCCTGTAATTTTTAAACATGCTCATCCATTTAAGCCTGAGCACACCAAAAATGCCTTCCTTAATAATGCCCTTGTTCATTTTTGAAACGCCGAATTTTCTGTCAATGAAAGTTATTGGTACTTCCTTTATTGTGAACCCAAGCTTCCAGGCCGCAAATTTCATTTCTATCTGGAATGCATACCCAACAAAGCTTATCTGATCGAGATTGATAGCTTCCAACACTTCCCTGGTATAACAAACAAAACCGGCAGTAGGGTCTTTCACCGGCATAAGCGTAATAAGGCGTGTGTATGCAGAGGCGCCCTTAGACAAATTTACTCGAACTGAAGGCCAGTTTTTTACCTGGCCGCCTTTTACATAACGGGAACCAACGGCCACATCCGCACCACCGGATTTACAGGCTTTGTACAATTTATCAAGATCATGCGGATTATGAGAGAAATCACAATCCATTTCAAAAATATATTTGTAACCTCTTGCCAGCGCCCACCTGAAACCAAGTATATAAGCGGTTCCCAGCCCAAGTTTGCCTTCTCGTTCTTCTAAAAATAATTTGCCTGCGTACCTTGAGAATAAGTTTTTTACAATTAACGCCGTCCCGTCGGGAGAGTTGTCATCTATAATAAGAATATGAAAATTCTGCTGAAGCGAAAACACGGTTTCAATAATAGAAGCAACATTTTCCCGTTCATTATAGGTAGGTATAATTAGAAGCTTTTCCAAAAAATATGTGCGTATTTAAAATGAAATTACAATTAATCCTTAAAATAATTCTTTAAAAAAGGTTCAGCGGTTTATTTTTTCAGTAAGGTACGGTTCAATATTTCTGTAAGCTTCTGTTTTGTATGTAAAGAAAAATCACCCTTCATCATCCAATCGTAATATTGCGGTTCTGCTTTTAACACTTCGGATACCGGACGCCCCTTATGCTTTCCAAAGTTAAATACTTCTACGTCATTCTCCATAATAAAGCGTCGGGAAAAGTCTATATATTTTTCTTCACCTGTAAATTGCAAAATAGTATCTAAAGTATTTCCCAAATGTTGATACCTGATAAGCTGGGCTTCAAGAATTTCCCATGTCGCAGCCGCGTCCGCTTCTGCGGAATGAGCACCTTCCAACTCTTTTTCACAATAAAATTTATAAGCTGCACCGAGTGTGCGCTTTTCCATCATGTGAAAAATATGCTGAACGTCAAGCATCCTCCTATTAATCATATCTATCTCAAGCCCGGCCCTTAAAAATTCTTCCATTAACATCGGAACATCAAAACGATTGGAATTGTATCCTGAAAAATCAGCATCGTCAATAAATTGTTTTAGTTCGTTAGCTACTTGTTTAAAAGTAGGCGCATCTTTTACTTTATCATCCGTAATGCCATGAATTTCAGTGCTGCTTTTAGGAATGGGCATTTGGGGATTTATAAATTTCTGCTTAATGGTTTTTGTTCCATCTGTAGAAATTTTTACAATAGCTATTTCCACAATCCGGTCAGTTGAAAGATTGGTACCGGTTGTCTCAAGATCAATAAAAACCAATGGTCGTGTAAGTTGTAGAGGCATGTTTTAATTTATAAATTTATTATTATTTATTATTTTCTATTTCGCTCTTCGCTACTTACCACTTACTACTTTCAAAATATCCATTCCATCATAATTGCCGCTGCTCATGAAGAGGAAATTGGTACTGCGTGTACTCGTTTCCGTTAGTTGTCTTTCAAGTTCTTCTTTACTATTAATAACTCTAAGCCCTGTCTTTTTAAAACCGTCAGCTATTATTTTAGAATCGAGAGGCGGCATACGTTTAAGCTCCAATGCATGTTTACTATAAAAAACAATAGCCTCATCAGCATTGTCCATAGCGCCTGCATATTCTTCCATAAATTTTTCATTGAGGCTGCTGAAAGTATGCAATTCCAGAATCGCCACCAATTTTCTCCCGGGAAACTGTTGTTTTACTGCATTGATACTAGCCATTACTTTACTGGGGGCATGCGCAAAGTCGCGGTAAATATTATATTCTTTATTTTCTGCAAACAATTCAAGCCTCTTTGCTGCGCCACGAAAGCTCCTTATTGCATCAGCAAAAGAGTTGTCACTTACGCCAAGAATTTTACAAACATGGTATGACGCCTGCAAATTTAAAAGATTATGATTTCCAAAAATCTTTAAATCAGTTTTTATATTACCGGTCATTACACTGGTAACGCCATTTTCAATAAAGTAAACTGGCAGTTCGTAACTTATATAATTGATATCACTCCTTTTATTTTCATTGATGAGTTTTACCAAAACCTCATCTGTTTCGTTATAAATTAAAATACCACTTTTTTCAATTTTTTCAATAAAAATTTTAAACTGTTGTAGGTAATAATTAAAAGTTGGAAATACATTGATGTGATCCCATGCAATGCCGGTAATAACTGCAATATGCGGTAAAAGAAAATGGAACTTTGGACGCTTTTCTATAGCGCTTGCAGGATATTCATCCGCTTCGCACACAATTAAGGGGGCGTCGGTAATTCTTACACTTTGCTCAAATCCATCAAGCCTGGCCCCTACCAGGTAATCAAAATTAACTTGGGCATGTTTAAGTACATGCATGATCATAGCAGTAGTAGTAGTTTTTCCGTGGCTGCCGCCAATTGCTACTCTTTGTTTATGCTCACTTTCTTTATAAATGTATTCAGGAAACGAAAATATTTCCAGTTTCAATTCCCGCGATCTTATTATTTCGGGATTGTCATCCTTGGCATGCATGCCTAATATTACCGCATCAATATCCGATGTTAGTTTTTCAGGATGCCAACCCATCTCCGAAGGCATAATGCCTTCTTTTTTAAGGTTTGATAATGCCGGTTCAAAAATTTCATCATCACTTCCTGTAATTTGATAACCTTTGTGCTTAAGCGCAATGGCAAGCTGGTGCATTACGCTTCCCCCGATAGCAATAAAATGGATATGCATGGATTTTATAAAATTATATCTTGATTTAACAATAGTTTGAAATATAATTCGTTTTTCAGTAGCAACTTAAAAAAGGAAATTATAACTTTGCAAACCGGTGCAAAATAAAGTTTTAAACTAAAATACCATAATGAAAAAATTAATTATTGTTTGTGCTTTGGCAGGTTCGCTTATCATGGCATTTTCATCCTGCAGCAGCTCCCGCAGAATAGGATGCCCTATGACACAAAACATCATTCACTGATTCGAAAGTTGCACCTCTGATTACAATGAACTGGATACCCTTATTAAATGAGCAGCAGCTCGAAGACATAAAATTAAATTCTACCCAAAAACCACAGGTAATTTTCAAACATAGCAGCCGTTGCTCTATTAGCAGTATGGCTAAAAATCGACTTGACCGGAACACTACGCCTGAGGGAATTGATTTTTACTTTCTTGATATTATCAACCACAGGAATATTTCCAATAAAATTGCGCATGATTTCAAGGTGCACCATGAATCACCGCAAGTACTTGTTATAAAAAAGGGTAGCTGTGTTTATGATGAAAGCCACTCCGGAATTGATATGGAAGATATAAAAGTCAATGCCGGCATTAGTTAGCATTTGCTAACACTGGATTGAAGAATTTTACAAATTTCTTTTTATTTAAGAATCATCAGCGGAAGGCGGGTATTGCGATAAAGTGCTTCCGATATACTTTTATGCGTGAGGGAATACAGGAAGCTATATTTTCCCGGCATAGCAATCATCAACTGCATTTTACTTATTTTTTCAAAATTTAGAATGCCGTTAATTACATTCTTGTCATTAATATAATAAATACTGTGTTCAAAATTTTTTAAATAATCATGAAGATTATTTTCGGCTTCCTTAAATTTTTCATCAGGATTTATGTGCGATTCGCTGGCATCTACATTAAGTACCATAATTTTTACATTGTGCCATTGAGGTACTGCACGCAAACTGTTTATCCTGTCAAGCATACTAATGGCATTAAAATCGCACGGCACAAGAATTTCCTTTACAGGTTTATAGGCATAATGCGAAGGGACTATGAGAATTCTTATCGGACTTGCTTTGGCAATCTTTATTACGTTCCCGGAAACATAGGCATCATTTAAATTGTTGATATTATCACTGCCCAGTAATATCATTTGCGGCTGCTCATATTTTATAATATCAATGATACTTCTTAGGAGAGGCAGTTCACTGGTAGCTATTTGTACTTTGACAGTACCTCCTGTTTTTTCATTAAGCCGGCGATATAATATATTAAGTTGTTCCTTTTGGTCTTCGCGGTCTTTATTAATGTTATCTTCATTCACGTTTGAAAACTCTGCAGACATGATTAGATTTTCAAACATGGAAATGTAGAAAGATCGCAAAACAATAATACGGTCGTAGTTGTAATGCATTGCCCATTCGGCGCCGAAGTTCAACGCATTATCAGTCGCCTGCGAAAAATCAATTGGAATAAGTAACGTTTTCATAATATCATATATGAATAAAAAGACGGTTTGTGATTGCAATAATTGTAACCATAAACTATTGCTCCTTTAAATCTTTATTCATATCTTTTAATAAAGAAAGAGCATTTTTAATTTCCACATCTGCAAGCCAATTGTTGCTTTTTTATGTATTCAATAAAAGCGGATATACTTTTTGTTTAAATAACTTCCCTTTTGCCATAATGAATATCATCTTATTACGGCGATCGTTTTTATGTTCTTTCAGCTTTTGCTGAATTCCGCAACGCAGGTAGTTTCTTATTCATTTAATTGTCTGCTAAGCCCCAAAGCGAGTTCTGCATTGTTTTTCTACCCATAGTTTATAACCGATTCATAACAATTTATTAAGTAAAATTATATATTAGTTTAAGTTCAAACCAATATTAATTAAAAAAAAATTGCCACGATAAAACTTTCATTACCGGTGATTATTGTTTTGAAAAATCTAAATGAATTTGGTAAGGTCTTTATTTAGTCGATCTTTTTCAGTGTACCAAAGTCCATGTGGTGCGCCGGTATATATGATAAGATCAGAATTTTTTACCATTCGGGAACTTTGCTTGCCGGTAGCTTCTATTGGCACTATTTTATCGCCATCCCCATGTATAATAAGCGTTGGCACATTTATATTTTTCATATCCTCGCGGAAATCAGTAAACGCAAATGAATTAGCACACTCAAGGGTAGCAATTGGCGAAGCCTCCATTACTCTTGTTAAATTATTCGCCAAAAATGCACTGCTCACAGGATGGCTCACCATAGACACGCCATAAAAATCCTTGGCAAAATTTTCCATAAATCCTGGCCGGTCATTTTTTATGGCATTGCTTATTTGCTCAAACTGTTCTTTAGATACACCATCAGGATTATCCTTTGTTTTCAGCATATAAGGAGTTACGCAACTAATCAAAACCAATTTTGAGATATGACTATTACTATAGTTAGTGAAATACTTTGCTGCTTCGCCACCACCCATTGAGAAGGCGATCAACGTTGCATTTTCTATATTTAATTCGTCCAATAATGCTTTCAAATCTCCAGCCATAGTGTTGTAATCATAACCCGAAAAGGGTTTGTCAGATTTTCCAAAGCCTCTTCGGTCGTAAGTAATGCAACGATACCCTTGCGTCGTTAATTCCGTTACCTGGTATTCCCACATGGAACCGCTTAATGGCCATCCATGAATAAAAACTATAGGTTTTCCTTCACCAAGATCTTCGTAATAAATATTTACTGGCTCTGAATTTTGTTGAGATGATTTGATAAATGGCATAAAATAAATTAAGGTGAATAAATTATTTCTACAAAAGTTACCAAAATTTTGTTGGTTTTTTATTAAAAATCAATAGTACAACCGGCAGGCTATCGGAAATTGTAGAATTATTTATCCTTTATATGAGCTGTGAACTATTTACTATTTACTGTATTAGTTTTTACTGGTGGCAAGGTTTTTAAATAATTGTAAATAGCAGTTAGTTCATCATCCGTCATTCTTTTAAATGAACTCCATGGCATCGGACTTTTTTCAATCAGCTTGCCCATGCGAAAACGTTCTATAAATAATTTTTTTGTCCATAAAAAAATTCTTCCACTCGAGTCGGGAGTTAGATTAGGAGTAATAAATCCATCAATTTCGTTTCCACCCGCAAATGGCTCTCCAATAAATTTTCCGGCTATATCTCTTTTAGTATGGCAACCATTGCATTCAGCAATGCTTAAAGCAATATATTTTCCATATGCCGCGGAAGTATCACGAACAATGCTTTTAATAACAGGTCCGGATGGACCAATTGGCTTTACTAAAAAAGCATTAACTATTTTTCCAATTAAATTCAATTCGTTTGCCGGTATCGCGTTCTTTACCGGCTTCTGCGAACGCAGAAAAGAAATAATTGCCGTAAGGTCTTCATCGCTTGTATTATGAAAAGGCATAAAGTCATACACCGCTCTGCCATCAGGATGAACACCGTAGCGAAGCGCTCTTGCAATTTCACCATCTGTATATTTACCAATGCCTGTTTCTTTATTGGGCGTTATATTTTTTGAATAGATAGTTCCCACTGGAAGAACGAAACTAACGCCACCGGATAGGGGAACTTCTTTTCCAAGCTGAATAAGAGAGTCGGAATTTCCTTTATGATGGCAATCGATGCAATGCGCTGCGCTAAATACCAGGTGTTTGCCCCTGGCAATAATTGCAGTATCCTTAGATGCTGAAATATCTGGATATTCTGCATTATAAGTAAGGTGCTGCCGGCTTGCTACAATTGCAGCAATCCCTGTTAGCAATAAGATCAAAATGATAAATATCCATTTACAGATCTTAATAAGCTTTTTCATATTATTTATTTTTAGTTCAACTGCAAACTATTATGAACATTAATTTTATTATAGTACTACTTGTATGAATTGCTTTTAAGTTAGAATGAAATGAAAGACATAAAAAAACCCGGAATAAATAACCGGGTTTTACTTTAGGCTCACTAAGTTATTAATGTGGCGCATTCATCAACACTGCAGCCGGTACAACATTATGAATAGGCTTTGTTGATTTTAGGAAAGCAAAAATATCTGCAATGTCCTCATCTTTTATATTTTTATAATTTTGCCAGGGCATTGGAGGCAGTAATGGCCTTGCGCCATCTAGTCCCATGAATTTACCTTCTTTCAGTGCCTTTTTAAATTGTTCCAAACTCCAGGTTCCAATGCCTGTTGAATCGGATGTAAGATTAGCTGTAAAAGAAATGCCCCACGGACCTGCAATAGCAGTATTTGTGTGGGCAAACAAAACCCAGTTTTTAAGTGCATTAGTATCCACGGAAGGCAAACGAAACGCCGAAGGATGGCCGCTTAAAAAGCGTTCCATATCAGGTTCAGGACCTTGCAATCCCATCTTTAAAGGCGTATGGCAATCGTTACATCCCATAAGGGTTACAAGATACTTTCCATGCTCAACTTGCGTATTGTTTTTTATTGCGACCGGTTTCTCATTGTTTTGTGAACAAGAAAACATTCCTGCGATCGTAATGATAAGGATTAATGATACAATGATAAAACTGTTTTTCTTCATGATTAATTTTTTAAAAATTGAGTTTTAGGAGTGAACAGGCTGCATAAGTTATACATTAGTAAAAAGAAAGCCTTACGGGGATTTTTTTATAATGTTGTACCTAAATTATGAAGCTTGTCTATAAACGAAGTTTTCGATTGTAACGGTGACGGCACCCTGCACAGTACTCATTGTCATTTTTGTAGGATAATACCCAGCAGTTCTAAATTTTGAAGGTAATGGTATTGATCTTTCGAATGAGGAATTCGCGTCTATAAATGCCTTTGTAATCATAGGTTCATAGAAGGTTACTTTGCCATCATAAGTTCCATATATAAAAGTTTGCGTAAACAAAGCTCCATTCAATTCAGGAGATGTTCCATCAACCCAGTGAGTTCCCATTTCGGGTACGCCGCCCGGTATTGTAAAATAATTACTGGGCAGATAATCCATGGCAGGATAAATTAAAAATTTACTACTGTCCACTTCATAAGGTGGTATAAGCATACGGTCAGCTTCTGATTGCATATAGAAATGAAAATCGAAGTGGGGTTTATCATAAATACCAGCGGGCTCGTGGCCATGAGGATTCCAATCGATCAAAGCGTGTGTGAAAGGCGTTACACCTGCTTTATTTGGAAAGGCTATTGAAAGGCTGTTCATCTCATTCTCTTCTGGTCCATCAGTTCCCGGATCAAGGCTGTTCATTGCGGCGGCATTAATGGTAATTGCAAGTTTTTCTGGCTTCCCGTTCTTATCCAATTGAATCCAGGTTGCCACTTTACCTTGTTGAAAATTCTTTTCCGGGCTTTTAAAAATACCACCATAATTGTGGTCATCTTTTTTGCAGGATGCTAATAAAAGGATCGCTGCGGACATTGTAAATAAAATCTTTTTCATGTTGTAAATTTTTATTGATTATGACGCAAAACTGCTTTATAAATCCTAACAGGATAAGCGTTACGTGTATGAATTGACTAAATTGGCGAATGGCCTGCAACTGCGTTTAACCCTGATAGTTAGATCTTTTTATTTAATAAAAAAAAGAAGCCTGACTGGCTTCTCTCGTTTAACACAACCGGAATATTATAACCTGTAATCTTATTGTTAGGTAATCTAACTACTTCAATTCATTAAGCCATTGCTGTACAAAAGCTCTTGTTGTTTCTGTAACCTCTTTGCCTGCACGAAACGCCATTTTCCATTCATTGCTTTTTGCTTCATAGGCAGGATTTACAAATTTCTTCTTTCCATATTGCTCCTTTAATGCTGCGTTAAAATCAACGTCTTTAGTAACGTCTAACATTTTTTGAAGGCGTGTTTTTATAACTATTTTATAATCTTCCGGATATTTAACTTCCCAATCTTTCACGGCTGTTTTATAATCAGCTATTTGTCTTTCCTGGTTATCTTTTTCTCCAAGAGCTATCAATTCCCATAATTGATTGTCAGGTTTTTTATAATCTTCGAGCATCTTTTTATTTTGAGCAATAATAGGTACGAAAATTTTCTTCATATCCTCATTCATCGATTTAAGATCCTCTTCGGTTTTTTTAATACTTGCGTCAAGTTTGGTTACTTCCTCTTTTTGTATTTCTTCTTTCTTTCTTAAAGGCTTAAGTTGAAGCTCTATCGGTTTAGATGAAATTCTTTGCTTTTCATAAAGCGCTTTAAACTGAGTATTAACATACTGTTTTGTATATTCCAGCAAGTTTTTTGCAATAGCAACTTTATCGCCTGTTGCAGCATTCTTTATGTTCTTAGCGCCATATGTATAAAGATAGCCACTCAAAAAACTTTCCCTGATGTTATTATCGGCGGTTCGTTGCTCCACGCCTAATTCCTTCCACAGGTCATCAAGATTTTGTTTAAATGCGAAAGAATAAAAACATGCTGCTATTATGAAGAGCAGCTTCATTGCCCGGTAAAAATTCAAAGTAAGTTTACGATTGTTTAAATTTTGTTTCATAAAAAATTATTTTATCAGATTATTATTTTAGAGCACGAAGGTGATGCTGACTAAACTCAATTAAAATATCAGCAGTAGTGAATTGTTATTATATATGCATGAAACAGCTTTATGTTTAAATGATAATGCAACAGCCTGATTTAGTTTATGCTGGTGATGCTTCGATAAGCTCAGCAACAGATAATGTTTAACACTCGCGAGTAAGTGTCTCTAATCTAAAGATTTGTCACTCTAAACTTATCGAAGGGCACTTGCAGAAGTCCCGTTACTCTTATACAATTCATACGCAATAAGCAACAATTCATACTTATTTTTTCATATAAATTATAGCTTAACCATAAAGTTTAAAAACCGGATAGTTATATTTGAAATCAAATATATTGCCTTGCTTCGCATTATTTTTTCTTCACTTTTATCGCTGATTTTATTTAGCGCCCGTGCGCAAATAAAGCAACAATATATATTCCATCATCTTGGCCTACGGGAAGGGCTGCTCGCAAATGAAGTTCATGCTACCGTGCAGGATTCAAAAGGATTTATATGGATAGGAAGCAAGAATGGATTGCAGCGGTTTGACGGTATCAGGTTTTTAAATTTCAAACATCGTGAAGGCGATACAACGTCAATACCTCATAATAATATTATGAGGTTGTGTTTTGATAAAAAAGACAAGTTATGGATTATTACATCTGATTACCAGCTTGGTTATTTTGATATAAATAAATTTATATTTCATGAAGTTAAGATCAGCTTTAGAAATAATATGCTTACAAGAGCGGAAGGCGATTTTTATACTGATGAAAACAATGAGATCATGCTGATTCTTAATGGGTATAAAACTGAAGCATGGGGCGTAGTCACTTACAATGAAGAAAAAAATATTTTCACCACCGGTGATAAAAGATTTAATGTTCCTGACGACTGGCGTACTGCATATTTATCTATTGATAGCTCGGGAGGAAATTATTGGTACGGCACAACTAACGGGCTTATAAAATACAATCCACGTACGGGTAATTTTAATTATCGCGGGCACAACCCTGATAATGATATTATCATTAATGCACTTCAAAACTATACAGAAGTTGGTTATCCGCTTCTTGATAAAAAAGGAAATTTCTGGATGACAACTTTCCAGGATCGCCAAACTGTACGCCTCATTTTTTACGATGGTAAAACTCATACAGTTACCGACCGTTCCAGCGAGTTGCAACAGCTATTAAAAAAATATAATGAAATACATAACATTTGTATAGGTAGTGAAGGAGATACATGGCTGAACGGATTGAACATGCTTGTAAGAGTAAATGATAAAAATAAATTTGAAGCAGTGCCGATAAACTCCTTCGGCGAATTCAGTATAAATTTTGACGACTCCTATACATTTCACAAAGACAGAGAACAAAACATTTGGATTGCTACAGATAAAGGCGCCTATTGGTTTAACCCATCAGCTACTATATTTCATACAATTGATATCCGGCGCTACAATACAAATACAATATATACGCCTGATGTTACAGATATTAAACAATTACAAAATGGAAATATTATTGTGGCTACGTGGGGCGCCGGCATTATGGAATACGATAAAAACCTGGAACCTGTAAATTCACAAATAGTACAGCAGGGGCTTCAAAAATATGAAGGTATGGTGTGGTCGGTTTTGCAAAGAGGTAATGGAGATGTATGGCGTGCCAACCAGGATGGATGGCTCTTTATTTATCATGCAAAAACGAATACAACAGAAAAAATTCAACCAACTGTTTTTAATAAAAAAACCATCAGACAAATTGCGGAAGATAAAAATGGAAACTTATGGTTCGGCACGCAAAGCGGCGCTATTATAAAATGGATAGCCGCTGCCGATACTTTTTCTTTTATAAAAAAAATGAATAGCCCTGTTAAAAGATTGTATGCTGACAAGAATGGCGACATCTGGGCAATGGCAGATAAAATTCAAAAAATAAATATTAATGACGGCACTGCAATGCTTGAATTTACTGTGGGCAAAGCAGATGGCAAACATTTACCCTCAGCAGACCTTAGCGATATAATACAATATAATGACAGCATTTATGTAATTGCAGGAGAACAATTAAGTGTTTGGAATACAAAAAAAAATCGGTTTACATATTTCAATACTTCACATGGTTTACCATCAGATTATATAACCAACCTTGTTATTTCAAAAAAAGGGGACTTATGGATGAGCACCGAAAATGGTATTTATGCAATGAATTTTTTTAACAACATGAATTCAACTTTTGGTGCAGAAGACGGAATAATTAACAGCCATTTTAATTATGGCGCTTCCTGCATACTTAACGATGGAAGAATTATTATTGGCACCAATCACGACTTTGTAGTATTTAATCCAACAAATTTAAACAACACAAATTTTACTCCGCCGTACGTAGAAATAGCAGCAGTAAAGCTTTTCAACAAACGGCTTCTTGTAGATTCACTATTGCATCTCAGTAAAATAAATTTACGTTATACCGAAAACTCATTAAGCTTTGAATTCTCAACATTAACCTATCAGTCGAAATACAGTGTTGCTTATAAAATGGAGGGAATTGATAAAAGTTGGATCACAGGCAACGCTGTTAATGAGGCCGTCTATTCTTACCTGCCGCCGGGTAATTATATTTTTAAAGCAGGCTCGCCAAATGCTGATGGCGAAATCAAAAACATCATCTCCTTAAATATTCACATTAAAGCGCCCTTCTGGAAAACATGGGAATTTTATGCAGCTATTATTTTGCTGGCAGCAATTGTTATTTGGTGGATGTATAAAGAAAGAATAAAACGCTGGCAGGATGTATTGCAAATGCGCAGCATTATTGGTAAAGACTTGCATAAAGAAGTAAGAACTACTTTAAAAAATATTAGTGCATTAAGCGAGATAGCTGCTATGAAGGCCGATAGCAACCAGGAACAATCGAAAGATTACATCCGTGAAATAAAACAAAAAAGCAGGCGCACATTAATTGCAATGGATGATGTGATGTGGAGCATAGACCCCGCTAACGATTCGATGAGTAAAATTATTGAGCGCATATATGAGATTGCTGATATATTGACGAACGAATATGAAACCCACATAGATATTGAGATTGATAAAAGTATTCAGCATTACAAATTATCAATGAAAGAACGGCTTGAATTTATGCTGATCTATAAACGGGCTGTTTTATTACTAAGCCGTGATGGGCACGCCAAGCACGTATCATTTGTATTGGAAAAAGAAAATAATAACCTGGCAATGAAGCTTTTTGCAACAGGAACCGAGTTGCCAAAATTTGATGAAAAGATTTCTCAAAGCATTGAAGAAATAAAAAACAGGGCTGCATCAATAAACTCTATAGCAGATGTACAGACGGATGCTGCAGGAACAGCAATTATAGCAATGATAAAACATGCGAAATAATTTAACTGGCAATAAACAGAGTATTTATTTATACCATACCATCAGTTCATACGTAAAAAATTACAACTCACACAAAATAGAAACAGCCTGCACATAAATGGCCTTTACAAATAATTGTTTTTAATAATTTAGTATAATGCCCATAAAAAAATATAGTAAAAGTGAGCCGTTTATTTTCCTCTGGATAATGATTCCTTATATCCTGGGCATGAACCTCATTTTATTTGGTACCTGCATATTAAAATCTGTTTCACAATTTTCGCTTTCATTTTTTCTCAGTGCTATTTATCTTTTTGTTACCTATTTGCTTTTCGGAACAGTAGCTATTACGATACGAAAACAATTTCCTGCAGCTGGCGATTTATTCAGGCGTATAAGTGTTATGCTGCCAGTTTTTTATATAATGAATATTGCTGCAATTAAGGGAATGGTGCTCCTATACCAACAATTAAACTTACTTACATGTAACACCAATGAAAATATGGACTGGTGGGGCATTTTATATGGATGCATCATGAGCACCGTTATTACGTTTATAAATGAAGGAATGGCAAATTTTGAAGTTTGGAAATCTTCATTGAATGAAACAGAAAAATTAAAGAACATGTACCAGCGCAGTAAGCTGCTTGGCCTAAAGGGGCAGATCAATCCTCATTTTCTTTTCAATTGCTTTAATACTTTATCCGGATTAATACAGGAAGACGAGGAAAAAGCTGAAATTTTTTTAGACGAGATGACCAAAGTGCATCGCTATTTATTGCGAAGTGATGATGATATGCTGGTGCCCGTTTCTGATGAATTGAATTTTGCAGCGTCTTATTTATACTTAATACAAGAACGGTTTGGCAAAGCTGTTCATATAAATATTGATGTTGCAGAAATAAGCCTGCAATATTTTTTACCGCCATTAAGCATGCAAGTAGTATTGGAAAATATAATTTACTCAAACGCGATCAGCAAAAACAATCCGCTGATAATAAATATTACTTCAAAGGATAAAAACGCACTCACCATTAAACATTCTGTTCATGAAAAAAAGATTGTAGAAAACCTGGGAGAAGATGAAGGCCTGGATAATTTGGTAAATAAATATTTATTATTAAAAACCGGTAAAGTGGAAATTTTAGAAAATATAAACGAAAGAACCGTCAGACTTCCGTTTATAAAAGATACAAAGTCAGTGTTATGAAATTAGCAAAATTAAAAGTGTTGTATCTATGGTGTTTTTTTATATCGATGCCATTTATAACTTTTGCGTTATGCTATATTATGTATGGCCAGCGCATGTTTTATGAATGGAAACCGTGGGTGTATGGCTTCATATTAATTTACATAATAGGATATATTTCATGGAGACTTCATTACCAGTACGATTATTTTTTACAAACAAAATTTCCGGGTGTTGAACAAACAAGAAACAGGGTATCGTACAAATTATTGATCAATATTATGATAATGTCGCCATCAGTACTGGTGATACTTTTTGTATTTAGTTATTTTCATATAGCAGGCTATTATGCAAAGCCAGAAGATATTACCAGCATGTTAATGGTGGGCTTTTCCACCAATATCATTTTTGAAACATTATACGAAGCAGTGTATATTATTGAAAAATATAAAGACACAATTTTAGAAAGGGAAATGCTGGTTCAAATGAATCTGCAACAGGAATTTGATAACCTGAAAGGAAAAGTAAATCCGCATTTTTTATTTAATTGTTTCAATACGCTTTCTTCATTGATTTCAGAAAATAAAGAACTGGCAGAAAAATTTTTAGATGAACTGAGCAAAGTTTATCGCTACCTCTTGCGTAATAATGAAGATGGAATGAGTACGGTTGAAAGTGAAATGAAATTTATACATAGCTATTTTCAATTGATGAGAACAAGGCATGGCGAGGGTATAAACATGAACATGCGCATTGATAAAAAATATTATTCTTATTTGGTTCCGTCACTAAGCCTGCAATTGCTTGTTGAAAATGCAGTGAAGCATAATGTGGTAAGCAGGCGATCTCCTTTGTCAATAGAAATTTTTACAACAGAAGGAAAACAACTGGTAGTAAATAATAACCTGAACAAAAAAATTCAAAAAGAAAAATCAACGCGGATTGGCTTGCAAAATATTGAATCAAAATACAAACTGATAAATCACGATGGCTTCCAGGTAGTAGATGGCGAAAAAAATTTTATGGTAGTGCTGCCAATGATATGGAAACCTAAAAAAACTTTGTAACATTTAAATTAATTTATATGAAAATTTTAATTGTTGAGGATGAAGACCTGGCCGTAAAAAAATTACAAAAAACACTAAAGAGCGTTGCGCCAGATGCAGACGTGACAGGAATTACCGATAGTATAAAAAGCACAGTAGAATGGCTGCATGTAAATGAGCAACCTGATCTTATATTGATGGACATTGAGCTTGCGGACGGGCAAAGTTTTGAAATTTTCAATTTAATACAGGTGAAAAGCCCGGTAGTATTTACAACCAGCTATGATGAATATGCATTAAAAGCTTTTAAAGTAAATAGCATCGATTATTTACTGAAGCCCGTTCAAAAAGAAGATCTCGAAAAATCCATTCATAAATTCCGTAGCCTTGCCTTAAAACAAATGGAGCAAAACGATGGCGTCAATATGGATAATATTATAAAGCAACTTCAGCAGAAGTTACAACCCAAAGAATATCGCAAAAGATTTTTAGTAAAAAACGGGCAAAAGCTTGTTAGCATTGAAGTAAACGACATCCGCTATTTTTTTAGTGATGGAAGATTAAACTTTTTTAAAACTGCCGATAATAAAAAGTTTGTGGTTGACTACACCATGGATGAACTGGAAGACATGCTTGATCCCGAAAAATATTTCAGAATAAGCCGCTCATTCTATGTTTCAATAAATAGCATCGAAAAGATTGATGATTACTTTGGTAACAGGCTGATATTGCAGCTAAAACCTGCAGTAGACAAAGAGGCATTGGTAAGCAGGGAAAAGGTAACTGATTTTAAAAAATGGATGGGTAAATAATTTTTTAGAAAAGGTTTATGTAATAATTCTTTTCAACCATCTTTACGAGAGAAAAATGGATTTACATTTATTTCTGCAGCGCTTGCTAATAGGGCGTACTGCTGCGATTCATTTATGATTAGAGACTTGTAAAAATTTACTAACCTGAATTTAATTTCCTTTTTCAATATTCACCAGCTCTACTTCTGCTACAGGGCTAAATAAAAACAGCTTGCCTGATGAAACTTCTTTACATAAATACCGCTTTCTTATTTTATTGCCTTTATTAAAAATTTTACCACCTTTCACTTTAAAAAAACTATTTGGAGAAAGCTCTTCTATAAAATAAAAACCTGGCCTATGCGGATCATATTTCTTCAATATTCTCAGCAAGCCGGCCTCAGCGCAGGAGCTCGCAGCAGGATTTTTAAGGCTGCGTAATAATTCTGCTTCAATATCATGAGGAAATATTTTTTTTGTAATGAACCCGGCGAGTATTTTTCCAAATTCATTTTTCCACTGCGTTCCGTGCGGCGGTATTTTGTTTCCATATTTTTCAAAAGCAAGCAGGTGGCCAAGTTCGTGCAATAAGGTTATAAGAAAAGAATATTTATTAAGATTGCCGTTAACGCTAATGCGGTGATTCCTGTTTGGCACACTGTTACGATAATCTCCCAAAACAGTTTTTCGTTCACGCGTAACCGTTAGGTGCACTTTATATTCGTGAAGGTAAGCTGCTACATCATCAAAGGAGCCTTGTGGTAAGTAATCATTTAATTGGTGTAAAGGAGATTCTTTAGGCATTTCGCTTTCTGCGGGAAATTTTTAATAATTGTTTTACTTCTATAAATGTGTACAAAATATATAAGGCCATTGCAGTAAGAAGCGATGGCTTATTTACGTTTCCCCCCGAGATAAAAAGATAGATACCCAAGACAATTACTACAATAAAAATTTTAAGTAACAGGGAAGCATATATGCCGCGTATGAAAGCATGTGTGTTTGAAGATTTAAGGCCCCTCATTTGAATAAAAAAACCGGCAAGGCTAAGGCAAAATAAAAGCAGGTTTGCAATTAATAAAAATGATATTTCAAAGCCCATTGTCACCAGGGGCAACTTAAAAATAAGTATTGCGGCATTCACTAAAATAAATAATACAATTACCGGAACGGATTTATTATAAATTTCTTTCATTTATTTGATGTATCCTTTATTATTTTATACATGATCCCGAAAATAATTACTAAGGGTAAAAGCCACACCAGCAACGGAAAAGAAAGGTGAAGCCAGCCGTCTGCTTTTATACCAATAAATACGCCAAGCCCAATGCTCACGAAAATTTGCGCTGTAATGGCGCTATAGCGCAATAATTGGCTGTTACGCCGATTTCGTTCAGCTGTATTCTTGCTATTTTTTTCAGAATTGTCAGTCATTCTTTTCAGGGTTGTTAAAAATACCGCTAACCTTTTAATATTAGCATATTAGCTTAAAATAACCGTATTTTTAAAATATTTTTGCAAAATTGAAGTTTCATATAGAACCCTTTTCACTTTTCATATTTAAGCTTCTGTAAAAATTTAAAATATTCATGAAATTCCGGATATTAAAATGTTTATCTGTATTATTTTTTTCGTTATTTCTTTTGCCGGAAGTTCATGCCCAATTAGGCAAAATAACGTTTGATCTTGAAAAAGACAAACCTCAGAAGTTCAAAACAAAAACCCTTAAATCAGAAAAAACAGGTCAAAAAAAATTTACAGTTCCCAGAAGATTTATTCAGAATACAGTTTCTCACTATAATTATTTTTATAACGCCAATAATAAAATAAACGAAGTTATTGAGCGGGCACGCATTGCCAATAAAGATGATTATACAAAATTATTGGCCTTCTATGGCTATTCTCTCGATAATACTTCGTCTCAAAAAAATGATCTTGATTCGGTAATAAACAAAGCTACCGCAGGAATTTTGTTGCATGATCTGCGCAGCAGTTGGGTTGATAATTTTTACCTTTTGATTGGAGAAGCCTATTATCTCCGCAAGCAATTTGATTCTGCTTCCATGACATTTCAATTTATAAATTATAACCTGTATCCACATAAGAAAAAGGATGATGACCAGCTTATTGTAGGCTCTAACGAAAATGAAAATGGCACCAGTAAGGCAATAAGTATTTCCAGCAAAGAAGACAGGAATATCATAGATAAAGCTTTTACGCAACCACCCAGCAGAAACGATGCTTTAATTTGGCAAATAAGAACACTGATTGATATGGATCAAACAGGCGATGCAGCCGGCCTTATCAGCACTTTGCAAAACGATCCTGCATTTCCTGAAAGGCTTCACCCGGCCCTTGAAGAAATGACAGCTTATTGGTTTTATAAGCAGGGAATGTACGACAGTACTTTAGTGCATCTTGAGAATTCATTACCTAATGTTCCTGATATACAATCGCAGGCAAGAAGAGAATTTTTGCTGGCGCAGCTTTCTGAAATTACCAACAGGCAGGATGAAGCTTCAGATTATTATGATAAAGCGATGCATCATACCACGGACCCGCTTATGGATATTTATGCCAATCTTAATAAGGCAAAAATGCTCAAAAGCAATGACCCTGCTGAAATCGATAAAAGCATTGCAACACTTTTGCACATGGCAAAAAAAGATAAGTTTGAGCTCTATCGGGATATTATATTCTTTTCCGCAGCGCAATTAGCTTTAATAAAACCAGATACTTCAGCTTCAGTTTTTCTGTTTAAAAAGAGTACTTTTTATAACCAGGAAAATACTTCAATTAAAAACCAGGCTTTTTTAGAACTCGCAGAAATAAGCTACAAACAGAAAAAGTTTAAAGATGCATATAATTTTTACGACAGCCTGCAGCTAACAGATACTACCCTTAAAGAAAAAGATATTGCACAAATAAAAGACAGGAAAAACGCCTTAGCAGCAATTGTTTCGCAGATAAATATTATTGAGCGGGAAGACAGCCTGCAATCTATAGCTGCCATGTCGCCTGCAAACAGGAATGATTTTTTAAAAAAGCTTTCAAAAAGATTAAAAAAAGAAAGTGGTGTTAAAGATGAAGATATTGCCTATGGTAATGCTGCCTCCGATTATTTTAATACAAAAAATGCATCCACAAATATTTATGGAAACAATACCAACGCTCAGGGCGAATGGTATTTTTATAATAACAATGCAAAATCCAAAGGATATTCCGATTTTAAAAGAACATGGGGCAAACGGCAAAATACAGACAACTGGAGAAGAGGCTCCGGCAGCAATAACTCCATAACAAGTAATAATACGACCGGTACTACTAATGCATTTGCAAATCCGGATGGTACAGATAGTGCAAATGCCATTCTCGGACAAACTCCTGACCAAATTGCCACAACCGAAAAAGATATTGTTTTAGAGCCGGTTCAGCAGGATTTATCAGTAGATGGCTTGCTTGCAAATATTCCGTTAACGAAGGAAAAATTGGAAGTTTCCAATGCTAAAGTTTCCAAATCGTTATTCCAGCTTGGGAAAGATTATCAGAATCTTTTAGAAGATTATAACGCCGCTATTGACACATATAACAGTTCCTTAAAACGTTTCCCGGATAGCTTATATGCCGGCGAATTATATCTGAATCTCTCTTATTGCTACAGGAAATTAGATGATTTGGTAAAAGCAGATTATTATAAAAATTTATTGCTCAAAAATTTTAATAAGAGCAAGTTCACTATGTTGGCATTGCATCCTGAATCAATGGATCCTTCTAAAAAAGACCCTGCCGCTACAAAACGGTATGAAAATATTTATAACGCATTTATAGAAGGAGACTTTGAAAAAGCAATTGATGAAAAGAAAAGCGCCGACAGCGTTTATGGAAATAACTACTGGAGCCCGCAATTGCTGTACATTCAGTCGGTGTATTATATACGAAAAAAAGAAGACAGCACTGCTATAAATGTTTTAAACCAGATTATAAGCCAATACCCAAAATCTCCCTTGAAGGAGAAAGCGGTAACAATGATTGATGTGCTGAAGAGAAGAACTTCAATTGAAAATTATTTGACCAATCTTAAAGTTACAAGAGCGAAGGAAGATTCGCAGATAGTTGTATTTGATGATCCTACGCTTATTAAAAAAGCAGTTCCGGATACAGCATATATTAATAAAATAAAGCTGGAAAATAAAAAAGTAGTTGCTGAAAAAGTAGTGCTTGATTCTTCAAAAAGATTAGCACCCAATCTTGTAAATGCAGCATTTACTTTTGATCCCTTAACGCCGCAATCTGTAATGATGGTGCTTACAAAAGTTGACCCTGTATATAGCAGTGAAGCAAGAAATGCATTCACAAGGTATAACCGGGAACATTTTTACTCTCAAAATATTGAAATAACAAAAGACACACTGGATAAAGAAAGAACTCTATTAATATTCAACCAGTTTTTAACAGCAGATGAGGCCATAAAATATATGGATAAATTAAAAAAAGATGCGCCTTCCGAAATATCGTGGTTACCTGCGGAAAAATATTCTTTTTATATTATCTCAGCTCCAAACCTGGAATTGCTGAAGTATAACAAAAATATTAAGGGTTATTTAGATCTTTTAAATAAAAAGTATCCCGGTAAATTTTAATTTAGAATATTAATTATTCTATTCAGAATAAAAGAAATAAAATGAGCAATCAAAATAAAAATAAAACTACAAATACTAAAGGGAAAAAGACGGGAACAAGGCCTGCTGTAAAAATATTATGGACTTTGGTTCTTGGAGGAATTGCCGTTGGAATAATAATATTTGCGGCGGTATGGTTTGGCGTATTTGGAAAATTGCCATCGCTTCGTGAGCTTGAAAATCCGCAGGCTAATCTCGCCTCTGAAATTTATGCAGACGACGGAACAACCCTAATGGGAAAAATATATGCGGAAAACCGAAGTTCTGCTGACTTTCACGATATTTCAAAACATGTAATCGATGCCTTGATTTCTACAGAAGATATTCGCTTTTACGACCACAGTGGTATTGATGCTATTGCAATAGGCCGCGCCATTAAGGGCCTCGGCAGAGAAGGCGGAGGCAGTACCATAACGCAGCAATTAGCTAAAAATATTTTAGGGCAGGGCCATGGCTGGTTTGGCAAAAGAATTATGGATAAGCTTAAAGAATGGATTGTTGCCTTAAAACTTGAAAAGAACTTCACCAAGCAGGAGATATTAGCATTATACCTTAACCGGGTTTCATGGTTAAACGTTTATGGTATAAGAAATGCAGCACGTGTTTATTTTCAAAAAGATCCTTCAGACTTAACTACCGATGAATCTGCATTGCTGGTGGGCATGTTAAGCGGCCCGGGACAATACGATCCGATAAGGCATCCAAAAGCCGCTACCGACCGTAGAAATTTAGTACTGGATCGTATGGTAACCAACAATGTTCTTTCTGCTTCTGAGGCTGATATGTTTAAGAAAAAACCTCTTGGAATAAAATATAAAAAACTGGATGAGAACCTTGGCATTGCTCCCTATTTCCGTTCTGTTTTAACCAAAAAATTAATTGAGTGGTGTAAGACGCATAAAGACCCGGCCACCGGCAAAAACTATGACCTTTACAGGGATGGTTTAAAAATATACACTACCATCAATCCAAAAATGCAATTATATGCAGAAGAAGCCGTAATAAGACACATGGCAAATATGCAAAAGAAATTTAACAGCCAGTTGCCTAAAAATGTATGGAAAGGCCAGGAGGATATCTTAAACCGGGCTATGAAGGAAAGTGACAGGTGGAAACTTATGAAAGAAGAGGGAATAAACGACGAAGACATAAAAAAATCATTCTCTGTGCCGGTGAAAATGAAAGTCTTTGCATGGAACTCTAAGCGTGCGACAGATACTATAATGACACCTTTAGATTCCATAAAATATTTTAAGCAGATGATGCAAACCGCATTTGCAGTTATGGATCCAGTAACAGGTGAAATGAAGGCATGGGTTGGTGGTATAGATTTTAAATGGTTTAAATATGATCATGTAACGGCTAACAGGCAGGTAGGTTCTGCATTTAAACCAATATTATATACGCTGGCTATTACTGATGCCGGCCTTACGCCTGAAACACAACTAGGTGGCAAATCCATTACACTGGCTAACAGAACTTTTTCCGGTGCAGGAGGCACTATGGCTTATTGCCTTGCAAAGTCGTTGAATGTAGCAGCATGGGATCTTATGAGCCGCATTGGCCCAAAAAAGACTGCTGAATTTGCGCATGAATGCGGTATAAAAAGCGACATACCAATTGTGCCTTCTATTGCCCTGGGCACTGCAGATATTCAACTCATTGAAATGCTGAGAGCTTATTCCATGTTTCCAAACCGCGGATTTAATACACAGCCTATTTATATTTCACGTATTGAAGATAAAAATGGTAATGTGATCCAAAGCTTCGAGGCAGAAACAAAACAGGTAATAAGTGAAGTGGATGCCTACACAATGTATAAAATGATGCAGGGCGTTGTAGATTATGGAACGGGCGGGGCCATGCGCTGGAAGTATGGCATTAACAGCGATATGGGTGGTAAAACGGGCACTACTAATGATAATACCGATGGATGGTTTATGGGCTATACACCGCAACTTCTTGCGGGTGCATGGGTAGGTTGCGATGATCCTTTTTTGCATTTAAGAAACGGTTGGACGAATGGGGGTAATGATATGGCAATGCCCGAATGGGCTTACTTTATGCAAAAGGTATACGCCGATAAAAAGCTGGGTATTGATCCGAAGGCTACTTTTCAAAAACCTGCCGAGCTAAATAATGATCCTATTTATGCTGATCAGAATTTCTCTAACATAGTAAAAGAAGGACAGGGTAATGATTTCAGTGAAGACCAGGGTAATGGCGATGCAGGGGACTATGAAAGCACCCCTAACGTTCCTGTAGAATCTGAATTTAATAAAGTACCTGAAAAACAAGCACCGTCAAATGAGAAAAAAGTAATAGGCCCCGTTAATATGATGGATGAATTTAAAAAGGATACTTCAAAAACAAAGTCAAAAACTACAGATAAAAAAGTAGGTAACGCTGCAAATAAAGAAGAAGATAAAAACAAGAAGCCGGCAAAATCTGGAAGTGATTATTAAACACTATCCCCTGTTCATGCATTGTCACAAAGCGTATTACTGCACCGCCAGGCTTTCAGTAATCAATTTTTCATTCTTCTTTTCAACAACTCTTTTATAAGTTGTCATATCAATGGCGTTTTCACTTTTAGCGATAATTACTGTAGCAATTGTGTTTCCCATAAAATTAATAACAGCTCTGCCTTCGCTCATAAATCTGTCCACACCAATAAGCAATGCGAGGCCTTCCAGCGGAATCACTTTTAAAGCAGTAAGGGTAGATGCAAGCACAATGAAACCGCTGCCGGTAACGCCTGCTGCACCTTTGCTTGTAAGCAGTAAAATACCAATTATCATTAGTTGATGGCTTATGGTAAGATCAATATGAAACACCTGTGCTAAAAAGATAACACTCATGCTTAAATAAATAGTAGTGCCGTCAAGATTGAAACTATAGCCTGCAGGTATCACCAAACCCACTACTTCTTTTTCACAACCAGCTTCCGTTAGCTTTTGCATCACTGATGGCAACACGGCTTCACTGCTGCTGGCGCCCAAGACAATTAATATTTCTTCTTTTATATAACCGAGCAGTTTCCATAAACTGAATTTATAATAACGGCATATAAGATTTAAAACAACAAATATGAAGAGGATACTTGTGAGATAAAATGTAATTAATAATTTTCCCAGAACTGCAAGGGTTGCAAAACCAAACTTGCCAATAGTATAAGCCATCCCTCCAAAAGCACCAAGCGGGCTAAGCTTCATAATAATCTTTAAAACATTAAAGAGCGCTTTATTTATTTTTTCAAAGCTTATAAAAAGGCTGCGCCCCGTATCACCCATCCATTTCAGGCCAATACCAAATAAGATGCTGAAAAATAACACTTGTAAAATATCACCTTTTGCGAATGCATCAACAACATTTACCGGAACAATATGAGAAAGAAATTCTCCCCAGTTCATCGAACTCGCCTGTGCCGAAATTTCAGCAACCTGCGTACTTGCTGTGCGGGAAAAGTTGACGCCTGCGCCAGGCTTTACTACATTGGCAATTATAAGCCCGATAATTAAAGCAAGCGATGTTACCACTTCAAAATAAATAATAGCCTTGCCTCCAATTCTGCCCACTTTTTTTAAATCGCCAACACCTGCAATTCCTGTCACAATGGTAAAGAAGATTACAGGTGCAATTACCATTCGTATCATATTGATGAACGTGTCGCTGATGAGCTTCGCAGTTGGGGAAAAAGAAGGAAAAAGCCATCCTGCAAATACGCCGGCAATTATACCTATGATAACCTGGATATAAAGAACCTTTAAAAATTTCATTAATACTCCTTTATCTCTTATAGAAAAAATAAATACTTTATTCAACTAAATTAAACAAAGAGATCAGAAAAGAAAGCAAGAAATATCAGGAAGGAAAAATGAGTTGATTAGCTAAGTCAATCTCTTCCTTAGAAATCGTGTGTCCCATACCGTTATAAAGCTTTTCAGTTACGTTAGCATTCATATTTTGTAATATAGCGGCACTTTCAATTACTCGTTCTGCGGGCACATGCGGATCAGGGTTACTGCTACCGATAAATATAGGTGTTTTATTAAAATCACCTTTATAATTTTCACTGTAAATTTTATCGCCAATTAAGCCGCCGGTGAAAGCAACAATACCGCCATACTTCGTTGCATTTCTTGCAGCAAATTCAAGGGTCAGACAAGCACCCTGGGAGAATCCAAGTAAATAAATATTTTCTGCGGCAATTGACCTGCATTTTATTTCTTCAACCAAATCTTTAACTATTTGTAATGATGAAGATAGCCAGGGTTCATTATATGAAGCCTTCGCCATAAAAGAAAAGGGGTACCAGGAATTATCAGGAGCCTGTGGCGCCAATAACGCATAATCGGCCACTTGCAAATGATCTGCAAGTGAAACAATATCTGTCGCATTTCCACCGCGGCCATGTATCATTATTAAAGCCTTTTGCGCTTCATCCAGAATCTTTCCGCCAATAACCGCTGTGTGGGAATTAAATTTTATTGAATTTGCCATTAAAAAATTATAAGGAAATGGGTTGACGTAATGTGGTTACAATCTCATTTGGTTTCTTCAGTAATTTATGAACGGGACATGCATCGGAAATCACCGCCAAACGTTCCAGTTGCTCTTTAGTTAAATCTCCCTTGCATTCAATTTCGCAATTAAAAATATTTTGTTGACCATCTTTAATAAGATCAACTTTTATTTTTATTTCGCCCACATTCCAATTTTTTCTTTGCGAATACATTCGCAATGTAATGGCCGTGCAAGATGCAAGCGCTGCACACAAATAATCTCCGGGCGCAGGCCCCAGGTCTTCACCGCCACTTTTAAGCGGTTCATCTGCAAGCAATTGATGCTGATGTATTTCAATACTTGTCGTATAGGCGTTATTGCTATTGATAACACTTGCAGTTGCACTAATTGCCGGCATATTATTTATATGAAAGATTAGGCTGCTTTCCTCGTTTTCTTCTTCTTCAATGCATCATTAATAAAATCAGTTAACGACTTTATATTAATATTTCCTTCCAGCTTTTCGCCATTAATAAAAAATGCGGGAACTTCTTTAACGCCAAGATCAATTCCATCTTTTAAATCATCCTGAACGAACCAACCATATTTGCTGTTGATGAGGTCATTCAAAAAAGATTTGTTAGTAATGCCTATTTCTTTGGCATACGATTTCAAAGTTATAGTTCCCAAATGCCGCCTGTTCTGCAACAACATTTCGTGCATCTCCAAAAACTTTCCTTCCTGGGCAGCGCCTATAGCGGCCTCTGCAGCTTTATGTGCACGTTGATGTATTTTAACCAATGGAAAATGCCTGAAATTAAAATTTACTTTTTTATTGAAATCCAGCATAA
>Ga0070679_100000800_pt1 | contig 27282 bp, 20 predicted proteins | sample KBSC63BmetaG_FD_65652 | JGI IMG/M metagenome (GOLD analysis project Ga0070679, IMG submission 65652) | Corn rhizosphere microbial communities from Kellogg Biological Station, Michigan, USA - KBS C6-3B metaG | ecosystem: Host-associated > Plants > Roots > Rhizosphere | place: USA: Michigan... | reverse complement strand
GTTGTTTCTGGGGCCCGGGATGTGGAGCTCGTCGACCGACTTCCTGTTCGTCACGCTGTGGCGGCAGTGGCGCGCGCGGCAGCGGGCCAAGCGCGCCGCGCCACACACGCCGGCGGACGGCGCGACCAAGCCACCGGCCCCTTGAGATGGCTCGACCGTGAACTGGCGAAGGCGCCCCGGCGGGTCCATCCTGGCCAGCACAGGAGGCTTCACTTGCGAACGACCTCGCTCTTGCTCTCGCTCTTCCTCTCCTTGGCGCTGGGACCGTTCTTCACGACGACCGCCGGACGGGCGGCGCCGCCGTCCCCGCCGCCCGTCGTCGTGCCAGCCCCTTCCCTGTGGGGCGACCGCTTTCACGTCGACCTGACGTTGCTGGACATCGGGGGCGCGCCGCTGGTCCACCGGCAGTTCGACGCGGCGCTGGGCCAGACCCAGACGGTCAGCGAGAACCACCAAGGGCGCACCACGACCGTCGACGCCACGTTCAGCGCGGGCGACCGCGTGGGCTGCGTGGCCACCAAGCTGGTGGTCGTCGACCGTCGCATCGACGCCACGGGACAGTTCGCGCGCACCGACTGGAGCAGCACCGTGCAAAGCTGCGACCACAGCCCGCTGACGGTCGGCCACGCGGATCAGGTTCGGGTGCGCTTCAGCCTGCAACCGGCGGGCGGGAAAGCACCGGCCGCGCGCTGAACATCAGCGCGCGGGCATCGCTCGACCGCGGGCGCAATGCCCAGGCACAACCGCAGGTCGGGCGTCTAGGCGATCGAGCGATGCTCGACCACCGACTCGTCATCGGACTCGGTCCGGCGCAGCTTGTAGCCCATGCCGCGGACCGCCTCCAGCAGATCGCCGGCCCGCCCCAGCTTGCCGCGCAGGTTCAAGATGTGCGTGTCGACGGTGCGGCCGCGCCCCACGTGCCGGTATCCCCACACCCGCGTCAGCAGCTCCTCGCGCGAGAACACGACGCCCGCCCGCTCGGCGAGAAAACGCAGCAGCTGGAACTCGTACGGTGTCAGCTTCAGCGGCCGGCCCTCGTGGCTGGCCTGCAGCGACACGCAGTCCAGCACGAAGCCGCCGTGCTTCACCACCCGCCCGCCCTGGCCCATCACCTCACGCCAACCCAGCTGCCGCAGGCGCGCCGACAGCTCGCGCGGCACGATCGGCATCAGCACGAAGTCGTCGGCGCCGATCTCGGGATCCAGCCCCGCCACACGTGACACGTCCACGCACAGCAAGACGCGGGTCCCCACCAGCGAGTCCATCGCGCGCAGCCGCTTGATGGCGTCGCGCCCGATCTCCAGGTGACTGCCCGCCTCGATCACGACCACGTCGGCCTGCAGCGACCGGGCCCGGATCTCACCCAGATCATAGCCGGTCACGATCACTTCGTACCCCAGGCTCCGGATGATGCCCGCCGGTGAATCGACCTGGCTCGCCCTCAGACCCGGATCGAGGGTCACCACGATCGCATGCAGCTTTTCTGAACCCGACGCCATGACGAGGTCCTGGGGCGAGAGAAAACCCAGGCAGAACTTGATTGTAGGGTGGCCCCGTTGCCGGCTGATTTCTAACCGATAAATCTTCGGTAACTTCACCCGGCCGTCGTCGACGCCGCCCGGAAACGACGACGTACCGGCTGGCGGTGGTTATCGCTTGGGACGGCCTTTGCGCGACGGGTGCTTGCCGCCGCTGGCGCGGGACTTCTTCTCGGCCCGGCTCCGTCCGCGGCGCGCCTCGGCCGGCTGACTCTTGCCGGTCCCCCGCTCGTGCCGCTTGCTTCGCCGCGCGTCGTCCTTCGCTCCCATCGGGTGCGCTCCGCTGGTCGGGCCGCCGCCCTCTCCCCGGCCCGCGCGCCGCCGCTGGCGCTCGCCATGCTCGTGCAGCGCGAAGTCGATCTTGCGCCGGACCACGCTGACCGACTGCACCTCGACCTTGACGGTGTCGCCCAGCGCGAAGGTGCGGCCGGTGCGCCGGCCCACCAGGCGGGCCGTCACCTCGTCGAACAGGTAGTAGTCGTCGGACAGCGCCTCGACCCGCACCAGCCCCTCGATGAAGGGATCGTCGACCACCACGAAGATGCCGAAGCCCATCACGCCCGAGATGGTCCCCTCGAACACGTCGCCCACGCGATCGCGCATGAAGTAGGCGCGGTAGATGTCGACGACCTCGCGCTCGGCCTCCATCGCCGCCCGCTCCGAGAACGACGACTCGGCGGCCATCTGCTGCAGCACGCCCCGGTCGGGCGGCAACTGCTCGCGGGCCGACTTCCAGCCCCCCGACGGCTTGCCCAGCGTGGCCAGGCGGATCTTCAGCAAGCGGTGATCGATCAGATCCGGGTAGCGCCGGATGGGCGACGTGAAGTGCAGGTAGTCGCGCGAGGCCAGCCCGAAGTGGCCCGCGTTGTTGACGTCGTAGGTGGCCTGCTTCAACGAGCGCAGCAGCGCGAACGACAGCGCCTTCTCGGCGGCGTGCCCCCGCAGCCGCTCCAGCACCTGGCGCAGCCCCTTCGGCGTCCGCGCCTCGTCGACGTCGATCATGATGCCGTAGTGCTCGGCCAGCTGGGAGAACAGCGCCAGCCGATCGGGATCGGGCGCGTCGTGGATGCGCCACACCGTCTCCTCGCGCCGCTCGCTGAACGACCGCGCCACCGCCTCGTTCGCCGCCAGCATGAACTCCTCGATCATCGAGTAGGCCTGGCGCTCGCCGGGATCGCGCCGCGACTTGCGGATGTCGCGCACCAGCCGCGGATCGTCGTAGTCCAGCTCGACCTTCGGTTCGGGCAGATCGAAGTCCAGCGATCCGCGCAGCAGCCGCTGCGCGCGCAGCTGGCGCGACAGCGAGTCCATGTGGCGCAGGGCGGGCAGGAAAGGCTCGTACTTGCGGCGCTTGCCGCGCGTGTCGCCCCCCAGCGCCGCCGCCACCCCCGGATAGTCCAGGCGCGCTTGCGAGTGGATCACCGCCGCCATGAAGTCGGTGGCCACCACCTCGGCGTTGTGGTCGTAGTCGATGCGCACCACCATCGCCAGCCGGTCCTCCTCGGGCACCAGCGAACACAGGTGCGACGACAGCGCCTCGGGCAGCATGGGGATGGCCCGGTTGGGCAGGTACAGGCTGCAGCCCCGCTTGCGGGCCTCGGCGTCGAGCGGCGTCCCCTCGCGCACGTAGTGCGAGACGTCGGCCACCGCCACCCACAGGCGGGTTCCGCCCGAGTCCAGCCGCTCGACCGCGACCGCGTCGTCGAAGTCGCGCGCCGTCTCGGGGTCGATGGTGGTGAAGGGGATGTGGCGCAGGTCGGCGCGGTCGGCGCGGTCGGCCTCCGTCACGCTGGGCGGGAACGCTTGCGCCTGGCGCTCGACGGCATCCGGGAACGCCTCCTCGACGTTCGCCACCGCGAGCACCTTCTCGACCTCGGTGCGCGGATCGTCGGGATCGCCCAGCACGCGCAGCACGCGCGCCTCCATGGGCCCGTCGGAGGTCACGGGATACTGCACGATCTCCGCCACCACCGACTTGCCCAGCTCGGCCGGCACCAGCGCGTCGGCGCCCACCAGGCCCACCTCGCCCAGGATACGCGGGTCGTCGGCCTGCAGGACGATTCGCTTGCCCGACCGGGCCAGCTGGCCGGTGATCTTGGCGCGCCCGCGCTGCACCACCCGCACCACGCGCCCCTCGATGCCGCGCGCCGCCGGCCAGGCGTCCACCTCGACGGTGTCGCCGTCCATGGCCGTGCCGCGGTTGCGGGCCGGCACGTGCACGTCCTCGGAGTTATCCGTGGGGACGACGAACCCGTAACCCACGGGGTGCACCTTGATCCGGCCGGTCAGGCGCCGCATGGCGCTCCCGCGCCGCGTCTCGCCGGTGTCGTACTCGTTATCTGAATCTGTCAATGGAACACGAACCTTTCATCAACCTCGACGGCGAGGACATCGAACTCCGGCCTGCTTGCGCAGACCGCGATCAGGACGATGCGCCATCGAAAAACCGGGCCCGAATCTAAGGAGCGTTGGCCGCAGGGCCCGTGGGCGCGCGCAACGCATACAATTTCTTGTCGTCTGAACCGACGTAGATCGTTCCGTCGGCAGCGAGAATGGGGGAGCTATCGACGTCACCGTCGAGCTCGACCGACCAGCGAAGGCGACCGTCTGCCTCGAGGGCATACACGCGATCGTCCTGTGAGCCGAACAAAGCCGCACCCTTCACGTCAACCAGAGCAGACGACACGATACGATCCCCGGTCCGGAACGTCCAGGCCAAGGTGCCATCCAGCTTGATCGCGTAGAGCTGCGCGTCGAAGGCCCCCACCAGCACGTAGCCCAGCGGCGACAGCGCCGCCGACGCGCGAACGTCGCCCCCGGTGGTGAACGCCCAGCGCAGCGAACCGTCGAAGCCCAGCGCGTACACCTTGCGATCGTCCGAACCGACGTAGATCGTGCCGTCCTCGCCCACGACGGGGCTCGACTCGACATCGCCCCCGGTGCGGAAGTCCCAGCGCTTGATGCCGTCGGGCCCGATCGCGTAGATCATGTCGTCCTGGCATCCGGCCACGACCATCCCGTCGGGCAGCACCGCCGGCGCCGACGAGACGTGGCCCCCCGTGGCGAACCGCCAGCGTAGCGTCCCGTCCGGGTTGATGGCGTAGATGCCGTCGCCGCCCGTGTAGATGACACCATCGGGCCCGACGGTGGGGCCCGCGTCGACGTCGCAACGGCTGGCGTCGGGGCCCACCCCGGTGCGCTGCGGGCAGGAACCGACCTGGAAGCTCCACAGCGGCTTCTGCGCCGGACCGATCGCGTAAAGGTGGTCGTCGTCGGACCCGATGTACGTCGTGCCGTCGTGTCCGACCGCCGGCGAGCTGAAGATGATGTCGGTCGTCGCGAACGACCAGCGCATCATGCCGTCACGGCCCGCGGCGTAAACGTGTCCATCGTGCGACGCGAACAGCACCGTGCCGTCATCCAGCAACGCCGGCGACGACGTGATGGGACCGCCGGTCAGGTACGTCCAGGCGACCGCCGGCTTCTTCAACGGCAGGGTGTAAGGCGACCGCCCGCGATGCAGCGGCCCGAAGCGGAACATCGCGCGGGCGGGCTCGGCCGTGCCGTTCGACAGGGCGGCCAGCACGGCGGGCGGCGGCGCGGAGGGTGCCGGGCCGGCAGTGGCGCCCCCGCGCTGCGCGGGCGGGTTCGACCACACGCAGTGGCCGCGCTCGCAGATGCGCGACAGTTTGCAGTCCTTGTCGGACTGACACACGCTGGGCTCGACGTGGGCGCACGTGGACAGCGCGAACGTCCCAACGACCAACGCGCACATGGCCAGCGCTCTGAACAGGCAGTCCCGGATGGGCCCAGAGTACGGGAAGCCCCGGCACCCTGCAAGAAGATGAGGCCAAGGAGGTGAGGCCGAGCGCGTGTTAACCTCGCGCGGTGCTTGGTCTCCGCCTGGCGGTGAGGACACAGACGCTGGTGACGCTGGCCGGCGCGCTCGCCCTCTCGGCGTGCCGCGAAGCGGCCTGGCCCACGCCATCGCAGCAGGCGGCGCTGGAGGATCGACACGGGGCAGGCGTCACCGCGACGTCCGGAGGCCCGGCGCCCGGAGGCCAGCCACCGGTCGATGCCGGGTCGGCGGCGAGCGCCGCCCCTGACCGGGCGGCCCTGACCACCACCATCGCGGTCAGGAATGCCATCGAGCCGAAGGCCGGCCGCCTGCCTCCCCTCCCCTCGACACCGCCCGGCACGCCCCGCGTGCGCCACGTGATCATCATCAGCGAGGACGGCTTGCGTCCCGACGCGCTGATGCGCGCGCGGGGGCCCGTGCTGACCGACGTCATGAAGCACGCCGCCTACTCGCTGACGGCCACGACCATTCGCCACGCCTCGACCCTGCCGTCGCACGCCGCCATGCTGTCCGGCTTCGACGAGGACGCGCACGGCCTCACCTGGAACACGTGGCGTCCTGGCCGCGGCTTCATCCTGGTGCCCACCATCTTCGACGCCGCCGAACGGGCCGGCGAGACCTCGGCCGCCTTCGTGGGCAAGCAGAAGCTCGAGCACGTCATCGCGCCGGGCTCGGTGGGTGTGTTCTCGAAGCCCGGTTTCCTTTGCCACGCGGTCAGTGAGGCCGCGGCCCGGTACTTCGTCGAGAAGAAGCCCACCCTGGAGTTCGTCCACTTCGCCGACCCCGACGAGATCGGCCACCACCAGGGGTGGATGTCCGACGAGCAGCTGGGCGCCATCCGCGGCACCGATCAGTGCGTGGCCAACATGATTGAAGCCGTCCACCGCGCCGGCGACGACGGCGACACGCTCTTCATCCTGTCGGCCGACCACGGCGGTCACGGCAAGAATCACACCGGCCGCATCAAGGAAGATCGCCTGATCCCCTGGATCGCCTGGGGCGCCGGCATCCGCCCCCACAAGATCGAGTCCCCCATCAACACCACCGACACGGCGGCCACGGCGCTATGGGCGCTCGGCTTGCCGCGGCCGCTCTCGATGGAAGGCCACCCCGTCGAGGAGGCTTTCCGTCACCCTGACTAGAAGAAGTTGAAGCCGAGGTTGACGGCTCCGCTGGTCCACGTCTCGTCGCTGTAGAAGCCCGAGATCCACTGGGCGGCCAGCTCGAACGACCAGTTGTAGCCCTGCAGCAGCTCGACGCCGGCGCTGGCCGTCAGGCCGAAGCCCACCTTGGCCGCGAAGGTGCCGCCGTCATCGAAGGCGCGGATGTTGCCCAGACCGGCGCCGCCGCGCAGGAAGAACTTGCGCGTCAGGAACACCTGCAAGCCCAGGTCGTACAGCGTTTGATCGTAAGCGACGCTGTTACCGTAGTCGTCGGTGCCGCTGGCGGTGGCGCCGTTGACCTCGATCAAGAACAGCACGCGGGGCGCGATCCCGAAGCCCAGACGCAGCGAGTAGCCGACGGCGGCATCGGAGGTCGATCCGGTGTCCAGGTGGTAGTGCAGCGTGGCCAGGCCCAGCGATCCCCCCAGCATGAACGGTCGATCCAGCGTGTAGGCGGGCGGCGGCGGCGGCGGGGGATAGTAGGCGTACCGGCGGCCGTAGTACCGCGGCGGGGGCGGCGGCGGATAGTAGTAACGGGGCGGCGGTTGCTGGTAACCCGGGGAAGGCTGCTGGTAACCGGGCGGCGGGCCGTAGCCGGGAGGGTATTCGCCCGGCGGTTGGCCCTGGGGTTGGCCTTGCGCCTGCTCCGGGGGCGGTGGCGGCGGATACTGCGCCGGCTCGGACTCTGCCTGGGCTGGCGGCGGCGCCGGCTGTTGCGCGTACGCGCCAGTGTGAATGCCGAGAACGGCCAAGCCCGCCAGTCCAGAGATGAATGCAGCTTTGGTGGCCTTCATGGTGCTCCTCATGGGGGTCTTCCCGCGGTCATTGCGATAACCGTGCCTGGAGGGAGCGGCCGCAAGGGGGCGAAAACGACGGGAGATAGGCAAAAAATAAACCATGCTCGGATGACCGTCGAGGTTATCGGCGGCCCCCGGAAAACGAGTGCGGCGCCGGTCACGGCGGCCCGCCGGTCGGCGCTCAGAAGCGGCGCAGCGGCGGCTCGCCCGGGCTGGCCTCCGGCGCCGGCATCGCCGCCAGCCGCCGCACGCGGGCCAGTTCCAGGTCGGGTTCGACCACCTTGCGCACCATCACCGGCACCCGCGTGCCGGACCGCAAGGCCCGTCGCTGCGGGGGCTCCCTGCCTGAATCCGAGGGGGCGCTCGGGTCGAGGCGCCGCGACAACCGGCCCACCACCTCGACGACGTCGCCTGGCGCGATGGCGATCTCGGCTGCGCGCACCTTCCGATCGCGCAGCCGCAGGTGGGTCAGGTAAGGATGATCGATCTCCAGCAGGGTCGTGCTCTGAAACTGGACATGTCGATCGTCCGGAAATCGATCGATCACCATCCCCCCGGTCACCTCGACCCAGATCGGCTCGTCCGTGCCGTCGTCGATCAGAAAGTCGAACGCGACCTCGTGAAAGAACGATCGCGCCAGCGGCGGTCGCCCCGTCCGGAACCGCGTCAGCGACCACACCACGGCGCGGGAGTCCATCAGTGACGTGGTGGCGCGCTTGCCCAGCACCACCCCGCGCACCGCGACGGCCCGCCGATCGGGCACGCCGCGCAGCTCGAACACGCGGAAGCGGCGCTGGCGGGCGATCAGGCGGTGTAACCGGTTTGCCAATCGCACGCCGATGGGGGGCGCGGCCGACGACAGCGCCAGGCCCACCGCCCCGGCCCCCAGCGCGAACGGGAAATTGGCGGCCCCCACCAGGGCGGCCACCCCCCACAGGCCGCAAGCGGCGCCCGCCGCCGCCATACCCGCCGTCACCGTGCGTACGCCGCGCGGAAAGGCCACCCAGCGCGCGACCGGCCCACCGATGCGGGTCAGCGCGGTCTCCCCCTCCTGCTCCAGCACCGCGCCTCGCCGCGCCCGCAGATCCAGAAAGCGCGCCACCCCGAGATCGAAGCGCGCCTCCAGCCAGCCCCGAACTCCCCCCCGCACCCCGCGCCGCCGCCGCACCACCATGCCCGTGCTCTCGCCCGCGATGGCCGCCTCGACGATCGCGCCGCCGGCGTCCTGCGAGCTGCGCGGCGTTTCAGCCACGCGCCCCCGCTCCCCGCGGCAAGGCCATCCCATCACGCGGCAGCAGCGTCGACACCATCACGTCGAACGATCTTAGCGCGCGGCCGCGGCGCTTTCCGCGATCTTTAGGGTCCCCTCGGACACTCGATCGAAGCCGAGCGAAAGTTCCCAGGCGAACCAGGAACGGAAGTGCCGCGGGTTCGGGTGCGAACGGTTCCGGCGTTTCTCGTTCGCTCTTCCCCTGTCTCTTCCCCGTTCTCTTCCCCGTTGTCTTCCCCGTTCTCTTCCCCGGCTCTTCCCCGTTCTCTTCCCCGGCTCTTCCCCGGCTCGTCTTTCCTCTGAGTCCCGATGTGGACTTCGTGCGTCCGCCGCCCACACGGCCGCAGGTCGATGAGGAACCGCGGAGGGGCCGCGTGGGATAATGGTGTTACAATCTCGAGGGCGCATGGCCCCGAGCGCGGACCCCAAAGCAGCGTTGGAGCATCTGCTCAACGCCGCCCGTGGCAGCAGACGCCGGTTTCTGGTGGGCATCGCCGATACCGACGAGCGCCGGCGTATCGCCGACATCCTGAGCGACGAAGGCGTGGTGGACGAGGCGCCTTCCACGACCGCGGCGCTGCGCCGTCTGGCCGACGAATCGTTCGATCTGGCATTCCTGGCCGGCCCGGGCCCGGACGAAGCGCCCGGCGCCGGCGATCCGCTGGCCACCTGGCGTGAGCTTCGCCCCTTCTCGGATGTGGTCCTGATCGCGGCCAGTGACCCTGTGCTGTGCGCCCAGGCGTTCGGGCGCGAGGTGGCGGCCGTGTTTCCGCGCCCCCTGCCCGAGGTGGACGTGTTGCTGCGCGCGCACGTGAAGCGGCTGGTCGCTTCGCGCCAGGTGCGCACGCGTGGCCAGCTGGTGCTGAACGCGTTCAACGGCGTCCGCGGCGCGCTGGAAAAGTCCCACCCCGAGCTGACCGCGGCGCTGTCCGAGCTGCTGGCGTCCGCCCGCGGCGAGCCGGGCATCGCGGTGCTGGGCGGAACCGATCTGGCGAGGTACCTGGGCGGCCCCAGCGCCGTCATCGCCCCCGACGCGCTGGTCGCCAGCCTGACGGCCGCCGGCTCGCTGGAGAAGACGACCGAAGCGGCACGCGAGCGCGTGCCCGGCGCGGCGTTGATCCTGGTGGACGACACCCCATCGGAAGAGCGGCTTCGCGACGCGATCTACGGCGGCGTGCGCGCCTACCTGCCCCGCAGCCATGTGTCGCTGCTGGGCCGGATCGCCGCTTCCGTGGCGGCGCGCCGCAGGGCCGAATCGGTGGGCCTGGGTCTGGCCGAGTGCTTGACCCGGTTCGGCGTGCTGTCGGGTGAGCAGACGACCCATAACCCCGCGAGCAGCGAGGACGTGGACGAGAGGCTGATCGCCGACACCAGCGGCGCCAAGCCCGCCCCCCCGATCGTGCCCACAGGTCACGAGGTGCTGGTGGTGGACGACGAGGCCGTCGTCCTGACGGTGCTGCGCGAGGCGCTGCGGCGCGGCGGGTACAGGGTCACCACGGCCGCCTCGGCCGAGGAGGCCATCGACCTGATGCAGAAGCGGCACTTCGACCTGGTGCTGACGGACAAGAACCTTCCCGGCGCCTCGGGGCTGGACGTGCTGCGTGCGGCGCGGGCGCTGGATCCCGCGCCCGCCACGGTGCTGATCACCGGGTACTCGTCGCTGGACTCGGCCGTCGAGGCCATGGACACGGGCGCCCACGACTACATCGAGAAGCCGATCCGCGACGTCGAGGATCTGCGGGCGCGGGTGCGCCGGGCGTTGAGCCGCCGGGACGAGCAACTGGCCCGCCCCCGCGTGACGCAGACCGGGCGGGCCGGGCGCGTGCTGCTGGTCGAGGCCGAGGGGGCGCGGCGGCGCCTGATCGCGGACTACCTGGGCCGGAACTACGTCGTCATCGCGGCCGAGGACGGTGACGACGCGCTTCGCCGCCTGCAGCAAGAGCACTTCGATCTGGTCCTGGCCGATCGCCACCTGCCGGGCGTGTCCGGCCTGCGTGTCATCGAGCACGCGCGCAGGCTGCTGCCCCACTGCGCGTCGGTGCTTTACACGGCCTATCCCTCGTACAAATCGGTGAAGGAAGCGTTCGCCAGCGGCGTGGATGCCTATCTGGTGCGACCCAGCGAGGATCTGAAGAAGCTGGGCGAGAAGGTCAGCGAGGCGCTCGGCGGACGCGGCGGGATCTTGCTCGGCTGATCGCGCGAAGACGATCGCGCGAAAACTTTCATCACTCTTCGCCGATCCTGTTAGGGTTAGACGCTCACACGCGCAAGGTCGCGTGAGGTCTTCCATGAGGATCGCGTTCACCCACAACCTTCGTCTCACGGACAGCGAAGAGGAAGCCGAGTTCGACACCGTAGAGACCGTGGACGCCATCGCGGACGGTCTTCGGGCCGGCGGGCACGAGGTCGAGAAGGTCGAGGTGACCGGACCGGCGTCGCACCTGGCGGCGCGGATCGAGTCGATCGGACCGGATCTGATCTTCAACACCGCCGAGGGACGGCGCGGCCGCGCCCGCGAAGCGTTCTACCCTGCCCTGTTCGAGGAGCTGGGATTCCCGTACACCGGCTCGGACGCCTACGTCCTGACGGTGACGCTGGACAAGTGGCTGACGAAGCTGGTGCTGGAACGGCAAGGGATCGACACGCCCCGGGCGCGCCTGGTGACGCCGGAAGATCTGCGCCGCATGAAGGAGCCGGGCACGCTGGGCCTGGCGATGCCCGTCATCGTCAAGCCGAACTACGAAGGTTCGTCGAAGGGAATCGGCGACGACGTCGTGGCCCGCGACGCCCGCCAGCTGGGCGAGATGCTGCCGCGCGCGGTGCGCAACTACCCGAGCGGTGTCCTGGTCGAGGAGTTCGTTCCGGGGACCGACGTGACGGTGCCTTTTCTGGAAGGCTACGGCGATGACGGCGTGCTGCTGCCCGTCGACTACGAGGTCGAGCCCGAGGCGCGCAGCCGCTACAACATCTACGACTACCGCCTGAAGTCCGCCGAATCGAACCTGGTGTCGGTGCGCTGCCCGCCCGATCTTCCCCGCGACGTGGTGGCGCGCATCCGCGCCATGACGAAGCTGGCGGTGCGGACGCTGGGCGTGCGGGACCTGGGGCGCGTCGACTTCCGCTTCGGCGAGGACGGCCGCATCTATCTGCTGGAGGTGAACGCCCTGCCGTCGCTGGAGCGCGGGGCGAGCACGTTCGCGGCGGCGGCCCGCGAGGGTCTGGACTACGCCGATACCTTGCAGGCCGTGGTGCAGAGCGCCGCCAAGCGCCAGGGGCTGATGCTGAAGGCGGGCGCGAAGAAACGCCGCCCCCCCGAGCCGCTGCGCATCGGCTTCACGTTCAACGTGAAGCGCGTCGATTCGAAGCACGGCAACGACGCGGAGGCCGAGTACGACGCGCCCGAGACGATCGACGCCATCCGCGACGCGCTGGAGAGCCACGGCCACCACGTGATCCTGTTCGAGGCCACCGCCGAGCTGCCGCGGCAACTGATGGAGACCCCGGTCGACCTGGTGTTCAACATCGCCGAGGGCGCCGGCGGGCGTAACCGCGAGGCGGCCGTGCCGGCGCTGTGCGAGTTGATGGGCATCCCGTACACCGGCTCGGACGCGGCCACGCTGTCCATCGCCCTCGACAAGGCGCTGTCGAAGCGGGTGCTGTTGCAGCACGGCATCCTGACGGCCGAGTTCCAGGTCATGGAGACGGGGCGCGAGCGCCTGTCCCCCAAGCTGAAGTTCCCCCTGATCATCAAGCCCAATCAAGAGGGTTCCTCGAAGGGGGTCAGCGCCCACGCGTCGGTGGTGGACGACGAACCTTCGCTGCGCGCCGTGGTGCGCGAGCTGATCGAGCGCTACGAGCAGCCGGCGCTGATCGAGGCCTATATCTCCGGCCGCGAGTTCACCGTGGGCCTGCTGGGCGATCGCCGGCCGCGCGTGCTGCCTCCCATGGAGATCCTGTTCAAGGACAAGAACAACCCGCGCCCGGTCTACGACTATCAGATCAAGCAGGAGTGGGAGAAGCACGTCAGCTACCAGTGTCCGGCCGGGCTGACGCCGGCCGAACAGAAGGCGATGGAGCGGGTGGCGCGCGACACCTTCGAGGCGCTGGACTGCCGGGACGTGGCACGGGTCGATCTGCGCATTTCCCCCTCGGGTGAGATCTACGTCATCGAGGTCAACCCGCTGCCGGGTCTGACGCCGGGCTACTCCGACCTGTGCCTGATCGCCACCGCCGCCGGCATCGATTACCGGACGCTGATCGGCGAGATCCTGGCGGGCGGGCTGAAGCGGCTGCGCGAAAAGCGGCGCGCGGATGCCGCCAAGAACGCCGAGGGGGCCGCCGCGCGCGAGGCCAAGGCTGACAAGATGAGCGACAAGGCGGGCGACGGGAAGCCGGGCGATAAACCGGGCGACAGCAAGGTGGATGACCGTCAGCTGGCCATTCCTCGCCTGACCGCGAATGGCAACGGCAACGGTGTTCCGACGGCGGTGGCTCCTCCCGTGGTGACGCCCGCCCCGGTCGCCACGCCCGCGCAGACGGGCAACACGCCGGCCCCGCTGGCCGCCGCGCCCGCCTCCACGCTGGAATGAGACAGCGGCTGCGCGAGCTGGGCTTCTCGATCGGGCACATCCCGACAGGCCGTTACAACGCGATCACCGACGTCCCCGGCGTGCGGGTGGGCCACACCACCTTGATCGAGGGCGACGGACCGCTGGTGGTCGGTGAAGGGCCCGTGCGCACCGGCGTCACTGCCGTGCTGCCCCACGGCGACATCTTTCACAACCGCGTCATCGCAGGCTCCTTCGTGCTGAACGGCGCCGGCGAGGTCTCGGGGCTGACCCAGGTCGCGGAGTGGGGCCTGCTGGAGACGCCGATCTTGCTGACCAACACGTTGGCCGTGGGCAAGGTCTCGGACGCGGCCGTGAAGTGGATGACACGCCACTTCCCGGGCATCGGCACCGACTACGACGTCATCATCCCGCTGGTCGGCGAGTGTGACGACTCGTGGCTGAACGACGCCGTGGGCCGGCACGTCCGCTCCGAGCACGTCTATCGCGCCATCGAGCAGGCCTCCGACGGACCGGTCCGTGAGGGCTCGGTGGGCGCCGGGACCGGCCTCATCACCTGCGACTTCAAGGCCGGCATCGGCACCAGCTCGCGCCGGGTGACGCTGGGGCAGGCGGACGGCGCCCGCCAGTACACGCTGGGCATCCTGGTGCAGTCCAACTTCGGCGTCATGCGCTCGCTGCGCATCGACGGCGTCCCGGTGGGCGAGCTGCTGGCGCCCCAGGCGACGGGCGATCGCCGCCTGAAGAACGCCGGCTCGATCATCGTGGTGGTGGCCACCGACGCCCCGCTGCTGTCCTCGCAGCTGGTCCGCCTGTGCAAGCGCGCCGCGCTGGGCATCGGGCGGGTCGGCTCGTTCGCCGCCCACGGCTCGGGCGAGATCATCGTCGGCTTCTCGACCGCCAACAAGGTGCCCCGGCTGGGCGCGGACAGGGGCGCCGACAGCCCGCGCATGACGGCGTCGATCGAGGTGCTGCTGGACGAGGCCTGCGACGGCCTGTACGAGGCCATCGTGGAGTGCACCGAGGAGGCCATCGTCAACTCTCTGTGCATGGCCGAGGAGATGACCGGGCCCACCGGCCACGTCGCGCCGGCCTTGCCGCTGGACCGTCTGGCGTCCATCCTCAGACGGGCGCGCGACGCCACCGCCGCGGCGCCCCTCTAAATCTCGCCCGTCCATCCTCCCCACCGCCATGCGCATCTGTTTCGTCGTCGCCGATGTCCGGGCCCAGCAGCCCAACTACGCCGGGATCTATCTGGCGCTCGCCTCGCACCGGCGGGGTCACGACGTCCGCTTCGTGTCGGTGGACGACCTGTCGTTCCTGGACGACAACACGGTGCTGGCCACCACGCGGCGGGTGCGCCACGGCGATTACGCCAAGCCCGCGGACTACGCGGCGGCGCTGGCCTCCGAGGAGGCGGTCGTCGAAGAGGACAACCTGGGTAGCTTCGACGTGGTGTTCCTGCGCTACAACCCCACGCGCGAGAACGTGGGTCGCCTCGGCACCCCGCTCATCGACTTCGCCTGGCGCTTGCGCCTGGGCGGCACCCTGGTGGTCAACGATCACGAGGGCCTGCGCAAGGCGCAGAGCCGCCTGTACCTGAACGAGTTCCCCGCCGACATCCGCGCCAAGACGCTGGTGTCCCGCTCGGCGCAGCAGCTGAAGCAGTGGGTGCGGGCCCTGGGCGGCCCGGCCGTGTTGAAGCCGCTGCAGCCGCGCGGGGGCGAGCACGTCTTCTACGTCCCGTGGCGCAAGCCGTCGAACCTGAACCAGATCATCACCACCGTCACCAAGGACGGCTACGCCATCGCGCAGGAGTATCTGCCCGAGATCGAGAACGGCGAGAAGCGGCTGCTGCTGCTGGGCGCCGAGCCCATCCGCGTCGGGAAGCGGGTGGCCATCTACCGGCGGCAGGTCATCATCGGCGTTCCAGGCACCGGCATGCCAGAGACGTCCGGCACGCGCTCGAAGACCGACTTCGGCCCCATCGAAGCCCGCATCTGCGAGATCATGCGGCCCAAGCTGCTGGCCGACGGCCTGTATCTGGTCGGCGTCGACATCGTGGGTGACAAGGTGCTGGAGCTGAACGTGTTCACGCCGGGCGGCTTCCACCCGGTGCACGAGCTGTACGGCATCGATGTCGGGGACATCGTGGTGCGCGATCTCGAACGGCGCACGCGGGTGCGCGCCGCCTACCGAACGACGTTCGACCCCGAAGCCGCCGACGTGGTCTAGCGGCGGCTACTTCGCCAGCCTGAAGATCTGCGTATCGACCGTGCCGGCGGCGGTGTTCCGCGACTCGATCCAGAACAGGTCGGTCGGGCCGAACGCGATGTCGTGCATGATGCCGCGGCCGCAGCTGACCAGCGTCACCGACCCATCGTCGTCCAGGCGCCGCAGGCCGCGCGGCGGGATGGTGGTCAGAACCAGGCTCTCGGTCTCGCTGGGCATCGGCGCCACGTAGACGGACGTACCGTCGGGCGGGCTGGGATTCACCTCGCCCGAGTCCGCTGAGCTCAGGTCGACGGCGCTGGTGGCCATCGTGGCCATCGGGTTCAGGCGTGTGATGCCGAGCCCCCCGCCGCAATAGATGGCGTCGGGGGTGACGGACATGGTGCGGGGCGAGCAGGAGAGCGTCCCCACCGGCATCGCCGCCGGGCCGCCGCCATGGGCCGGGGTGACGTAGATGCTGGCCGCGTCGTAGTAATAGACCCAGTCGCCCAGCAGCTGGGCGCTGCGAATGCCGGCGGACGTGGCCAGCACCGTCTCGCTGCCGTCGGCGAAATCGACGCGGGTCAGTAGCGCCTTGCCCGTGACGTCGTCCTGGTTGACCAGGTAGACGCTACCGGCGTCGATCCCGATGAAGTGGATCAGGCTGGATGCCCAGCCCGCGTCGCTGGCCGATAGACGGGCCGGCGTGCCGCCCCCCTGCGGCATCCAGTAGAGAAAGGCGCGGCTGGCCGCGCCCACGGTCTCTTGCTGCAACAGGTACAGGGAATCGCCACCGGCGATGATGTCCAGCAGCTGCTGGCCCGGCTGCGCGGCGTACAGGATGCCATCGCCCGTCCCGTCGACGTTCACGCGTCGCACGCCGCCGGTGGCGCCGGCCAGGCCAGGGGTGCCGGCGCTGGTGTCGACGAAGAACAGGCCGTCCCCGCCCACGCGCAGGCCGTGCACGGACGACTGCAGCCCCGTCAACAACGGCTCCAGCGTTAGGGCGCAGTTGGGCCCCGCCACGTCGCCGGCGGCGCCGCCGCCTCCCGGCAGGCTGGAAGCGCCGCCGCGGCCGCCCGCCCCCTTCACCACCGCGGAGCCGTCCCCACAGGCAGCGCCCATCAGCCACAGCGTGCCGAAAAACAGGATCAAAGTGCCTCGCGCGACCGCTTGCTGCATGGCCCTGGACCAGCGGCTCGCGCGCAAACGGTCCTCTTTAAATTTCATAAGCTCGACTCTTTTTCGATGGTCACACGTGCGGACGGATTTGGCCACACGACAAATCGCCGGAAACGACGTTCGATGCGATAATCAGGTGGTGACCGGAGGCGAACACCCCGACGGAGCGCCCGTGGCCCCCAGGCTGGACGAGCCGTCGTCCCCGACCGCGGCCGTTCCCAGGCCGCCCATCGTGACGCTGTCGTCCGACGACATCGGCCACTTCTTCGTGCGCGTGAGGCGCGATCAGGACAGCGAGCGGTGGGAGGTCCGGCTCGACGCCGCGCTGCGCGAGATCCTGGAGCGGGCGAACGACTTCGTCCCCTCCGAGTCGGGCGGGATCCTCCTCGATGACCCGCGGGCGAAGATGGCGGGCTCGCCCACGCCGCGCCTGACCTTCATCGCCGCGTTCGGCCCGGCGGCCTCGCGGCGGCTGGGCCAGCGCATGCCCAGCGACCGAGGAATCTGTGGTCAGGTCTATCGCTCCGGGCGCCCGCTGCTCAGCGACTCGCTGGGCGAGGACGACCCCCTGGCCAGTCAGAACGAGGGTGACGGCGAGGGCGTCATCAAGTCGGTGCTCGTGGTGCCCGTGATCGTGGGCGACTCGATCTGCGGCGTCATCGAACTCACCAACCGCTCGTCGGGGACGCCCTACTCGGCGCGCGACAAGGAGCTGCTGCGCATCTTCGCGGCCTACATCTCGTCGTCGATCCAGAACGCGCTGGACGCCATCCGGAATCGCACGCTGGCCCGGATGGACGACCTGACCGGCCTTTACAACAGCCGCTATTTTCACAACCGTCTGCAAGAAGAATTGTCTCGGGCCGACCGCAACGGCGGTGAGCTGTCCATCTTCTTCATCGACCTCGATCAGCTGAAGTCCGTGAACGACGCCTACGGCCACGTGGCCGGCAGCGCCGTGCTGCGCGAGGTCGCCCGCGTGATGACGGAGGCCTGTCCGCCCGGCTCCATCCTGGCCCGCTACGGGGGCGACGAGTTCGTGGCCATCCTGGTGGGAGCCAAGCTGGCTCAGGCGGTCCAGGCCGCCGAATACCTGCGGCAGCAGATCAGCAAGACCACCACCCTGGATCCATTCGATCGCGCCCACGCGAGCCCTTTGCCGCATGTCACGGTGTCGCTGGGTGTGGCGTCGTATCGCGATCACCTGGCTCCGGGGGGAACGGTGCTGCGACGAGAAAATGTCCTGTTGCGCCTGGCCGACGCGGCCATGTACCGCGCCAAGGCAAACGGCAGAGACCGCGTCGAAGTGGCCGAACCAGAAGACTGAGCTTGACTCCGGCGACCACCGCGCCAGAAGGCGCGCCGGCGAGCGGGTCAGCGACGAGAGGCGCGCGCCTCTACTCGGGCTTCACGCCGGCGGCGCGCATGATCTGATGCGCCAGGTGCCGCGCGCTCACGTGGTACTGCCCCGAGGCCACGAGCTTGCGCAGCGCCTCCACGCGGGGCGACATACGCTCGGTCGGCTCCATCAGGGCGGGAACGGGCGCAGACTGGGCGCGGATGCCAGGGGCGATGTACTTCGAGTGGGTGGGCATGACACCACCATCGACAGCCCCTACATTCTCTTTAGAGACGATCCGGCAAAAAGGTCTATCAGCCCGAGATCGCTGAAAAAATAATTGCTAACTCGTTACGCGGCGGCCTCGCTGGCGATGTCCGAGAGCGAATCGCGCAGGCGGCGGGTGGCCTCGCCGTGGATCTGACAGACCCGGGACTCGGTCACGCCCAGGACCGCCCCGATCTCCTTCAGGTTCAGGTTGTCGCAGTAGTACAGCGACAGCACCTGCTGCATCTTCTCGGGCAGGTGCCCGATGCCGGCGACCAGACGCTCGGTCATCTCGTGGCGCGAGGTCTGCTCGAAGGGATCGGCCACCGAGTGGTCGCCCGTGCGCTCCAGCAGGTCTGGACCGGCGTCGTCGATGCCCACCACCGACGAACCGGACAGCTTCTGCTGGCGCGCGTACAGCTCGTCCACGTTGACGCCCAGGCGCTGCGCAATCTCTTCCTGGTCCGGCGTGCGGCCCAGCTGGGCCTCCAGCTTGCGGGTGGCGTCGCGCAGCTCGTTCGACAGGCGGCGCATGTCGCGCGACAGCGTGTCGCGCGAGCGCAGGTCGTCCAGCATGGCGCCGCGGATGCGGAACTCGGCGAACGCCTCGAAGCGATCCACACGCTCGGGATCGAAGCGCTCGGCCGCCTCGATCAAGCCGATGACGCCCGAGGAGATCAGGTCATCGATCTCGACGTGCGCGGGAAGGCGGCGCGCCAGGCGGCGGGCCACCTTCTCGATGTAGGGGAAGAACTTCGCGGCGTACGCGTTGCGGCGGGCCAGGATCTCGGCCTGGGAGAGCTTCTTCGACTTCTTGGCGGTCTTCTTGCCGGCTTTCTTGCCCAGGATCTTGCCGTCGATCTTGCCCTGGATCTTGGCCTCTCCTGCCCCCCGTACCGCCTTCGCCGCGTTGGCTTTCTTCCGCTTCGTGGTCGCGATGCCTGTCGCCATGCCTGCACGTTCAGCACGTGTCGTGCCACGTGGCGACCGCTGTCAGGCCCGCGAGAATGGCGGACTTCCGTGACACCGTCGCGGCGAACCGTCAATCGAATGGCGATCGCTGCGGGCCGGCCCCGTCAACCGAATGACGGCGGGGAATTCATGACGGTGCAGAGCTGTTCTTCTGGATTCGTCAGGCGACGTTGCGGCGACGCAGTTTCTCGACCAGCGTGGTGCGGTTCAGGCCCAGCAGCTCGGCGGCGCGGTTGCGATTGCCACCGGTGCGCGCCAGCGCCTGCCCGATCAGGCGGTCTTCCAGCTCGGCCAGCAGCAGCCTCAGGTCGACGCCGCCCAGCGGCAGATCCAGCGCGCCGGCCTCCAGGTCCAGCGTCTCGAAGCGCAGGTGCGCCGGCAGATCGCGCACCGCGACGGCCCGCTGGCCGGCCACGATGACCAGGCGCTCGACCAGGTTCTCCAGCTCGCGGACGTTGCCCGGCCAGTCGTGCGCTGACATCCGCTCCAGCACGTCGGGCGAAAAGGGGGGCACCGCGCGATTCTCGCGCGCGTTGTACTCACGCCGGAAGTGTTCCGCCAGCAGCGGCACGTCACTGCGCCGCTCGCGCAGGGGCGGCAGCACCAGCGGCACCACATCCAGGCGGTAGAACAGATCCTCGCGGAAAGCGCCGTCGGCCACCATCTGTTCCAGATTGCGGTGGGTGGCGGCGATGACGCGCACGTCGACCGGCACTGAAATGCCGCCCACCGGCGTCACCTCGCGGTCCTGTAGCACACGCAGCAGCTTCGCCTGCAGCCCCTTCGGCATGTCCCCGATCTCGTCGAAGAAGATGGTCCCCTCGTGCGCGGACGAGATGCGTCCCAGCCGGTTGCCGTCGGCCCCCGTGAAGGAGCCGCGCACGTGCCCGAACAGCTCGGACTCGGCCAGGTGCTCGGGGATGGCGGCCATGTTCACGGCCACGAACGGGCCACCCGCCTGGCGGCTGGAGGCGTGAATCAGCCGCGCGACGATCTCCTTGCCGGTGCCGGTCTCGCCGCGCAGCAGGACGCTCACGTCGGTGTCGGCCACCTGGGTCACGCGCTCCATCAGGTCGCGCATGCTGGGATGCTCGCCGATCAACGGCGCCGGCGTCGCCGGCCGGCGGTACTCGCGCGCCCCGGGCGACCCCTCGAGGATGCGGCGCAGGATCTCCTCGACGGTCGCGGGATGAAACGGTTTCGGCAAGAAGTTGACCGCGCCGGCGCGGACGGCCGATACGGCATCGGAGACCGTGGCGTCGGCGCGCAACATCACGACCGGGATGGCGGGGTGGTGCTGTTCAGCCTCTTTCAAGATGGCGTAGCCATCGATCTGCGGGATGTCCGGGCCAGGCAGCTTCACGTCCGTCATGCACAGGTCGAAGGACTCGCGCCGGATGCGGGCGATGGCGGCCGATCCGTCCAGCGCCGGCACGGCGTCGTAGTCCATGCTGCCCAGGAGTTGGAGCAGCGTCGACTGCGTGCTGGGGTCGGCGTCGACCACGAGGATTCGCTTCCGCATTGCTGTCCAAGGCATCGGTCGGCCCACCGGTCACCTTGAGGTTCATGAGTCGTTTCGCAGTGTTGCATGCGCAGCAACAGGTCCCAGGCGGGTGTAGAGGGATCGGCAACGCCGCTGCCGTTACTGTGCCCGCACGCCGTTACGGCGGTGGGACCAGGGGCCTCAGGCGCGGGCGCGCCGACGGCGCCACGCCACGAACAACGCCAGGCCGGCGCACGAGACGGAGACGACCGTGGCGGCCAGCGATGCTGCGGAAGACGCCTGCGGGGACGAGGAGACGTCGCAGCCGCCGGTCACGGTCGGCGTGAGGGGATACACCGAGCAGGCCGCGTTCACGTCATCCTCGGTCAATGTCCGCAGGCTGACCTCGACGGGGCCCATCTTCGGGTACATGGTGGCGGCCAGGATGGCGTCGGCGTCGCTGCCGCCGAGCATCGAACAATCGGGGACCACGTCCCCGTGGTTGTCGTAGCGCACCGGATCCCCGTCCATCACGCAGGTGTGCGCCAGGCCGATGAAGTGGCCCATCTCATGGGTCAGCGCGCTGGCCAGGTCGTACGAGTTCCCGTAGTCGTGGGCGGAGACCGGCCCGTCGGGAATGATGGCCCACTGATAGTCGACGTCGTTCACCTCGATGTCGGCGTCGAGAATCAGGCCGTCGTCCAGGGCGCCGGGATGGTTGCGTGAGATGACGGTGGTCACCGCCACCTGCATCGGATCGTGCAGCGTCGACAGGTCATCAGGGTCGCGGGCCCAGGTCCCGGTGCGCATGATGATGCGGTTGTGACCGTCGTAGGCCACGCTCTGGCTGTCGGCGAAGCCGGGCGCCACGCTCAGCGACAGGCTGGTGCACGAGACCGCGGGGTAGCTCCAGTTGGCCGTGGCTGCCTGGGCGGCGGCGTACACGTCCGACGGCGCGATCGCCAGCGAATCGGGCGGCGTCGAAACCTCCAGCACCACCTGCGGCGAGCTCCGGTAGAACGGCATCTGCGCGTCGGTCCGCGTGCGAACGAAGGCGTGGGCCCGGGCCGTGAGCAGGGACGCGCCGACGGCGAGCGCCAGCATCAGACATCGGGTGCGTCCCCGATGGCCCCCGCGCGCACGGGCGGCGGCCCCCCGGTCCGGGGTCCTTCCTTCGAGCAGTCGCGCGCCAGGCACGATCTGCTCTATCGGCGTCAGGCCGGGTTAGCTTTCGGGTACGACCCCAACACCTTCAACGATTCGCACTGCGCCCTCACCTGCTCGATGGCCGCGCGCACGCCCGCGTCGGCGGCGTGGCCGTCGATGTCGATGAAGAATACGTACTCCCAGGGACGACGACGCGAGGGGCGGCTTTCGATCTTCGTCATGTTCAGGCCCCGCTCGGCGAAGGAGCCCAGCACGCGGTACAGGATGCCGGGCTCGTCACGCGTGGTCAGCAGCAGCGAGGTCTTGTCTTTCCCCGTGGGCCCGGGCTCTTGACGCCCCAGCACCAGGAAGCGGGTCACGTTCTGGGTGTAATCCTCGATGTTCCGCTTCACCATGTGCAGCTCGTACAGCTTGGCTGCCATCTCGGACGCCACGGCCGCGCCGTGCGTGTCGCCCAGCGCCGAGCGGGCGGCGTCCGCCGTCGACGGGGACTCGACCATGGTGGCGCGGGGCAGGTTCGCGGCCAGCCACTTCCGGCACTGCCCCATCGCCACCGGAATGGAGTAGACGCGCTCGATCTGGTCCAGCTCGACGCCCGGTCGCGCCAGCAGGCACAGGGAGATCTTCAGCACGATCTCGGCGCTGACCTTCAGCTCGCTGTCCACGAAGCCGTCCAGCGTGGAGATGATCACGCCCTCGGTGGAGTTCTCGACCGGCACCACGCCCAGGTCGGCCCCGCCGCGTTCCACCTCCTCGAACACGCCGCCGATGGTCTTGAGGGGGACGGCGCGGGCCGACAGGCCAAACTGGTGCTTCACCGCCATGTGAGAAAAGGTCCCCTCGGGCCCCAGGAAGGCGACCTTCACGGTCCGCTCCAGCGACAGGCAGGCGCTGAACACCTCCTGGAACACGGACCGGATCGCGTCGGTGGGGAACGGCCCCAGGTTCGCGGCCGACAGGCGCTCGATGATCTGCCGCTCGCGCGAGGGCACGTAGAACGCCACCTGCATCTTCTCCTTCAGCTCGGCGACGCGCGCCACGAAGCCGGCCCGCTTGTTCAGCAGGCCCAGGATGGCGTCGTCCGTCGCGTCGATCTCCCGCCGTACGGCGGCGAGCTCTCGCTGTTCGGGGCTGTTGTCGGCGTTCCCTGCGTCGGCCATGGCGGTAACTTACACCACCCCACGCGCCCGTCACCGGGGCCGCGGCGCTGGAACGGCCCCGGTCGCCGCGTTAGCGTCGTCCGATGTCGCGCATAGCGTTGAGCATCGTATTGCTGCTGGGGGTCGTGCTGGCGATCGCGGCGGCGGCGGGGGCGGCGCTGATCGTGCTTCCTGCGGCTTCGAACCAGCTGGCGATGGCGGCCATTCTCGCGGGCGAGAAGAGCTTCGTCATCATCGTGGCCGCCGTGCTGGCTTCCGTCCTGGCGTTCGTGGGCAGCCGGCCCGGGGCGTCGCGCGGACTGGCGGCCGTGGCGGTGTTGCTGGCGCTGGCCGCCATCGTGCTGGCCTTGAGCCCGGCGGCACAGGCGCTTCGCCTGGCCAGCGAGCGCCGGGTCGATCTCGACTTCGGCCGCTATCTACACGCGCGCGTCGACACGCTGGGCCCCATCAAGCCGCCGAAGACGGTCACCTACGCCACGGCCGACGGCGTGTCGCTGGGGCTGGACGTGTACGCCGCCAGTCCGGCGAAGGGCCCCACCCCCGCCGTCCTGGTCGTGCACGGGGGCGGCTGGTCGGCCGGCGAGAAGGGCGACGCCTCGCTGTTCAGCCAGTTCCTGGCCGGCCACGGCTACACCGTGTTCGACGTGCAGTACCGCGTGGCCCCCCAACCGAACTGGAAGACGGCGACCGGGGACGTGAAGTGCGCCGTGGGGTGGATCAAGCAGCACGCCTCCGGCCCCGACTGGAACGTCGACCCGCGGCAGCTCACGCTGCTGGGGCGATCCGCAGGCGGGCATCTGGCGCTGCTGACCGCCTACACGCCGGGCGATCCCAAGCTACCGCCGACCTGCGACGCGCCCGACACGGCCGTCGAATCGGTGATCGATTACTACGGCCCGGCGGACCTGGCCTGGGGCTACGACCACCCCGCGAATCCGCGCGCCTATGACATTCACGCCAAGTTGACTGGCTTCACCGGCGGCACGCCCACCTCGGCCGGGGAGCTGTACCGTTTGCTCTCCCCCACCGCCCGCGCCACGGCCAGTTCGCCCCGCACGTTGATCATCCACGGCGGCCACGACCAGCTGGTCGCCTTCCACGACAGCGAAATGCTGGCCGACAAGCTGCGCGAGCTGAACGTCGCCTGTGAGACGCTGTTCATCCCCTTCGCCCAGCACGGCTTCGACTTCATCAACGGCGGCTTCTCGGAGCAGATCACCGAGCAGGTGGTCCTGCGCTTCCTCGCGGCCCGCCCCAAGCCCAGCACGCCGCGAATCAACGACCTCCCCGAAGACCAGCCCACCCCCGCCGCCACGAACTAACACGCGCTCAGGAGAAGTTTGCCGAGCGCGGTCATCGCCGGGGGGATGCTTCATCCCCCCGCGCTCATTTGATGAGCTGGCCGGCCCACTCGACGAAGGGGCCGGGGATGATGCCGAGGATCAGGACCGCGAAGGCGGTGATGACCAGGGCGGCCCGCGTGGAGGCGGCATCGGTCGGGTTCAGCGGGCGCAGCGGGTCGCGGAAGTACATCGCCACCACCACGCGCAGGTAATAGAAGACGCTGACGACGCTGGTGAGGACGCCCAGCACGACCAGCCAGTACAGCTGCGGCGACTCGAGCGCGGCCTTGAACAGATAGAACTTCGCGAAGAAGCCGCCGGTCGGGGGGACGCCACCCAGCGACAGCAGGAACACCGTCATGGCCAGCGCCACGGCGGGACGGGAAGCGCCCAGGCCGGCCCAGTCGTCGATGAACAGTCGCTCGTCCTGGCGGTTGCCGATCCAGGCGATGACGCCGAACGATCCCAGCGTCGTGAAGGTGTAGCTGAGCAGGTAGAACAGCACGGCGGGCTTGGCGCTGGCCGAGCCCAGGCCCATCGCGGCCACGCCCACCAGGATGTACCCGGCATGGCCGACCGACGAGTACGCCAGCAGTCGCTTCACGTTCTCCTGCCGCAACGCCGCCAGGTTGCCGATGACCATGGTCGCGGCGGCCAGCACCACCACGATGTTCGCCCAGCCGGTGAAGTCGAACACCAGCAGGGGATTGCCGAACGCCGTCTCCAGCAGGCGTAGCAGACCGCCAAACGCGGCGGCCTTCACGCCAGCCGCCATGAACCCGGTCACCGGCGTGGGGGCGCCCTCGTAGGCGTCGGGCGCCCACATGTGGAACGGAACCGCCGCCACCTTGAAGAACAGCGCGATGAGGATGAAGTACTCGCCAAACAAGAACACGGGCGTCTTCGAGGCCTCGGGGACCTTGGCGGCGATCGAGAAATAGGTCAGCGAACCGCCCGTGGTGCCGTAGACCAGCGCCATCCCGTAGACCAGGAAGCCGGTCGCGAAGGCGCCGATCAGGAAGTACTTCATGGCGCCTTCCGAGCTGCGCAGGTTGCGCCGCCAGCTGCCCGTCAGCACGTACGCGGCCAGCGACATCGTCTCGATGCCGATCAGCAGCGTCACGAAGCTGCCCGCGTGGCCGACCATCATCATGCCGGCCGCGCAGAAGAGCACCATGGCGTAGAACTCGCCGAACTCGAACCCCTGCTCGCGCAGGTAGGGGGGCGCGAACAGCAGCGTCAGGATCGCGGCGGCAAGAAAAGTGGCGTCCAGGTACAGGGACATGCGGTCCAGGATCAACATGTCCTGGAAGTGCGAGACCGGGTGGGTGACGTCGCCCCACTGCATGACCAGCGCGCCCAGCGAGGCCACGCAGCCGCCGATGCCCAGCCAGGCCAGGCCCTTCCGGCTGTCCGCGGTCGCGAACGTCTCGGCGAGCAGGACCACACAGCCCATGCCGATCAGGATCAGCATTGGCAAATAGGCGAACAGTTGGCTGCTGTCGAAGTTCATCGGCTTCCGTTACGGGGTGGGCGGGAAGATGTGAGGGGGCGCGTCCGGGTTGGTGTGCGCATCCTTCAGGCGCGCCTGGAACGTGCTGATCAGCCCGCTGACCGACTTCTCGCTGCGGGCGAGGATCGGCTGCGGGTACAGCCCCGTGACCAGGGCGGCCACGATGACGATGCCGAAGACCCAGCGCTCGCGGCCGTTGATGTCCCGCACGTGGTGGGCATCGCGGTTCTCGGGCTTGTCCAGCGGGCCGAAGAAGATCCGCTGCATCATGGTCAGCAGGTACATCGCCGACAGGATGACGGCCGACGCCGAGATGATCGTCAGCAAGCGCGGCGCCGGCAGGAACGTCGCCGGCAGGCCATTTTGCGACCAGGCGATGGGCGTGCCGAAGGTGCCCAGCAGGACCATGAACTCACCCACGAACCCGCACAGGCCCGGCAGACCGACGGACGCCAGCACGATGACCAGGAAACAGGCCGAGAACAGCGGGATGCGCTTCCACAGGCCGCCGAAGTCGTCCAGGTTGCGGGTGTGGCGACGGTCGTACAGCAGGCCGACGCCCAGGAACAGGCCGCCCGTCGAGATGCCGTGCGCCAGCATCTGGAAGATGGCGCCTTGCATGGCGACCTGGCTCAGCGAGAAGACGCCCAGCACCACGAACCCCATGTGCGAGACCGACGAGTAGGCCACCAGCTTCTTCGCGTCGTTCTGCACGTAGGCCATCAGCGCGCCGAACACGATGCCGATCACCGCCAGGATGGCGATGGTGGGCGCCATGGCCTCGGTGGCGAGCGGGAACATCGGCAGCGCGAAGCGCAGGAAGCCGTAGGTGCCGAACTTCAGCAGCACGCCGGCCAGGATGACCGAACCGCCCGTGGGCGCCTCGACGTGCGCGTCGGGCAGCCACGTGTGAAACGGGAACAGCGGCACCTTGATGGCGAACGCCAGCCCGAAGGCCAGGAAGCAAAGCAGCTGCGGCTCGAACGGCAGCTGCAGCTTCATCAGCTGCACGTAGTCGAAAGAGAACGTGCCCGTGGCCGCGTGGTATTGCGCGTACAGGTACAGGATCGCCACCAGCATCAGCAGCGAGCCGACCAGGGTGTAGATGACGAACTTGATGCTGGCGTACAGGCGCCGATCACCGCCCCAGATGCCGATGATGAAGTACATCGGGATCAGCATCAGCTCCCAGAACACGTAGAAGACGAACAGGTCGAGCGCCAGGAACGCGCCCACCATGCCCGCCTCCAGCAGCAGCATGGCGACGATGAACTCGCGCACGCGGATGTTGCGGATGCCGATGGCCTGCGGCGACAGCAGCGTCAGCGGCATCAGGAAGGTGGTCAGCAGCACCAGCCACAGCGAGATTCCGTCGACACCCAGGTGAAAGCGCACCCCGAGCGGCGCGATCCAGGCCTTGTCGACCTGCAGCTGAAAGCCCGCCTGCGCG
>Ga0070679_100000794_pt1 | contig 27408 bp, 24 predicted proteins | sample KBSC63BmetaG_FD_65652 | JGI IMG/M metagenome (GOLD analysis project Ga0070679, IMG submission 65652) | Corn rhizosphere microbial communities from Kellogg Biological Station, Michigan, USA - KBS C6-3B metaG | ecosystem: Host-associated > Plants > Roots > Rhizosphere | place: USA: Michigan... | reverse complement strand
CGCTTGCGGGCGAACAGCTTGAAGAAGCCGCCGATCAGAAAGATGTTGTCCGGCGGATTGCAGGCATGGATCGCATCGAAGCCATGCCGCTTGAGGACCCTGCAACTGAGCAGGAATTCCCACCAGAGCGAGGCGCCATACTCCAGCAGATAGCCCCAGGCGCCATTGCCTTCCACCGGAAGCGGGTGGCGGTAGATGTGGATTCCGTTCAGGTACTCGTAGCGCGCTTCGTGTCCGCGGCCTACGGGGCAGATCACAGCCACCCGATAACCGTTCGCGCGCAGCTCGTTCGCCTCCTGCCAGACCCGCCGATCGAAGGGGACTGGCAGGTTCTGGACAATGATGAGGACCGCGGGGCGCGCCGTGGCGGGTTTACCAGCAGATTCCGGCGTAGTTTGCATGATTCTCTTCAATCTGCCGGATGCGCACGAAGTCGATCACGAGCTGCTCGGGGCGCAGCAGCGGAGTGACTGCCGCGAACTCCTCGGCCGAGTTGCCTATGACGATGACGTCGGCGTGCTCGAGGACCTCTTCGAGGGTGGGGACCATCAGGCGCTCGATGTGCGGAATGGCCTTCATGATGTAGTCGCGGTTGGCTCCGGTCAGCTTCGCGAGACTCACGTTGCGATCGTAGAGGCGCAGGTCGAAGCCTTTGCCGATGAGCCGCTCGATCACCTCGACCAGGGGGCTTTCGCGCAGATCGTCGGTGCCCGCCTTGAAGCTGAACCCGAGGATGCCGACGGCCTTCTTGCCGGCGCCCATCACCAGGGAGAGCCCGTGCTCGATCTGCTCGCGATTGGAGAACATGAGCGAGTTGAGCAGCGGCGTGGAGACGTCCCGGCTGCGCGCACGGTAGGTGAGGGCGCGCAGGTCCTTCGGCAGACACGAGCCGCCGAAGGCGAACCCGGGCCTGAGGTAGTAGGGCGAGAGGTTGAGCTTGGTGTCCTTGCAGAAGATCTCCATCACCGCGTGGCTGTCCACGCCGGCGCTCTTGCAGATCTTGCCGATCTCGTTGGCAAAAGCGACCTTCACGGCGTGCCAGGTGTTGTCGGCGTACTTCACCATCTCTCCGACTTCGATGGGACAGCGGATGACCGGGCCCGGCACTCCTTCGTAGAGGCTCGCCACCATGTCCGCCGAGCGGGAATCGGTAGCGCCGATCACGGTCTTCGGAGGTGAGCCGAAGTCGCGGATCGCGCTGCCCTCGCGCAGAAACTCCGGATTGTTGCAGACCCCGAAGTCCGTTCCCGCCTTGCGGCCGCTGAAGCGCTCGAGCAACGGAATCAGCACCCCGCGCAGCGTGCCGGGGAGGATGGTCGAGCGCACCACGACCACGTGAAAACTCGACTTGGAGGCGAGGGCCGTGCCGATCTCCGTGCACACTTTCTCCAGGAAACGGAAATCCAGATCGCCATTGGTCTTGCTGGGGGTCGCGACGCAGATGAGGGTGATCTCGCTCTCATAGACGGCGGCTTGCGGATCCTGCACGGCGCGCAGCCGCCCCCGCTGTACGGCGCGCCGCGTTAGCTCCTCCAGCTCCGCCTCCACGACCGGCGAGCGGCCGGCGTTGATGAGGTCCACCTTGTCGCCATTGGGGTCCACGCCGATGATGGTGTGCCCGAGCTCTGCGAGACAGGCTGCGGAGACCGCTCCGACATATCCCAAGCCAAAGATGCTGACGTTCATGGGGGAGAGGTCCCGCAAGAAACATACCTTGGCAGTACGGGCGAGCCCCCGGGGGGAAGCGGAACCTCGGCGGGATCCAGCCGTTTCGTGTACCCCATGCATGCTTCGAGCCACTACGACCGGCTGCGCTGGGCGCTGAACCGCCTGCGCGCGATGTCTCCCGCCGAACTCAGCTTTCGCGTGGGACGCAAGGTACAAAGCGCTGCGGAGCGTTCAGGCATAGGCCTCGCGCGTGTACCCCTGCCCACGCCGGGTCGGCAGGGCAAGCCCTGGGTCGGCGCGCTCCCCGTTCATTTCGACGTCGCGCGCTATACCGCGGCGGCAGATCGCGTCCTGGCAGGGCGGTTCGATGTGTTCGCGCTGCGGGAAGTGGATCTCGGGTTCCCGCCTCGCTGGAATACAGATCCGAAAACCGGTGTCGTTGCGCCGTTGCGATTCGGCAAGGATCTCGACTATCGCAACCAGACCGAGGTGGGCGACATCAAGTATCTATGGGAGATCAACCGCCATCTGGAGCTCGTGACGCTTGCGCAGGCGTGGCACCTGACGCATGAGGAGCGTTATGCCCGCGGTTGCCGGGTACTCCTGGAATCCTGGCTCGATCAGTGCCCATACCCGCTCGGGGTGAACTGGTGCGCGAGCCTCGAGCACGCCGTGCGGCTGGTGAATTGGTCGATCGCGTGGTTCTTGCTCGGGGCGCAGGAGTCGATCGTGTTCGCCGGTGCCTCCGGCGAGCAATTCCGCGCTCGTTGGCTGAGCTGCGTATATCAACACTGTCATTTCATCGCCCGCCACTGGTCTCGCCATTCCTCCGCCAACAATCACCTGCTGGGCGAAGCGACCGGGCTGTTCGTGGCCAGCCTGACGTGGCCGTCCTGGCAGGAGAGCGGCCATTGGACCGAGCTTGCGTGCCGTGAGCTGACCGCTGCTGCGCGCGAGCAGACCTTCGAGGACGGAGTGAACAAGGAGCAGGCGATCTGGTATCACCATGCCGTCGCGGACATGGTGCTCATCGCGGGCCTGATGGCGCGCGCCAACGGCCTGGATCTGGGAGAGGCCTACTGGCTGCGCCTGCAGGGGATGCTCGACTTCATCGCGAGCATCATGGATGTGGGCGGCAACGTGCCGGCGATCGGAGATGCGGATGAGGGAGTCCTGGTGCGGTTCTCACCTGGCGGCTCCGGCGCCGACAGCGAGGTCTACCGCTCGCTGCTGGCCACGGGCGCGGTGCTGTTCGAGCGGCCCGACCTGCGCCTGAAGGCGCAGGTTTTCGACGACAAGACGCGCTGGCTGCTGGGGGATGAGGCGGAGAGCCGTTTCCGCAGCCTCGCTCCCTGCAGCGCGGGCTTGCCGGTGCGCCGGCGTTTCGGGGCGGGTGGCTATTTCATCCTCGGCGAGCGATTCGAGACGCCCCGGGAAGTGCGCATCGTGGCCGATGCCGGTCCCCTGGGATATCTGTCGATCGCCGCTCACGGCCACGCCGATGCGCTGGCATTCACGCTGAGTGCCTCGGGCAGACCTCTGCTGGTGGACCCCGGGACCTATGCGTATCACACCGAGCGTCGCTGGCGTCGCTATTTCAAGGGGACCTCCGCGCACAACACGGTGACCGTCGACGGCGAGGACCAGTCCGTCTTCGGCGGAAATTTCTTGTGGCTGCATCACGCCACGAGCCAGTTAGAGGCGCACGAAAGGGTGGCGGGCGCCGACCTGCTCGTGGCGAGTCACGACGGCTATCGTCGTTTGGCGGATCCCGTGCGGCATCGGCGCACGTGGCGCTACGAGCCCGCGCACCTGTCGATCACCGACGAGCTGCTGTGCGCAGGCTCGCACTCCATCCGGATCCATTGGCATTTCGCTCCCGAATGCACGCTCTCACTCAGCGGGCACACCATTCATGCCGTGCGGGACCATGTCAGTCTGGAGCTGCAGTGCCCCACGGGCCTGACGCCGACTCTGGTCACGGGTTTCGACCCTGCGGAGGGGGAGGCGATCTCGCTGGAGCCGCTGCGTCCTCTGGGTTGGTACTCCAACGGCTTCGACCGGAAAGTGCCTGCGACGACGGTCGTCTTCTCGGGCCGGGTGCATGGCAACAGCACGTTCCGCTCCGAGATCCGGATCGCCTGAGTCTCAGGGCCCGCCCTTGAAGGCGACGGCCATGGCCGCCCAGGAGCGGATGGGGTCGGAGCCGGTCACCAGCATGTCCCAGGTGAAGCTCACGGGGGCGGTGGAGGTGGTGATGAGGTGGCCCCAGCCGTTGTTCTCATCCACCGGTTCCGGGCCGTCCAGGTTCTCTCCGGAGAAACGGTTCGCATCGAACATGCCGGGCGTCGAGCCGTTGCTCAGCCCCACCCCCGTGTTGTAGTCCCACATGATCTGGGCGAACACGATCTCATTGGCGGTGCTCGGGGTGAGCGTGAATGGCATGGTGAAGTTGCCGGGACTGCCGTAGTCGCCGCCACCCCCGGCGCTGGTGTCCAGCGGCGCGGCGGCCGCTCCGGCCACGTCGTAGAAGAAGATCGTGTAATCACCCTCACCGCCGCTCCATTGCATCGACAATGACAGGTCGTCGGAGCAGGCGGCACTGCCGGCATAGTAGGCCTGGACCTGGTTGTCCGTGTTCGTGTAGGTCTGGCCGGCCTGTTGCCAGCTGTTGTGATTCGTGTCGGTGACGGCATTGACCGATTCGGGATTGTTGCCGCCACCGACCATCGCCACCAGCAGGTTGCCGTCGCACGGGAGCTGAATGGGAAGCGGATTCTGGAAGGGCATGTAGTTGCCGCCGGACTGCGGGTGGTAAGGCACGTTCTCATGCAGCAGGTGCACCACGCGCAGCCCCGAGGGCACCGACCCCGTCGTGCCGGTCTTGAGCAACACTGCGGCAGTGACCCAGGTGTCGCTGTTTCCGAGCGTCATGGCAGGTTGCAGTGCGCTGCTGGAATTGTAGGTGCCATATTGTCCGGCCCAACCGTCGAGCAGATCGGCACTCAACAGCCCCCACGCGACATTGGTCTGGGACCCGGCGCTGAAGCTCGCCTGAGACCAGGACAGGCTGGCGGCGACCTGATACACGACATCCCCGCTTGCCGATGGGGTCAGGGTTCCGGAGGTCACGATGGTGCCGCTGCCGTGTGCACCGGAGCCGGTCCCGTCGATGCCCAACACGTTGGTCAACTCCGTGGCCATCGGCTGCACGTAGCCGCCGGGGTTGGAGCTGAAGCACAGCGACAGCGCGCGCGCCCCGGCGGTGACATTGAAGGCCGCCGCGATGCCGACGGACTGACCGTCGCTGCTGTCATAATAACGCCCCGCGAGGGTGTAGCTGTTGCCTTTGTCGTCGCTGACGCTCGGGGTTGGATTGCCCTGGTAGGTGAAGCCGACGATGACGGCATTCCCCGCAGTCGTGGGATCGGGCAGCTGGAAGTAGTAGCAGTACGGGCTCCCGAAACTGTTGTCTCGCACGTTGGAGGAGCTCACGTGCTGCACGAGCGCGGCGGTGGCGGACGCCGGGATGACCGTGACTTTCGCGCTGGCCTGGGCCGTGCCGCCCGGCCCGCTGCAACCCAGTTGATACGTGGTCGTCGTCGAGAGCGCTCCAGTGGATTGACTGCCGCTGGTGGCGATACTCCCTGACCAGCCACCCGATCCGACGCAACTGGTCGCGTTCGTGGAGCTCCACGTGAGAGTCGCACTTGCGCCGCTGGAGAGGCTGGTCGGGCTGGCGGTCAGGGTGACTGTGGGAGTGGGAGCATTGACCGTGACAGTGGCGCTCGAACCTGCCGAACCGCCGGCCCCCGTGCAGGTCAGTGAGAAAGTGGTCGTCGCGGCCAGGACGCCGGTCGACTGACTGCCGCTGAGCGCAAGCGATCCGGACCACCCGCCCGAGGCGACACACGCGGTCGCGTTTGTCGAGGTCCACGTGAGCGTCGAGCTGCCGCCCGAGGCCACTGCCGTCGGGCTTGCACTCAAGCTCGCCGTAGGTGCCGGCGCGACCGCGACGGTCGTGGAGGCGCTCGCCGAGCCGCCCGCTCCCTGGCAACTGAGGGAGAAGCCCGTCGTCACGCTCAACGGCGCCGTTGCCTGCGATCCGCTGGGCGCAACGGTCCCTGACCAGCCGCCCGCAGCCGTGCACGAGGTGGCATTCGTCGAGCTCCAGGTGAGCGTTGCGGTGCCTCCGGTCGCAATCGTGCTGGGCGCGGCACTCAGGCTGACGGTGGGCGCCGGTGCCACCGTCACCGTCGTGGCCGCGCTTTGCGAGCCGCCCGTGCCCGAGCAAGTGAGCGTGTAGCTCGTGGTCGATGCCAGAGACCCGGTTGGCTCGGAGCCGCTCAGCGGCAGGCTCCCCGACCAGCTGCCCGAAGCCGTGCAGGCAGTGGCGTCCGTCGAGCTCCACGTCAGCGTCGAGCCAGCGCCGCTCGCGATGGTGCTGGGACTGGCGCTCAGACTGACGGTTGGAGCGGGTACCACGGTGATGTCTGTCGATGCATCTGCGGAGCCGCCATCGCCCGTGCAGCTGATCATGAAAGTCGTGGTCGAGGTGATCGCGCCCGTGGACTGAGTACCGCCGGTGGCAAGCGTGCCCGACCAGCCGCCGGAAGCGACGCAGGTCGTGGCGTTCGTCGAGCTCCACGTCAGCATGGACGACCCACCGCTGGCAATCGCAGTCGGACTCGCCGTCAAAGTGACTGTTGGTGCCGGCGTACTGCCCGCCACCGTTACCGCGACTGTCGTGTTCGCGGTGCCTCCGGCACCGGGGCAACTCAGGCCGTAGACGGTAGTGTTGCCCAGCGGACCCGTCGCAAATGTGCCGCTCGTTGCAACGGTCCCCGACCAGCCCCCGGAGGCCGTGCACGACGTGGCGTCGGTGGAGCTCCACGTGAGGGTGGAGCTATCACCGCTGTTCACTGTGCTCGGATATGCGCTGAGGTCGACGGTGGGAGCCGGAGCGACAATGACCGTGGTCGCTGCGGAGGTGGAGCCGCTCGCGCCCGTGCAGCTCAATGTGAATGTTGAAGTAGTCGTCAAGCGTCCCGTCGATTGAGTGCCGCTGGTCGCGAGAGTTCCTGACCACGCGCCCGAGGCCGTACAGGTCGTCGCGCTCGTGGACGTCCAGGTCAGCGTGGCCGCAGTCCCACTTGGCACTATGCTGGGACTTGCACCGAGGTTGACGGTAGGAGCCGGCGCGCTTGCGACGGTTACAGTCGTCGCTGAGTTTGCGGAGCCGCCAGGGCCGCTGCACGTGAGCGTGAATGTGCTCATGCTCGTCAGCGCTCCGCTCACCTGTGAGCCGCTGGTCGCAACCGTACCGGACCACGCCCCGGATGCTGTGCACGCAGTCGCATTTGCGCTGCTCCAAGTCAACGTCGTGGTGTCCCCATTGTTGATCGTGCCGGGACTTGCGCTCAGGGATACGGTCGGAGCGGGGGCAACAGTGACTGTGGCAGATGCCGACCCGGAACCGCCCGGTCCGGTGCAGGTCAGCGTGTAGCTTTGTGTGCTGGTCAGCGAACCGGTGGACTGCGTCCCGCTCGTCGCGAGCGCCCCGGACCATCCTCCTGTACCCGTACACGCGGTGGCGCCGGTCGCGTTCCAGCTCAACATCGAGCTGGCGCCGCTGGCAACAGTGCTTGGGCTGGCATTGAGAGTGACTGCCGGCGCGGGTGCGACCGTCACGGTCGTGCTGGCTTGTCCGGTGCCGCCCGGCCCCGTGCAGCTCAGCGAATAGGTCGTGCTCGTCACGAGCGCCGCTGTCGACTGTGATCCGACGGTGTTACGGCTTCCCGACCAGCCTCCGGAAGCCGTGCAGGAGCTTGCATTCGTCGCTGTCCACGAGAGCGTCGCACGATTGCCACTGGCGATCGTGCCGGGATTCGCTGTCAGAGTGACCGTGGGCTGCGCAGCCGCCGTTACGGTCGTAGAGGCGGAGGCGGAGCCGCCGGGCCCCGTGCAAGCGAGACTGAATGTGGTCGTCTGCGTCAATGCTCCGCTGGACTGCGAGCCGCTGCTTGCAACCGCCCCTGACCATCCTCCGGAGGCCGTGCAGGAGGTCGCGTTGGTGGAGCTCCACGTCAGGGTCGTTGCGCTTCCGGTGCGCACGACTGTCGGATCCGCGCTGATGGTCACTGTAGGTGCCGGTGGTGCGCTGGCAATGACGGCGACGGTTATCGTCGTGTCGGCGGCACCGCTGGGTCCCGTGCAGGTCAGCGTGTAGCTGGTTGGCGCAGTGAGGGGTCCTGTGGATGTCGTGCCGGAGGTGGCAAGCGTACCCGACCATCCTCCGGTGCCTGTGCAGGAGGTCGCGTTGGTGGATGTCCAGGAAAGTGTTGAGCTCGAGCCGCTGGCCACGCTGTTCGGTGTGGCGACGAGACTTACGGTGGGCTCCGGCGTACTGCTGACCGCGACCGAAGTCGTCGAAGTGGCATTACCGCCCAGGCCGCTGCAGGTCAACGTGTAGAGGCTTGTGGCCGCCAGCGGCCCGGTCGACTGTGTTCCGTTGACGGGTACGGGCCCCGACCAGTTGCCGGAGGCAGTGCACGCGCTCGCGTTCGTCGTACCCCACGTCAGCGTTGAAGTCCCTCCGGGGCCTACGAAATCCGGAGCCGCGGTCAGACTGATCGTCGGCGGCGTGCCGATGGTGACGGTTGCCTGCGCGGTGGCCGATCCGCCGGGACCTGTGCATGTGAGCGTGTATGCGGTGTTGCTGAACAGGGGCCCGGTTGAAGCGGTTCCGCTGAGCGCCTCGGCGCCCGACCACCCGCCGGAGCTCGCGCAGGAGGTTGCATTGGCGCTGCTCCAGGTGAGAGTGGCGCTTGCGCCGGCGGCGAGCTCGGTCGGGCTCGCACTCAAACTGACCGTCGGTGCCACCGGCGGCGGAGGATCGGTGCTCGAAACGCCGACCCCGCCGCCGCAGGCAGCGATCGACAGGGGCAGGAAGATCGCGAGTACGGCGGTTTTATGTCGCGGTGACGGACGCCACATCGCTGTTACATTGTTGTTAGTGACGCCCCTCCATCATGAGCTGAAGCGGCACCTGATCGCAAGCGCGCGAATGTGACAGAGGCTGCTGGCGGGACCGCCGCATGTGAGCGCCTTGCCGGTGCTCCGTGGCTCCCTCCGGGCGGGCGGTGGGTCCGCGTCGGGGCGCCCGGGGCAGCGCCCGGACAGTTCAGTCCCGGCCCTTGAAGGCGACAGCCATTCCTGCCCAGAAGCGGATCGGGTTGGTATCGGGCTGCAGGACCTGCCAGGTGAAGCGGACGGGGCGGGTGGATGTGATGAGGAAATGGCCCCAGCCGTTGTTCTCATCGACGGGCTCAGGCCCGTTGAGGTTCTCCCCGGAGAACCGGTTGGCATCGAACAGGCCGTCCCTCAGTCCGACCCCAGTGTTGTAGTCCCACATGATCTGCGCGAACACGATCTCATGGGCGGCCGCCGGCTGCAGCACAAAGGGCATGGTGAAGGCTCCGGGGGCGCGGTAGTCACCGCCACCGCCCAGCGCGGTGTCCAACGGCTCGTCAGCCGCACCGGCCACGTCGTAGAGCAGGACGGTGTAGTCGCCCGCTCCGCCGACGAAGAGCGTTGAGAGGGACAGATCCGGACTGCAGGAGGCATTGTCGGCATAGAAGGCCTGCACGGTGTCGTCCGACTCGACATAAGTGTGGCCCGCCTGACTCCAGTGGTTGTGACCGGAATCGGTGACCACCGTGGCGGGCTGTGGGTCGTTGCCGCCGCCGATCATCGATACGAGCAGGTTTCCTGAGCAGGGAAACTGCAAGGCGAGCGGATTGGGGAAGGGCCGGTAGGTCCCCCCCGCCTGCGGATGGTAGGGGACGTTCTCGTGCAGCAGATGCACCACGCGCAAGCCGCTCGGGACTTCGCCCGTCGAGCCGCTCTTTAGCAGCACCGCCGCGGAGATCCAGCCGTCGCTCCTGCCGAGAGTCATCTGTGGAGTCAACTCGATGGCGGATGTGTCGATGGCATATTGAGCCGCCCAGCCATCGAGCAGGTCGGCACTCAGCAGATTCCAGCCGACATCGGTCTGCGCCCCGGCGATGAAACGCGACTGCGACAATGACAGGCTCGCCGCCACTTGATAGACCAGGTCGCCTGGGGCCGCGGGGTGCAGCCTCCCGCCGCTGATCGCGGTTCCACGGCCGCTGTTGCCCGAGCCGCTGCCATCGATACCGACGACATTCGCGAACTCGGTGGCCGTCGGCTGCACGTAACCCCCCGGATCGGAGCTGAAGCACAACGAGATGGCACGGGCGTTCGCTTTGACGCCGAAGGCCGCCGCAATACCGACAGATCGATCCTCGCGGCTGTCGTAGTAGTGCGCCGCGACCGTGTAGCTATCGCCTCGATCATCCATTACCGCCGCGCTGGGATTGCCGCGAAAAGTGAATCCCACGACGATTGCATTGCCCGCCCTGGCGGGATCGGCGAGCCCGAAGTAGTAACAGAATGGGCTGGCAAGGGGGTTCTCGCGTGTACTCGAGGCGCTGACGTGCTGCACCAGTACCGGCACGCCCACAGCATTCGTCCCGGAGGTCGCGGCGACTGCCGGCGGTACAGAGTGGGTCCCGCCGCTGCATTGCGCAACGAGGACCGACACAGACAGTACGACCGCCCGGATCGACTGTGCCGCGCGAGCTGGACCGACTAGGTCGGACACGACGCTTCAGCCCGTTGCCGGCTGGCGCTCACGGCGCGGCCTTGAAGGCCACCGCCATTGCTGCCCAGTAGCGGATGGGATCCGAGTTGGGTTGCAGCACCTGCCACGTGAAGCTGACCGGAGAGGTTGTCGTGGTGTGAATGTGGCCCCAGCCATTATTCTCATCGACCGGCTCCGGGCCGTCCAGGTTCTCCCCGGAAAAGCGGTTGGTATCGAACAGGCCGTTGCTGTTGGCCCCCGTTCCGATGGCGTACTGCAGACCCACGCCGGTGTTGTAGTCCCACATGATCTGCGCGAACACGATCTCATTGGCCGTGCTCGGAGTGAGGGTGAAAGGCATGGTGAAGGCGCCGGGCGTGCCGTAGTCGCCGCCTCCGCCGACGGTTGTATCCAGGGGTGTGGTGGCGGCTCCCGCGACGTCATAGAACAAGATCGTATAGTCGCCGGTGCCGCCGCTGAAGGTCGTCGTGAGGGACAACGCGGCGTTGCACGTGGCATTGGCGGCGTAGAAAGCCTGCACCGTGTCGTCGGACTGCGAGTAGGTATTGCCGGCCTGGCTCCAGGGGTTCTGGCTGGAGTCGCGCACTTGCGTGGCGGGCTCGGGGTTGTTGCCGCCGCCGATCATGGCTACCAGCAGATTGCCGGAGCACGGGAACTGCACCGGCACAGGGTTGGGAAAGGGCATGTAGTTGCCGCCCGCCTGAGGATGGTACGGGATGTTCTCGTGCAGCAGGTGCACCACGCGCAGTCCTGCGGGCACACTCCCCGCGGCACCTGTTTTCAGCAGAGCCGCTGCGCTCACCCAGTTGTCCGCGGTGCCAAGGCCGATCGTCGGTGTAATCGCGGAGCTTCCGGAGGCGATCCCATATTGGGCGACCCATCCATCCATGAGGTCGGCGCTGAGCAGATTCCACGCGACCCCGCTCTGCGTGCCGGCGGTGAATCCGGACTGCGCCCACGACAGGCTGGCGCCGACTTGATACAGCAGATCTCCGGCGGCGCTCGGGGTGAGGGCGCCGGTCTGCATGGTGGAGCCGTTGCCGCTGCTGCCCGCTCCGTTACCGTCGATCCCTATGACGTTGCTGAACTCGGAGGCGGTGGGCTGCACGTAGCCGCCCGGATCGGCGCTGAAGCACAGCGAGAGCTCTCGAGCATTGGCATTGACGTTGAAAGCGGCGGCAATGCCGGCAGACTGGCCATCCTTGCTGTCGTAGTAGCTCGCGGCGATCGAGTAGCTGTTCCCCTGGTCATCGGTGACTGTCGGCGTGGGATTGCCGTGATAGGTGAATCCCACGACAACGGCGTTGCCGGCGGTGGTGGGATTGGGGAGCTGGTAGTAGTAGCAGTAAGGGGCGGCGAAGCTGTTGCCGCGCGTGTTGGAAGAGCTGACGTGCTGTAGGAGCTGGGGACTGCCCGAACCGGACCCACCGGACCCGCCCGAGCCGCCGCTGCCGCCACCGGATGTGACACTGCCGCCGCCCCCGCAGCCCAGCAGCGCGAGTGGCAGGCAGGCGCCGAGCGTGGCGATCCAAAGCGTGGCGGTTCGTAGTCGAAGCGCGGAGGGGCGGGACCCCCAAGACCTCCCCCCAGGAGCGCTCAACGCTGCTTGAACTCCTCTGGAGTGAGCTGGTGGCGCGCAAGCAGCTTGTAGAAGTCGGTCCGATTGCGCTTGGCGAGCCTGGCCGCCTGGCTCACATTGCCGCCGGTAATCTGCAGGATCTGCGACAGATAGCTGCGCGTGAACTCGTCTCGGGCCTCATCGAAGGAGGGCAGCCGTCCGGGGCCGCCGCCCAGGGATTGCTGCACGAGCTCGACGGGAATGATCGGTGTCTGTGAGAGAGCGACGTTCTGGCGAACGACGTTCTGCAGCTGGCGGATGTTGCCGGGCCAGTCGGCCGTGGCCAGCAACTCGACCGCTTCGGGGGCGTAGATCTTGCGGACGCCGCTTTCCTTCGCGATCTGCGCCAGGAAGTGGGCGACGAGCAGCGGAATGTCCTCGCGCCGCCGATTGAGCGGCGGCATCTCGATGTGCACGACGTTGAGGCGGTAATACAGGTCCTCGCGGAACTGTCCCGCCGTCATCAGGCTCTGCAGGTCGCGGTGGGTGGCCGAAATCACGCGCACGTTGACCGCCATCGCGTCCGTGCTGCCGACCGGGCGGATGGCATTCTCCTGCAGCACCCGCAACAGCTTCACCTGCAGCCGCATCGGCATGTCGCCGATCTCATCGAGCATGAGCGTCCCGCCGTCGGCTGCCATGAACAGGCCGCGGTGCGCGCGGGTCGCGCCGGTGAAGGAGCCCTTCTCGTGTCCGAACAGCTCCGATTCCAGCAGATTCTCCGCCATGGCGCTGCAGTTGATCGCCACGAACGGCTTGTTTCTGCGCGGGCTGGCCCGGTGGATAGCGCGGGCCAGCAGTTCCTTGCCCGTGCCACTCTCGCCAGTGATCAGGACGCGAGCGTCCGTGCCGGCGACCATGTGTGCCTGGGCCAGCTTCTCCTCCATGACCGAGCTGCGCGTGACGATCTCGGCACGCCAGTCCTCGTCGGAGGCTCCGAATCCGGAGATGCGCAGCGCCTTCTGAACCTGGTCGAGCAGCTCCTGCTTGTCGACCGGCTTGGTGAGAAAACCGAACGCGCCCATCTGCGTCGCCTGCACCGCATCCGGGATGGTGCCGTGGGCGGTGAGAATGATGACCTTCAGGCCCGGCCAGCGGTTCTGCAGCTCCTTCAGCAGCCCGATGCCGTCCATGTTGTCCATGCGCAGATCCGTGATCACCAGATCCGGACGGAAGCGGCTGGCGGCCGCCAGCGCCTGCACGCCGCTCTCGACTGCTTCGACGTCGTAGGCTTCGGCGCGTAACCGTATCGTCAGCAATCGCAGCAGTCCCGGGTCGTCATCGACCACGAGAATGCGCGCTTTGCGCTTTCCTGTTTGATTCAAAGGTCGCATCCTCAGCGAGTCGGGTTGCATGCTCGGCATCAGGCTGGTCATCACGGCTAGCGTCCTTCGTTGCTCGGTTTGCGCTCGTTCAGCGACCGCTCGATGTTGGCGATGGCATCGAGCTTCGCACGCGCTTCCTCGAGCTCCTTCCGCAGCCGCGTATTCTCGTCCACTTCGGACTGCAGGCGGCGGTTGGCGGTAGTGAGCTTTTCGCGATCAGCGCGTGCGGCATCACTCTCCAGCCTGCTGTTTTCCGCCTTCACCGTCAAAATGTCGTCAATTTGCTGCAGTTCCACGAACGCCAGCGCCCGCTCGCCCGTCAGCAGCATCTCCGGGCTGGCCATCAGCTCGCGCAACAGGCGTTGCGCCCGGGGCTGATCGGTGGCGGGGTGCCCGGGGGTCGCCAGCACCAGCGCAAACTTCAGCTCACGACTCGGCGTTGGGGCTGTTTCATAGTCTTTTTGCGCGGTGGCGACGATTTCGGCCTGCTGCGCCGGGGCGCCCTGGATCAGCCTCTGCAGCAGCACCATGTAGTCGTTCAGTACCGCTGCGGAGGCGGCTGCGCGGTCCACCACGGGGGCGGGCTCCTGGTGCTCGCGAGGTGCCAGCCCGGTCGCGCACCCCGCCGTAAGCGTGGTAGCGATGAGCGCGGAACATGCGAGAACCGTGACGCGCGTCACACCGCTCCCGGGTCGCAGGACGGGCCTCTCGCAGGGCTCAAGCGGCATGCGCAGGCGCCTTTTGCTCGCCACTGGCCGGGGGGCGGCGGCGGTCGCGGCCGGCGAGATCGCGATCGGGCTGGTCGCCGCCGGCGGCGGTCATCGGCATGATGATGCGGAAATGCGCGCCGGGAAACTCGCCATCGACGATCTGGACCGTCCCGCCGTGTGCGGAGACGAACTCCAGCACCACCGACAGGCCGATTCCCGTGCCCTTCACGGCCGTGCTCTTCGAAGCGCGCCCAGTGTAGAAGGCCTCGAAAATGTGCTCGCGATCCTCCTGCGGGATGCCGGGGCCGTTGTCGGCCACATCCAACACGAGCTGCTGCCCCTGTGGCGCCGCGCGCAGGTGGATCGTCCCGCCCTTGGGCGAGTACTTGACGGCGTTCGAAACGAGGTTCTCCAGGATCAACCGCATCTTGCTCCGGTCGGCAACCAGGGTGACGTCCGCGACTTTCACATCGAGGCGAACACGCTGTGACAGCAGCGTGAGCTGTTGGTTCTCCAGCACCTGCTTGACTACCGGCCGCAGGCGGAACTCGGTCGGCTCGAGGCCGACGCTGGAGGTCTGCCAGGCGCTGAAGGAGAGCAGGTTCTCGATCATGCGCTGCAGCTTGATGCCGTTGTCGCGCAGAATGCCGGCGACCTCGCGCTGGCTGGAGTCGAGCTCCCCGACGGCGCCGTCCATGAGCAGCTCGGTGCCCTCGCGGATGTTGGCCAGTGGGGTCTTCAACTCGTGCGACATGTGGCGCAGGAAGCGATTGCGCTCGTGCGCAAGGTCCAGCAGCCGTTGCCGCAGCCATTCCAGCTGCCCGCCGAGGCGCTCCAGGTCATGCGGCCCCGACACTGCGATCTGGTTCGAGAAGGTGCCCTCGCCGAGCTCGCTGATCGCCCGATCCAGCTGTCGCAGGGGCCGGCCCACGGCGAAGGTGAGAGCGAAGATCAGCACGATGGTCAGGGGTACCAGCAGCCCCGATTGCCACAAAAGGCGGCGGCGCGACTCCAGCGTCTGCTCCTCCAGCGCGGCCACCTCCGAGTCGACCTGCGCATTCGCCTGGGCGGTGATCCGATCGGCAAGATGGCCCAGATCGGTGAAGCTGCGGGACAGCTCGGCCGAGCGCGCCACGCTGGCGCCGCTCGGCAAGTCCAGCACGGCGGTCCTGATCTGGTTCTCCAGGCGCGCGAAGTCGGTGAGGGTGGCGTGCGCGTCGGGGTTGTTCATGTGCCGATCGAGCTGGTCCCGCTTGGAGGCCAACTCGTCGTCCTGGCGCCGGTAGTCGTCCAGGAAGGACACCTTGTTCAGCACGCCGTACAGAAGTGCGGTGCGCTCCAGGGAAGCGATCTGGCTGACCAGCTCCTGACTGGCGCGGGCGGCGGCCACTCCCTCCATGGTGATCTTGTGGCTCGTGTCGGCCATCTTGCGGATCTGCAGCGCCGCGTTGAACAGCGCCAGCAGCAACGGGAAGGCAATCAGCGCCAGGCCGAGTAGCATCAATCCGCTCAATGACTTGGGGCGTGGCCACTGCATGGCGCGCATTCTACCCTGCTGGTTCATTGGCAAAAGTCGCCTTCGGCCCATTATGGGCCAGCGCTTTTGCGGACATCAGCTCCGTTCTCGGCCGCCAAAAGCGTGGTTTTGGCGACGGTCCCCTTCCCGCCGATGCCTCCGGCGTTGGCGGCCTGCCCTCGGGCCTGTGGCCACGGCTCTCAGGGGGCTACGCCCAGGGTTCGCGCTGTAGGCGTTGCTCCCACTGAAACGCCGTCCGCACGATCGTATCCAGGTCATCGAGGCGGGGTGTCCACGAGAGCTGCGAGCGAATGCGCTCCGCGCGGGCCACCAGTGCGGGGGGGTCGCCTGGCCGCCGCGGTTCCTCGCGCACGCTCAAGTGTCGACCCGTGACGCGCTCGACGCTCGCCAATACCTCCCTCACGCTATATCCATGTCCGTAGCCGACATTGATTACCGCCGAGGCCGAGCCCTTGCGCAGGTAGTCGAGCGCATCCAGGTGCGCACGCGCCAGATCCTCGACGTGGATGTAGTCGCGGACGCCGGTGCCGTCGGGCGTTGCGTAGTCAGTGCCATAGATAGACACGTGAGCACGCTTCCCCAGGGCGGCTTCGCAGGCGACCTTGATCAAGTGGGTCGCTGCGCGCGAAGCCTGTCCAACGCGGCATTCCTGGTCGGCACCGGCAACGTTGAAGTAGCGCAGAGCGACGTATCGGAGCGGGGAGGACGCCGCAACATCCCGCAGCATCCATTCGGACATCAGCTTCGAGGTGCCGTAGGCATTGATCGGAACGGTCGCGGCGGTCTCGGCCGCAAAGGTCTCGGACAGAATGCCGTAAACAGCCGCGGTCGAGGAAAATACGAAGTGCTGGACACCGGAGGCGACGCAGCAGTCGAGCAGGTTGCGCGTGCCGCAGGTGTTATTCCCATAGTATTTCAGCGGATGGGACACCGATTCCGGCACCACCGTATGCGCCGCAAAATGCATCACCGTACCGACGCCGTGCTCCTTGAGCACCTGGAGCACCTTCTCCCGGTCTCCGACGTTACCCACCACGAGAGGCGTGTCGAGGACCGCCTGGCGAAAGCCGGTGGACAGATCGTCGAGCACCACTACGCGCTCCCCGCGGGCGCGCAGTTGCAGGACGACGTGACTGCCGATGTAGCCGGCGCCACCGGTGACCAGTATCGCGGGTCGGTTCATAGGGCCCTCGACTAGGAGAGGATTTTGCATAAGTTCGTGGTAAGGCAATGATAAACAAAACGTCCGAGACCGCTGTGACACCCTTCACCGGCCTTTCACCCGACGTCGTTCTGGACGCCGCGGCCTCGGTGGGCCTGGATGTGGACGGCCGGCTGTTCGCGCTCAACAGTTATGAGAATCGCGTATACCAGCTCGGAAGTTCCAACGGCGCGCTGGTGCTGAAGTTCTACCGGCCGGCGCGGTGGACGGACGAGCAGATCCTGGAGGAGCATGCGCTCACCGCCGAACTGGCCGCCGCCGAGCTCCCCGTGGCAGCCCCCCTCAGCGTCGCCGGCCGGACGTTATTCGATTTCAGCGGATTCCGGTTTGCCGCGTTTCCCTGGATGCGCGGTCGCCCACCCGAGCTGGATGCGCTGGAGGCGAGGGAGATCCTGGGGCGCAGTCTCGCGCGGTTCCATCAGATCGGCGCCCGGCAGCGCTTCCGGGTCCGCCCCCGACTGGGCCTGCAGCGGCTGGGTATCGAGGCCCGCGAACAGGTATTGGCGGGGGAGCTGTTGCCGCCCCGGGTCGTCGAGCGCTACTCGCAAGTGAGCGCCGGTCTGCTGGAGTGCATCGGCCGGGCTCTGGAGGAAGTCGGTCCGGTGCGCGAGATTCGGATTCACGGCGATTGCCACCTCGGCAACTTGCTGTGGAACGAGCACGGCCCGGCGTTCGTGGACCTCGATGACTGTGCGATGGGGCCGCGTGTCCAGGATCTGTGGATGCTGTTATCGGGAAGCCCCGCGGACCAGCAGCGTCAGTGGGGCGAGATCGTTGCGGGCTACCAGCAGTTCGCGGACTTCGACTTCCGCGAGGTACGGCTGGTGGAGCCGCTGCGCGCGCTGCGCATGTTGCATCATGGAGCATGGGTCTCCCATCGATGGGTCGATCCCGCTTTTCCTCGCGCCTTTCCGTGGTTCGGCGAAGAGCGTTACTGGGACACTTATGTCGGCGACCTGCGCGAACAGATGGGCGCCATCGAGGAGCCCCCGCTGCTGCTGTGACGGCAGCCCCCGGGCATCACGAAATGCGACGGGAGGCGTGCGTCAGGCGCGCCGGAAGCGGTATTGTCCCGGTCGCGACTGCGGAGGGAGCGCCGGATAATGCATAGAATCCTGCGGATGTGTCACCTGGGCTGGCTCTGCGCCGCCGTGGCGGCGACTTGCCTGAGCGCTTGTGGCTCGGGGGACCCGTCGGGCGCCAATCCGGGGCTGCTCCACCGGAAACCGGCGAAGGTGCAACACTCGGCTCCCACAGCCGTCGACCCCACCGCCGGCATGGGCGCTGCCGTGTCCCTCATGAAGGGACCGGCCGCTGTCGATGTCAAGTTCAAGCTGGAGGAGCGGCCTCTGCCAGGGCAGCCTCTGAATGTGGATTTCGCGCTGGTCCCCAATAGCGCGGTCGTGTCGCTATCGGGCAAATTTGCCGGAGATGACGGCCTGAAGGTCACCAATGGCGACCAGATGGACGTCATCGAGAAGCCCGCCGCAAACGTTCCCATTCCTCATTCGGTGACGGTGGTGCCGAGCAAGGATGGGATCTATACCGTCACGGTCTCGCTGATGGTGACGGTCGCGGGGGATGAGGCCCGGCCGCGCACTTTCGCCGTCCCGATCATTGCCGGCGACGGGCTCCCTCAGCTGGCTGCGCACGCCGACCCGCCACCCGCGCGCCATTGACCCCGAGGGTGCCCGTCGTCCCTGACCCACCGGATCTCCTGGACGCTTCCGTAGCCCCTGACGCGCAAGCGCGACGCCGGTCACGGCAAAAGCCCGTTCGCTTCTGAATGATCGGGGTTGGGTCCCGCGGCTTCCGTTATGTCAAATCTGCAGACCATACGGGCCCTCGACGCCACGGCCACGCAGCCAAGCCCGGGTGCTACGACCACCCTCGTCCGGGCCGACGAGCGGGCAGGCGCAGAGGACGGCTCCGACCTTCATCCGCAGCTGCGCGCCCAGCTGAAGGAGGTCCGTCTGCGCACGGGCTCACCGGGGTCGGAGACGGCGCCAGGCTCGCAGTCGGCACATGCCGAGCTGCTCATGCTGCTGCAGCTGGTGAGCGCGCAGTACCAGTCGGTCGAGGACGAGCGGCGCGGCATCGTCCAGTCCATGCGGCTGATGGCCGATGAGGCGCGTGCGCTGGCGCACGAAGCCCGCGAGCAGAGCTCCGAGCACCTGCAGGTCATTCTCGACCACATCAAGGACGTCGTGCTGACGGTGGACGAGGAAGGGGTCATCCAGACTTTCAATCCCACCGGTGAGCGGGTTTTCGGCTACATCGAAGCGGAGGTCGTCGGCCAGCGCATCGATCTGTTGATTCCCAAAATCGCCGCTCACGAGAGCATTACCCAGGCGCTGCAGCGCCTGGCAGCCAGCTCCGGCGATACACACCTGGATCTGGCTGCGCGCGAGTCGGTCGGCAAGCGCAAGGATGCCGAGTTCTTTCCTGCGGAAATCGCGGTCAGCAAGGCGCCGTTCTCGCGTCGTGAGATGTTCATCGTGTGCCTGCGTGATGTGACCGAGCGCCGCGAGTCGGAGCAGGCGATGCGCGAGAGCGAGGCACGCTATCGATTGCTCGTCGATCACGCTCCCGAAGCCATCGTCGTATTCGATGCCGACGCGGGACGGTTCGTGGATGCGAACGAGAACGCAGAACGCCTCTTCGGCCTGGATCGCAAGCAATTGCTGGAGGTCGGGCCCATAGAGCTCAGCCCGGCAACCCAACCCGACGGAAGCTCATCGGCGCAGAGTGCGCGCGCCCACACCGAGGCGGCTCTCGAGGACAAGGCGCAGGTGCACGAGTGGCTGTTCCGGGATGCCTTCGGCAAGGAGATCATCTGCGAGGTCAGGCTGGTGCGCCTGCCGAGCGGCAGTCGGCGGCTGATTCGCGGAACCATTGCCGACATCTCCGAGCGCAAGCGCAGCGAGCGGGTGGCGGCGGCCGAGCGGCAGGTGTTCGCCCAGCTCAGCGGCAATGCGTCTTTGCCGGAGGTGTTGGCCTCCATCACGCGACTGATCGAGTCGGTGGGCGTCGGCACGGTGTGCTCGATCAGCGTGCTGGCGGACCACGGGCAGGCATTCACCTATGCCGTAGCGCCGCACTTGCCGGCGGGCCTGCGGAGCGCGCTGGAGCGTTCCGCGATCGATATTCGCAACGGGTCCTGCGCCGCGGCGGTGTATCTGGGGCGGCAAGTGCTGGTGGCGGATGTCGAGAAGGACCCTTTCTGGGAGCAGTGCCGTGAGGCCGCTCTCGCCGCCGGGCTGCGAACGGCCTGGTCGACGCCCATCAAGGCCTCCGGCGGCAAGATCCTCGGTTCCCTGGGCGTCTATCGGGGCGAGGCCGGCCTGCCGACCCGCAGAGAGTCCGAGATCATGGGCCACGCGACGCAGCTGGCGGGCATCGCCATCGAGCGGCGCCTCGCTGAGGAGGCGCTGCGCGGGAGCGAGGCGAAGTTCCGCGGCTTGTTCGAAAGCATCGCCGAGGGGGTGTACCAGAGCAGTCGCGACGGGCGATTGCAGTCCGTGAACCCGGCTTTCGTCGCCATGATGGGGTACCGGACGGCCGAGGAACTCTACGCATTGCCGAGCGTTGTTGCGCTTTACTGGGACCCCGCGGACCGGGCGGACTTCATGCGCCGGATAGAGAGGGAAGGGGAGATCCGCAATGCAGAGTTCCTCATGCGCCGGCGCGACGGGCAACAGGTGGTGACCCTGGAGAACGCCCGCGCGGTGCGCGATGCCTCAGACCGCATAGTGGGTTACGAGGGAACTATTGCGAACATCACCGAACGAAAGCGCGCCGAGCAAGCTGTGTTCGCCGAGAAGGAGCGGGCGCAGGTGACGCTCCAATCGATCGGCGATGCGGTGATCAGCACCGACGCCGAGGGCCGCATCGAGTACATCAATCCCATCGCCGAGACTCTGACGGCTTGGAGTCTGGACGAGGCGCGCGGCCGCCCCTTGAGCGATGTGCTGAACCTCGTCAACGAGATCACACGCGAGCCCATCGAGAATCCGCTGATGTGCGCGCTCGGGCGCAGCGAGGCCGGCGTCACGGCGGATCATTCAGTGCTGATCACTCGATCCGGCCAGGAGGTCGCGATCCAGGAGTCGGCGGCCCCCATCTGCGACCGCCAGGGCCGCGTGATCGGCGCGGTCATCGTGTTTCACGATGTCACCAAGGAACGCCGGCTCAAGCGCGCTTTGTCCTACCAGGCGAGCCACGATGCGCTCACGGGCCTGATCAATCGCCGCGAGTTCGACAATCGCCTGCACGCGGCGGTGTTGAGCGCGCAGCGGGGTGAGGGGGCCTGCGCCCTGCTGTACATCGACCTGGACCAGTTCAAGGTCGTCAATGACACCTGCGGCCACCAGGCCGGCGACCGACTGCTGCGCGACGTCACCGGACTGCTGCAGACTCGCGTGCGCGCCTCGGACACGATCGCGCGCCTGGGCGGGGATGAGTTCGGCGTGCTGCTGGAAGGTTGCACTCTGGAGCAGGCGACCCGGATCGCGGACGGGGTGCGGCAGGCGATCCGCGACTACCGCTTCGTGTGGGGCTCGAACACGTTGTCGGTCGGCGCGAGCGTCGGGGTGGTGCAGATCAAGTCCGACACGCAGAGTGTGGCGAGCATCATGAGCGCCGCAGACATCGCTTGTTACGCGGCCAAGGACGAAGGACGCAATCGCATCCACGTTTATGAGCAGGACGGCGTCTCCCATCGACATCGGGAGATGCACTGGGTCGCACGCGTCACGCGCGCGGCCGAGGAGAACCGTCTCGAGCTGTTCTATCAGCCCATCGTGCCCATCGGCACCACCCTCAAGGCACAGGGCTTTCACGAGCTCACCGTCAGGCTGCGCGACGACGACGGCCAGCTCGTCCCGCCGAGTGAGTTCATCCCCGCTGCGGAACGCTACAACGTCATGTCGGTCATCGATCGTTGGGTGGTGCTGCGGGCGGTCGAGCTGCTGCGCGCCCGCCGCAGCGGCGGCGCGCCCTTGCCGATGCTGGCCGTCAACCTGTCCGGGACCTCCTTGAACGAGCAGTCCTTCGCCGAGTTCGTGCTGCAGAACGTGGGGGAGCCGGCCATCGCCAAGGCGCTGTGCTTCGAGATCACCGAGACCGCGGCGGTCACGAACCTGTCGAACGCCATTTACTTCATGCGCGAGCTGAAGGCTCGCGGCTGCAAGTTCTCCCTGGATGACTTCGGCACGGGGCTGTCCTCGTTCATGTACCTGAAGACTCTGCCGGTGGATTTCCTGAAGATCGACGGGCAGTTCATCAGCCAGGTCGCGCAGGACCCCGTCGATCGCAGCATGGTGGAAGCCATCAGCAAGGTCGGCCGGGCCCTGGGGATCGCGACCATCGCCGAGTGCGTGGAGAACCAGCCGGTACTGGATGAGCTGCAGCGCATCGGGGTGGACTTCGCCCAGGGCTTCTTCATCGCCGATCCGCGGCCGATTAGCGGGCTGGCGCCCGAGCTGGGTGTGTGATGGGTCCGCGGGTAGAAAGCTGCGGCGCATCCCGGTCCGCAGGACCCGAATGAGCCACGGCTTTCTGCAGTAGAATAAGGGCTCGGAGGCCGGAGTCCCACCGTGAGCACCTCAGAGCCGCCTTTCACCGTAGGCATCGAAGAAGAATATCTCCTGGTCGATCTGCATTCGCGCGACGTGGACGAAAATCCGCCGCACGAGCTGCTGCGCGAGTGCACGGAGCGCGGCAACGGCCAGATCAGCCCGGAATTCCTGCGCTCACAGCTCGAGGTGAGCACGCGCGTCTGTCACTCGATTGCCGAGGCGAGGAGCGATCTGTTCAGGCTGCGTGCCCTGATCGTGGAGCTCGCCGGGCGGCACGGGCTCGCTCCGATCGCCGCCTCGACGCATCCTTTTGCACACGCGCTGCGGCAGATGCCGACGGAGAAGGAGAAGTACTTTGCGCTCGCGCGGGAGATGCAGGGCGCGGCCCGTCGCCTGATGGTCTGCGGCATGCACGTGCACATCGGTGTCGACGATGATGACCTGCGCATCGACCTGATGAATCAACTGTCGTATTTCATGCCCCATCTGCTGGCGCTGTCCTGCTCATCGCCGTTCTGGGAAGGGGAGAAGACCGGGCTGATGTCGTTCCGCTCCACGATCTTCAGCTCCCTGCCGCGCACCGGACTGCCGGAGCGCTTTGCGAGCTACGGCGAGTTCCGTCGCCACCTCGACATGTTGATTCGTACCGGGCTGATCGAAGACACCACCAAGATGTGGTGGGACGTGCGCCCGAATCCCCGCTATCCCACGCTCGAGATCCGGGTCATGGATTGCTGTACGAGCATCGACGACTCGATCGCGCTCGCGGCCCTCGCGGTGTGCCTGGCGCGGGCGTTATATCGCCTGCGCTGTGCGAATCAGAGCTGGCGGATCTATCCCAACGTGCTCATCGCAGAGAACCGCTGGCGTGCGATGCGTTACAGCTTCGACGAGCGCCTCCTGGATCTCGCCCGCGGCGAGCTGATACCGTTTGCGCAGATGGCCGAAGAGCTGATCGGCCTGGTGTCCGAGGATGCCCTGGCGCTCGGGTGCGTGCACGAAGTCGAGCACATCCGTCACATTCTGCAACGCGGCACGAGCGCGCACAGGCAGCTTGCCATCTGCGAGCGTGCGCGAGCGGAAGGCGCGAGCGAGCGCGAGGCGTTGCAGGCAGTGGTTGGGTTTCTGGTGCGCGAGACGGCCGCAGAGCCACGCATCACCGACTCGCCATTCGCTGATGCCGACATCAAATCTCTCGCCGGTTGACGCGCGCGCCTGAGCCGGCGCGTGCGAATCGCGGCTCCCGCTTCTGACATCCTCGACGTCTGCATTCGGAGACAGCCTGTCTTGAGCGACAGACAGGTCCTACCGTTGTGCTCCAGTCAATGCTGCACGTACTCCAAAATTGGTGACGCGGCGCATGCGCGCCTGGGAACCCCCGGCAGTAAGCTGCGTTTGTGCTGTCACGGTCAGGAAGATTTCCCGGCAACGCGAAAACGGAGTTCGCTGTAGGCTGCAAAGGGTCCTTGGGGTTGTCGCACCGTTCGTCCTTGACGAACGCACTGCACCGTGATCACGAGCAATCGCCAGGGAGACTTGACTGTCATGTCTTGTATCGACTCGCGCGCGGCGTCGACCGCGCTCGTATGCGTCTGCCCGGGGGCCGTATTTCGATCCGGGATCGTTACACTTTTCCTGCTTGCCGCTGCATTGGTCGTTGCGCTACCGGCTTGGTCGGCGCCGGCATTCGTGCAGGTCGCTGCCACCACCCCCCAGTCGGCGCAATCCAGCGTCGCCCTGAAATTCCAGGTGGCCCAGACCGCCGGTAACCTGAATGTCATCGTGGTGGGGTGGACCGGGAGCAGCGCGCATGTTACCGGTGTGACCGACTCGGCGGGCAATGCGTACGCGCTCGCCGTGGGTCCGACGGTGCAAAGCGGAGTGGAGTCCGCTGCGATCTACTATGCGATGAATATCGCCGCGGCCGCTGCCAACACGGTGACCGTGAAATTCGACTCTCCGGCACCCTATGTCGACCTCAGGATTTCCGAGTACAGCGGCGTTGCCGGCGCGGGTGCACTGGATGGAGTAGCCGGTGCCTCGGGCAACGGCCCCACCGCAAACAGCGGCACGCTGACCACGGTGGGCTCGCAGGACCTGCTGGTTGCTGCGGACTACGTTGCGACCTCGACGACGGGGGCCGGTCCGGGGTTCACTGCACGTATCTTTACCAGTCCTGACGGCGACATCCTCGAGGACGGCATCGCGGCGACCGCAGGAAAATACTCCGCCGGCGCAGCGATCGGGCCGGTGGGATCGTGGATCATGCAGGCGGCGGCATTCAAGGCCACCTCCGCGGGGGGCGGCTCGGGGCAGTCCACCGCCGATGGCCAGCCGCCTACTGCACCAACTCAGCTGCAGGCCAGCGCCGCTTCGACTGCGGCGATCGATCTCACCTGGCAAGCCTCTACCGACAACGTGGGTGTGGCGGCGTACCTCCTCGAACGATGCACGGGTGCCGGGTGCAGCAACTTTGTGCAGATAGCGAGTGTCTCGGGCACCTCGTACACCGACGCCGGACTGTCCGCCGGTATCACTTACGAGTACCGCGTTCGCTCTCGGGATACCGCCGGCAATCTCAGCGCTTATTCGGCGACGGCGAGCGCGACCACCGGCGCCGCCACGGTTGCGCCGCTCGGCTACGTCCAGGGCATCGCTACTACACCGCAGAATCCGCAGACGAGTGTCACTCTAGCCTATGGGCAGGCGCAGAGCGCGGGCAACGCGAATGTCATCGCTATCGGCTGGAGCGATCAGACCTCGCATGTCTTGTCGGTCACTGATACGAACGGCAACACCTACAACCTCGCGGTCGGACCGGCCGGCGGAGCCGCAGGCTCGATAGCGATCTACGTGGCCTCCAACATCATTGCGGCCAACGCAGGAAGCAATAAGGTGACGGTGACTTTCGACGCCGCCGTCCCCTATCCAGACCTGCGCATCGCCGAGTACCGCGGTATCGATCCACAGCATCCACTCGACACGGGTGCCGCGGCGAGCGGATCGGGCTACACCAGCGCCAGTCCACAGATCGTCACATCGACAGCCGGCGATCTGCTGGTGGGAGCCAACTACGTCGCGACGACGACGAATCACTCAGGGGCAGGCTACACCACCCGTCTCGTCACCAATCCCGATGGCGACATCCTCGAGGATGAGACGGCCGCATCCGCCGGCACCTACAACGCCTCTGCAGCGCTTTCACCTGCAGGCCCCTGGGTCATGGCCGTGGCCGCATTGCACGCAGCGGGCAGTGTCTCGGGCGGCGGGTCGAGCGGTGGGAGCGCGCCACCGCCACCTCCGCCCGTCGTGAGCATCACTGCGCGTCCCACCAGCGTCGCCAGCGGCGGGAGCTCTACACTGACGTGGAGCACGAGTGGCGCGACCTCCTGCGCCGCCTCCGGAAGTTGGTCGGGAGCAGTTGCAACCTCTGGCTCGCAGACGACCGGCGCCCTTACTCAGAACGCGACCTACACCCTTACTTGCGGTGGGAGCGGCGGCACAGCAACCGCGAGCGCCTCCGTCAGCGTTGGGGCCGCCACTGACGCCGCGAGCGATCTCGTGCAGCACGTCAGCTCTTCCAACGTGCGCGGCAACGATTTCGGCAGCCCGTATTGCTACTACTTCCAGCTGCCGAATCCAACGACCGCAGGCAATGCCGTGATCGTCGGCTTCACCTATCATGGCAATCCGGCGCCGAGCGTCACCGACGACAAGGGCGACAGCTATACGATTGCCGCGCGGTACTACGATTCTGCCGACGGTCAGTCCGCCGGCATCGCAGCTGCATTCAACATTGCGGCCGGGGCTCGCTCCCTGTCCCTGTGCTTCAGCAGTGACCCCGGTGGCTGGGTGCAGCCGATGGCGAGCGAGCTCGCCAACGTGGTGGGCATCGATGGTGCCGGCTCCGGAGGCAATGGCACCGGAACGGCAGCGCGGGCGGGAACGTTGACCCCATCACGCAGCGGCGACGTCGTTTACCAGGTTGTCGCCAGCTTGTCCTGGTCGCAGTCGAGCTTCAGTGCGGGCTCGCAAGCGAATGTGGGCTGGGAGTTGCTCAGTGCCGACCTGCTGGATGGTTGGGCAGGACAATACGGCGTCTACAATTCCACCAGCGCGCTGCAGCCGTCGCTGACTCTCGGCCATAGCGACAACTGGGTCGCGGCGGCCGTTCTGCTCAAGAGCGGCTCCGCAGGAGGCATCCCGTCGGGGCTGCGCGTTGTGCATCTCCTGCACGAGAACGTTCCTTACCACCCGCAATCCGGCGGGACCTACATGCCGTTCCAGAATCCACTGCAGGTGCAGCTGCCGTGCGATGGCAATCTCCTCGTGGCGATGGTCGGCGGCGGTAACAACCCGGAGAGCGTCACTGCCGTCACCGACTCCAATCAGAATGCGTGGCGGCAGGCAGGACAGAACTACACCGACGCGGATAACCTGGTGCAGGCCTATTACGCAGGCAACGCCGCCTGCTCGGCCGATCTGTCTCTTGCAATGCGTTGGACCGGCACCGAGGGTGACTTTACGATTCTCTTCTACGACATCGCCGGTGCCGCAAGCTCGCCGCTGGATAGGGTCGTCGGCGGCGGAGGAGACGGCCCGAACCCGGGCAGCTATACGATGCCCTTCGGCATCACCCCCTCGACGGCAAAGGAGATCGTGCTCGCCGAGATCATGTGGGACTACAATACGGCGGTGGGCCTGAGTGGCGGCTACTTCGACGGCAACCGCTTCTCCGGGGAGAACATCGATGGGCCCGAGCCGATCGACGAGAACAATGGCTGGGGCCACATCATCACCACCAGCACCAATCAAGTCGGCCTGACGTGGCAGGTGCTGCAGCCGAACTCGGATCCGATTCGCGCCTGGGCGGGCATGGCCGTCGCCTTCAAGGGCGCGCCCTGACGCCCTGAAGCCGCACCCGGGCGTCGGTGCGGGTGCGGCTCGTGGCGTACATACCCACGCCCGACGCCTTGGGCCCACACTAGCGGACGTGCCCGTGTGACAGGCGTCTCGCGGCGGGCTTTACCACCTCGTGGCGCGTCCCGCACGCTCGGAACTGA
>Ga0070679_100000787_pt1 | contig 27616 bp, 29 predicted proteins | sample KBSC63BmetaG_FD_65652 | JGI IMG/M metagenome (GOLD analysis project Ga0070679, IMG submission 65652) | Corn rhizosphere microbial communities from Kellogg Biological Station, Michigan, USA - KBS C6-3B metaG | ecosystem: Host-associated > Plants > Roots > Rhizosphere | place: USA: Michigan... | reverse complement strand
ACTCGGGACGGAGAACTCCGTTTTTGAGCCAACAAGTCCACCGAGTGGGTTCGACAATCTATCACCGACGTCATGCCCCCAGTGCGGGGGAAGGCGAAAGGTTGGTGGTGAGGACCTCATCATTCGACTGGGCTTCACAAAACCCTCTCCGGACCGAATCTTCGAGCCCCGTGGTTCTCGCCACGGGGCTCGTTCTTTGTTCGACTTCAGCCGGTGCTCTCCATGCCACAGGTCACCATCACGCGACGCCTGCTCTTCAACGCGGCTCATCGCGTGCATAACCCCGCACTTTCCGACGCGGAGAACCAGGCGCTCTTCGGCAAGTGCAACAACCCGAACTGGCACGGCCACAACTACACGCTGGACGTCTCCGTCACCGGCGACGTCGATGAGAAGACCGGCTATGTCGTCGACCTCGCGAAGGTCAAGGCCGTCGTCGAGCGCGAAGTCATCGCCAAAGTCGATCATCGCAACTTCAATCTCGAAGTGGACTTCATGCAAGGCATCATCCCGACGACGGAGAACATCGTCGTCGGCATCTGGCGCGTGCTCGCGCCTGCGCTCGCGCCTGCCAGGCTGTCGCGCCTCGTGCTCTGGGAGACGCCGAACAACTACGTGGAGTACGACGGCAGGTGAGCCCCGAGACCACGCTCGAGCGCGCCGCTGATGCGCGCGCGACCGAATTGCGCACGGCGGTCGTGAGTGGCGCATCGCGCGGCATCGGGCTCGCCGTCGCCCGCGCGCTCGTCGGCAAGAACATTCGCGTCGCCATGCTCGCCCGCCGATGGGAACCGCTGCGTGAAGCCGCGCAGAAGCTCGGCCCACTCGCCCGCGCCATGCCGTGCGACGTCGGCGACGCGGACGCGATCGAGGCACTCGTCGGTCATGTCCGCGCGGAGTTCGGCGGCGCGCCCGACATCATCGTGAACAATGCCGGCCTCTTCAAGCTGTCGACCGTCGACGCAACCGATACGGCGGACTTCGAGCGCGCGCTCGATGTGAATCTCGTCGCGCCATTCCGACTGATTCGCGCATTCCTGCCCGAGATGCGGAGCCGTGCTCGAGGCCACATCGTCTCCATCGGCTCGATCGCAGATCACACGACGTTCGCCGAGAACGGTGCATATTCCGCGAGCAAGTTCGGATTGCGCGGGCTGCACGGCGTGTTGCGCGCCGAGCTCGGCGGAACTGGTGTCCGCGCGACGCTGATCTCTCCGGGAGCCGTCGACACCGCGCTCTGGGACGACGTCGATACCACCGGCCGGCCCGGCTTCCTTCCGCGCAGCCGCATGCTCTCGCCCGACGCCGTCGGGGCCGCAGTCGCGTATGTGATCGGCCAGCCGCTCGACGTCAACGTCGATGAGCTGCGCCTGTCGCGAAGCTGAGGCACCCAGGTGTTCATTCCACTCGTGGACGTTCTCCGCTGCGTCAAACCGCACGACGACACGTGGCTCGTCGCGTCGATCGAGCGCGCCGACGAGCGCGATATCATGACCGGAATGCTCGGCTGCCCGATCTGTTTTGCCGAGTATCCGATTCGCGAGGGTGTGGTGATCTTCAGCGAGTCCGCGCCGAAGCCGGCGTTTCGTGCGCCAGTCGAGGCCGACGCGATCCGTTTGGCTGCCGCGCTCGACCTCACCGACCCGAGAATGACGGTAGTGCTGCATGGCGCGTGGGGTGCACACGCGCCGCTGCTTCGCGGATTCTCACCGGTGCAACTGCTGCTCGTGAATCCGCCCGCGGGTATGACCAGCGGCGACGGCGTGTCCATCGTGCGGGCCGAGCACGCACCGCTCGCGCATGGCTCCGTCAACGCCGTCGCCGTCGACGCCGATGCGAGTTCTATAATGATCGAATCATTGCGGGCCTCGCTTCGCGCCGGTGGGCGAATGCTCGGCCCGGTGAGCGTGGCCGTTCCCGCCGGGCTGACCGAGCTGGCGCGCGACGACGAGGTGTGGGTCGCCGAGCTGCCGGCCGGGGAGGCGACGAGTCGGCCGATCGGTTTGAGTCGCCGCGCGGCCGAGCCCTAGTCGGATTTCTGGGCAGCGGTTCGCCCAGTCTGGCCGCGCGGCGGATTCTGCCAGAACCTTGTACGCGAATGCCGCGACTGACAACTCGTCGCGTCGCTGCCTGCCACAGGCGCTATACCGCTCGCCAACGTCCTTCACAACGGGAACTCACTCCAGAGCGTCGCTTTCACGTGAGCGCAGCTGATGCGGCAACCGAAGAGCACCCGCCGCAGTCCCGTTCGACACCTGTCTGCTTCTCCCGTCTGTACCCGTATTTCCCGAGAAGTTGCAGTGACGTTGTTTTGCCGCACGTCACTTTCGCTCACGCGTGCACGGTCTCCGTCTCGTGCTCGCCCTGATACAGTGAATCGATCATCGCCTTGTACGTCTTGTCGACCACGCGGCGCTTGACCTTCAGCGTCGGTGTGAGCTCGCCGCGCTCGATCGAGAAATCGTGCTCGAGCAAGCCGATCTTCTTCGGCATCTCGTAGCGCGCCAGCCCCGCCACCTCCTCCATCACTTCCTTTTCCATCTTCTTCTGGATCGTCGGCAGCGTCAGCAGTTGCGCGCGATCCGTCCAGATGATGTTCTGGAGCTTCGCCCACTTCTCGAGTGTCTCCCAGTTCGGTACCACGAGCACGACGGGGAATTTCCGCTTGTCGCCGATCATCACAGCCTGACTCACGTACTTGTTCGTCTTGATCTTGTTCTCGATCGGCTGCGGCGCGATGTTCTTGCCGCCCGCCGTCACGATGATGTCCTTCTTGCGATCGGTGATCGCCAGGAATCCATCGCGAATCTCACCGATGTCGCCGGTGTGGAACCAGCCTTCGGCGTCGATCGCTTCCGAGGTCGCCTGCGGCTTGTTGAAGTAGCCTTTCATCACGTGCGGGCCGCGGGTGAGGATCTCACCGTCGGGCGCGATGCTGATCTCCACGCCGGCAACGGCTTTGCCGACGGTGCCAAGGCGGAAGTTCGCCGGCGTGTTCACGGAGATCACCGGCGACGTCTCCGTGAGCCCGTAGCCCTCGAGAATCACGAGGCCCGCGGCATAGAAGAACTTGTTGATCTCCGGCGCGAGCGGCGCACCGCCAGAGACGAAGTAGCGGAGGCGGCCGCCCGTCCGCGCCTGAAGTTTCGAGAATACTAATTTCTGCGCGAGGCGATACTGGAGCGCGAGCGGTCCCCGCGGCGTGCCCCCGGCCAGCTTCACGTCGGCCCACTTGTCCGCGACGCTTCGCGCCCAGAAGAAGATCCGCTTCTTCACCCCACCGCCGGCGAGCGCGTTCTCGAGCACCCGTGCATACATCTTCTCGTACAGCCTCGGTACGGACAGCACGAGCGTCGGCCGCACTTCCGTCATGTTCAACGGCACCGTGTCCACCGACTCGGCGTAGGCGATGCTCGTGCCCGTCGCGAGCATGAGGTAGTGGCCCGCCATGCGCTCGAACACGTGCGACAGTGGAAGGAAGCTCAGACACGTGTCGGTCCCGCCGAACGGAATCGCGACGCGTCCCGCCTGGACGTTCGAGTACAGGTTGTCGTGCGTGAGCACCACGCCCTTGGGCTCACCCGTGGTGCCCGACGTGTAGATGATCGTCGCCGGATCGTCCGGGTGCACCGCGTTCGCGCGCGCTTCGTACGCACCGCGGCGGACATCGTTGTCGACGGTCGCGCCGCTCGCTTCGACCCCAGCGAGCGTGAGGTCCGCGCCCGCCGCGCCGTCGGCGAAGGCGATCACGTGCCGCAGAGCCGCAGCTTCGCCGCGCACCGCTGCAACCTTTGCCGTCTGCTCGGCCGTCGACGTGAAGATCGCGACCGCGCCTGAATCGCGAAGAATGTAGGCGACCTGGTCGCTTGGCAGATTCGGGTAGATCGGCACGTCGATCGCGCCGATCATCAGACACGCCAGGTCCGTGATCGCCCACTCCGGACGGTTCTCAGAGAGAATCGCTATGCGATCGCCGGCCTGCACGCCGAGTTGCTCGAGGCCGAGCGCCGTTCGACGGACGCGTTCGACGAGCGTATCGTGCGAGATCGGCTCGTAGCGTCCATTGCGCTTGACCTGCAGCGCATCCGGTTTGCGATGCGTGCGCACCGCGTCGAAGAAGAGCTGATTCAGCGTACCGGGAGCGGAGTTGCGCGGGCCGCCCGTCGTGATCATGCGTCCTCGCTCGAGGAGAGTTCGCCCAGTATACCGCGCGGCTTCCAACGGCGGAACCGCGCACAGAGTCCTACTTCGGCGGCAGAAGGCTGATCGGGATCTTCCAGGTGACTGGCGCGGCCACCACTGTCCCCTTGTACGTGATGTGCGCTTCCACGACCGCGGTGTCGACCGTGCGTCCCGAAAGCAGATCCTGACTGCCGAGGAACGCCGAGATCACGGTGAGCTGCCGGCTCACGCCGGCGGCGTCCGATGTATCGCTGCTCGCGACGTTCCCGTTGTTGTCCGCGATGAAGACCGCGGGTGATCTCTTGTCGGGACGCGTGGCAGGCGCCTTCACGAGCCGGTACTGCACGATGAAGCCTTGCGACGCTGAATCGTTCGCCGCGTGCAGCGTCGCAGCCATCGGCACGCGCGCGATGGACGAGGACGAATCCGGCCCGAGCTTGAGAACGAGCGTCGTATCGTTGGTCGGATTGCCGAGCTTCTGAAAGGTCTGCGGCGCGAACGTCACCTGCACGTTCACGACAGGCGTCTGAAGCTCTCCGACCTGCCCGATCAGATGCATCAACCCGATGCTGTCACCCACGATCGTGCGGGTATCGGGCGTGAGATGGCCGCGACGTGTCGTGTCGGTGATGAAGAACCTCGGCGTCGTCCCGCTGATCGGCGAGCCCGCCGCGTCGAACGAGATGACGTCGAGATGCGCGACCGCGCCGGTCGAGTCTCGCAGCGTGTCGCCGAGTACGACGGCCGGCTGCGGCATCTGGAGCATGGAGATCGACGCCGCGCCCTTCGGCGCCGACATGTCGACGCACGCCACCGCGATCATCGCCCCAATTGTCGCCAGCGCTGCAGCGAACCGAAAAATCACGACAAACGTCCGACCAGGTAATCTGCCAATGCTCGATAGGCGAGCGCCGCGGGGTCGTCGGGCGACCGGAGCAGGACCGGTTGCCCAGCGGCGAATGCCTCGATCGATGCCGCGGTTCGCGGGATCGTCACATCCAGTACCAGTCCGGCGGGAAGCTGTTCCCGAACTTGCTTTACTACGCGCTCCGATGCCGGATTCGCGGCGTCGACCATGGTGAGCAGGATGCCGGCCAGCGACAACTTGGGGTTCTGCGCGAGCGACGCGCGAATGCCGCGAAGAATCTGCGTCGTGGTCTGGAGGGCCAGCGGCTCAGCCTGGAGCGGCACGAGCACGTGCTGGCTGCAGGCGAGTACGCGATGCACGACGGGCCCGAGACCGGGCGGTGTATCGACGACGACCGTATAGCCGCGCTCGCGTGCCCGATTGAAGAGATCGCTGGTGCGGTGCGACTCGGCGAGCTGATGCTGATACATGTCGTGCATCGGGCTGTCCGCGACGCTGCCAGCCGCCACGAGGCGAAGCCATGGAAGGTTCGTCGTGCGGACAACGTCCTTCATCTCGTGCGTGCCGGCGAGGTAGTCGGAGAGCCCGATGCGCGTGGTCGCGGCATTCAGCCCGAGCCCGAGTCGGACCGATCCCTGCGGGTCGGCATCGATGAGCAGCACCTTGTTGCCGCGGCGTGCGAGGGCGGCGGCGATATTGATCGCCGTCGTGGTCTTGCCGACCCCGCCTTTCTGGCTGACGATCGAGAGAACCTGGCCCACGTTAGGCGTCGCTGCCGGCGTCGGTGTCGACTTCGGGGACGTCCTCACCGGCACGCATCGATTGGAGCGTTTCTTCGGCGTGGCGGATCCAACGGTCGGCTTCAGGGCCGGACGGCGGCTTCGACAGGAAGGCCTCCAGATGCTTCTCAGCGCCAGCTCGGTCGCCGCGCTTCAGGAGCAGGAATGCGAGTCCATAATTGGCGCCGGAAAGATCCGGCTTCACCTCGAGGGCCATCCGGTAATAGCGGATGGCTTCCTCGGGCCGATGCGTTTTCGTGAACGCGATCGCCATGTTCTGCAGAATCTTCGTGTCGTTCGGCCGGTCGCGGAGCGCGAGTTTGTACGACGTCAGTGCGGCGTCGAAATCCCCCTGCCGCTCCAACGCCATCGCTTCGCTGAGGTAATCGAGGCGTTGCGGTTTCAGGTCGCCTCCAGACTTTCCACCGGTCAGGCGACTCCACCAGGACATGCGTGCTCGAGGGTTTCAGGGACGACGAAGCGCCCGCGTTCGTTGTTTTTCGGGGCGTAGCCGGAGGAACGTCGAGGTTTCGCAAAGCTAGGCGATCCGCGGGATCGGAGCAACCAGGCGTCGCGTGCGGCGTATGACGATGGAGCGGTGCACTTTGGTCAGCTTCCGCGCCTTCCACAGCCGGGTAGGTTACCAGCATGTCGCCCCGCCGCACGACGGTCGAGCATTCCAAGGGAGTCTTCGAGGTCGAGTGGCCGCTCTTCGGGGAGCTGTCGCGCGGGCTCGCGCTCAAGGTTGCGCGATCCTATGACCCGGACATCGTCGTCGGCATCGCCACCTCGGGCGTCGTTCCAGGCGCCGTCATCGCCGCCATCCTCGGCCGCGAGTTCCATTCGATGGTCGTGAGCCGCCGCTTCGGCGCCGAGCATGTGCGCGAGACGCCTGCCGTGTTGAGTGCGGCACCGCCGTCGATTCGCGACAAGCGCGTCCTCGTCGTGGACGAGACGTGCGACACGGGCGACACCATTCGTCTCGCCGTGGCCGCGATCGTGAACGCGGGTGCGGCGGAGGTTCGCACGGCCGTCGCCTTTCAGACCGGATCGTACACGCCGGACTTTCACGCGCTCGCCACCGAAAGCACGATCATCCTGCCGTGGGATCGCGAAGTCCTCATCGATGGCGAGCTGCTGCCGAATCCGCTCTATGCGGATGCGCTCAAGGCTCGATAGTCCAAGCACGCTCGAGGCGTCATCCTGACCGCAGCGAACAATTCACTCTCACGGGAGAGTGGGGTCGCGAGTGTGTAGGCTCCGCGTTGCGGACAGCTCCCGCAAATCAGCCACGGCAGATACGGAAGCACAGATGGACACGGAACCGCCGCTTGACGTCTTTCGTGACGAGTGATCTTGAATGAAAGTCCGCTCGGGATGCGTCGATTCGCATCCCGAGCGGCTGTCTTCAAAAAATACTCAATCCGGCTGCCGATCTGCTGCTGCCTCGGGATCGCGTGGCGGTCCGCGCCCATTCCGTGCAGCCTCCGCGCATTCCGCGGCCAATGCAGTTCCGGTGGCACTCGGCGGCGGCAGCGTGATCGGTGGGTTCCTCCGGTCACGCTGCCGCCGCCGGTAGATCCTTCGTCGCTGCGCTCCTCAGGATGACATGGAGAGGGCATCTCCTCACGATGACATGGAGAGCATCTCCTCGCGATGACACGGAGGGAGCATCTCCTCAGGACGACGCGCTCGCCATTGCCAGCGCGTCCAGATACGACACACCCTGCGTCATCTCCTCGTACACACGTTGCAAGGTTTCACCAGCTCCAATGAGAAATCTGCAACGCTCATGGCCCATCGAGCGGCATTCCACTTCCATCACCGCGAGCGGCTCGCCAGCGAGCCGTCCGAAGAAATCCGCGAACACGCCGGACGTGTAGTAGCAGCCCGGGAACTCGAGCGGAACCGCCGGATCGCCTTCCGCCCAATCGCTCGAGTCGATCGTCGCGACGGTCTCGATCGCACCGAGCTCGATGGAGCCCCAGCCCGCCTCTCGGAAGAACTCCGTCGCGCGCGCCGCAAAATCACTCGCGGCGAGCGACTCGGGATCGGGCAGACCGTGCGACGCGAGCCAGTTGCCGAATGCCTGGAAGAACGCGGGCCCGCCGGCGTAGCCGGCGTCCTGCAAAAGCGCCGCGGCGCTCGGACCGACCTCGCGAAAGAGCGCGGCGTGCAACGCGAGGAATGAATCACGCGTGGCCGCGAGCAGGCCGCTCGCCGGTAAATCGATCGATTGTCCCATCATCGCTCTCCCGTGTTCCTATGCTTGCCCGACGCGCCGTTTGAGCTCGGCCTCGTCGATCGTCTCCACACCCAACGCGCGCGCCTTTTCCAGCTTGGTGCCGGCATCCGCCCCGACGACGACGAAGCTCGTCTTCTTCGAGACACTGTTCGCGATGCGCCCGCCGTTCGCCTCGACCAGCGCGCTGGCCTGCTCGCGCGACAACGTCGGCAGCGTGCCCGTGATCACGACGGTCATGCCCTTCAATGCGTCACCCGATTGCGTGCGCGGCTCGTCGAACGTGAGGCCGCGCGTTCGAAGCTTCTCGATCAGCGTCCGGGCCTTGGGATCGGCAAACCAGCTCACCAGCGACTCCGCGATCGTATCACCGATCCCGTGCACCTCGAGCACCTGATCGAGCGTCGCGCTCGCGATCGCGTCCATCGTGCCGAAATGCTTCGCGATCTGCTTCGCGACCGTCTCGCCGATGTCCTTGATGCCGAGTCCAAAAAGAAGCCTCGAGAGCGGCTGTTCCTTCGACGCCTCGATGGCCGCGATGAGCTGCTCCGCGCTTTTTTCCGCGAGACGGTCGAGCTCCTGGAGCTGTTGCGCCCTGAGGTCGTAGAGATCGGCGACATCTTCGATCAACCCCTCGCCGACGAGCTGGGAGATGCGCGCGTATGAGAGTCCTCGAATGTCCATCGCACCGCGCGACGCGAAGTGCACGAGACTCTCGAGGCGACGGCCGGGGCACGCGAAGTTCGGGCAGTAGAGCATGCCCTGTTCGGTTCCCGATATCAGCGCGGTCCCGCATGACGGGCAGTGCGTTGGCGGCTCGTACGGTCGTGGCGGATTTGCCGCGTCCCGCTTTTCGGGCACAGGCCCGATGATCTGCGGAATGACTTCGCCCGCGCGCTTCACCTGCACGATGTCGCCGACGCGCAGATCCTTGCGGCCGACGAGATCAAAGTTGTGCAGCGTCGCGAGCTTCACCTGCGCGCCGCCGATCTCCACGGGCTCGAGCACCGCGTAGGGATTGATCGTCCCCGTGCGACCCACGTTCACGTTGATCGCGAGCAGTCGCGTCTCTGCGATGTCGGGGGCGAACTTGCGCGCGATCGCGTAGCGCGGCTCGCGTCCGCCCACGACGCCGAGGTCGGGCCAGAGCGCGATGTTGTCGATCTTGACGACACCGCCGTCGATGGCGAAGGGCAGGGAGCCGCGAACCTTGTGCTCGACATTCGCGGCCCACGTGTGCACCTCGGCCATCGTCGCGCACTTCGCGTGATTCGGCGCGACGGGAATACCCCACTCGGCGAGAAGGCCGAGCAGCTCGTCCTGCGACGACACGGGCCCGTAGCCGCCGCCAGGCGTCGCGATCGCATAACCGAAGAACCGGAGCGGCCGCTCGGCCGCGACTTTCGGGTCGAGCGCACGCAGGGCGCCCGCCGCGGTATTGCGCGGATTCGCGAAGACCGGCTGACCAGTGGCGACGCGCTCTTCGTTGATGCGCTCGAAGTCCGAGAACTGCATGTAGACCTCGCCACGAATCTCCATCAACTCCGGGTGATTCGCGCCGCGCAGCCGTCGCGGAATGTCGTGAATGCGTCGAAGGTTGGCGGTGACCGCTTCGCCGATGATGCCGTTCCCGCGCGTCGTCCCCTCGACGAGTTGACCATTCTTGTACGTCAGCGCGATCGCCGCGCCGTCGATCTTGAGCTCGCAGTTGTAGCCGCTCGCGCGAACGTCGTCGCCGGCCAGGCGGACGAGGCGCTCTTCCCAGGCCGCCAGCTCGTCCTCGTTGAACGCGTTCGCGAGCGACAGCATCGGCACGAGATGCGTGTGCTTCACGAGCTGCGACGCCGGCTCGGCGCCGACGCGCTGCGTCGGCGAATCTGCCGTGCGCAGCGTGGGATACTGTTCCTCGAGCGTCAGCAACTCGCGATACAACTTGTCGTATTCCGCGTCCGAGATGGTCGGGCGGTCGAGCACGTGATAGTCGTACGATGCCTGCTCGATCTGTCGCCGGAGCGCGTCGGCGCGCGCGGACAGTGCCGGGTCCAGTGGCGAGGCCGGCGCGAGTGCGTTCACGACTGTCGGGGGAGCGGCTTTGTCAGCCCTTGGCTTCTTCATCCAGCACGTGCATGGCGACGGTCACGAGCCGTTCGAGCTCTTCGTCCGACGCCTTGGGCAGCAGCGTTTCCGCCCACACGTGATCGTCGCCTTTCGCGTAGCGGTCGAGCAGTCGGCGAATGAACGCGATGAGCGCGATGCGCTGGAGATCCGAACGGCGGCGGTCGAGCGTGGAATCCTTCTGATCGCGGAGCAGCGCCTCGAAGCGATGCGCGTTCCGCAGCGCCTTTGCGGTGAGCGACGCGACGACCTGACAGAAGCGCACGTCGCCATCCGAGAACGGCTCGGCGTCGCGGTCCGTGCGGAGGAAGATCGCGCCGATGATGTTGCCCTGCCACTGAATGGGCACCACGACGATCGACCGGACGTTGCGCTCGTCGAGCTGTGAGCGAATGCTCGCGAGCGACGGGTCGGTGGTCACGTCGGGGATGAAGACCGTTTCGCCGGACTCGTACGCCCGCTGGAGCTCCGGATAGCGCTTGAGATCGACGACGAGATTGCGAATCGTCGGATCCTCGTAGCTCGCGACCAGGCGAATCTCGTTCTGTTCGCCCGAGAGGAAGATCGCGCAGCGGTCGAGGCCGAATGCGTCACCCAGCTTGCGGGCGATGGCCTGGAGGATGTCGACGAAGTGGAGGGACGACGAGATCTCTTGCAGGATGTCGACGATCGCGACGAGATGGTCGCGTTCGCGCTGCAGCTCGGCTACGCGGGCGCGCAGCCGAGCGACTTCGTCATCTCGATTCCCATCGAATGCCGGCGTCGGCGGCTGGTGGGCTCGTGCTGGTGCTGCTGGCGTGTACGTCGCCTGGGGTGGGTTGGGCTGATCCATCTTCCGCCGCGAGGTGCTCGTTGAATTCGTCGCTGTCGAACCGGACGACGCGATTGCGCCCCGTTTCCTTGGCGACATACAGCGCGTCATCGGCGGCGCGCATCAGGGCGTCACAGTTGGAGACGCGCGGATGCGGCCAGGCGGAACATCCAAAGCTCGCAGTGCGCTTGATCGGGGTTCCGTCGAACGTGAATGTATGCGCCTCGACGCGTTTCCGCACCCTCTCGGCGAAGGTGACGGCGGCATCGAGCACGGTGCCCGGCAGGAGCAGCATGAACTCCTCGCCGCCATAGCGTCCAGCTCTGTCGATCTCGCGCACTTCGTCGCGGAGAATGCGCGCGAACTGCTTCAGGACAGCGTCGCCGGCCTGGTGGCCATGTTCGTCATTCACACTCTTGAAGCGGTCTAGATCGCACATCACGCACGCGAAGGGCTCGTTCAGCCGCCGGGCGTGCTCGAACATCTCGTCGAGCCGCTCCTCGAGATGCCGTCTATTGTCGAGCCCCGTGAGGCCATCCGTCTGTGACATGTGTCGCAGACGTTCGTTGGCCTCGAGCAACTGGCGTTCGCGTTCCTCGAGCTGTTCCTGAAGGCGCTTGATGCGCAGCATCGACGTGAGCCGCGCTTTGAGCTCGGCGAAGTCGATCGGTTTGGTGATGTAGTCGTCGGCACCGGCCTCGAGCCCTTCGACCTTGTTCTCGGTCGCGTCGAGGGCTGTCTGCATGATGATCGGAATGAACGGCAGGCGCGGATTGCCTTTCACCCGTCTGGCCACCTCGATGCCGTCGATCTTCGGCATCATGACGTCGAGGAGGATCAGGTCGGGCGCTCTCTGGTCGACACGCGCCAGCGCCTGCTCGCCGTCCATCGCGGTGTCGGTCTCGTAGCCCCACGATTCGAGTCGGGCCCGCAGCAGCTCGACGTTGTCTTCATGATCGTCGACGATGAGTACGCGGGCATGGGAGGTGTCACGCGGGGCTTCCATCGGTTTTTCCGAGGAATCGTTGAACTTCCGCCACGACCGCTCTCGGTTCGCAGGGCTTTGCGAGGTATCCGTCACAACCGACTTCCATGGCTTTCTCGCGATCCGACGCGAGTGCGTGCGCGGTGAGCGCGATGATCGGAATCTCGCGCGTCTGGGGATCGTGCTTGAGCACTTGTGTTGCCTCCCAGCCGTCGATCACCGGAATCGAGATGTCCATGAGAATGAGATCGGGATGCTCGCTGCGTGCCTTCGCAATTCCTTCTTCGCCGTTCAGCGCCTCGGTGACCGAGTAGCCGAAATGGCGGAGAATGGTGGAATAGACGATGCGGTTGTCTTCGTTGTCTTCGACGAGAAGAACTGTTTTTCCGTTCGCGGTCATGCGTGTCCTTGAACCGCCGGACGAGACGAGTCTGGGCAGGTCTCGGGCCGGCGCGTCGGGCCAGGTGGTAGCGGACTTCAGGAAGAGCACGAAGAACGTGGAGAGCTGGCTGGTCGGATGGGATGAGCCATCCGGCCAACCTGACCGCTCCTCGTATGGACCGATTTCAGCGGATACGCCGCAAGTTTCTTACCACGGACCACGGAGATCCAGACCGCCATGTCCTACGCCGGCCCGGTGTCACGGGGCAGACGCGCGCCCGACCTCGAGGCACCCAACAGTCCCTTCGCTCGGACCATGAGCACGCGTCAGCCCATCCCGTCGCCCGTCACACCGCGACGTTCTTCGGCACGAGAAACATCGTCGGGTCCCGCGGTTTTTGCCGCCGGGATAGCCGTCGGATTGATGGTCGGGGCGGGCGCCGCGCTTTTGTTTGCTCCAGCAGCCGGGACTGACACCCGGCACGCCATCGCCCGCCGGGGCCGCAAGCTCCGCCGCCGCAGCCGCGACGCATGGGACGACCTCCGTCGCGAATTCCGGTACGCCGTTGCACGACGCAAGCGCGAGATGCTCCACAAGCGACACGATCACGACGACGAGGATTTCGACGACTAGCGCCGCGTTCGACGCCGTGGTTCGACGAAACCACCGAGTTCACCGAAGAGCACCGAACCCCACCGGACGATCGGAGCGCCATTGCAGTTCGGTCTAGCCGGGCACAGCTCCGTGCCTTTCGGTGGTTTTTTCTTCTGGTCGTCGGCTATTTCAGATCCTTGAGTCGCTCGGCCGCGATCTCCTTGTATCGCCGGTCATTGTATTCCATGACCGGCGCTCGTCCGATCCATTCGTACTCCTCGATCGCCTTCGCCTTGTTTCCTCGATCGGCGTACACCGCCGCGAGATCGAGATGATGCGTGATCCGGTTCGGGTCGTTCGCGACCGCGCGCTCGAGATAGACCTGTGCGCTGTCCCAGCTCGCCGCCCCGAAGACCTTCCCGCCCAGAAAGTTCTTGGCGATCATCCGCGAGATCCCGTTGAGGCGCATGACCTCGGCGTTCCACACCCCCATCACGTGCAGGGCGCCGGCATGCTTCGGATCGAGCTTGAGCGCAGCGAGCGCCTCGTCGCGCACGACGCCGGCGTACTTGATCTTGTCGCGCGTCCCCATCGTGAGCGCGTTGCGGCCGATAGCGCGCGCAAGCTGGAAATGTCCCTCGGCGTCGTTCGGGTTTGCCGCGACGGCCCGGCGCGCATACTCTTCTGCGCTCTTGTACAGGGCCGCACGCTGCTCGGCGCTGGGGTTGAACTCGCCCAGATCGACCGCGTCGTAGGCCGCTTTCGTCAACGCGACATAGTTGGTCGGCTCGAGCGCGATCGCGGCCTCGTAGTGCTTGAGAGCCGCGGCATCATTGAGCGCCGCATGCTCCTTGTCGCCTTGCGCGATATGCTCGGCCGCGGACTGGGCGGGCGCAACACGCGCGATCAGGGCAATGGCGGCTGGCACGAGAATGCTCAACTTCATGCAATGGACTCCGACAGGGTGGGATGGCCGATGAGAAGATACCCCACAGTCTGCTAAATGCTCGCGCATCGATTGATCGAGCGGAAGCGCGACGGCGGACATATCGATCCCGGGGAATGGCGGGCGCTTGCTCTAGCATACGCAAAAGGGCACGTGCCCGACTATCAGATGGCCGCCCTCCTCATGGCGTGCTTTCTTCGCGGGCTCGACCGCGCCGAAACCGCCGCGCTCACCGAGGCCATGCTTCAGAGCGGCGAGCGTCTCGACCTCGGCGGATTGGGTCGCCCGCGGGTCGACAAGCACTCCACGGGCGGCGTCGGCGATAAGGTCTCTCTCATTCTCGCGCCGATGGTCGCGGTGTGCGGCGTCGCCGTACCCATGATGTCCGGGCGCTCGCTCGGGCACACGGGCGGCACGCTCGACAAGCTCGAATCGATTCCCGGCTTCCGCACGAACCTCTCGCTCGCCGACGCGCGCGCGCAGATCGAGTCGATCGGCTGCGCGATGATCGGCCAGACACCGGAGATCGCGCCGGCGGACAAGAAGATGTACGCGCTGCGCGATGCAACGGCGACGGTCGAATCGATTCCGCTGATCGCGTCCAGCATCATGAGCAAGAAGCTCGCGGAAGATCTCACCGGACTCGTGCTCGACATGAAGCGCGGCAGCGGCGCGTTCCTCCCCGAGCTCGATCGCGTGCTCGAGCTGGCGACGGTGATGATCGAGCTCGGCGCGGATCATGGCTGTCCGTGCGTTGCGCTCGTGACGGCGATGGATCGGCCGTTGGGCCGCGCATGCGGCAACGCGCTGGAGGTCGAGGAGGCCATTCTTACGCTCAAGGGTGAAGGTCCCGCCGACGTCCTCGAGGTCAGCTACGCACTCGGCGCGGAGATGCTCGTCCTGGGCGGCGTTGCACGCGACGTCGACGCGGCGAGGCGCGCGCTCGAGAAAGCGATCGCTACCGGTGCCGCCGCTGAGCATTTTCAGAAGATCATCGAAGCCCAGGGTGGAAATCCCGCGGTGGTGGACGACCCGGCGATCCTGCCGCAGGCCGCCGAGTGCGAGCTGTTCAACGCGCCGCGTCGCGGCTTCATTGCCCGCATGGAACCGCGCGCGATCGGACGCGGCATCATCGAGATGGGCGGAGGCCGAACGCGGGTGGACGACGTCACGGATCCGTCCGTTGGCTTCGTGATCACGGCGAGACCTGGGGACTGGGTCGAGGCCGGCGAGCCGATCGCAACGATCTTCGCGCGCGATCGCAGCGGGATCACGAGCGGGCGCACGGCGCTGCGGTCGGCTGTCGTGATCGCTGACGAGGCGGAGCCTCCGCTTCCCCTCATCTCGCACCGCGTCTCGATCGAGGGGGCGCAGCCGTATCGGAGCGAATGATCGCTCGATGCTTGCCCTCCGGGGGGGTGGAATCTGGTGTCGTAGTTGCGTGCAGTCCGGAGCGCGGAGAAGTTTCCGTCAGCCTCCAACGAATCCCCGACCATGCCTCCACGGATTGCCCGGCTCGCCGGCCTCGGCGCGTACGGCGCCTGCGCCCTCTTCCTCGTGATCTTTGCGTATGTCGCGTTCATCAGCCGGCACACTGCGACCGGCGGGATGATGCCCGTGCTCTCCGTCGTCACGTGGATCTCGCTGGCGCTCGTCCTCGTTGCGCTGATCGCCGTCCACGTCGCCCTCGCCAAGCAATTGCTCTACATCGCGGGCGGCGGCGGTCCACGAGACGTCTGAGCCTCGGCGACACGCACGATGTCCAGCTCGGCTGAGCCGCACCGCATGGTGCCGAGGTCGTCCGTCGCAACCAAGTTCGGCCGGGCGCTCGTGTTGCACTGTCCGCGTTGCGGCGGCGGCGACATTCTCCGGACGTGGTTCGCCATGAAGCCGCGATGCCCCACCTGCGGGCTCGCGCTCGAACGCGGCGAGCAGTCGGAGTTCTGGATCGGCGCCTACGTGTTCAACCTGGCTCTCGGCGAGCTGGTTGCGATCGGCGTTCCGATCATCTGGATCATCGCCACGGCACCGAATCAGCCGTGGACCCTCATCGAGGTCGTTGGTGCGATCCTGGCGGTCGCGCTCCCGTTCGCGTTCTTCCCGATATCACGCACGCTCTGGCTTGCGTGGGACCTGAGCTTTCGGCCCTTCGAGCCGGGCGATGCAGGGGGCGGTGCGGGACACGCACAGTGAGCTCGGCCAACGTCATGACTGAGGCGATGGAGAAGCAGCCGATCCTCCCGGCCGACAATCCGTTCGCGTCGCCGAGCACGCTGGCGTTCGGCGCGCCGCCGTTCGACCGCATTCGCGACGAACATTACCAACCCGCGATCGAGGCGGGGATGCGCGCGCATCGCGAGGAGGTTGCAGCCATCGCGCACCAGGACGCCGCGCCGACGTTCGAGAACACCATCGCGGCGCTCGAGGCGTCCGGAGTGGTGCTCACGCGTGTGCTGAAAGCGTTCGGCGGCGTGACGTCCGCCAACACGAACGACTTCCTCCAGGCGGTGCAGACGGACGTCGCGCCCAAGCTTGCCGCGCACAGCGACGCGATCTATCTCGACGACCGTCTGTTCGCGCGCGTTCGCGCGATCTATGAATCGCGCGACGCTCTTGGCCTACCCGTCGAGGAACTCACGCTCGTCGAGCGCTATCATCTCGACTTCGTGCGTGCCGGCGCGAGATTGTCGAACGCTGATAAGGAAACACTCAAGGCGCTCAACCAGGAAGAGTCGCGCCTCACGACGGAATTTCAGAACCGCCTGCTGGCGGCGAACAAGGCGGGCGCGCTCGTGATCGACGACGTGGCGGAGCTCGAGGGCCTGAGCGAGTCCGACATCGCCGCGGCGGCCGAAGCGGCCGCGGAGCGCGGGCTCGACGGGCGCTGGCTCGTGCGTCTGCAGAACACGACGCAGCAGCCGATTCAGGAGACGCTGCGCCGCCGCTCCGTTCGGCGCCGCGTCTTCGAGGCTGCCATCCATCGCGCCGACCGCGGAGATGCGCACGACACGACGGCGATCATCCTGCGCCTCGCCGCGTTGCGCGCAGAGCGCGCTCGGCTGCTCGGGTACGAGAACGCGGCGGCCTACACGCTCGACGATCAGATGGCCAAGACGCCCGATGCGGCGATCCGGCTCCTCGTCGATATCGGCAAGGCTGCCGCCGCGAAGGCACGCGCCGAAGCCGATCGCATGCGTCCGCTCGCCGAACAGGATGGCAATCCGCATCCACTCGAGCCCTGGGACTGGCAATTCTACGCCGAGCGTGTTCGCAAGGCCGACTACGATCTCGACGAAGCGCAGATCAAACCGTACTTCGAGCTCGATCGCGTGCTCACCGACGGTGTATTCTTCGCGGCGACGCGCATGTTCGGGCTCACGTTCCGCGAGCGCCACGACATCCCGACCTATCATCCCGACGTGCGCGTCTTCGACGTGTTCGACGAGGATGGGTCGCAGTTGGCGCTCTTCTACGCCGACTACTTCAAGCGCGACAACAAGAGCGGCGGCGCGTGGATGGACAGCTTCGTCGACCAGTCGGAGCTGCTCGGCAACCGGCCGGTCGTCTTCAACGTCACGAATTACACGAAGCCCGCGCCTGGGCAACCCGCGCTGCTGTCGTTCGACGAAGTGACGACGCTGTTTCACGAGTTCGGCCACGCACTGCACGGCATGCTCTCGCGAGTCCGCTATCCGACGTTGTCGGGCACCAACGTCCCGCGTGACTTCGTCGAGTTTCCGTCGCAGTTCAACGAGCACTGTGCGCTCGATCCCGCGGTGCTCGCGAACTACGCGCGGCATCATCGGACGGGTGAGCCGATGCCCCAAGCGATCGTCGACCGGATCAAGCGGGCGAGAACCTTCAATCAGGGCTTCGCGCTCACGGAATACATCGGCGCCGCGCTCCTGGACATGGCGTGGCACACGACACCGACCGCGACGACGCCGGCCGAGATCGAGGCGTTCGAGGCGGCGGCGCTCGAGCGATACGCGCTCTCGCTGCGCGAAGTGCCGCCCCGGTATCGCAGCACGTACTTCGCGCACATCTGGGATGGCGGCTACGGCGGTGGCTACTACGCCTACCTCTGGGCCGAGGTGCTCGATCACGACGCGTTCGCGTGGTTCACGGAACGCGGCGGGTTGACGCGCGAGAACGGGGAACGCTATCGTGCGATGATCCTCTCGTGCGGCGGCACCCGCGACGCCGCCTTGTTGTATCGCGAGTTCCGCGGCCGCGACCCGAAGGTCGAGCCGCTGCTCGGCGAGCGGGGATTGACGATGGCGGCGGATCCGGCAGCCTGACGGTCGCTCCTCACGAACAACATTGAGGGTTCTCATATGAAGCGCGGTGCGATCGTCGCGGTCGTCCTCGTGGTCGTCCTGGTGCTGGGGCTCACTGGCTTCTACGTCGCGCGAAACCCGGAGCGAGAGGTCCTCGACGACGCCGCACGCTCGACGACGCTGGGATCCTTCGTGCGCCTCTCGAACGGTGTGACGCACTACGAGCTTCGCGGCCCGGCGACGGCGCGCACCGTCGTGTTGGTGCACGGATTCTCGGTCCCATACTACATCTGGGATTCCACGACCGCCGCGCTCGAGGCAAACGGCTTTCGCGTCCTGCGCTATGACGAATTCGGGCGCGGGTTCTCCGATCGGCCCGACGTCGCATACGACGCGAGTCTGTATGATCGCCAGCTCGCGGAGCTGCTCGACTCGCTGCACGTCCCCGGCAAGGTGGATCTCGCGGGCGTGTCGATGGGTGGATGGGTCACGGCGACGTTCACCGGCCGGCATCCCGAGCGAGTTCGAACGCTCACGCTCGTCGATCCAGTTGCGGGATCGTCGCCTGCAGCGGGCGGCGCCGAGGCGCTGCCGATCGTTGGGCCATACCTGTTTCAGGCCCTCGCAGTGCCAGGCATGGCGGATGGACAGGCCGGTGATTTCGTGAATCCTGGGCGCTTTCCCGAATGGGCAGAGCGCTATCGTCCACAGATGCGTTACAAGGGCTTCGGTCGAGCCCTGTTGTCGACGCGTCGCGCGACGGCGGGGATGAATACCGACACGCTGTATGCGCGCGTGAGCGCGACGGGCGTTCCGGTGCTGCTCCTCTGGGGCCAGTCCGACGCGACCGTGCCGTTCGAACGAAATGCGCGCGTTCGCCAGGCGATCCCGGCCGCGGAGTTCCACGCCATCGCGGGCGCGGGGCACCTGCCGATCGTCGAGCAGGCGACCCTCACAGATTCGCTCATCGTCGGGTTCCTCCGGCGAAAGTAGGGCTCGGCAGTCGGCTCGGTCAGAACGCGAGCGCGGGCAGAAGTGTGTGTTGACATTGTGTGTCATGACACCTATCTTCCGATCCATGAGCCCCGCCCTCAAGGACGAGATCAAGCAGCAGAAGGCCTTCGAGAGTCTCGAGCAGGAAGCCCAACTCAGCATCGAGCGGACCGCTGCCGTCCTCGGCCACGCATTCGCGGAAACGCTGAAGCCATATGGCATCACGTCCACGCAATACAACGTGCTGCGCATTCTCCGCGGGGCAGGCAAGGCCGGGTTGTGTCGCAACGAGGTCCGGGATCGGCTCATCGCGCAGGTGCCGGACGTCACGCGCTTGCTCGACCGCCTCGAGGAGGCCGGGCTCATCGAGCGCGAGCGCAGCGCCGAGGATCGGCGATTGGTCTCGACGCGCGTGACGGCCGACGGTCTGGCGCTGCTGCGGTCGCTGGACCATCGGGTCGCTGAGACGCATAAGCGTCATCTCGGGCATCTGACGGCACGACAACTGAAGACCTTGATCGACCTGCTGGCATTGGCCCGGGAGCAGGTGTAGGAACGTCGTCGTCAAAAACATGTGTTGTCACACCTGTCTGTTCGCGGTGTATTTCGCTTCTAATTGGAGTCCTCTCATGACCGCCACTCTCAGCAACCGCCGGATCGACGCCGGCCTGCTCATTCTCCGACTCGTCGTCGGCGCGTTGTTCATCGCGCATGGCGCGCAGAAGATCTTCGTGTTCGGGTTCCCGGGTGTTGCCAGCGGCTTCGCGCACATGGGCGTTCCCATGGCCGGCGTCACGGCCCCGTTCATCGCGCTGCTCGAGCTCCTTGGCGGCGTCGCCCTCGTGATCGGTCTGCTGACGCGTCTCGCCTCCCTCGGGCTGTTCTTCGACATGCTCGGCGCGATCGGCTTCGTCCACTTCAAGAACGGGTTCTTCATGCCGAACGGCTATGAGTTCGCGCTCACTCTGGCCGCGGTGACCTTCGCGCTGGTGCTCACGGGTGCTGGTTCCATCTCGCTCGACTCCCTGGTCTTCGGCCGTCGCCCGACGGAGCTGCCCGCGATTGACGCCATCCAGCGCGGTCGCGCCGCGTAACCGTTCGCCCAATTCCTTCTTCCGTCACACTCTCCCGCGTACTCGCCATGACAACGTCCGACATCACCTCTTCGGGAACGCTGCCGTACGGCATCACCCCGCCGGGCTACCGCCTCCCGGACGCCACGCACGTCGGCCGCGTACGACTCCAGGTCGCGGACCTCGAGCGATCGATCGCCTATTATGAAACCGTGATCGGCCTTCGTGTGCTCGAGCGGATGGGTACAGTCGCACGGATGGGCGCGCACGGCGACGACCGCGCGCTCGTCGAGCTCCACGAGCGTGCGGGGGTTCGCCCCGTCGCCCGCCGCGGCCACATCGGCCTGTATCATTTCGCCATCCTGTTGCCCGATCGAGCATCGCTGGGCCGATTCGTGGCGCACCTTGCCGAGATCGGCGCGTACGCGGGGATGTCGGATCACTTCGTGAGCGAAGCCGTCTACCTCACGGACCCCGATGGACTCGGGATCGAGGTCTATGCCGACCGGCCGCGCTCCGCCTGGACCTATCGGGATCGCCAGCTCTCGATGACGACGATCCCGCTGAACGTGCCTGATCTCATCGCGGCAACTGAAGGCAAGCCATGGACCGGTGCGCCGACGGGAACCGTGATCGGGCACGTGCATCTCTACGTGCGAGATCTCGAATCGGCGGAAGCGTTCTATCATCGCGCCCTGGGGCTCGACAAAGTCGTGTGGGGTTATCCCGGAGCGCTGTTCATGTCCGCGGGCGGGTATCATCACCACCTCGGTACGAACACCTGGGCCGCGGGCGCGCCGCTGACGACCGACGACGACGCGCGACTCATCGAGTGGGAGATCGTCCTCCCCACCTCGGCCGACGTGGATGCCGCGGCGCAGAGCCTCGAAGGCGGGGGCTTCCTGGTGGATCGGACGGGGAACGGCGTCGCGGTCCGCGACCCGTGGGGCACGCAGCTTCGTCTGATCGTCGCCTGACGATCTCCGCCGCCTTCAATTACGAGACAGTTGTGTTTCGTAAATGAGGTGGCGAGATTCGCTGCATGCATCGCACGGCCACCATCGCCAGATCTCGCGGCCGCCCACGCAGCGCGGCCGCCGACGAGGCCATCCTCACGGCGACCCTCGCTGAAGTCCGTGACGTGGGCTACGACGCGACGACGATGGATGCCGTCGCGTCGCGTGCGGGTGTCGGCAAGGCCACGCTGTACCGCCGGTGGAAATCGAAAGAAGCGCTCGTCGTCGACGCGATCGGCGGCGTCATGCGCGCCGTGGCCGCGCCCGACACCGGCTCACTCGAAAGCGATTTCCAACGTCTGCTGCAATCGGCGAACGCCATGTACGCCGATCCAGCGACGGGACAGCTTCTTTCCGGTCTCGTCGCCGCGATACAGCGGAGCGCACCGATCGCCGAGGCGGTTCGATCAGGTTTCGTTGCCACGTGGCGCGATGCGGTGCGCACGATCGTTCGGCGTGCAATCACTCGCGGTGAGCTTCGGCGTCGAGTCGACGTCGACCTGGCCAACGATCTGCTCAGCGGCGCGTTGATGCACCGGTTCCTGATCGCGGGGAAACCCATCGACAGGCAAATGACCCGCGCGGTTGCCCGCGCCGTCGCGAGAGGACTCGCATGACCACACTCTTCTCGGAGGCGTATCGCCGCGATCCGTATCCGCCTCTCGCGAGCCTCCGCGATCGCGGACCCGTATTCCGCGACCCGGCGTCCGGAACGTGGATGCTGCTTCGCTATGACGACGTCAAACGTGCTCTGGCCAATCACGACGCATTCAGCTCGACGGTGTCTCCACCGGGGACGCTGACGTCGGATTGGTTGATCTTCGCCGATCCGCCGCGCCACGCGCGCTTGCGCGCGCTGATCATGCGCGCATTCACGCCTCGCGCGGTCGCTGCGCTCGAGCATCGCATTCGTGCTCGCGTCTCGATGCTGCTCGACGATGCCGAACGCGGCGAGGAGGTGGACTTCGTTCGAGACATTGCCGTACCCCTCCCGCTCGCGGTGATCGCCGAAATGCTTGGCGCACCGACGGATGATCTGACGCGCTTTCGTAGCTGGACGGATGCAATCGTCGCGCTGAGTCACACGGTGACGGGCGGACCGAACGTACAACGCGCCGTGGATGGCGCGCGACGCGCGGACACCCAGATGCGTGAGTATCTCCCATCATTGATCGAGGAGCGGCGAATGCAGGCGCGCGACGATCTGCTCTCGCGACTCGTGCACGCCGATCTCGACGGCGAGCGCATGTCCGAAAACGAGATCCTCGGCTTCTTTCAATTGCTGTTGCTCGCCGGCCACGAGACGACCACGAATCTGCTCGGTAATGCAGTGCTCGGGTTCGATGAGCATCCGGATCAATTGGCGTTGCTGCGCGCTGCGCCCGGACTTCTCGAGCCGGCTGTCGAAGAAGTGTTGCGCTTTCGATCGCCCGTGCAGACGGTATTCCGGTACACGCGCCGTGACGTCCGCGTTGGCGACGAGACGATCCCCGCGGGCGCGATGGTGCTGCTCATGCTCGGCGCGGCGAATCGCGATCCGGCGCGCTTCGACCGACCCGATCGCTTCGACATCGCGCGCGACCCGAATCCGCACGTGGGATTCGGCCACGGCATTCACTATTGCATCGGCGCACCGCTGGCTCGCCTCGAGGCGCGGGTCGCGCTCGAGGAGTTGTATCGTCGCGTCGAGCGCGTGGAGCGCGTCGATCATTCGCCGTGGGAGCCGCGTGAGGCGTTCCACGTTCATGGCCCATCGCGCCTGCCCGTGCGCCTCGTGCCGCGGCAGTTCAGCAAACGCTAATGGCGGCTGCGGATCTTGTTGACCATGGTCGGGATGAATGAGATCGCGAGCAATGCGAGCATCACTGCGCCGGCGACGAGGAAGGCGCTCTTTCCGCCGCCGGTGAAACCGGCCGCGATGCGGTCGCCGGCGTACACGGCAGCGACGGTTCCGGGGATGACGCCGATGGCCGTCCCGAGAATGAAGGGAATGAACGAGATCCTGCCAGCGCCCGCGGCGTAGTTGAAGACGCCGAACGGTACGATGGGAAGCAACTGAACGCGGAGCGTCGTGAGGAACACGTTGCCGCGTTTGAGCTCAGCGAGCTTGCTCCGATATTTGCCGAGCAGCCGATGCGCGGTGCCTGCCCACACGCCGCGCGCGAGCCAGTAGCCGGCTGTCGCGCCGAGCAGGCTGCCGAGCCACACGAAGATCGTCCCGCGGATCGTGTGAAAGACGGCGCCCGCTCCATACGCGAGTGGCGACACCGGCGCCGCGAACGCGGCGAGCCCGGCGTACGTGGCGACGAAGATTGGTCCGAGCCACGGAACGTCGTGCGCCCGGTCGGCGGCCTTCGTGAGATGTTCCGGATTCTTTAGATTGAAGTAGCCCAGGCGCCACGCCGTGACGATGAGCGCGGCGATGAGCAGGAGAGGCAGCGCGAGGCGCACCCAATCGGAAGGACGCAGCCCGCGCTCGTCGGAGCGCTCTGCATCGCCTGCGTCTTGCTCCGTGTGCGAGCTCGCAACGTTCGCGGAAGCCATTGCACGTCACAAACGCAAGGTCTGCGCTAGCGACGTTCAGCCTTCCGATCGTCGACCGTGGGATTCGTCCGCCGAGCGCGGGACTCGGCGGACGCATGTGGCCCTATCGACGCGTGATGACGTCGGGAGCTTCGACCTCTCGCGTTTCGACCGTGGTTCTCGTCGAGCGCCGGCCGTTCAGCCCGAACAGGCCGAGCAATCCGAAGATGCCGATCCATCCCCAGTTGTGGCCGCCGCCTCCGGCGCTGCCGGACGTCTGATCGTACGTGCCGGCGGCTGTTCCAGTGCTCGATGCTCCGGCGTTACCACCGGCGGCTCCCGTGTCGGCGCTGCCGGGCACGCCCGGTTGCATGGTGTTGGGCGCCGTCGTGCCGGCTCCGCCGTTCCCGACGGGGGCAACGCCAGGCGTCGCACCGATCCCCGGTGTCGCGGTGCTGTTCACGCCGGGCTGTGTTCCGGATGTGCCCATGCCGCCTGGCGGCCGAACGTCTTGCGGCGGCGGTGCCGGGGTCTGCGTGCCCGGAGTTTGTGTACTCGATGTCGCCGCCCCTGGCGTCGACGCTCCGGCTTGCCCGCTTTGCTGTTGGGTAGTGCTCAGGGCGCTCGCGCCGGGATTGCCGAACGTCGCGCCAGGGGTTGGACGAGCCGGATTCGACGGGGGGACGATGGTGGTTCCGATCGAGCCGGCCGTCGTCCCGGTCCGGGGCGACGTCGACGACGACGGAATGCCGGTTGGTGTTCCCGCCGATCCCGCGACGCCTGTTGCCTGTGCGACGGCAGCCGTGCCCGCCAACCACACCGCGACGACCGCGGCCGTCAGTGTTGGACTCAGCAATTTGTGATCACTCATCTGCAAATCCTCATGAAGTTCATCAGCGTTCGAGGAAGGCGGATGAACGGGCAGATGGTGTGCCGCCGTGTGGTGCCGACCCGGCTATTCGTCGCGCAATGCGACCACGGGGTCGATTTGCGTGGCGCGCCGCGCCGGCAGATACGACGCGATCAGGGACACGAGGACGAGCAGGACCGCCGCGCCGGCGAACGCGGTCCGATCGTACACGCTCGTCTCGTACATCATCGAGCGCATGAGTCGGGCAGCGGCGATCGATCCACCCAGGCCGAGGACGCCGCCGATGACGACCAGGAGCAGGCCCTGGCCCAGCACCGCGGTGATCACACGCTCGCGATCCGCGCCGAGTGCCATGCGAATGCCGATCTCTCGCGTGCGCTCGACGACGATGCGTGACACCAGGCCGTACAATCCGATCACCGCGAGCGTCGCCGCAACTCCGGCGAACAGCGCGAGCAGGACGAAGACGAATTCGCGCGGGGCGACGGCCTTCGCGACGACGTCGCTCATGCGCTGGATCTGCGGCGCGGGCAGCGATGGGTCCATCGAACGCATGAGTTGCGTGATGGCCTTCTCGGCTACACCAGGCGCGCCAGCGGTTCGTACGAGCAAATACTCATAGTTGCCGACACCCATCTGGTCCAGACTCGGATAGACGACCGGCGACGCATGTGCCTCGAGGCGCACTGGTATGTTCGAGACGACGCCGATGATCTTCGACGTTCCGCCTGGGCCGGGCATCGTTTTTCCCACGGCGCCGCCATTCGGATACAGGTGCTGCGCGAGCGCCTGATTCACGATCACCACGAGCGGCGAGCCCCGCCGGTCTTCCGCCGTGAATGTTCGTCCGAGAAGCAGTCGAGCGCCGATCGTGTGGAAATACCCGCGTCCAGCCTGAATCTCGTCCAGCGGTGGGGTGTCATGACCGGCGCTGTCACGCGTGCTGTAGCTCCCAGTCATTCCCGCGAGCGGCGCGATCCCGAGGGCCGCGGACTCCACGCCGGGCAGACGCCGCACGCGAGCCAGAAGCTCGTCCACGAATGGACCGACGCGCGCTTCGGGATACCTCGTGCTCGGCAAATTGATCGGCACCGAGAGCACGCCGTCAGGCTGAAACCCGAGGTCGATGGACGTCACGCGGTAGAAGGACCGCGCGACAAGGGCAGCGCCGGTCAACAACACGAGGGCCGTGGCGAGTTGTCCAACTACCAGTGCCCGGCGGATCGCATGTTGCTTGCGTCCCGCCGATGCTCTCGGCGTTCCACTCGAAAGCGCGCGTGCGAGATCGCCGCCTCCCGTGATGATGAGCGGCGCGATTCCGAACGCGAGCGCGCTCGTCACCGCGGTCACCGACGTGAATGCGAGCACGACGTCGTTGAGACGCACGCCTTCCGGATTTCCAACAGACCTGGGACTCAGATGCACGAAGTACCCGATGAGTCCATAGGCGAGCACGAGGCCGCATGCACCGCCGGCGATCCCGAGGATGAGACTCTCGGTGAGCAGCATCCGCGCGAGGCGCGGGCGGCCAGCGCCAAGCGCGAGACGAACGGCGAACTCGCGCTGGCGCCCCGCGGCTCGGACGAGTGCGAGGTTCGCGAGGTTCGCGCATGCGATCAGCAATAGCACGCCAACAGCGCCAAACAGCAGCAACACTGGCTTTCGCTGTTCGCCGTAGAGGCTCTCGGCGAGCGTCTTGACCACCGGGACGATCGCGCGCCTCCCATCAAGCGCATGGCCGACCCTTGTGGGGGTGAGTGCGCGCAATTCGGCGCTTGCCTGCGCGACGCTCACCCCGGGGTTCAATCGTCCGATCGCGAACCAGTAATAGACAGCGCCTGGTGGCGACGCCTGCCGACGAAAGGGAACCCAGTATTGCGGGCCGGTCGTGGTCGTCGCGGCCGCGGGCATGACGCCGACGATCGCTGTGGGACGGTCGTCGAGGTCGATCGTTCGGCCGATGGCAGCGGGATCCGCATTGAACGCGCGCCGCCAGAGCTGCTCGCTCAGTACGAGCACGCTGGGCGCGTCGGTCCGATAGTCCGTTGTAGCCGGCGTACGGCCCAGCAGCGGTTTGATTCCAAGAATGCTGAAGTATGCCGAGTCGACCTGTGATCCTCGCAATTGTTCGGGACCCCCCTCGAGGGCAACGACGCCTGCATCTGGACGGTACGCGGCCATCCTCATGGACTGCGCGGACCGTTCCCATGCCGCATAGCTGATCTCGTCCACGGTACTGCCTTCCTCTCCGTCGATCGTCTCGCCCAAGGCGACGATGCGATCGGGATCGGGGTAGGGCAGCGGATGCAACACGATCGCGTCGACGACGCTGAAGATCGCCGAGCTCGCACCGATGCCGATGGCGAGGGTGATGACAGTGGCCAGCGCGAATCCCGGCCGAGCCGCAAATCCGCGCAGTGCGTGACGAACGTCGGCGACGCCGCCGTCAATCGCGGGCAGCCCGCGCCGCTCGCGAACGGCTTCGACCGCGATCGTGACACCGCCGGCGGCGATGAGCGCTTGTCGACGCGCTTCCTCCGCCGACATGCCGCGGCGCACATTCTCCGCGACCTGCATCTCGAGATGACTCGCGAGCTCGTCGCGCAATTCCTCATCGGCGCGACGAGACCCTGGCAGCAGGCTGCCCACCACACGCGCGCCAAGCCCGCGGACCGCTGCGAGGATGCTCATGCAAGTCTCCAATACGAGTTCAACGATAAGTCAGCGTGCCATCGAGCGGTCAATATGCGTGTCTCCTATGGGAAAGCAATAGGGCGACCGATCAGCGACCTGGCCCGCGCCTAACCTACCGCGCCGCGATCTGTTCGAGCGTCGCCGCGGAGAGCAATGCGGCGGCGGCAAACTCGCCCGTTGCCAGCACCGCGGCCGCTCTCGAGAGCGCGGCGTCGCGCGTGCCCAGGTCTCCGTCCGCGGCGGCGATCGCTGCATGAGCGAC
>Ga0070679_100000786_pt1 | contig 27621 bp, 22 predicted proteins | sample KBSC63BmetaG_FD_65652 | JGI IMG/M metagenome (GOLD analysis project Ga0070679, IMG submission 65652) | Corn rhizosphere microbial communities from Kellogg Biological Station, Michigan, USA - KBS C6-3B metaG | ecosystem: Host-associated > Plants > Roots > Rhizosphere | place: USA: Michigan... | reverse complement strand
CGTGGACCAGTTTCCGGCGGGTGCAGCGCGAGCGAAGCGCGGCCATTGCCGGGCGCAATGCGCTCATCCTGCAGCAGGCCGAAGCGGCGGCAGCGCACGACCCGACCCTCGCGCTCGAGTGGCTCAAGCGCTATCCCAGCGACGGAGCGGGCTGGGCGCGGGCGCAGCAGATTGCCGCCGACGCATTCGCACGTGGCGTCGCGCGCCATGTGCTCCCCGGCGGCCCGGTGACCGCGATCGCCGCGACTCCCGACGGACGCTGGCTCTTCACCGCCGCTCCGCATCAGCCCGTTCGCCAGTGGGATCTCGCAAACGGCGCGCTCGTTCGCTCCGCCGATCTCGGCAGCTCCGTCGACCAGCTGCAGATATCGCCCGATGGGACTCGCGTCGCCGTCTGCGACCGCGGGGGCGACATCACGCTGTGGACGCCGCTGACGGGTGCACGCCAGCTCGTACACCGCTACGCGGGTAGCCCCGAGGACATCGCCTTCTCGCCCGACGGCCACACGCTGGCGTCGGCGGATTTCGATCGCGTGTACCTGTTCGATCTCACGACCGGGCGGGAGCAGCTCGTCGTCGACGGCTCGGCTGCCGCCGTCGGATTGGCCTTCTCGCCCGACGGCAAGACGCTCGCGATTCCGACGCTCAAAGGGCCCATCCATCTGCGCGGCATCGCGGGCGACAGCGACCGCACGCTGATCGGGCATTCGGGCGCAGTGAACTCGGTCGCATTCTCGCCGGACGGCCGCGCGCTCGCCTCCGTCGCCGATGATGGCGCGCTACGCCTCTTCAGTCTCACGACGGGACGAAGCCGCGTGCTCGATCAGAGCGACGCGCCCTTATCGCTCGTTCGCTTTTCTCCCGACGGCCGTCGCATCGTCGCCGGTGGGCTCGATCACCAGGTCCGGCTCTGGGACCTCGCGACCGATCAGCGCCGCATCCTCACCGGCCATACCGATCGGATCCTGGCGCTGTTGTTCGCCGCCGACGGCAAGACGTTCGCCTCGGCGGGGAAGGATGGACAGGTCAGGATCTGGGACAGCGACAGCGGTGAGTCGGTGCTCCTGCCCGGTCACGCCGGTGAGGTCAGCCACCTTGCCTATTCCGCGGATGGCCGAACGCTCGCGTCGGCGGGGCTGGACCTGAGCACGCGCGTCTGGAACCTCGACGACGTGCGCGCGCGGGTCATCGGCCGCCACGCGGGGCCGGCGCATCACGTCGCGCTCTCGCCGGACGGCCAACTGATCGCGACCGACGGCGCCGATGCGATCGTGCGGCTGTGGAATCTCAACGGCGGGACGCCGCGTGCGCTCGTCGGTCACGATCAGACCAAGGACGTCTACGGGTTGGCGTTCTCGCCCGACGGCAACTTGCTGGCGTCGGCGGGCTGGGATGGCACCGCGCGCGTCTGGGGCGTCGCCACCGGCGCCAGCCATGTGCTCGCCGATCATCAACCCATCATCGGCTCGGTCTCATTCTCCGAAGACGGCGCCAGCGTCGCCACCGCCGGCAGCAACGGAACCATCGACGTGTGGGATGCCGCCAGTGGAGCGCTCGTCGATCGGCTCCTTGGCCATCGAGGGTTTGTCTGGGCCGCAATCTTTTCGCCGATTGATCAGACGCTCGCGTCCGTCGGTGATGATGGGAGCGTCCGACTCTGGGACACGCGCACGGGTGCGAGCCGCGTGCTCGGCCGACACGACGGCGCGTCGCTCACGGTCGTTTTTTCGCCGAGCGGCCGAACGATCGCCTCGGGCGGCGTCGATGCAACCGTGCGCTTGTGGGATGTCGCGACCGGAGCGATGAGGATCTTGAGCGGTCACCGCGACCGGATCTCGCGTCTGGCATTTTCTCCGAACGGAGAGACGCTGGTTTCGACGAGCTGGGACGACACGGTGCGGATCTGGAATCTGCAAACCGGTCAGGCGAAGGTCCTGCGCGGGCCGCGCGACCACGTTCGTGCGCTGGCCTTTTCTCCCGACGGCGGCTGGATCGCGACCGGTTCCGATGATCACTGCGTTCACATCTGGAGCCTTCGCGACGGCGGATATTCGGTGTTGCGCGGCATGAGCGGACCGGTGCGCTCGGTCGTCTTCACCCGCGATGGCAAGAGCGTGATCGCCGCGGGAGACGACGGCACGGTTCGCCAGTGGAACATCACCGCGCTCGATCCTGCTCCGTTACGCAGCGACGCACTCGAGCGATGGTTGCAAGCGCGGACGACGGCCGTGATACCGGAACCAGGAATCCTGGACTTATAGGCACCACCAATCAAAGGGGAGCGACATGGAAGACGACAAGAGCAAGAAGCCGGAAACAGAGCCACGCAAGAAGCTGGTCATCAGCGAGAAGGCGCTGCGCCGCCTCGTGCTCGAAGACGCGGAGCTGGAGCAGGTCGTCGGCGGTAGTGCGCCTACGCCGGGGACCCCGGTATGTCCGTACGGCGGGTGAACGAGGCGTCATGAATCGTCATCGCGCAAAGGCACTCTTCGGAATGGTGATGTTGATGGTGACTCCCGCGCTCGGGGCGACAACGACCGAAACGAAGCACCCCGATCCGCCCAAGGCAGCAGTCCGCCCTGTGGAGGAGACGATCTTCGGCACGGTTGTGCGCGATCCATATCGATGGATGGAGCAGATGACCGCTCCCGAATTCATCACCTGGGTGAACGCGCAAGCCGAATATGCTCGCGCGACCCTCGACCAGCTGCCTTGGCACGAGACGATTCTGCATCGAGTGAGCGAGCTGGCCGGCGTGCGCACGGACATCAAGAACGTGAGCACGCTGGCCGGCCACTTCTATTATCTCAAGCTCGCGCCCGGCGACGATCATTTCAAGCTGTACGCCCGCGACTCGGTCAAGGGCGCAGAGCGGCTCGTCATCGATCCCGGCGCAGTCGAACCGGGCAGGCACAGCTCGATCGACTGGTACGCACCGTCGCCCGATGGACGCTACATCGCGGTCGGCATCTCGATCGGCGGTTCCGAGAACCCCGTGCTGCGGCTGCTCGAAGTCTCCAGCGGGCGGATGCTTCCCGATCGGATCGATCGCGCACGTGACGCGGTTCCCCAGTGGCGTCCAGACGGGCGTTCCTTCTTCTACTCGCGGCAGCAAAAGGTGGCCCTGAACTCGCGTGGCGCGATGGAGAAGATGCGCAGCTACCTGCACGTCCTCGGCACCGATCCGGACCGCGATCCGCCCGTCTTCGGCTTCGACGTATCGCCGCGCGTGCCGATGTCGCCTTCGGATATGTCGGTCGTGCTCGCGGTGCCGGGGAGCGATTACGCCATCGGCCTCATCAACCATGGCGCGCTTTGGGAGCGCACCGTCTATTACGCACGGCTCGTAGACGTCGTGGGCGCGGCGACACCCTGGAAGAAGCTGGTCGATATCGACGACGCCGTGACCGATTTCGACGTCCACGGCTCGGACATCTACCTTCTGACGCACAAAGGGGCACCGCATTCGAAGGTCGTCGCCACGCGGCTCGACGCGCCCGACGTGGCTCACGCACGCACGGTCGTGCCGGCGAGTCGCGCGATCGTCCGCAGCGTGACCACGGCCGCGGACGCGCTCTATGTCCGGCTCTCCGACGGTGGGCTCGGTCAGCTGCTGCGCATTCCGTACGACGGCGCGGCGGTCGAGCGCGTCGCGCTGCCCTACCAGGGCACGATCGGCGACCTGTACGGGAACACGACCACGCCCGGCATCGTCTTCTCGATGCAGACCTGGGTGCACCCGCAGACGCTCTATCGCGACGACCCGTCGTCACATCAGGTCGTCGACACCGGCTGGTTGCCGCCGCCTCCCTTCGATACGGCGGCGTTCGAATCGATCGAAGTCACCGCCACGAGCCGAGACGGCACGTCGGTGCCACTGTCGATCGTCTACAAAAAGGGGCTGAAGCTCGACGGCAGCAATCCGACGTGGCTCTCCGGCTACGGGAGCTACGGTGCTTCGTTCGATCCGAATTTCGAGCCGCGACGCCTCGCCTGGCTCGAGCGCGGCGGAGTCTACGCTGCCGCTCACGTGCGCGGTGGCGGTGAGTTCGGCGAAGAGTGGCACCTCGCCGGCACCAAGCGAACCAAGCAGAACACCATCGACGACTTCATCGCGTGCGCGCGGTATCTCATCGAGCATCGGTACACGGCGCCGGCGCATCTCGGTGGCGAAGGCAGCAGCGCAGGCGGCATCACCATCGGCGGAGCGATCACGCAACATCCGGAGCTCTTCGGCGCCGCGCTCATCCGCGGCGGACTGTCGGACGCGGTCCGCGTCGAGCAGATGCCGGGAGGCTCGGCGAACGCGCGCGAGTTCGGCTCCGCCGCCAACGCCGACGAGTTTCCCGCGCTCTTCGCCATGAGCGCGTTCCACCACGTCAAGGACGGCGTTCGTTATCCGGCCGTCATGGTGTCGGGCTCGGAGAATGATGTGCGCATTCCGCTCTGGCAGTCGGCAAAGATGGCGGCGCGGCTGCAGGCGGCCAGCGCCAGCCACAAACCGGTGCTGCTGCGCGTCGCCCGCGACGCCGGGCACGGATCCCGAGCGATGGCAGCCTCGGCGTTCAGCGCCGAGCTGGCCGATTGCTACTCGTTCTTCTATTGGCAGCTCGCGCCGCGCTCGGAAAAGCGATGACCGGAATGAGCGCGATCGCGCTGCTTGGCGACCGGCTCGAGCGAGCATTTCGCGACGCCAATTACGACGAGCGCGCCTTCCCCGAGCTCGCGACCCGAGCGCTCTCGGACGGCGCGCCGCATCGTGAATTCTCCATTGCCGACCTGGTTCAGTGGGCGCACTCGGCGGCTCAGATTCCGAGTCAGCCCGAGAGCGACTTCGGCGAGCCCGCCGTCATGCTCTATTGCGGACGGCGCTTCTATCTCGAGGCGCTCTTCTGGCTCGACGGAACGCCGACGATTCATCAACACGGGTTCTCCGGCGCGTTCCAGGTGCTCGAAGGCAGCAGCATTCACACCCGATTTCGCTTCTCCGCCGAACGCTCCGTGAACCAGTCGCTCGTGCTCGGAGCGCTCGAGCTCGGGCGACCGGAGCTGTTACGCAAGGGCGATACACGATCCATCTGGGCCGCCGACCGCTTGATCCACTCCACGTTTCACCTCGACCGACCGTCGGTGACGCTGGTTGCGAGGACCTATCGCGATGCCGCTGCTGCGCCGCAGCTTCGCTATCTCCGCTCCGGCGTGGCGCTGAGCAGCGTTCATGACGATTCGCGGCTGCGACGACTGCTCGAGCTGTTCGAGATGGTCTTTCGCGCGAAGCTGCCGGACCGCGTTCAGATCGTGGTTGAATTTTTGGAGACCAGCGATCTCCATTCGTCGATCCTCGTGCTCGAGCGGCTCTGCTTCGCCGAGCGGAGCGAGCTCATGGCGCTGGCGGAGGTTGTCGCGCGACGTCATGTCTACGCGGCGACGTGGGTTCGCGACACGGTCGACTGCGTGCGGCGCGAGACGCTGATTGTGCAGCGCCGTTCGCGCGTGAGCGCGCCGGCACATCGCTTCCTGCTCGCGCTGTTACTCAACGTCGAAAGCCGCGACGAAGTCTTGCGCCTCATTGGAGAGGCCGTGCGCGATCGGGATCCGGGCGACCAGCTCGTCGAATGGATCGGAGAGATGTGCTCCGCGGGCGCGGACGGCACGGACGACGGTGGGCTCGACTATGCGCTCGGTCCCGTCGAGCTCCGCGTGCTGCGCGAGCTGCTGCGTGGGTCTACCGTGGACGAGATCGTGGCCGCGTTCTCCGTCGAGTACGACGACGGCGCGGCGCAGGCGCCGGCGGTGCGTGCGCTCTGCGCGGCGTTGCAGAAGGCTGCGCTCTTCCGATCCATTTTGCGTGGTCCCGATCTTCGCGCGGTCGCCGACAGCCGGAGGACGGCGTGATCGAGGAAGAGTACGTGTTGAACCCGTTCGCACGCGTTCGCGCCGAGGAGGGCGGCTCCGGCGATCGTCGAAAGATCCAGCTGACCACGTGTCGGCGCCGATCCGGGTGGGAGACGACGTCGGTGTCCCGCGACGACCGTCCGCGGCTTTTCTCGATCCTCGAGACCCTGATGCAGGCCAAGGGAGCTGCGACGCTCGAGCTCACCGACGAGGACGAGGCCGAGGTGCGCGCCGTCGGGCTCTGGGTGCGTCCCGGCGACCTGCCGCGCGATGTCCGATTCCACGTACCCATCGATGAGCCAGCGGCAGCAGCAGCCGCCGACGAGCCCGCGGCCGACGGCGAATGGATCGTGCATCCGAGCCTCACGCTCGAATCGCCGGCGCACGTCGAGCTGCCCGCCCTCGCGTTGCATCCGGGAGCGATCGCCTGGCTCACCGACTCGCGGCACGGCGTGACCGCACCGTTGTGGCGCGACACCGTCGACGCGCTCTTGCGCTCGCTCAAACCGGGCCAGGCTGCGCCCGGCCTCGACGAATCGTCGCACCATCTGCTTCGTCGGGCCGGCATCCTGGTCCGGCGCGTCGACCTCGCACGCGCGGCCGAGCTTCGCGCCGCCGAGCTCCTCACCGCGAGCCAGGCATTTCGCACCAACGGGCACGCGATCGTCCCGCGACTGGTTCCGCGTGCACAGCTCGCTGCTCTACAGCGGTATTATCGCGCGCTCGTCGACGAAGGCGTCCTGCGCTACGGCGATGGTCAGGTCGAGCGCCGCCATGCGGTTCACAATGAGGCCGTGTCGCGCATGTTCCTCACGGCGTTGACGCCGATTGTGCGCGCGGTCGTCGGCGAGCCCGTCAAACCGTCGTACGCCTACTTCGCGTCCTATCGCGAGGGCGCCGTGCTGCACAATCACCGCGATCGAGAGCAGTGCGAGTTCAGCATCTCGTTTCTGATCGATTACGCGCCGGCGCCGGATGGTCCTTCTCCGTGGCCGCTGTGGGTCCGCCGCGAGCGTGACGAAGTCGGCCTGCCTCTGCACCAGAACGTCGGCGACGGCATCTTCTACAAGGGCTGCGAGCTCTACCACTCGCGGGCGGCGTTGCCGGATGGGCATCGCTCGACGCACCTCTTCTTCCACTACGTGCCCGCGGCCTTCTCCGGCAAGCTGGACTGACTTTCGACGAGCCGATGGGACAGCTCCGGGCCGCGACCCGGGACTTGAGCTGCGCTCGCGCACCACACGTTTTCGCGTCGCTGTCGCCCGAAAACGCGTCCATCGACTGGCACGACCGCTGCTAATGCGCGCGGTATGCGAAAAGAGCTCCTCGCTGGCGGCATCTTCCGCGCGGCGGCCATCGCGCATCACCGCCAGCGGCACCTCGAACCGATCAAGCCGGGTCGCGAGGTCGCGGCGTCTGCGCTTGCGCCGCTCGTCGTACTCGCCGCCGGCTTGTCGGCGCTCGTCTTCGCGACGTCGGCGCCGATCCACTTCGCCGCGCGCAGCCGCGTCGTCTCCTGCAGCGAGCGAAGGCTCGAGGCGACGCTCGAGTCGCCCGTGTCGACGGCGGCGCTGGCCGGCGTGCGGGCCTGCGTCGGGCCGACGCCACAGCGTTGCGCCGCGCCGCTGGCGGGCGCGACTGCGGGTTCGCGATCGGTGCTGCTTCGCTTCGACTCCGCTGCGAGCTGTTCGCTGCGCGCCGGCGACGAGCTGACGATCGATCTGCAAACCAACGTGGGCCGCCTGCTCACGCCGCGCTTCCCGGGGTCGTCGTGAGGCGCCGCGTCCCCGTCGTCCACCAGGTCAGCACGTCCGACTGTGGCATCGCCTGCCTCCAGATGATCGCCGCACACTTCGCCGTGCGTCCGCCCGACGCCACCGCGTCCGATGTCGGTCGTGACGGCGCCAGCCTGGCGCACCTCGCGCGTTCGGCGCGGCAGTGCGGGCTCGATTGCCGCGCCGTCGCTGCGCAGGAGCTGCGACAGCTGCGCGACCGCTTGCCCGTCATCGCCTACTGGCGCTTCGATCACTACGTCGTCGTCGAGGCGATCGGTGCGCGCCACGTCGACATCATCGACCCCGCGACCGGCCGCCGGCGCATCGACTTCGATGAGGTCGACCAATGCTTCACCGGCGCTGCGTTGACCTTTGCCCGTGGGGGTGCGCCGACCGGCTCCCACGCGCGCCCCTCGCAGGTTCGGCTCTATCTGTCGAAGGTGCTGCAGGCGGCGCCGTGGCGCCGTCTGGTGGCGACGCTGACGTTGTTGACGCTGCTCCTGCAGTTGCTCGGGCTCGGCATCCCGCTGTTGACCGCCGCGTTGCTGGATCGCGTCGTCGGCCTGGGAGCCGCAGCGGCGCTCGCCCGCATCGCCCTGTGCGGCGGGCTCGTCGTCTTTTGCACCTGGGCGGCGCAGGTGCTGCGCGGAATGCTGACGGCCCGACTCTACGCTTCGCTCGACGCCGGCGCGATGGAGTCGCTGTTCGAGCACCTGCTCGCGTTGCCCTTCCGCTTCTTCCAACAGCGGCCGACCGGCGATCTGATGCAGCGGTTGGCGAGCCACACCATCATCCGCGACGCGTTCACCACGCGCACGCTGTCGGCGCTCTTGGACGTCGTCTTCGCCGCTGCGTATGCCGTGGTGCTGGCGGTCGCGGCCCCATCGTTCGCGGTGGTAGCGCTGACCGCGGGCGCGCTCTCGCTGCTGCTCGTGCTCGCGAGCACGCGCCAGCTCGAGGAGGTGACGCAGGAGCACATCACTGCGCAGTCCGGCGCGCAGAATTATGCCGCTGAGGCGCTGATGGGAATCGCCACGCTCAAGGCCATCGGCGCCGAATCGCGCGTGTTCGGGCGCTGGTCGGCCCTCGTTGGAAGACAGCTCTCCGCCAGCGCACGCCGCGAACAGCACGTCGCCCTCGTCGAAGCGACGCTGCAAGCGCTTCGGCTCGCCGCGTCCGTAGCCATTCTGTGGCTCGGCGGCCACGCGGTCGCGCAGGGCCACCTGAGCATTGGCGCCTTCGTCGCCTTCTCGGGCATCGCCCTCAGCACCGTGATGCCGTTCTCTTCGATCGCGCAGACGATCCAGCAGCTGCTCCTGGTGCGCGCCCATGTCACCCGCGTCGCGGACATCCTCGAGCAGCCGGCCGAGGCCGGCGCCGGCGGCCGATGCATCGACGTGCGCGGCGCGGTCGAGCTGCGCGACGTCAGCTTTCACTATCACGCCGACGGCCCGGCGGTGCTGCACGACATCTCGCTCACGATCGGCGCCGGCCAGAAGGTCGCGATCGTCGGCGGCACCGGATCCGGCAAGAGCACGCTCGGCATGCTGCTCCTCGGCCTGCACCGCCCGTCGGGCGGAGAGGTCTTCGTAGACGGCCACGCGCTCGGCGACCTCGACCTCCAGCACCTGCGCCGTCAGTGCGGCGCCGTGCTGCAAGAGCCGACGCTCGTCAGCGGAACGCTGCGCGAGAACATCGCGCTCGCCGGCCACGTCGGTCTCGATGAGATCACGTCAGCCGCGCGCATCGCTTCCATCGCCGACGAGATCGATGCGATGTTGATGGCGTACGACACGCGCGTCGGCTCCGGCGGCAGCGGGCTCTCCGGAGGACAGCGACAGCGCATCGCGCTCGCGCGCGCCGTCGCTGCGCGGCCGCGCATCCTGCTCCTCGACGAAGCGACCAGCCAGCTCGACGTCATCACCGAAGAGCGGGTCGATCGCAATCTCGATGCGCTCGCCTGCACGCGGATCGTCATCGCCCACCGACTGAGCACGGTGCGCAACGCCGATAGCATCTTCGTGCTCGATCGCGGCCGCATCGTCGAGCACGGGACCCACCACGAGCTTCTATGCCGGCGTGGCCGCTACCACGAGCTCGTCGAGGCGCAGTTGTCGACCGCGCCGGAAGTCGCAGCCGCCGCCGAGGGCGCTGTTCGATGAAGTGCACCGTCGAGACGACTGCCGGCGGCGACGTGGAGCTCGCCTGGTATCACGCCTTCACCCTGCGCGAGCGCGCAACGCTCCTGTCGCTGCCATCCGATGGAGCGCCGACCAGCGACGACGAAGCGTGGATCACTCGCTGGCTCACCGGATCGCGACTGCTCACCGAGGAGAACCTCGGACTGCGGCTCGAGAGCATCGGTCTTTCGCGCGCCGGCTTCGCCGCGCTGCTGCGCGAGCCCGTCGAGTCGATCCGCGGACGCGTTGACGAGCCCGGCTGGATCCAGGAGCTCGAGGCCGCCTTGGGTGACGACGCCGCGATCACCTTCCAGCTGCCCGATTCGTTTCGCCAGCGGCCCGAAGCCGACCTCATCGCCATCGCCGAGCCGCTGCTCGAACGCGCCTGGCGACAGCTCTGCGCCGACGTCGCCGCGTTCGCCCCCGTCCCCACGGCTCCGCTCGACGAGTCGTTCTGTCGCAGCCTCTTCGGCGACTGGCCGGGCGAGCTGCTCGACCTGCTGTTGCGCGTGCTCGTCGTCGAGCTGCACCGCTACAAAAACGCAGGGCTGCTCGCCGGCGCCTCGGAGACCGATCGTTTCCACTCCTTCGTGAAGCTGTTGCGCGAGCGGTCGCACGCGCACGCGATCTGGGCGCGCCATCCCGTCGTCGCGCGGCTCGTGGTCGGCCGGCTGGCATTGCGTCGGACCGCCGCCGTCGAGCTGGCGCGACGACTGATCGCCGATTGGGAGCCACTTCGCGGCACCTTCCCCCAGCTGGCTGACGCCCATCGACTCGTCGAGCTGCAGCCGAACCTCGGAGACAGCCATCGTGGCGGCCGCGCCGTCGCGATCCTCACCTTCGACTCGGGAGCACGCCTCGTCTACAAGCCGCGGCCGCTGCACGGCGAGCAGCACTTTCAGGACTTGCTCGCCTGGCTGAACGGCCACGGCCTGACGGCGCCGTTCCGCCCGCTCCGCATGTTGGTACGCGACGACTACGGCTGGGTCGAGCATGTCGCGGCCGCGCCGTGCGGCTCCGTCGAAGAGGTGCGCCGGTTCTTCCATCGCCACGGCGGCTACCTGGCGCTGCTCTACGCCATCTCGGGCGCGGATGTCCACTGCAACAACGTCATCGCCAACGGCGAGCATCCGACGCTGGTCGACATGGAGTCGTTGTGTACGCCGCGGCTCGATCTCGCCGACGAGGCGGACCGTGTTCGATGGGGCTACGCCGTCGACTCGGTGTTGCATTCGGGTCTGTTGCCGTGCCGCAGCTTCAGTGACGCGCAGAACCCCGGCGTCGACATCAGCGGCATGGGTGATCCGAGCGGCGCGCCGGTGACGCACGCCCTGCCCGCCATCGACCACGCCGGCACCGACCGCATGTGCATCGTTCGCCGCAAAAAGGAGCGACCGCCCGGCAACAACGGCGCGATCCTCGACGGAGCGCGCCATCGGCCCGAAGACTACCTCGGCGACATCGAGGCCGGTTTTGCCGAGGTCTATGACGTCCTTCTCGCGCATCGCGCGCAGTTGCTGGAGGAGGGCGGTCCGATTCGCCGTTTCCAAGAGGACGAAGTGCGCGTCGTGTTGCAGCCGACCGCGTTGTACGCGGCGATGCTGACGGAGAGCTCGCACCCGCGGCTGACCGGCTCGGCGCTCGAACGCGATTGCTTCTTCGATCGCCTCGTGTTCAATGCGCACAAGGCGCCGTTCCTGCGACAGATCGAGCCGGCGGCGCGGCGCGCGCTCGAACGCGGCGACATTCCCGTCTTCACCTGTATCGCCGGCACGCGACACCTGCGCGCGGAAGATGACGTGCTCGTCGATTTTTTCCCGCGCTCGGGAATGGACGAGGTGCGGGCGCGCCTCGCCCGGCTCGGCGACGACGACCGCGAGCGACAGCTGCAGCTCGTCCGCAGTGCCCTGGCCGCCCTGCGCATCCAGGGGCGCCACCACTCGATCGTTCGCTACGAAGCGCCACGCTGCGCGCCGCCGCCGACGCGCGAGCGGTTGATCTCCGCGGCGCGCGTCATGGGCGATCGGCTCGAGCGCCTCGCCAGCCGCGGCGGCGAATTCGCCAGCTGGACCGCGTTGACGCCCGATCGCCACGAGCACTGGACCATCGATGCCGTCGGCGTCGATCTCTACGGAGGGCTTGCCGGCATCGCGCTGTTCCTCGGCTATCTCGGCGACGTGACCGACGAAGCGCGCTATCGCTCGCTGGCGAACGCGGCGCTGCAGATGGCGTTGCGCCGGGTTGCCGAGGTTGATCCACGTGAGCGAGTCCACGGGATCGCGGGGCGAAGCGGCCTGATCTACGCGCTGGCGCACCTGGGCGTCGTGTGGGACGAGCCCCGGCTTCTCGACGAGGGTGCGAAGCTGGCGGCGGCCGTCGCCGGCGCCATCGCGCCCGACAGCGAGTGTGATGTGCTGGGCGGGCTGGCCGGCGACATCCATGCGTTCGCCGCGCTGCACGCTGCACGGCCCTCCGCCGTGCTGGCACGCGCCATCCATGCCACGGCGCGAGCGATCGTCGCGCGCGCGGTGCCGCTCGCAGACGGCATCGGCTGGCCGTCATCGTCGGAAGGCGTCGCGCTCGCGGGCATGGCTCACGGCGTGGCCGGCATCGCCTACGCGCTGGCGCGCGCCGCAACGTTGACGGCAGACCGGTCGCTGATGCGCGCCTCCATGGCGGCACTCGGCTACGAGCGCTCGCTCTTCGTCCGCGAGGAAGGCAACTGGCGCGACCTGCGTCCCAACGCGGTGCAATTCCTGGGGCGTGCGTGCGGCGTCGCGTGGTGCCACGGCGCGGCCGGGATCGGCCTGGCTCGGCTGGCGACGCTCGATCTCGTCGACGACGCGGAGCTGCGCGCTGAAGTGCGCACAGCCGTCGCGACGACGTTGGCGCTCGAGCTCGGACGCAATCACGGTCTGTGCCACGGCGACCTCGGCAACCTCGAGCTGCCGTTCACTGTGGCCGAGCGACTCGGCGATCCGACACTGGCCGAGCGGGTCGCGCCTCGGATCGGCGCCGCGCTCGCTGCCATCGAGGCCGACGGGCCGATGTCCGGAGGCCCGCTCGGGTTGGAGACGCCGGATCTGATGAACGGGATCGCCGGCACCGGCTATGCCCTGTTGCGCTTCGCCGCGCCCGACCTCGTGCCTTCGGTCTTGCTCCTCGAAGGCTCGCGCGCCGACTTCTGCTCCAGCTTTGCCAACCCTCACGCCAACCGTGCGGCGACGCGCGCGCGCCCCGCGACGCAGCCGGCCCGCTCGTGGCAAGCCTCGCTGGCCGCAGGCATGGACTTTCTGCGCCGCGCGCAGCGCCGCGACGGGTCGCTGCGCGACTTCTTGCTCGCGCCCGGCTTCGCCAACGCCTGGCCGACGGCGCACGCCGCCTTCGTGCTCGACGACGTCGAGGGCCTCGACGAGCTACGCGCCCGCGCCGCTGACTTCCTGTTCGGCGTGGGCGAGCGCGACGGTGCGTGGGGCTACAACCGGCTGGTTCCCGCCGACGCGGACTCGACCGCGCAAGCGCTCCTCGTCCTGCACCGGCAAGGTCGCCCCTGCCCGCGCGCGTGGACCGAGGCGATCGTCGCAGCGCAGTGTCCCGACGGTGGCTTCGCCACCTACGCGCCCCACGTCGGCCCCGGCGGCGCCAGCGGATGGCGCATCTCGCATCCCGACGTCACCGTCGCAGTCGCGCACCTGCTCGCGACCATCGGCGGTCACGACGAAGCGCTCACGCGCGCACGCGACTGGATGCGATCGCAGCTGCGCGACGGCATCTTGCCCGCGTACTGGTGGGTGACCCATGCGTACTCACTTTGGGTCCAGGCCAAAACGCGGCAGTTCACCGACGCCGTGCCCGCGCACGTCGAACGATTGTTGCGCGAACGACCGCCCTCACCCGATTTGGCGCAGCTCGTCTTCGCGGGCGTGGTCACGGGGGCGCACGGGATCGATGCCTCCGTCGATGCGCTGGTCGCGCTTCAGCATGACGACGGTTCGTGGCCGGCGGTCCCGTGCATGCGCCTCACGGGTCGGCAGGTGCGTGACTGCGCGCTCGACGCCGCCGGGGACATCTATCCCGGCGTCAGCGGCGTTTTCGCCACCGTCCACGCGGTCGCGGCGCTCGCGGCGCGTCTCCGCTGAATCAGGGCCCCGCAGCGCGAAACTTGGAGGACGAGACCATGAAGGACGAGGTTCAGAACGTACGAACGCCCGCGGACGACGCCGAGATGATCCCCGCGGGCGTTGTCGAGCTCACGGACCAGGTGCTCGACGCCGACCAGTCGACGGGAGGCTTCCCCAGCCCGGAGACGTGGAAATGGGACTGCTTGTGATGCGTAACGCGAAAGAGGAGGAGACCATGAAGGACGACATTCCGAACGCAGGAACGACGGTGGACGGCGCGGAGATGATCCCCGCCGGCGTTGTCGAGCTCACGGACGAGGCGCTCGACGCCGACCAGGCGACGGGAGGTATTCCCAACCCGAAGTCCTGGAACTGGGACTGCTTCTAACCCGAAACGCAGAGGAGGACACCATGAAGGACGAATTGCAGAACGTACGAACGACGGTGGATGACGCGGAGATGATCCCCGCCGGCGTTGTCGAGCTCACGGACCAGGTGCTCGACGTTGCGTCGGTGAATGCGGGCACGCCGCCGCCGCAGTCGTGGAACTGGGACTGCTTCTAGCCCCGATCGGCATCGGTCACGAGGCGTCGCGGGTCTTCGGGCCCGCGGCGCCGTCTTCTTGGAGCGTTGCATGAAGTACTCGCTCGACGATTATCTGGCGGTCGGGTTGCGCTCGCTCGCTGATGGCCTGGCCGCGCCCGAGCAGCTCGCCTCGATGCGTGCCATCGCGCGCCGGCTGCCGCCGAGCGCCGACTTCGGCTTCGAGTGCCGCCTGAGCGACGACGATGATGCAGTCGATCTGCTCGCGCGTCTCGTCCCGGACGACGGAACGCGCGCGGCCTACGCGGGCGCCAATGCGGCCAGCTACGTCGCGCCGGAGCTGCTGCGCAACGGCGCGTGGCGGCGGCTGCAGGCGTTCTGCGCGCGCTGGGCCGCCCCGGACGATCCGCTGCACGACGAGATTCGCGACATGTGGATCGAGCTCGACCGCGCCGAGCTCGACGGGCGCGCGGTGACGCCGTGCTTGTTCGTGCAGCCGCGCAACGAGACCGCCGCGCAGGGCCCCATCACGCGGGCGCTCTCTGCGCTGCTGCACGGCCGTCACGACGAGATGGAGCTGCCGGCGGCGGCGCGTCGCTGCTTCGCCGCCGCGCCCGGACGAGCCAACGTCGCGCAAGCCGGCGTGATGATCAGTCGGCCGCGCTGTCCGATCCGTCTGTTCATTCAGACCGAAGCGTCGAGCGTCAGCGCCTTCCTCTCCGACGTCGGCTGGCCGGGCCCATTTTCGCAGCTCGATCACTTTCTCTCCGAGATCGCGCCGTTTGCCGCCCGCTTCGCCATTGACCTCGACGTGAGCGAGACGATCTCGCCGCGCATCGGCTTCGAATGCTTCTTCCAAGACGGCGCGTCTTCGCAGCAGCGTTTTGCCGCGCTCGTCGAGCGGCTGATCGCGCTCGGGCTGTGCGCGCCGGGCAAAGGGGCTGCGCTGATGCGCTGGAAGGGCGCGATCGACCCGGCCTCGACGACGGCGCCGTGGCCGTCGAACTTGCAGCGGGCCGCACAGCGACTCGGTTGGCGCAGCGTGTTCCTGCGGCGCGTGAACCATCTCAAAATCGTTTACTCCGACGGGGCGCTGCCGATGGCCAAGGCGTACTTCGGCCTGACGCATCGGTGGCTCATGAGACGGTCTCAGAACATTGCTGGGACCGAGAACGAAGCCGACCGCGCGTCGTGATCAGCTCGCCTCCGTCACGAATTCGGCGGTGCAGCGCTGGCACGGTCATTGCGAAGAGTGGCAGCCGCTGCGGTCACGATGACTGCAGCGCCCACAACAGGAGGAAGTGATGAAGAACGAGAAAGAAATGATGCGTTCGAACGTGGACGAGGCCGAGATGATCCCGGCCGGCAGCCTCGACCTCACCGACGAGGCGCTCGACTCGCAGGGCGTCGTCGGCGCCCATACCAATCCGTCCGAATGCCAGTGGTGCTAACGGAACGCTACGCAAGCCTTCGTAGCTGAAAGCCGGTCCACCTTCACCACCATCGTCTCGCCATCCAAGCGGGCACGCCTGACCAGCGGGGATCGACATGAACTATTCGCTCGACGATTATCTCGCCGTAGGCGTGCCCGCACTTTCCGCGTCCGGCCTGGTTGCGCCCGATCAGATCGCCGCCATGCGCGTCACAGCGCGCCGTCTGCCGCCGAGCGCTGATTTCGGTTTCGAGTGCCGCTTGTCCGACGACGACGCCACGCTCGATCTGGGCGCCCGGCTCGTCCCCGACGACGGCACGCGCGCCGCCTACGCCGGCCGCAACCCATCGGCGCGTGTAGCGCCGGAGCTTCTCCGCTGCGTCGAGTGGAGACGGCTGCAAGCGATGTGTGCCGCGTGGGCGACGATCACCGATTCGCTGCACACGGAGCTCGCCGACATGTGGCTGGAGCTCGACCACTCGGAGCTTGCCGCCGAGGTGCCGATGCCGTGCGTCTTCGTCAAGCCGCGCGCCGAGGCGAAGGGCGCGCCGCGAATCATCGCGCGCGCGCTCGGTATCCTCTTGCACGATGCCGACGCCGAGCTCGACTTGCCGCCGGCGGCGCTGCGCTGCTTCGCCGCCTTGCCCGCCGGCGCGCGCGTCATGCAGGCGGGTGTCATGGCGAGCCGGCCTGCGTCGCCCATCAGGCTCGTCATCGAGATCGACGCCGCGGATCTGCGTGCCTTTCTCGCCGACGTCGATTGGTCCGGCTCCTTCGCGGAGCTCGACCGATTCATCGATGAGATCGAGCCATTCGGCGCGCGGTGCGTCCTCGACGTCGATGTTCGCGATACGGTGTCGCCGCGGATCGGCTTCGAGTGCTACGGCGACGAGCGTGAACAGCCCGAGGCGGCGTTGGCGCGGCTGCTCGAGCGGCTTGGCGCGCTCGGGCTATGCAGCCCGCGCAAGGCGAGCGCGATTACGCGCTGGTCCGGCGTCACCGGGCCCGCATCGACGGTGGCGCCCTGGCCGGCGAACCTGACGGCGGCCGCGCTCCGGCTCGGCTGCCGGAGCGCGTTCCTGCGTCGCCTGAGCCATTTCAAGATTGTGTACTCCGACGGCATCGCGCCGACGGCGAAAGCGTATTTCGGCCTGTCGCACCGCTGGCTCAAGGCGGCGCCCCGGGACGGTCACGAGTCTGTCTCGGGGCCCTTTGCATCGCGCACGAAACCCACGCTCGACGCCGATTAGTGAGCTGCGTGCCCTCGGCGCGCCTGGCACACCGATTGCGACGGCGCGGGCCGCTGCCACGATCGCAGCGCTACTACGAGGGAGACGCGATGAACGACGAGAACAAGAAGGGGCAAACGATGGTCGAGGACGAGCTGATGACGCCGGCGGGCGTTCTCGAGCTGACGGACGAGACGCTCGAAGCGGAGCTCTCGCGCGGCGGCATTCCGCCGTACACCGAGAACTTCTGGTGCGGCTACTAACAGGAGCACCCGTTCGGGCATCGCGGGCTCTCGGGCTCGCGATGCCCGCGACGGTTCGGAGATCGGCATGAAGTATTCGCTCGACGACTATCTGGCGGTCGGTCTGCCCGCGCTCTTCGCTTCGGGTCTGGCGGGGCGCGATCAGGTCGCGAAGATGCGCGCAGCCGCCCGTCTCCTGCCGCCGAGCGCCGACTTCGGGTTCGAGTGCCGCTTGTCCGACGACGACCCGACGCTCGATTTGTGCGCGCGGGTCGCCGCCGACGACGGCACACGTGCCGCCTACGCCGGCGCAAATTCATCCGTGCATCTGGCGCCGGCCTGGTTGCGTCACGAGGCCTGGCGGCGACTGCAACGCCTCTGCGCACGCTGGGCCACTGCTGGCAGCGCGCTGCACCAGGAGATCGTCGATTTGTGGATCGAGCTCGATTACGCCGAGCTCGCCGCCGACGTGCCGACGCCGTGTCTCTTCGTCAAGCCACGGTCAGATCGCTCCGCCGCGCCCGTCGTCGCGCGCGCTCTTGGCGGCCTGTTGCGCCACGATGGCGTCGACTTCGTACTGCCGGCGGCGGTGCGCCGCTGCTTCGATGCGTTGCCGCCAGGCGCCGCCATCACCCGGGTCGGCGTCATGGCGAGCCGATCGGATTCGCCGATGCGACTCGTCGTCCAGATCAATGCGGGCGATGTGGCCGACTTTCTCGCCGCCGTGCGCTGGCCCGGCTCGTTCACGCAGCTCGATCATTTCTTGCGCGACATCGCGCCGCTCACCTCGAGCTGCGTCCTCAACCTCGACGTGCACCAGACCCTCTCACCGAAGCTCGCCTTCGAGTGTGCTTGTGCCGAAGCGGATGCCCCCGAGGAGCTGCTCGCGCGCCTGTTCGACCGCCTGCACGCGCTCGGACTGTCCGCGCGACGCAAGGCGGAGGCGCTGATGCGTTGGCCCGGAGTCACGGCATCATCGCCGGCGGCCCCCTGGCCGCCGAACCTGACCGCCGCGGCACATCGGCTCGCCCGACGCAGCGCCTTCGTGCGTCGGGTCAGCCATCTGAAAATGGTCTACGAGGAAGCCGGACCGCCGACGGCCAAGGCCTACTTCGGGATGTCGCATCGCTGGCTCGGGGTGGCACGCGCGGCCGGTCACAAGACGATCTGACCCTGTTTCAGGGACAGTGTCCCACTCACGTCCCAGCCGCTCCGCGGCGCCCTCTCGCCCGCGCGCCACGGCGCGCTCCGCTGCGTCGAGCGTTGGTGCGGTTCCTGCTCTACGACCGAAGCCGATGAGACCGCTTCCGAGGGCACCTATCATCCGCGCCACTGTTCTCGACGGCGGCGCCATCGCCGCGATCGTCTGGGCGCTGCATCTGTGCGTCTGCGTGGCCGCCGCCTTTCCGTCGCTCGGAGGCGAACGCGTGTGGCGCTCCTTCGAAGGATTTTCGATCTCGCGCGCCGCCGGCGTGCTGACCAGCCAATGATCGGCTCGCGCATGTTCGCTGGAACCGACGAGCCGCCTCCTCTTCTCGAGCTACGCAGCGTTTCGAAGGTCTACCGCATGGGCGAGATCGAGGTGCACGCCCTGCGCTCCGTCGACTTTGTCGTCCGGCGAGGCGAGATGGTGGCGATCATGGGATCTTCGGGCTCCGGCAAGTCGACGATGCTGAACGTCATCGGCACGCTCGATCGTCCGTCGGAAGGCGAGTATCTGCTCGACGGCGAGCCGGTGCGGGACCTCGACGAGTTCGGGCTCGCGTCGCTGCGCAACAAGAAGATCGGATTCGTGTTCCAGTCGTTCAATCTGCTGCCGCGCGACTCTGCGTTGGAGAACGTGGAGCTACCGATGGTCTACGCCGGCGAGCGGCGCGCCACGCGGCGGCGCAAGGCCGAGCGTGCGCTCGAGCACGTGGATCTAGCCGACCGCATGGATCATCTGCCCAACCAGCTCTCGGGCGGACAGCAGCAGCGCGTCTCGATCGCGCGCGCCATCGTCAACGAGCCGCTCTTGTTGCTGGCCGACGAGCCGACGGGGGCGCTCGACTCGAGCACGACCCGGCAGGTGATGGAGCTGTTCGTCGAGCTGCATCGGCGGGGCATGACCGTGGTGCTCGTGACGCACGATCCCACCATCGCCGCGTACGCCGAGCGCGTCGTGACCTTCAAGGACGGCGTCATTGTCAGCAACGAGATCAAATCCCAGGATGGCCATGCGACACCCGCTTCTCATCACACTACTCATCTCGGCGACTGCTAGCGCCGCCGCGCCGCGGAAGTTGACGCTTGCCGACGCGGTGGCGATGGCGCTGCGGGTCGATCCATTGGTGGCCGAGGCGCACATCGGCGACGCGCGCGCCCGCCTCGGTGTGTTGCGCGCGCAGCTCGATCGCTTCTCGTTCAAGGTCGACGGCTCGGTGCAGGAGCTGTGGAACCAGTTCAACATCGGCGGGCCGCCCGCATACAACTGCACGATTGCGGCCGCGGTGAGCTTCGAGGTCAGCGCTCCGTCGCAGTGCACGGCACAGGATCCGACGAATCCGAACGCGATGATCCCGGGCACCGTGAGCGCAGTCTCGACGTCGCAGTGGCAGGGCCTGACGAACTTTCAGGCGCAGCTGAAATACTTCGCCTTCTCCGGATTTGCCGTCGAGGCGACAGTCAAGCGCGCCAAGCTCAATCAGCAGGCGGCGCTGGTGCAGATCAAGCAACAGCGCAAGGACGTGGCGCTCCAGGTGGCGCGCCAGTACTGGAACGTGCGCCGGCTGCTCATCCTGCGCGACGTTCAACAGCGAGCGCTCCTGCGCATGATCGACGCCGAGTCGATCGCCGCGGTGCGGGTCAAGGCCGGGCTGGCGCCGCCCATCGACAAGAACCGCGCAATGCAGCGCAAGCTGACGCAGCAGGCGACGCTCGAGGATCTGCAGGGCCAGGCCAATGCGGCGCGGCTGCAGCTCGAGGTGACGCTCGGTTCCGATCAGCCGCTCGAGCTCGTCGACGACCCCGAGATCCCGACGGTCGTGCCTGCGTCGCCCGTCGAGCTGGTGCGCGAGGCGTGGCGGCGGCGGCCGGAGATCAAGAACGCCGTGTTGCAGGTCGACATCCAGCATCAGAACGTCGTCGTGGCGCGGTCCAACTTCTATCCACAGCTGACCCTGTTCGGGCTGTTCCAATATGGCAACAACCAATTCAACGTCGGCTCCGGCGCGCGCAGCTTCTCATCGGCTGCGAACCCGTTCGGCAACATGACGGGCACCTTCACCGCGGGCGCGGCGCTGACCATGAACTTCTTCGACACGCTGAACACGTATACGGCGACCGGCGACGCGTGGTACCAGGAGCAGTCCCTCAAGCAGGAGACGCGGCGCTTCGAGCGGCTCGTCGACTCCGATGTGCGGCAGGCACACGCCAACCTGGTGCGGCTGTATCAGCGACGGGCACCGCTCATCGTCGCGCGCGACGTGGCCGCGGACAACCTGAGGATCATCGAGGCGCGCTACAAGAACGGCGACGCGCTCATCATCGAATATCTCGACGCGCAGATCGATCTTGCGAACGCCGAGCTCAACCTGGCCGACGTGACGGCGCAGCTGCAGGAGCAGTGGCTCGAGCTGCAAGCGTCGCTCGGCTTCATCATCGGAGTGGATCATGGTTGATGGAGTGCGTAGGCGGCGGCGCTGGCTGCCCGCGACGGTCGCGCTGGTCGTGGTCGTCGGCGTTGTGGGTGTCGTCGCCAAGCGCGGCGGCGCCGGGCCGAGGGAGATCGATCAGACGCTGCTGACGTCGATCAAGCGCGGCAACCTGGTGATCGAGGTGCTCGAGACGGGCAAGGTGCAGCCGCGCGAGAAGGTCGAGATCAAGTCGAAGGTGTCGGGGCAGGTGTCCAAGGTCTTCGTCGACGCCGGCGACAACGTCCGCAAGGGGCAGCCGCTGTTGAAGCTCGACCCCGTCGACTACGAGCGGCAGGTGGCCAAGGCGGAGACCGACGTGGCATCGGCGAGGAACGCGCTCGACTTCTCGGAGTTGACGCTGCGGCGGCGGCAGCAGGCGCTCAAAGAGCGCGGCGTGGCGCAGATCGATCTCGACACGGCGCAGTCGGACGTGCGTTCGAAGAAGGTCATGCTGCGGCAGGCGGAGGTGGCGTACCAGGCGGCGTCGGATCAGCTGCGTTACACGCGCGTCGTGGCGCCGATGGACGGTACGGTCACCGAGCGCGGCATCCAGCCGGGCGAGGTGGTGACGCCGGGTGTGCAGGCGACGTTCGACGGCAAGGCGCTCTTGACCGTTTCGGATCTGTCGACGCTGCTCGTGAAGGCGGAGCTGAACCAGATCGACGTCGCGAAGGTGAAGGTGGGGCAGAAGGCGACCGTCACCGTCGACGCGCTGCCGGGCAAGTCGTACGCGGCTACGATCACCAAGATCGCTCCGGCGTCGATCACGCCCAAGGACAAGCAGGTGGATGTGTTCCCCGTCGAGGCGACGCTGGCCACGGCCGACAGCGCCGTGAAGCCGGGGATGACGGCGGACCTGCGCATCCACATCGAGCAGAAGAAGGGCGTGTTGACGCTGCCCATCGAGGCGGTGGTCAACGAGTCGGGTAGCCAGTACGTAACCAAGGTCGTGGCAGGGGAGAACGGCAAGCCCAAGACGCAGAAGGTCGAGGTGCACGTCGGCGCGCGCAATGACCGCGAGCTCGAGATCAACGACGGGCTGAGCGATGGCGACAAGGTGCTCATCAAGCCCGCGTCGTCGGCCGACAACGAATACAAGATGTAGCGCGCGATGTGGCTCGAGTATCTGATCATCGCGCGCAAGGTCCTCGTCGCGCACAAATTTCGCTCGCTGTTGACGGTGCTGAGCATCACCATCGGCGCCTTCTCCATCGTGCTCATGTCGTCTCTGGCGCAGAGCGGGCTGACCACGCTCTTCCGCGGCATCGAGCAGCTCGGCGGTGGGCGCCTCATCTTCATCGGGCCCAAGCCGCCCGAGCGCGAGCAGGAAAAGCAGTCGAGCTACGCCGGCGGCCTGACCCTGCAGGACCGCGACCTCCTGTTCTCGCGGCTGCCGTTCGTCGTCGAGCACTCGATGTTCACGCCGCTCGGTCGACAGGAGATGGTGAGCGACAGCGGACGCGTCAAGCGCACCGACCTCGTCGCCGGCGACGGTGACGTTTTCTCCTTCACGCACCTCGAGCTGGCGCGCGGTCGTTTTTTCGGCGCCGACGACGACGCACGCCACGCCAAGGTCTGCGTCGTGGGCGCCGGGGTCGCCGACGAGATGTGGGACGGCGATGCCGTCGGCCACACGCTCGAGATCGATGGCGTGCGCTGCCGCGTGATCGCCCAGACGACGCCCACCGAGCACATGGGCATGAGCTTCGACTTCGATTGGCTCGACTTCGTGGCCATGCCGCTCGAGACGGTGAACGAGGTCGATCCGAAAGCGAAGGCCGCGGCACAGCTGCAGGTCAAGACCGACGATCAACGGCACAACGACATCGTCAAGCGCATCGTCAACGCGCTGCTCGTCGAGCGGCACCACGGCGTCGACGACTTCACGATCGTCGACATGGGCGGGATCATGGCCAGGTTCCACTCGTTCTTCGCCATCATGCAGACCATCGTCGGCTTCATCGCCGGCATCGCGCTGCTCGTCGGCGGCGTGGGCGTCATGAACATGATGCTCGTCTCCGTCAGCGAGCGCGTGCGCGAGATCGGAATCCGCAAGGCCATCGGCGCCAACCCGAGCGACATCGGTCGGCAGTTCCTGCTCGAGGCCATCGTGCTCGCCGGCGCGGGCGGCCTGGTGGGGACGCTCGGAGGCATCGGCATGGCGGTCGCCTCGTCGGCCGTCATCCGCCACTTCCGGCCGTCGTGGGTCAGCGTGATTTCGCAAACGGCTGTGGTCTCGGCGCTGGCGGTCTCGGTCGGCGTCGGGCTGGTCTTCGGCTATTTTCCGATGCGCCGTGCGGGCCGGCTCGACGCCATCGCCGCCATTCGAGGCTCCTGATGCGTCTGGTCGACCAACTACGGTCGGTGCGCCACACCTTCGACGCCAACCGCGGGCGCGTGGCGCTGACGCTGCTCGGGATCATGATTGGCGCCGGGTCGATCGTGTTGTTGGCGTCCCTGTTGCGCGGTGGCCAGGAGGCGCTGATCTCGTCCAGCCAAGAGGCCACCGACGCCGACATGGTGCGCGTCGAGCCCGACGAGCCACCCAGCAAGGAGCGGCAAAAGACGCGCCGCGAGCTGTCGCAGCTCGACGCCGAGCGACTCGAGGGCTCGCCCTTGCTGCCCGACGCGCGCGTCACGACCGAGCGCGGCCGCTGGACAGAAGCGCATTTCGGGAAGCAGAAGAAGCGGGTAAGCCTGGTCGCCGCGGCGCCCATCGCGCTGTCGCTATACCGTCTCCAACTCGAACAGGGACGCTTCCTCGCCGAGGACGATCTGCGCGACAAGGCTCGCGTCTGCGTCGTCGGTGTCAACGTCTGGCATGATCTCCTGGGCAGCGCACCATCGCTCGCCGACCTCACCATCACCGTCGACGGCGTCGAGTGGTCGGTCGTGGGCGTGTTGAAGAACAAGCCGAGCATGGGCGCCTCGAGCAACGGGCCGTGGATGTGGAACAACAAGATCCTGGTGCCGCGCACCACCTATGACGCCACGTTCTACAACCAGCACCAGGTCGACCGTGTGTTGGTGCGCATCGGCGGCCTCGGGCCCCTCGACGCGCGGCTGGCGGCGGGGCGCAGCGCCATCGGCAGCACGCTGCTGAGGAGCCACTACGGCGTGCACAACTTCAAGATCGATCGCTGGGCCAAGGACCGCGCGCAACGCGACCTCATCCTCGGCATCATCAAGATCCTTCTGCTCGGCACCGGCCTGCTCTCGCTCTTCGTCGGCGGCATCAACATCATGAACATCATGCTCGTGACCGTGACCGAGCGGACGCGCGAGATCGGCGTGCGGCGCGCGATCGGCGCCGACCCGACGTCGATCATGATGCAGTTCCTGATCGAGTCGGCTTTCATCGCGGGCACGGGCGGAGTGATCGGCGTTCTCGGCGGTGCCGGCCTCGCGGCGGTCATCGCGCTGCTCTTGACCAGGCTCGTCGGCAGCTGGAACTTTCACCTCGAGGCGTGGTCGATCGCGCTCGGCCTCAGCCTGTCGCTGGCGACGGGCGTGATCTTCGGGCTGTTCCCGGCGTGGCGCGCCTCGCGGCTCGATCCCGTCGAGGCGTTGCGTTACGAATGACGTAATGGCTCCGTCGCGTCTCGCCGTCGTCGTGCTCTGCGCGCTCGCGGCGGGCTGCGTCCACGAGCCGTCGCACGGGCGCGGCTGGGTGCACCACGTGCGTTTTCGCGGTCTCAGCGGCGTCGACGAAAGCGCGCTCGGCGAGCGCATCGCCGTCGAGGAGACCAGCTGGCTGCCGGGCGCGCGCAAGCGGTGGCTCGACGAGTTTGTCCTCGACGGTGACCGCGAGCGCATCGAGGCGTGGCTGCGCGCGCGTGGCTATTTCAGCGCACGCGTCGTCGACGCGGTCACGACCGCGCGCAAGCGCGGCGGCCTCGACGTAGAGTTCGACATCGACCAGGGTCCTGTCACGCACATCGCCGCGGTGACGGTGGTGGGCGTCGCACGGCCGCTCTTCGATCTCGAGGCCGGCGACGTCTTCGATCACGATCGCTACCTCGCTGCCAAGGAAGCGCTGCTGCTGCTCTTGCGCGAGCGCGGCCACGCCTGGGCCGAGGTCACCGGCGCCGTCGAGGTCGACCCCGAGCGGCGCAGCGCGACGGTGCGCATCGTCGTCGTTCCCGGTCCAAAGACAACGCTGGCGGCGCTCGAGGTCGTCGGCACCACGCGCGTCGACCCGCGGCTGGTCGCGCGCCACGCGGGGCTGCGGCCGGGCGAGCCCTATCGCCCGGCGCGGCTGGAGGAGCTGCGCGGCCGCGTCTATCAACTCGGGCTGTTTTCGTCGGTGACCGTCGAGCTCGAGCGACTCGACGACGGTGCCGCGCGGGTGCGCCTGATGGTGCGCGACACTCCCGCCAGCGAGCTCAAGCTCGGCTTCGGCCTCGGCATCGAGTCCCAGCGCACCGACGTGCACGGGCACGTCGCGTGGCTGCGCCACGGCGTGGGCGGCGGCCTGCGGCGATTGCGGCTGTCACTCGAGCCGGCGTACGTCGCCACGCCGGCGTGGTGGGACATCATTCGCCAGGGCCCCGCCGGCACCGCCGAGCTGGAGCTGCGACAGCTCGATCTGCCGTGGCGCCTGTCGACGATTACGTGGACGGCCGGCTACGACCTCGGCATCGACTACGCGTACCAATACCACGGCCCGCGCACGCAGCTCGCGTTCGGGCAGTCGGCGTGGCACGACCGCATCCACACCGGCGCCAGCTACAACTTCCAGTTTCTCAGCTTCTTCAACACCGACCTCGCGACCTTGACGGACCCGAAGCTCGGCGGCGTCGTATTGGGCTACCAGGATCCCTACCGCCTCGGCTGGTTCGAAGAGGAGGTCTCGCTCGACTTGCGCGATCGACCGCTCGACGCGCACCGCGGGATCTACGCCTCGCTCGGCGCCGAGGAGGGCGGTGTCTATGCCGGCGGCGCGTTTACCTACGAGAAGGTGCTGGCGCAGCTGCGCGGTTATCTGCCGCTCGGCGAGATCGCGACGATGGCGGCGCAGGTGCAGTTCGGGCAGCTCTTCAGCCGTGACGCCGACAGCCCGATCACGCGGCGCTTCTACCTCGGCGGGCCGACCTCGCATCGCGGGTTCGCCTACAACCGGCTGGCGCCGCAGCTCGACGACGGCGGGGTGCGGCTGCCCATCGGTGGCAATCAGATGGTGTTGGGACAATTCGAGGTGCGAGTCCAGTTGGCGCGCATTGCCGGACAGTGGCTGGGGGCGGTGCTGTTCTCCGACTTTGGCGACGTCGTTGCCAAAGGCAATGTCGACCTTTCCAATCTGCACTGGGCGGTCGGCGGCGGCGTGCGCCTGAAGACGGAGTTCGGCACGCTGCGCTTCGACGTGGCCCAGCGCCTCAATCGGCTGACGCCGTTCGAGCCGGATGGTCGCCAGAACCCCGATCCCGGGCTGGCGACGGCCTACCACTTCTCCTTCGGGGAGGCGTTCTGATGCGCGCGCCGCTGCTGGTCGCCGCGCTGGCGCTGTGCGTGCCGTCGCTCGCGCAGGCGCAGTCGGCCAAGGCGTTGGTGCAAGCGGTCGCCAAGCGCGCGCTCGCGGGCGGGGCCGACGTCGCTACGGCGACGTGGAGCAACAGCGCGCTCGACCTCGACGACGTGACGGTATTCGATGCCGAGCGCCACGTCGTCGCGCGGCTGGGGCGCGTGCACGCCGTGCTGCGACCGATGGCCTTGTACGCGGCCGGCACCATCGACGACGTCGAGATCGAGGGCGTGGCGTTGAACCTGCGCCGCATGCCCGACGGCCGGCTCGGCATCGGACGCCTCCTGCGCACCGGCGGTAGCGACAGCGACTTCGCCATCGAGCGCGCGCAGATTCGCGGCCCGCTGGTGGTGGCGATTCCCGGGCGTCCGCCGATCACGATGACCCTCGATGTCGCGGCCAGGCTGACCCGGGCCGGCGCGGCCACGCACGTCCGGCTCGATCGCCTCATCGCCAGGCTCGCTCGTACCGTCGTCGGCGGTACGGGCACGATCGATGTCGATGACGCCGGCACGACAGCGAAGATCGACGGACAAGCGTCGGGCGTGCCCCTGTTGGTCGCGCAGCTGTTGGGACTGAGAGGCGCGGCAGGCGACACGACGCCGTGGCGGTGGACGGTGAAGGTCGACGGCAGCGCCGCGCACGCGACCGTGCACCCGCCGCGCGGCGAGCTGACGATGGAGGCGAGCGCGAATCGCGGCGGCTGGCAGCTGCAGCTCGCAGCGTCCAAGCTCGAGCTCGCCGATCTCGTCGCCGACGCCACGGGAGTCGCCAACGCGACGATGAAGGTCGTGGCAACGAAGAGCGCGACGCAAGTGGCGCTCGACGCGATGACCGGGACGCTGCGCGTCGGCGAGGCGACGGCGTCGAAGCTCGAGCTGCACGTCGACGGCGATGCCGAGGTGCCGAGCGGAAACGTGCGCCTCGTCGCCCACGACGTCGGCAGCGGTGGTCTGGCGCTCGGCGTGGTGCGGGTCGTCGCCGGCGGCGATCGGCAGCGTATCAGCGT